>AZIG01008366.1_pt1 | contig 29305 bp, 25 predicted proteins | sample 359071 | NCBI WGS metagenome assembly AZIG01 (sample SAMN02429714, study PRJNA222667) | marine sediment metagenome | biome: Sediment sample; isolation source: enrichment culture of sample MGS-AQ(UA) from oil contaminated terminal site... | place: Jordan: Aqaba | collected 2011-05-15 | depth 18 m m | reverse complement strand
TGCGCTTCTCGCCGAGCGTACGATTGTCAGTCGACGCAGTCTCACCCTTGTTATCGCTGCCTTGGCTTGCACCGCCCGCGCCTTGACCGTTCGCGCTGAGCAGTGGCGTCTTGCCCCCGCGACCACCGCGCGGCCCACCACCCCTCGGCCCACCACCCTCTGGGCCACCATCCTCAGGGCCACCATCAGGAGAACCGCCGCCCTGGGATGTCAGTCGCTTCTGTCCCCCACCCAGGCGCATACCCGAGCCACTCCCGTGCAGCCTCGAACCCACAGAGGCGACGCCGCCGCGCATTTCCGCTGTTGCGCTGGTTTCACCCATGCTGCCGAGGCCGCCGCCGATCCACCTCAGCACCTCGTCAGGCAAGGTCTGAGGCAGACCGAAGATCATGTACAGCACCGGCAGAAGTGTCAGGCCGAACACCATGAACCACCAGGCAAAGGTCAGGAACTCGGCAATGACCCCAACGCCCCCGCTCGAGGAAACGACCGCCCCCCGCATGGCGAAGAAGCCCTGCGCTATGTAGTCGATCACAGGGTCGGATACCAATATCGCGGCAAACAGCCCCAGAACGGCCAGTGCCGGGCGAGCGAACAGCGACAGCAGCAACAGGTAGCCCTGCGTCTGCGAACCCACGAACGTCCGGTCGGGTGTCATGTGCATCACGGCCCAGAGCGGGGCAGCAATGATGGATTGCAACACGGCGAGCACCCAGCCGACGAACACGATCATGAACAGCGTGTAGGGCAAGCTGGGAAGGAATACGCCAAAGTAGAAGGCCAGAGGTTCAATATAGGTCGCCAGCAGCGCGAGCTGCTTGATCGGCACCTCCATGACCCAGTCCCACAGCGGGATGACAATCTTGTCGAGATCCAGCCCGTTACCCAGCGCCTTGACCGATGAAACAGTACCGGCCAGCACCCGTACTGCCGTCGCAGCACTTTTGATGGCAACATCGGCGAGCAGTATGCCGCCACGGGCAACGCTCAGGTAATCGCCCACGCACTTCATGCGGTTGAGCGAGCCCCCCATCTGCCCCGCCGTGCCACACAGTGGCGTCTGCCCGTTACTGCCCGCCCCCGTGGCAAGCTCGACCACGTTCTGCATCATGCCGTTGACGAACGAGGACATCTTGCTGTCCATGTCCGCCCTCAATGACCCTACGTTGATATCGCTTTGCGGATCTTTGGGGATGAGGCTCGCCAGATCATCGGCCTTGGCGGGCTTTGCACCGTTGTACGCGTCTTTCTCTTCAGCCTTCTTGTCGATTGCCTCGGTCACAGTGGTGAGGCTGTTGCTCAGCAACGAGAAGCGCGCATCCGAGGGCAGCCCCGCAAGGGATGGCGCACCCACCGAACCCACCGGTTCGGCAAGCACGTTGGCGATCTGCCCTCGCACCATGCCGACTCGCTGGAACCAGCCCCCAGCCGCAGCCCAGCCATCTTTCGTGAGCGTATCCAGAAAACCCTTCAAGCCACTATCGACGTCGCTCTGGCCGTCAGTGACCTCTTTGACGAGGTTCGTCGCAATCTGGTCTTCCTGCGTCCTTACAATCGTATTGAAGCGGTTTGAATCGACCTTGTCCCAACCGGGATCGTTGATGGTCGCTGGCCATGAGTTGACCCACTTGTCCAGCTCGCCCATCAACTTGCCAGCCGCTTTCACCTTCGCTAACTGAGTTTGTTCATGCACCTTCTCCAACGCCTGGGGAATGGGGTCGGTCTTGGTCTGTGCCGCGTAGGTAGACAGCTTCACGGTGCCGCAGAATGGCTCGCCACCGGCCAGGTTGGTTACCGCATTGCGATCCTTGAGGAAAAACGTGTATTCGGTACGCCCATCGACAAACGTCTGCTTGTCATAGACCTGCTCGACCTGTCCATTGCCCAGGCTCGTGCTCTTGGACTGGACAGCGGGCTGGCTACCAGACCCACTGTTGGCGTAGATGGCGTTTGCTGCCCTGGCACAGTAGGAAACAGCAACGTATTGCCGCGCAAAGTCACGCAAGCCGTAGAAATTACCCGCCTGGTTGACACCCTGAACGATCCCGTCCGACGACAGCACGCCAATCGCCATGCCGGCCTTGTAGGTGCCATTGGCAAAGCCGATACCCCAGAGGGCGAACATCAGGACGATCAACTGGATGAACGAGTAGCCGCTGGTCGTCGGCAGCAATACGGCACCGCCTGCCACGATCCGCACCGGCGTCCACAAGGACGACCAACTCTTGCCCATTGCCTCCCCGTCGTTGGCCGTGTTTGTTACCCCCATCACTGCCACATACGAGACGATCAGCGACCCGATGATCAGGATGCCGCTGTTGAAGAAGCTGAACATGGTGGCAAGGATGTTCGCGCCGGCTTCCACAGCGTTAGGGTCAGTACCTGCAACCAGGCTATCGATCACTGGCCCGAAAATTCTGCCAAGCATCTTGACCGATTGATCGGAGCAGTCGCTTGGGTCGCTGCACGGTGAAAACGGCATTTGAGCCATTGTGAATACCTACCTGAATCGAGTTGCGGACGGTTGATCTGAATCGTTCGCGACGAATTCCCTTGGAATGCTCCGTCGTCCTTGAATTGGGCTGTCATCCAACCCGGCAAGCCACAGGGCACAGGCATGCGTCGAGCCCAAGCCATGGCGCTACCCGTGCAACGTTGACTGCCAGGATAGCGAAAGCGCGCTAATCTTAAACCAGAAATCGCCTAATTATCAAAATATTGTTATGTAAGAAAACTAACAAGAAATGACATAAGGATGCTAGCTACCTGAAATTTTTGATAGCGACGCTAGACCGAGGCAAAATGTAAAGTCGTGTAAATATTGGCATTTAGCCATCAAACGATGGATAAATAACCGAATTAGCGTGATAACCTTCGCATTCCGCGGAAAACCCCTAGCGCGCAATGGATCATTCTTCAGATGGTGCTTTCACAGGCTTTGAAGTCGGTTTTCAGGCGCCAAAAGCACGACATCGCGCGCTTTCTCCCTGAAGCAAGAATGAATGGCGCGCTTGCGCAGCGCCTGCAGAAGAAGGGTGACGGCGTAGCCAGACCCTGACGAAAAGGCTGTTTTACGGGCAGTTGAGCTAATTCGGCAGCAGTGGCAATTTGGCATTAGCGATCTTGGCTTAGTACGCCCCGACTCGCTCGGCAGGGATACTTAAAGTAACCAAAAAAACGATGATTTCGGGGCAGGCCCAAGAAATGCGAAAGCAAAAATGCTAAGGTCAAGCGAATCGATGAACCCATAGGGTTCGCAAGGGTTTATCCAGCACGTCAGCGGAGATCAGTGGATATCCGCATCAGGCCTACGCGACGCGGCGAGCCGCGCAGGGAAGCAGACGATGCTGAATGCCGACTGGTTGGGCGCGTTCAAGCCCTGTGAATAAATGATGGACATAGATGCAGCTATCAATACGTGATGCCAGCCGATTCGTGATCGGTGCTGGGTTAATGCGCGAGAGAGCCATAGAGGCCTCAGGCAATCCGGCAATCAGCTTTGAGAACGTAGCGCAAGCGGCGCTGCGCGAGGGCCCTGACGGCCAGAAAGTCCGGCAGACCATCGACACCCTTGCCGAAAATGAGTCGGCATGGCTGCGCAGCACGCCGCCGCACACCCTGCGCACCGACCGGATCATGCAAAGCAGGGCAGCCGAAGCCAACGCTTTCACGGCCATTCATTGCGCCGTGATCAGTGCCATTGCCTTTGAGGTTGCCACCCCCAACGAAAAGCCCCATGCAGAATCCGGCCTGCGCCAGTCACTGACCCGTGCTATCGATGCGATCGACAATACCCCAGGTTCGCGAGCGGATCGTGAAGGGCTGCTGGGCAGCCTGCGAGACCAGGTGGTGTCCGCAGCCTCTGACGGCGACTTCATGAAACAAGCGCTGCGCCAGAGCGAACAGGCCTACCTGGCTGCCGAGCTGGACAAGACATTCGCCCGCTACACCAAGCCATCGCTGTCGCGCAGCGAGGACCTCAACGACAACAGCATGTAAGGACGAGACCATGCCGACTGCCCAGGACTTCCAGAGCTTCACAGCCTCCGTATTCCCGTCACAAGCGGAGGAAATCGTTATTGCCAAGCAGCCGGTGCTGGCCGAGTACGGTCAGGAGTTGCGCGGTGCAGTCAATCAGCTTGCGCCGGAGGCGTCGCGAGCACTGCTCGCAGAATATGGCGCTGCCTCGCCCACGCTGCTCAGCAGCATCGAAGCGTCCATCCTGCAACGCGAGTTCGCCCATGAACATGCGGCTCAGCAGGCGAACCTTAATCAGAACTGGCTGAACGCGGCCGACGCGCATGCGGCCGGTATCGACGAGTCGGTGGCAGCGGCTGACGATATATGGAATGCGGCTCAGTGATACCCCCAGCCTGCATCGCCTCCCAGCCTGAAAGAAGGGCCGGGTGCCACGGCGACTCGGCGCTTATTCACCACGCCGGCGCAGGGCACCCCACTGCTTAGCGCGAAGCGCTCTTGTACCCGTGCAAGGCATCCTTGCACGAGAGCGACGATACAGTGAAGCGCACCACGTACTGCATATAGTCACCAGGCGCGATATTGGCCGGACGCGCGCCTCTGTCAGCCACCGAATTGTAGGCAAGTACGGCATCACACGTTGTCCAGTCGCCAACCTCGGTATTCTGCTTGGCCGACTGCGTGCGCATCTGCGCAGCAAACCCTGCATCTTCCATGACAACCGGGATACGCTGAGGCGTGGTCGTCAAAGCCACATGCTGCCCACTGCCCACCCCCATGAAGCCTACGCTGATAGTGATGTTACCGTTGCGATCGACACGCGGGAGACCACCAAAACGCGTGGCGAACTGCTGCGTGGCCGCCAACCGAGCAAGGGTCTGCCCTTTCAACCTGGCCCAGTATGCATCGGGCGGATTGTCTGCATCATAGGCAGGTGCCGCCCTGTCGTACGGCTTGCCCGCAAGTTTCAGCGCCAGTTGCCGCTGGAAGTAACGGTCACGGCACCCTTCGTTGACATCGCGATCCAGTTCTTTGCCAGATTTGGCGCTGTACAGCAACGCGGACGCGCAGGTGTAGTCATACTGGCCGTTGAAATACAGGTACTGCCCATTACCAACAGGGCTCTTGGTCGGTATCAGGTCGAGCCCGCCGCTACCTGCACCACCAGCAACACCGGTCACAAGGCCATTGGGCATCATTGAAGTCAGCGAGCTGACCGTTTCGTCCGAGAAGCGAATCTTGGTTGTCCCGTCCGGCATCTGCTCGGTCGTGACACAGCCCGCCATTGCCACGGCGGCCAGCACGGGCAGGATGAATTTACACTTGGTCATGCACGTATCCTTACTTGTAAAGTCTGCTTGAACGCATCAGAAGAACCGCCCCATGTCTTGCTGCTGCACCTTCGCTTGACGGGTCTCGCGGAGCTGGCGCACCACGTCACCCGGGCGCATCTCGACAGGATCGCCACACGGCTCGCCCACCTCGACCACGTAGCCGTCACACACCGACACCTGGATGAGCTGGACGAAACGAGCAGCGGCCATTCGCGCACGCTTTTCACCCTCGTCGACGAATATGCCCAGCGCCAGCGGTGGCATGCGCGAATCCATGAAGTTCACGCCCTCGACAGACAGGTACAGCCGGTCAGAGACGTAGGCAGCCTCGAAAGGCATGCACGAAGCCCAGGCAGCCTCGAATGGCTGGACACCCACATACAAGGTGTCGCCCTCCAAGGCAAAGCTGAAACGCCCACTTTGCATGGGCGAGAGGAGTATCACGCGGTCGTGTTCAGGATGGCGCAGCACTTCGTCCCGCTTGAAGTTCGCCGTCCAGCGCAGAAAGTTGGCATACGCCACCACCTGCCTGGCCGCCCGCGCTACACGGGCCCGCTCCTCTGCACTTATTGCCGGCCCGACATCCTTATGGCCCTGGATACCCATGTAAATCAGTCCTCGTGCTTTTTGCGTTTTTCCAGCATTGCGAAGAAGTCATCCAGAATCTTGTTCAACATCTTCTGCGGCGTGTGGCCAAAATTCTTGGCGTGCTCCGACACCCGCTCATGGTTGTCATTACGCAAGGTGTAGGAGTTGGACGGGTCCTTTTTGCGGTTGCGGAACGAAATCAGCCCGGAACGCCGCGCCATCGACATCATGCGCTCGTAGTCCGTGTGCGAAATGTTGAATTTCTTGCGGATATCGACCTTGGTCAGGCGTTCGTCCGCCTTCATCAGCCGCACCGACTCCACCATCAGGTTATGCAACTGATTCAGCCGCACCAGGTGGTTGAAACCGCTATCGATCTGCCCCCGCTCCACAGCCCCGCGATCGGTGTCCGGACGCGCCAAGCCACTCGAGAGGTTCTTCAATACGACCTCGTCAGACAAGTCGAGCGGGTTTCGGTTCTTCTTGGTTTCCTTGAAATCGGGTGATTCACCGCTCAGGTAGTACACCGAGCCTTGCTTGGCGATTTCCACTTCCAGGAACGAACAGGCAACCATGAAGATGTCTTCAGTACAGAGCTTGCGCGACACGCCCTGCTGAATAGCCTCGCGACTAAGCGGCTCGTCGGCAGCGCGCATCGCGGCCTGGGTATGCTTGGCCCGCTGGATGTCCTGAACCATGTTGAAATACGACTTCAAAGGCAGCACCTTGTCGGACAAATTGACCAACGGGTGCAACTCCTTGACGGTGTCGGCCAGTACATCTGGCGAGGGGACCAGCAGCGACCTCAGGCCCTGGGCAAGGGACAATAACTTGGCCCCGTCTTTAACTTCATTCGCTGGTCGCATAAACGTACCTAAGATTTCCAATCCAAAATAGTCTTAAAGTGCCTGCGCAGGCTTACACACTCCGCTCAAGCAGAACAGCAGCACCAAGCTTCGTAGGCCGGGCCCGCTCTCATTCTCCAATCCTGGAAAAGATCCTCCTTCGGCACCACAAGGCAGCATTCGGGCGACGCGAGAGGACTCCCCGCCATTCTAAGCGCCCGCAAACCAGCGAAAGGCATACCCCATCCATGGAGCAGGAAGCAATGGTAATCATTGCGGCGCCAGGCACCCAATGTCACCACCCTGACCTGGATCAAGCCCCATGGACTGCAGGGTCTGCTTGGTCAATTCCACCTGCGCCTTGATCGACTCCGGGTCGTTCGCCATCTGCTGCGCGACAGCATTTTCAATCGGCGACTGGGAGGAAGCAAGATGAGACATGGTCGCCATCACCGCAATTACCACCAAAGGCGGCACCAGCCAGGCCATTGCGGTCTTGCGCCGGCGTGACCTGGCCTGGCTCTCGGCACTGCTTGCGGCCTGCTCGCGCAAGGCCTTGCGCGAAGGCTGGGACGCTGCACCCTGGTACTGCGAAGCAGTCAACGAAACCGGGCGCACGACCTCTGCAGGCACAGACGCCCTTTCAGTTTCCTGGCGCTGGAAGTAGTCGTTCAGGGCCTCGTTCAGGCATTCCGAAAGGGCCTGGCGCACCGTGTAGGCAACCAGCGCAGGCTCGATATGGGTAAGCGCACCCTTGCGGTCTGCCTCGGCATGAAACACCAGTTGCAGGGCCGCCAGTTCGTGACTGACCAGCAGCCCGCCATCGCCCTCGATCGCCAGGCTGACGCTACCTTTGAGCACCCGCAGATGGCCATCATCTTCAGCCGCATCGAAGCCGGCCACCACCAGCGACAGCTGCTGGAACGCCCTGGCGATACGCACGGTACGGGTAGCCCGCTGTGCGTCATGGGGACTTTGGCTGTCGAACACCACCAGCAAGTGCTCGCCCGAACCGAAGATTCGGATACTGGGGTCGAACTCAAAGTTCGGCGCTTTGGCTTTCATGTACTTTGCTCCTTAAAGTTTTCCAAAGATGTCTTCAAGCACGACCGCCTGTGAAAGGCCGGTCATCATCCTTGGCTTCCCTGTACGGTGATCGATGAAGAATGCAGCCGGCACACCCGCCTGTTCCTTGCCGTTGTGTTCGAATGCGGCGAACAGAAACGCGAGGTTGGTGCTCAGCTGCTCGACGGTTTCCGGCGATGGCTCGGAGCGGACCTGTTCGTGGTTGCCCAGTACCCGCGCCAGCATCTTCTGGTCCTTGGTCTGCAGGATGGTGGCGGCCAACGGCACGCCATCCGCCGGGTTACCCAGTGCTGCAGACGGGATCCACTTGATCGAATGACCCTTTGCTGCGTAGGCCCTTGTCAGGTTGTAGGCTTCGCGGCAGTACGGGCAACGCGGGTCGATGATGATGTAGACGGTATCGCCGATGCCGCCCTTGCCTTCCTTGATGCCTGCCAGGGAGTCGACGGTTTTCATCGACTCCGGGATCGCGCCTTTGAAGGTGCCGTCCATGGCTGCGGCCTCACGCACATTCGGCGCCTCAACGGGTGACATCTGCGGCGCAGCTGGCGCGGCCGCGACCGGGGCAGCTGCAGGCGGCGCAACGACGGCCTGGGCGACGCCAGGCAGGAAGGCATCGGAGATATTGCTGCCCGTTTCGGCATTCCAGGCCACACCGGTGAACAGCACCGCAGAGTCCGGCGTACTGAAAAGCACCACTTGATGGCCGTTCTTTTCAACAGTCCAGGCGGTCAGCCCGCCGAGGCCGACCGGCCGGGCACTGACGATACGCCCATAGCGCGACACCCGTTGCGCGGTCAGGTCATCAAACGCCTGTTGGCCAGCGTTTACCTGCGCGGTGCCTTGAGCGGTGATGAAGGCAGAGAGGTCCGCCGGTTGTGCCGGGGCGGCATGGGCGACGGAAACCCCCGCCGCAAGCGCCGCCAGCACGGCGACAGGTCTTGCAATCACACCCTTCATGGCTCGATGTCCCTATTAAGAATCCAATACGACCGCATTCTAACAAAAAAGCAAAAAAAGGCACCAAAAAAACAAAAAATGGCCATCTATATAGATGGCCATTTGCTTTTATCCAAACCCTCAAGACTGAGCTTCAGGCAGCCCCCTCATCGAGCGCTGCCCCTTGTGCCGCGGTATACCTCTCCTGCTGTAGGGCCTCATAGCGCTTCTTGTCGGCTTCGGAATACTTGTACGCCGACATCGCCAGTTCAAGCCCGTTGACCGCCTTGTCCAGCTGCGGCTCCGCCAGCGATACCCCCGCTTTGCACTCATACAGAAAGTGCGACAGGATCCCCGGCGCTTCCGGGAAACCGGCCTGGCGCCCGATCGTCTGCAGGGCATACCACATGTCACGGTCGAAGAAACGCAGCCAGCGCATTTCTGCGGGTGGCAGCACACCCAGGCGGCGCGCCTGGAAGAACATGGCAAAGATGATGGTGCGGACGAATGCGTGCGCGTGCAGGATCGCACTGGCATTGGGGTGCTTGATGTACTTCTGGATGATCGCCCGAGGCTCTTCCAGCGGCACTTCGGGCTTCAGCCAGGCATAAGGGTCGCCCCGCTGCTCGGCCTTGCCGGCAGGTGCCTTGAACTGATCCCAGCACCAGGCAACCATGTAGTCGCTGTCGGCCATTGCCGCCTTGAAGGCATTGTCATCCAGCGCCGTATCAGTGGCGACCACCCGCGGCAACGCTATCGCCACCAGCAGTGTTTCTGCCGGCGTCAGATTGGCAACCCGGGTCCAGTGCTGGCCCAACTGGCGACGCATCACCTCGGTGGTTTTCTCGCGATCCAGGGTTGGTGCCCAGCTGCGATCCGATTGCTCCTGCCAACCACTGATCAACGAGTGCCGGTAGGCAAACTGGCGGGAGGTCTGCGACATGCCGAACACTGGGTGGTCCAGCGGCTGGGCGATCAGGTCGAGCTCGGCGAACATGCGCAGGTGCGGGTACTGCGCCTTGTTCTCTTGCACAAAGCTCTTGATATTGTGCGTCTTGGTGAACCTGAGCTTGGGGTGGGTCTTGTTGATACGCAGGAACATGCGCACCGACAGGATCACCATCAACAGCAGGAAAAAACCATTCATGAGCAGCGACGACGAAGTGATTTCACCCCACGCCACGCTGGAAAAATCTCGCTGACAGGCACCGATGATGCCTTCCGGCGCACACATGCGCCCGACCCACTGGTTGATCGAGGCAATACCTGGCAGCGCGACAAAGTCGCCCAGCACACTTGGCAACCACAGCTCGACGTAGCGAATGTAGGTGTACACCTTGGCAATCTTGTCGTGAGCGAAGTACCAGGCACCCCACCCCCCGAGGTAAAGCACTGCCATGATCCCGAGCAAAATGGCGGGGTCATCCCAGGTAAAGCTCTTCTGCCCACCTCCCTGTTGCTTCATTCAACGCCTCCTCTGGCCGCCACAAAGACTCTGCCGGTCATGTCTGTCTTGCCAACTACCTGGCCAGTTCCTTGAGCAAATTGTGCGTGGTACGCACTCGCCCCACCATGAACACTGCGGCTCGGCGGCAAACCGCCCGCACAGTCATTTTCTTCACCACCTCGATGTAGACCAGGGCAATCGTCATGCACAGCGCCAGTGGCAGCAGAAACTTCCACAGCGCCGGTACCAGCAGCAACATCAACCACGGCAAGGCGGCACTTGCATTGATCACGAAAAAACGTGCGGGGGGAGCGCATCTGCTCCAGTGATACCGTCCTGTTGCCATAACTTCTCCGTAAACTCGTTGCAGTCAGCATTAATGGGCAGCCCGCACCTCAGCCGTGGCGCAGGTCGCGGGCAGTCGCCTCGCTGATCAGGCCTGCGGCCAGCAGGCGATCCGCCTCGGCAGCAAAGGTATGCCCTTCTTCACGCACGAACTCGGCAACCCGCTGGGTTACCCGGCCCATGTCGGTCAGGTCCATCAAGGTGTCGCGCACCTGCTCGGTAAACCTCAGCCACGATCGCGCAGCGGTGCGTTTGCCATCCACCGTCGGCACAAGCTTCTGCGCCATCATGAAGCGGCTGGTATCGACGAGGTCGTAGATGGCGGTGGCACGCTCCTGCTCCGGAAAGCGGGAAATCATCCGGCGCATGATCGCCGCCACATCCTTGGCGTGCACCGTGCCAAACACCGGGTGCCCCGTCAGCGACAGCTCCACCGCCGCGCGAATGGTCTCCTGGTCGCGCAACTCGCCGATCACGCACAGGCCAGGCGCACGTCGCATGGCCTCGCGGTTTGCCCGGTAAAAGTCTTTGAAGTGCGTGGGGATCTGCGACTGCACGAAGATCGAGTGCTTGCTCTGGACCTTGTCGTAGGTGAATTCGATCGGTTCTTCATGGCTGATCAGGTTGCCCTTGATCGGCGTGTCGTTTTCCAGGATGAAGCGGTTGATGGCGGCAAAGGTGGTGGTCTTGCCATGGCCGGTGGCACCGGCCACATAGACAATGCCATCACGTGGCGTGGCCATTCTGACGATTTCCTCGCTCAGGCCCACGTCCTGGATGCGTGGCGGGTCATCGGGAATGGCCCGGATGACAATCTGGCACGAGGTATCGCCATGGCAGGCGATAGGCGAGGCGTTTACCCGGTAGGCATAACGCAGGCGCGCACCGCGGGCATCCTTGCGCTCCGGGTCGAACAACTCGTAACGCTCGTTGACCGCCGTGCCGGAGACGATATCGGTGGTGGCGGTGTCCCGATTGGCCGCCATCTTCAGCAGTTCGTTGACTTCCCCGACATCCAGCGCACGCCGGGTGACCGCATACATCCGCCCATATTTCTTCACCACCACCGGCAATGCGGGCTGGATGAAAATGTCGCTGACGCCATGGGTCAGGGTTTCCAGCATCATGGCCTTGAACTGGTCGGCGCGATCGAAACGAAACGGGTCTTCGTAACTGGTCAGGCGCTCCAGGCGCTCGATCATCGCACCCGGCTCCAGCATCATCACGTCGTCGTGGAAGTCCTGCTTCATTGCCGCCCGCCTTCAACGCCCGCGGGCTGTCGGGCTGCAGCAGGCGATGACGCCGGGCTGCCAGCGCCGGTTACCGGCGCACGGCGTGGAGGGTTGGCAATGGTCGAAGTAGCGATCGAACTGCGCCACACGTTCATGTTTTCGTTGAACTCGGGCAAGGCGGTGATGCGCAGCAGGGTTTCGTCCACCGCCATCGACCGTCCTTCCCGGGTAACCGGGATCGCCGCACCGGAGATGATCGGCATGGTGACCTGGCCGTGACGGGCAAACTCATTGAAACGGCGCATACCATCGATATCGCGGTTCATCCGGTCGAAGCCGTAGGTCAGCATCAGGTTGGCCTGCTCGACACCTTGTTGCCAGCCCTCGCGCACGGCCAGTTTCCACACCCGCTCTTCCTCGTCGGAACGCGGCACCAGCGCCGAAACCAACGAGGTGCGGTCGAAGGTGGGCGGCGGGAAGTTCAGGTATTCGCGCCAGCTGGGCGGCACGGAGGAAAAGCGTGCCTGTGACTCGATCTTGTAGGCCGCCCCCGACAGGCGCAGCGTGTAGTCGCCGTCCTGGTTGTACAGGTGGCGCGCCTCGGTGATGACCGGCGGCACGACGCGATCCTGGATCATCAGGCTACTGAAGTCATAGACGGTGTCGAACTCACGCTCGCGCAGCTTCAGGGCTTTGTTAATGTTGGTCAGCTGCCACGCCAGGCCAGCCTTCACTCCCACCTGCAATGCCGCATCGAGAATGGCTTCGCCGCGCGCGGCCGATGCCTGGTTCTTCTCATCACGCATGGCCTCGATAGCCGACCTGGCATCGCCGGCGTCACCCTGCTGCTGCACGTAGGCGGGTTTGTCATAGAGGCGTTCGGCGTCCTCGAGGGTCATCGGGGGCATGTCCATCGCCATGTTCAGCCCCTCCCCAGCGCCAGCGGTACCGGCTTGTAGATCAGGCGCAGCGTGTTGGTGCTCTTGTCCAGCACCACATCGGCACCGGTATCGATCTGTGCACCCACATCCTTCAGCACGTTGATCGGCGTTGCTTTGCGCACCCACACGTTGATGGGCTTGAGATCGACGCGCTTGCCGCTCTCGACATAGGCGTAGCCATAACGGCTGGCGAAGGTCTGCAGAAGCTCCTGAGGCTTGCCAATGAAGTCGATATCGACCTGGTCGGTGTCTACTGCAGCCTGCCGCGAAGCAGCTTGCACACGGTCGGCGTTCAGCCGCGAAACGTAGGTGTGCTGAGAATTGACCGCTACCGACACCTTGTCGGCGATGATCCGGCTGGCAAACGCCTCGGTGTCTTCGGTAGTAGGCTTGGCAGAGCTGGCACAACCACCCAGCGCAACCAGTGCCACCAGCACACCGCCAGCCTTGCAGGCGCGTGCACCCATGCGTATTCCTTTCATGTAAAAACTCCTGAAGTTGTCTTGTTCATCGACCCGGGGTAACCCTTACCCAGAAGCCTTGGCATTCTGCGGCGACCTGCGTTACCGGTAGCTGACCACCAGCCTGGCGTGGCGCTGCCGCTCGAGGTACTTGCCCCATTTCACCGCCAGCGGGATCAGGTCTTTCTTGTAGATGTCGTTGAATTTGCGGGTACGCGAGTGGTAATTGGCGGCGCGGGTCCAGAAGTCCTGGCCGTTGTTCTCGTCCAGCTTCTGGCGCAGCAGCCATGCCGCCAACTCCGCGTTATAACAACCGCGCCAGGCAACATCGGACTTGGTGATCGCCGGGTATGCGGCAAACACACCTTTCGGGCCCCAGTGGGTGGTATTGATCTGGAAGTGGCCAAGGTCGAAGGTGCCATTGCGGTTCGACACGCTTTGGCCGTTCTTGCCGCTCTCCTTGCTGGAGATGGCCAACAGCACGTTGGCCGGCACACCCTGGCGCTGGGCGGCCTGCACGACGCAGTCGATATCCGCAGGCCGCACGGCATAGAAGTCATCGGCCAATGCCTGCATGGCGCAGCACATCAGGGCGATGAACAACCACTGGGGCCGTTTGCGCATCATGGTCAGATGATCCATTTCTGGTGCTGGAACCAAAACCAGAACGCGCCCTCGACGAACAGCTGCCCGGTCGAGACCTGCCAGCTGCGATAGGACTTCTTCATGCCGAATACCCACAGCGCGAAGCCGATCGACAGCCAGTTGAGGGCGATCAGGATGCCCGCGCCGGTCGCCAGCATGTAGATGAACCCGGCAATCGCAGCAGCGCTGGCAATGAAGAACGCCCTGGAGTGCAAGCGGTGGCTACGGGCAATCCGGTCGATCTCGTCACGCTCAATGGTGGTCAACTGCGCCTTGACTCGCTCGTTGCGGTAGCGCGCGGCATGCTCCTTGACCTTCTTGACGTCATCCTCTTCAAGCAAGGCGAAGTCGCAGTTGTTGCAACCCCAGCTGTGCAACACACGCATCTTGCCTTTCGGCCCCTGCTCGAACTCCTGGTGGTCACCTTCCGTCTTTAGCAGCACACCCCGCTCGCACTCGGGGCACGCTGGGCTGAAGTTGGAACGCCAGAGTGCCTTGATGTGCTGGTTGCCCATGCGCAGCTGATTCACGCCAAGCGCCGCCATCGGCATGGTGATGAACGCGAACTTCGCAGCCTTCTTCCCTGAACTGAACAACCCCATCGCCTCACCTTAGCATGCAAAAATTCTTGTTTCTGATTATCTGTCAGATATCTATCGTCGTCAATTTATGACAAAAAATAGAATCACACGCCGATCTAGGGCTCTGACGCCCGGTCTTACTTGGGCGGCTGCTCTTTCATCATCAGGCGGCACTTGGCCTGCAGGTCATTCAGCCGCTCGCGCATGCCGGCCACACCCTGAGCAGCGGGTTCAGGGGTAACGCTGTAGTCCGTTTGCCGGGCAATTTCTGCGCAGGTTTGCTCGATCCGCTCTTGTGCGGCCCACTTGTCCGACAGCGATGCAAAGCCTTCGCCGCTGGCCATCAGTTGCATGTCGAGCATCTGTTGAGGCACGACCATGGCCAGCTCACGTGCCCATTCATCGTCCAGTTCCTGCTCGTCTATCGGTGCAATGGCTGGCGTTACTGGCGTCACGGCCAAAAGGTCGGCAACGGCCAGGATGCTTGCCTGGATCCCCTCCGGGCTCATGGGGTCAATTTGTGGTGCGGGCACTGGAGCTGCTGTAACCATTACCGCATCCGGCACCTCGGCGGGGGCCTGCGGCGCCGGTTTTTCTGCCAGTGGTGCTGCTGGAGCCGGCTTCTTCAGGTCGCCGGACAAATACGCCCCAAGCACGCCGAGCGAGGTGTCCAGCCGGCCCAGCAAAGGCCGGTCAGGGTCGGCATAGTTATGCTCGAACACACTGTGCATGCGGGCAAGAGTTGGGTCACCCTTCACTACCGCGCGTACCCGTTTGGCGAAAGAGCCATCCTTCAGGCTGTCGACGAATGCCTGGCGCGACTGCCGGTTCTGCGGCAGGTCCGAAGGCTCAGGCGGCTCGACCGGAATGAAATCGTTGATGCGCATTTCCTTCGGCGCCGGGCCGGCCGTGTAGAAGCCCAGGCCGCGAATAAGCGCCACGCCACCGGTCTTGCCATTTTGCGATTTCTTGCCGATCAGGAAGGTGAACTCGCCGTTCTCCTGCATGGCGACGTCGTCGTAGTTCAACCGGCTGCGCTGCTCGATGGCAATGTTGTCCGACTGCCGCAATTTTTCGTTGCCCGCAACACGTTCGAAGTTGCCCAGCATGGCTTGCGAAGACTCGGCCGCCGCACCCTGCACGCGCCGCCAGGTTTCCGATTCGGTGCCCGAGGTCAGGCGGCCAACGGCGCGAATGTTGGTGTTTTCCCAGGTGGCATCCGCTTCTTCGGCGCTGGATTTCTTCAGCGAGGAAAAGTCCTGCGCCGCGAAGGTGACACTGAAGCCCAGGCTACGCGCTTGGGCCGGGGCCACGGCAAAGCCGACCACGGCGTAATAGCCATATTCGTCGAGAATGGTATAGAACGGGAACTTCGAGCCGGTCGGTCGGCTGTCGATGATTTCGCGCACTACCCCTTCGACCCGGTTGCCCAGGCAGCCGGCCATCATCTGCTTGATGCTGCCTACAATCATCTTGCCAAGCATGCGCATGCTGTCCGGTGCACGCTCCAGCGCCGGCAGCAGCACCACCAGCAAGCGGCGGTTGATCACCACATCATAGAAGTCCACGTCACCGACGCGGGTCTTGAAGATATGGCCGTAGTTGAAGGTCAGGTCGTTGAAGATCCGTCCCAGCTGCATGACGATGTAGCCGTGCTGCTCCAGGGTCTTGGTTTCCTGCTTCTTGAACTTCGCCTTCTGGTAGCCTGGCAGCGTTAGCAGGTACGAGCGCAGCGGGGCGACGATCACGTCGAACATCTCACCGTACTTGCCGCCGTGCTCCCACACCAGATCTTCGATGACGTTCAGCTCGAAATATTCCAGGTACTTCTCGGGCGACAGGTTGATGTGCCCCTTGTCCCGCAGGTAGGTCAGCGGCCGCGTCAGGGCTGCCACGAACATGATCGCCCGCCCCTTCCACATGTCACCGCCGCCGCCGGAATCATCCATTAGCGACACAATCAGCTCGATCAACATGCCCGACGAGGTGTTGCCCATCATGTTCATGTTGTTGGTCACCTTGTCGACTTGCTTCTCGACGAAGTCGCGGCCAGAGGTGATGAAGTTGATGATCAGCAGGTCATCTTCGCGGCCCAAGTAGCGCGACAGGCGGAAGATTTCCTTCTGCAGCTTGGGGTCACCCTTGCCGTCGACGTAGATGAAACCAGTGTTCTGCACCAAGGCGTTGAAGACGATGCCGAGCAACAGTTCGGTGTTATGGGTGACCAGGCTGTCGTCAGTGATGTAGAGGTGATGCGGGTGATCGATCTCGATGCACTGGCAAGGTGCCTGGCCGGCAGCCGTCACTTTCCACACCTCGGCCCAGCCATTGAACTTGGCCGAGCCGCGCTTCTTGCGCACCTTGGGCAGCATCACCACGATGCCGCGCCCCATCAACTCGCGAATGGCGTCGGTGGTCACCGTATGGGCTTCTTCGCTGCCATCCTGCCCGCGGGTAAGCACCCGCCACAGGTGGTCACCCGTGGCTTGCGCCCGGCGCCCGTCACGCGTGGCCACGGTCCAGATCGGCTGGATGCCCTGCTCAATCACCCGCAGCACCGCAGCCTGCTTGCCATCGGGCGTGCACACGCTGTCGCCGACCCGGATGCGGCCCATTTCCACCCAGCCGCCCGGAGTCAGCACCTTGGCATGCTTGGGCTGCGGCTTACCGGAGCCAGTGGTACCCAGCACCAACTGGTGGGTGCGTAGGTCACTGTCGCCGGCGTAGATCTGCTCTTTGCTCTCCAGGTCATTGCCGAAGAGAGTCACGCCCTCACCTTTCTTCTTGCCCTTGTACGAGCCGTCATTGACGTCCGCCAGCTTAGGCACCCGATAAGGGAAATCGAACGTGCGATTGTCGACGTCGACGAACTTGCGCTTGAACGCCCAGGCCAGCAGCAACAGCAGCTCACCGGAAAAGGGCACCTTGATCGAAATCAGCGCCAGGACCGGTAGCGCGAAGGTTCCGAAAACCGCGCCGTCGGCCGACTGGAAGAAATCACTGAAGCGCTGCCCGGCCAGGCGGGTATCCTTGCGCCTGCGGCTGCTGCTGATTTCATGCTGACGGGATGCGCCCTTGTACTGAGCCATCTGTCACTCCCTCACACTACGTCTTCGAATGCACTGGCGCTGATGTAGTCAGCCACCAGGTCTTTGGCGATCCGCGCGATCACCGACTGCTCCATGTCGTCATCGACGAACTCGACGTCCTTGAACGTCTCTCGCTTCAAGCGTTCGACCATGTCTTTGCACCCCCCTGACGGGAAGCGCCGGGCCAGCAGGGCCAGCGCATCGGGGCGCGGCATGTGCTCGTAGAGCATGGTGCGCAGCTTGCGGTCCTCGGCGGTCGTGGTCAGTGCCCACAGGCGCATCGGCCCGGCAGACATGGTGAACAGCTGGCTGTAGGTGGCATTCTTGGTCTCGAAGCGGGCCAGGAAGGTACAGCCATGCTTGTTCGCACCGTGCACGAAGTTGACCAGCGCATGCTCTTCGGTGTCGGACAGGCCGATGTTCTTCCGCAACCAGTCGCGGGTTTCCTTGGTGCCCGAGTCGAGGATGAAGGTGGCCGTGGCGATCTTGGTCAGCTGGCCGAAGTCTTCCATCAACTGCGAAGCCAGAATGATCTCCATGTTCCACTTACGGGCCTCGCGGCCATCGGTCTGCATCTGCTCCTGCAAGCCCACGTGGCCACCGGTCTTGTGGAATTCGTCCATGCACATGACCTTGTATTCATCCACCAGGTCGGCCACCAGGCGCTCGTAGAACGGCAGGTACTTCTCGGTGAAGAACGGGAAGTCCTCCTTCGAGAATGCCACCTTCTTCATGAAGCACTGGCGGGCGATCATGTACATCAAGGCAGTCTGCTTCTTGGCCGAAGCAGAGCCCTGCAGCGCCACGTCCTGCAGGTCGAGGGCAACGATGCGGGCACTGCCGACGTCGAAACGGGTGTGGTCGGCGAACACCGGGAAGTCGCCGACCGCCTCGCGAATGCCGAGAATGAACGCATCGACCAGGCTGCGCCCTACCTCACCGGAGCCTTCGTACTCGGCACGCACCTCTTCGGTGGATGCCACCGCCACCAGATCGTTGAGGGTAGGCACCGCATAGCGCTGGGTGACTTCCGCTTCGTACACCATGCCGGCATCGAACATTGCATCGACCAGTTCCCAGTAGGTGGTGGCCGGCAGAATGCGGAAGCCCAGCGCCGCCACGGCGCCGTCGACCACGTCGTTGTGCCCGGGCTTGTAGGTTTCCGGGCTGGCCCTCTCGATCTTGTCGTCCTTGCGCCGGTAGGCCAGGTCAACCATGCGGCCGACGAAGTTGCTCATTCCTTCATAGGGCTTCTCGCGTTCGGGCGGCGTCACCAGGATAGTGAGAAAGTTCTTGTTGAACTCGCGGTCCTTCGGCAGCGGGTAACGCTGGCCAAGCGGAGTATCCAGTGGGTTGATGCAGTCCTTGCGAGCGTTCTGCAAACGTTTGTACACCACCAGGTGATGCAGCCGTGGTGGCAGGTTGTCGCGCACCAGGTCGCAGAAACCGGACGAAGAAATACCGATGTCGGTGATGCCGATGTAGGGCAACCCGGTCAGGCCCGGCATCAGGCACGATTCGAAGTGGTTGTTGTTCATCAACACCGACTTGCCCGAGCCTGGCTTGCCTGCAATCAGGGTGATCCAAGTGGTCTGCTGCGAGGAAAAACGCTGGTACTTGAGGATCTTGCCATCCAGGCTGCGGTAGATGGTCGACCCTTCCTGGAACGGCGAAGCTGGCCGGGTCAGCGGCAGCATGGCCACGGCATCGCCCAGCGGCGCAGCGGCCGGGTCGCCCAGGTGCTTAGTGGTCAGGGCCAGACAGTTGGACTGAAACGCCTGCATCGGGTTACCGGTACGTTCGATGAAAACGGGTTGGCCCCAGGCTTCCAGGGTCCGCCAAAGCTTCGACTTGCGCAGCGCCAGTTCCTTCACGCCCTTTTCGTCCGGGCTGGCCCAGGTCATCGCGGCCACCTGCAGCTTGACCATGCATTCACCGTCACGCACGCGCTCGCGCAGTTCCTTGGTGGCGAGGTTGATGTTGCGGTTCTGCTCGGAGGTGACCGACAGCAGCTGGGCGAACAGGCTCTTCCAGGCCAGCACACTCATGCCGTCGGAGGACAGCATGATCGACACCGAATACGGCAAAGCGCGCGACACACCGTTCTCTTGCGTTTCCGCGCGGTTGAGGCTGTTGAACAGGGTGTTGAAGTATTGCGGCTCTGCCGGTGGAATCGACATCAACAACGGCGCATACACGCGCGAGCCAACCCGCACACTGGTAGGGTCCGGCAGCAGGCTGGTGCGCTCGCCACTGCCGATTTCAGCCGAAGTGACCATGATTTGGCTGGGCAGCGTGGGGTACATGAACTCCGACATGTCGCCATTGCGCTTGCTGGTCTTCCAGCGCATGGGAATGGCGCTACCCGGAATATAGGGCTTCCAGGTACGCGGCGTGATGTCGGGGTTTACCTTCGCACGGATGGCGCGGATCGCTTCACTGACGTCGAGCACATCCGCCGAGCAACCGAACTCAGGGGACGTCAGGTCTTCGGAAATCTTGGTGACAAAGGAAAGGTGGCGGTCCTTGAGGTAGGAAATAGGCCGCAGCAGGTTCTGCGCTTCGGCGGTGGCCGGCCACTCCGATTCCTTCCTGAACTCGTTCAGCGCCTCGCGCGCCATCGACCTTTCGGTCTGGTCGAGCAGCGCGGGCCGCGACCAGAACACCAGGTAGCATTCTTCGTCATACACATACTGAGCGTACTTGCTGACACCTTCGTTGATCAGGTGCCGCACGTTGAGGTTCAGCCGCTCGGCGGTTGCTGCCTGCTGCAAGGCGTTCTGCTCCAGCGGCGCGGTCGCATCCAGGTCGCGGCTGAAGACAATCTGCAGGTGGTGGCCGCGTACCTTGAAGTACACCGAGAGCGACGCTTCCAGCAGGCTGACCAGGCGTTCGAACTGTTCGCGCCCAAGCACGCTCTTGGTGCCGTTGAAGCGCACGATGGAAGCCAGCGAACCGTCGTTTGCGACGATGGCCTGCCCGCCATCGACCGTTTCCAGGTCGCAATAGTCCTGCACGTCTGCCTTGAGCTGGCTCAGCACCGTCAGGATCACCGCCTCGAGTTTGTTAAACATTTCCTTGTTCTCCCTTGCCAACGCTCTCAACGGCGAGACTGAGCAGCAGTACGAGCGGCTGCATCAAGCAAAATTCTTCAGTAACTGGCCGGTCAATGCCGACCAGTTAGCTGGCAAAAACACCGCACGGTTATTGGCCGCGTAGTATTCGAGCTGTCCATCTTTGAACGCGCTTTTGGTTGGGAACAGCCGTAACGGCGCCAACCATTCAGCGCGCTTGCTAAATTCTTCATCGCTGACAAGTTGCTTGCTCGCGAGGGTTTCCGCCACGCCAAGCACGGTGATGACTTCGCCACCGAATATTTCTTTCAGCGTGTCATTACCACGAAACTTGAAAGCTGCCAGCAGGCTGGCCAGCTTTTCATTGGCCGCCACGTCATCGAGCAACTCATTAACGTAGATACAGCGGGCAATGTTATTGATCTCGGTTTGCGTCAGTTCCTGCACGGCGACGAAAAAGCCGGTGTCATTCATGGCGCAGGCGCCAAGATGATGAACCTGACGACACAGGTTGCAGGCGGTGATCAGGTTTTCCTTGGTGCAGTTGTCGGCATTGCCGTCCAGTGCATGAAGTTCCTGAAACTTTGCAGACTTGAACCCGCAAAAGCGGCAGGTGTAATTGTCGCGCTGCCACACCGAAGTGCGAAGTTTGCTGTTTTCATCGCTGAACAGTTTGCGCTGGTCATCGTCCGAGCGCCACAGCGGCCGACGCACGCCAAATACCGGCTGGTTGGCAGTTCGACTGAGATAGCCACTCGACAACGTGGGCACAGTGTTTGCCTCGCGTTCAGAAGCGTTTGTTTCGCTCACGTCCGAATATTCCCGAAACTGTTCTTGAGGTGCGGGGCATGACGCCCCGCAATAGGTTCAGCGGCGTGCAGCGTTAGTTGACCAAAGTGTTGCGCATGATCCACATCACGGTACCGACACCCGCCATCAGGCCGCCGATGAACAGGCCGACAATCGCCGACATCGGCTTCTCACGCTCATCCTTGGAGGCTTTCCACAGGGTGTAAAGGGAGATGGCGACAACTACGAAACCACCAACCGACACCAACGAGATCAGCAGCGTGGCGCCGCCCTGAGCAGTGTCGTCGATGTTGCTCATGACATCACTGGCCGTCTTGCCACCCGACTTGTCCTGGGTCAGGTCGGTTTTTTCGATGGCAAAAGCCGACGGTGCCGCCAGGGCCCCGATAACAGCGGTAGTTGCACGAACCTTGGCCGAATCGTATGCAGCTTTCAGAGTTTTGAGTGCTTTCATAAGTGACGCTCCTTATATTTCATGTTTCGAAAAGCCGTTACGACCACGGCGTGAAGAGGCCAACCAGATTGAATCCGATTGTGTTATTGAGTACATCGCTGAACCATTTGAAGTTCCACGCCAGGACGCCGCCGATGATCCAGCCGCTGGCGGTGCCGAGGCCGGCTTGAGTTTGATTGTTGTAATAACCGTTTACCGTCAACCAACCTTTCACCATGGCGATAAAGCCGACAACCTGCATGATGCCCAGCAGGGCCAGGGTTGCCAGTTGTGCCTGCTCTTGCAAAGTCGTCCCGGTCGAGGAATAGGACAACATGCGCGAGTTGGCATAATCCCCGGTCAGGGTTCGCGACATGATGCCCATCCACTCCAGCGTACCGATCGCCAGCAAGATAGAGCCGATCACCAATTGCACACAGGCAGAGCCGACAGAAAAACGCTGTCTTCCGGCCACATATTTCAATGCGTTGTCATGGGTCACGCCCCACAACTCGATCAACGCCGCACCGGTCAGATAGAGGCCGATAAGCACGGCAATACCCTGGCACATCATGATCGCTGTCGGGATGACCTTCCCGATATTGACCATTACATCTACTAGATCGGCAAATCCGGCCGCCATGACAACGTCCCTGTTTTAAAGAGCGGGTGAAGTAACAACGATGCCGCTGTCGCGATCGACGGCAAGCACTTTCAATTCGCGCTGCACCGGTGGCAACGGGTCGCCGGCCTTGACGCTGTCTTCGCTATCGCCATTTTTCACCCAGGCCCGGTGCCCGACCACCGCCTGCACCTTGTAGCCCGAGGACTGCGGGATCGGGTGAGCGCGCCTGGTGTATCCTTGCGAGGCAACGGGCGCCGGCTCCCGACGCGGTGGCTTGATCACCTCCACGCGCTGACGGCTGTCTTCGTAGAACTGCATGCGCTGCTGCAGGCCGGACAGGTTGTTATCCAGGGCCTTTATCTGGCTCAACAGCAGTTGAGTATTGCGCTGCGATTCCTCGCGCACGATCTTCAGCTGTTTTTCGCTGTTTTCCTGGGCCTGCAGCGCCGCCTGCGCCTGCTCCCGGGACTTGGCCAGTTCGATGCTCAGCACATCCATGTGTGGCTGTTGCGCCAATTGTGCCTGGGACTGCGGGATGCGCCTGGCCTTGGCCGCTGGCGACGAGGTCGCCTTGATCACAACCACGGCGAGCACGATGAGCGCCAGGAAGCTGCCGGCAAAAACGCCAATGAGTTTTCCGAACGACCAGTTCTTCATGTCGAACTCCTTATCGAGATTGATCGTGAACGTCTTGCAGGAAGAACAGGCCAAAGCCTTTGTTCGCAGGCGTTGCGTAGGTGGCCGGGCGGTTGAAGCCGCGGCGCACTTCGCCGGCGATGGCGGTGCCCATTTCACCGACCGACGAACCGATCACCTGCTTGGTCGAGGGCTCGGTAGTGGTCTGTGCCACGACGCCACTCGGGCTGATGACAGTGGTACCCGCTGTCTGCTGGTAAGCCCGACCGTAGCCGGACAACAGCGAGGCGGCACCCAGGGCGAAATAGCGCTCCATGGTGTGGTGGTCCTTGGTCTCGGCAATGCCCTGCTTGGCATCATCCTCGCGCAATGCCACAGCGCTGATGCGCATGGTCGGACGAGGGTCGTTGACCGGTGGCGCAAGAATGGTGAACTTCACGCGAATGTTGTCGGGCGCCTGCTCGATCTTGCCGATCAGCTTGGAACCGTTCCACTTGCCGCCTCGAATGGTCGCCAGCACGTCACCACCATCATCGGTGTTGACCTCGGCATCGAGCGTGGCGTACATGATGGTACCGGTCTTGATCAGCATCGCCCGGTCGGTGTCACCCACGGCCTCGATGGCATTGGGGTCCTTGTCCTTGGCAGCCCGTACTGCGGGGCCTGTGACACTGCCGCCAGCGCGCTCGGTCGGGTAGTAGCTGACGGTGCTAAAGCTGCTTCTCTCAGCGAAGCCCTTGGCACTTTCAGACTCGCCCATCAGTTGCTTGATCGACTTCAGCGTTTCGCTTTTCAGCTCGCTGACGTACTGGTCGCGCTGCTCCTCGGCCTTTTTCAGCTCCTCCTCCAGGCGCCGGCGCTCCTGCTCCTGGGACTGGGCGCTGGCCACACCAGGCCGCTGTGAAACCTGGGCTGAGTCACGAGGCGGCATACCCGCCCCGATGTAAATCTCGGGCGAACGCTGATTGCCGTCATTGTAAGGCTGCCCAGGCACGTTGAACTGCGCGCCCTGGCCACGAGCCAGATCCCGCCCGGTGGACTGCACGATGTTCGGATCGAAGCCAGGCTGATAGGACATCCCACGCTCGGCAGCCTGTTCGGCCTCCAACATGCTGCGCTGCGCACGGCGCTCTGCTTCGGCCTTGGTAATAGGGTCGATCGACACTTCAGGTTGCGGCGCATTCGGCACGTCCACCGTGGACGCCTTGCCCGCAGGCGCATCCTTCGAAGACATGCCGTTGTAGGCCAGGGCGCCCAGCGCCAGCACGACCAACCCGGCAGCAATCAGCGAGACCTTGCCGACACCGGAACCGAACACCGCCTGCAAGTTGCGCTGCATCTCATCGGACTTGCGCGCCTTCTTCACCTGCGGGCCAGCCGGCCCGTCGCGGTCGGCTACCAGGTGCTCGTCCTCTTCATCGAAGCCCGAGTCTTTCGGCGGCATGTTGTTATCACTCATTGCAGATTCCCTTGCTCGATGAAGACGGTTACGGCTTGCCCGCCAGTCGTGAACGTGACGCTGTTCTGCATGCCCGCATAGCGATACACCGCCACACCGGTGGTGCTTCGCGCTGCGTTGGTGTAGGCCGGATATTGCGCATCAGCCTTGGCTTTCACGTACATGTTAGGGCCATAGCTCCAGGCCTCGACGCCCTCCAGCCCGGTCACCTTCAGGCGGTTGGCATCTTTCGGCGGCACACCATCCAGGAAGTAGGTCAGCGCATCGTCGATCGACGGCATCCGCAACATCGCCACACTCGCTGTCGCATCCGGGTTGCGCCCCGGCACCTTGGCATCAACACGCATGTCCACTTCTTCCTGGCCGGCGGCCAGGATCAGGATTATCGGCGTGGCCAGGCCGCGCAGGGTGACGGTGACGTTGCCGTAGGCCGCCGCTGTGGCGGGGTCCAGGGTGAGGATGTTGGTCGGTGCGGCAGTACCGTTCTGACCGTTCTGCCCACCTCGCTCGCGACCGTCGCTGAACAGCTCGCGGTTGATCGACACGTTCTGGATCATCCACGGCTGCCCGGCATAGTCGGAGAACACGATCGATGACTGCTGGCCCTTGCTCAGGCGAACGATAGGTGGCGATACCCCCGGGTCGAGGTTGAGTGCCAACGTGCGGGTCACCGGCTTGGCCGGGCTGACATAGGCGGTGGCCTTCTGCTTTTCCCGCTCCAGCCACAACTGCTTGATCAACTCGACTTGCGACGATGTCAGCTGCGAGTCCTGCACGTCGTTGACCGTGTCACTGATGACATCCTCCGGGCGCGGATAGACCACTTGAGCAGCGCTGGATACCTGCCGGCCCAGGCCATTCATCGGCGGCTGGGGCGGAGCCTCGCTTCCTTGCGCCGCGTCAACCTGCCCTGCGCGACCCTCGGCAGCGGGCGCAGTTGGCGCCTCGTTGGCAAATGCAGGCAAAGCGATAGCGCTCGCAAGCAACGATGCGATCAGATGCTTCTTCATGGTCACTTCCTTGAGGTGTACGGCGACAGCTGAACAGAATCGACGGCAATGCCTTTGATGTTGGTGGCCGAGGCGGGGATCTGGACGATGGTCACGGCGGCGAGGAAGTCCTGGCGCGAGCGCGCCTGCTGGTCACCGCCGACATAGAATTCGATGGCAATCGGTACCTGCACCAGCCAGTAGTTCTGCCCGCTGGCCAGCACACCAGCCTCTTCGACCTGAGCAACCTGGGTGGCCATGGCGCGCAGGATCATCCGCCCCTTGAGCACGCGTTCCAGGTTGCCGGAATCGTCCAGGGTCTTCAGGAAAGCCTTTCGCCCCTCGTCGGTGTACCAGCGGGCGCCCGCAGAATTGAGGTTGGAGCGGTAGTTCACATAGTCGTAGGAGTACGAATTGACCACGGCATCCTTGGCATACTCGGCAAGGGTGGCCGGGGTGACGCGCGGATTGCTCTCGGTCGAGACTTCACAGATCGCGTGATTGTCAGTGGTCGGGATCCAGCGGTACTTCGGGTACCAGAACACCACCGCAGCGATGGTGACGCCAAACACGCAAGTCAGCGCCAACAGTTGGCCCCATACGCGCTTGTTGCGGCGCTTGAGATCGAGGCATTCCAGCTGCAGGCGTTTGACTTCACGCACGGTAGCCGCTGCTTCACCCGGCGTTTCATCCAGCGCCAGCTCCAGCAGTTTCTCTTCGTCCGTGCCCCGCCGAGTCTCCTGCGCTTCGCCACCAGGGGTTCCGTGTTGGGTTTCCTTACTCGACATTGCGGATTTCCCCTGTCGTTCCGTCGTAGATGCAAATCGAGTCGGTTCCGTCATAGAACACGACATTTTCAAAGTTGGTTTGAGTCACCAGCCAGATGGCAGCAACCGCAACAAACGGCAGCAGGCCTATGCACGCCCACTCGCCAACATTCAGCAACACGCCAAGCAAGCGGTTGTAGCGTCGCAGCGCGCGAACATCCACGTCCTGCCCTGCACCGCTGCCCCATGACGTAGTGATAGACCCCAGCTCATCCATATCTCGCTCCATGCGGCGGCATTTTCATCCAAAACTTAGAAAGCTGCAACAGCGAAATTTTGACAGATTGAGATAATACCTGCAATCCGCGACGCATTTTGACACGCCAGCACCCGAGCCTTTGACGCTAAATGAGCCAGATCACGCGAGCGCGCAGCCAAACAAAACCCTGCCGAAAACAGGGATTTTATCCAATAAATGCTAATAAAATCAGAATGTTGAGATCGAGCGCCCAGCCACCAGATGCAACCGAGCACTTGAGTACAGGAGGTTTTAAAAAATGAAGGCCTTCAGATTATTATGATGCTAGAAACCTGACCATTCAGTCATGCGCAGAGGCCAAACGAGCCTGTTTTGAAAAGCCTTTGAGAAACTGTATAACCCACGAATTGCGTGGCTTACAGGGGTTTTAGAGGGCCATACTTCCAGGTTGGCGGCGGAGGGGTTGCGACACTTCCGCCATAACAATCCTAGAACTTGCTCCAGCCTCCCTCCCTGACCTTCACCGAGGGCCTACACCCACACACCTCGGATTAAAAACCCTTTTAAATCAAGGGAAACGGCACATCAAAAGCGCGTTCTGCCGCTTGGCATGTTGCGCAGCGCAACCGCAGAAGCGGCGGATAAAGTCAGACCGAGGCGCATTAGCCTAACGCCAGGGTAACGAACCTGTATGGCTAAAACGTGATTTTCCAACAAATACACAATATTCCGAGATAGCGGCTTTTTGACATCAAATTGCCAGCACGCTTCCTATGTTTGGGTGCCATGCAAATCGAACGCCGCCGGGGCGACGCTCGATCTCATGGATGATAAAAAACTTGCGACAAGCACCCTTCAGCGCCGCCGCTATTTCACGCCCGAAAAAAAAGGGCACCCATTCACGGGTGCCCTCTGCTCTACTGCCAGGTGAACTTGATCACCCCATTGATCGCGCGCCCACCGGTTGCGCATGGCCCCTCGCCGTCACGATCCCCAGGAAGGAAATCACGATCGCCAGGCCCAATGTCGAGCTCACTTCCGCCCGATGCTCAGGCGTGTACATCATCACCGCCAGCGCCCCGGCAATGAAAATGATCACCGCCCAGGTCAGGTACGGGAACAGCCACATGCGGAACTTCAATTCGGTGTTCTCGCGCTCCAGACGGCGGCGCATGCGCAGCTGGGAGATGGCGATAACCATGTACACCAACAGGGCGATGGCGCCGGAGCTGGCCAGCAGGAACTCAAACACGCCCTTGGGTGCGAAGTAGTTGAGGACCGCGATGGCCGCACCGATCAGGGTGCTGCCGAACACTGCAGCACGCGGTACACCGACCTTGGAGGTCTTGTTGAGGAAGGCCGGGGCGTCACCGCGCTTGGCCAGCGAGAACATCATCCGCGAAGCGATGTAGATCGACGAGTTCATGCAGCTGGTAACAGCTACCAGTACCACCAGGTCGACCATGAATGCCGCGTTGGGGATGTTCATGATTTCCAGCGCACGCTGGTACGAACCCACCACTGCAAGCTGCGGGTCGTTCCACGGCACCACCGAAATGATCACGAAGATCGACAGGATGTAGAAGGTGCTGATACGCCAGATCACCGAGCGAGTGGCCTTGGCAATGTTGCGCGACGGGTCGCTGGACTCGGACGCGGCGATGGTCACCGCCTCGGTGCCGATGAAGCTGAACATCACGGTGATGAACGCACCCACCACTGCCGACCAGCCTTTTGGTGCAAAGCCGCCGTACTCGGCAACCAAGCTGCTCAGGCCACTGACCTCGCGGTTGGGCAACCAGCCCATCAGCGCGGCAAAGCCCAGGCCGATGAAGCCCAGAATGGCGGTGACTTTGAGGATGGCGAACCAGAACTCGAACTCGCCGTACTTGGCCACGCTGAACAGGTTGGTACCGGCCAGCAGCAATACCGAAGCCAGGGCGAAGATCCAGCTGTCCACCTGCGGGAACCAGGCGTTCAGCACATGCCCGGCGGCCAATGCTTCGATAGGAATTACCAGTACCCAGAACCACCAGTACAACCAGCCGATGGTGTAGCCGGCCCAGCGGCCAATGGCCTGGTCGGCATAGGTGGAAAACGATCCGGTGTCGGGGTGTGCCACGGCCATTTCGCCGAGCATGCGCATGACCAGTACCACCAAGGTTCCGGCCACGAAATAGGAAATTATGGTTGCTGGCCCGGCTGCCGCGATGGCATGGCCAGAACCTACGAAAAGTCCGGCGCCGATGATGCCGGCGATGGACAGCATCGTTACGTGACGTGGCTTGAAACCTTGTGCAAGGTTGCCATCAGATCCCACGGTGTTCATTGATGTTGTTCTCTTTTTGCTGACACAAGGAAGGACGGGCAGGCGTAGGCGAAAAATATCTCCTTTGAAATCAATAAGTCGACACGTTACTCGCGCTCTGTTGTTGATCTTTGGAGCGCTTCACAGAGCAACGTGTCAATGCAGGGCGGGCTTCATTTAATCCCCGCATGGCTGTGGGGAATTACACGAGAACGCCCCGGAACTGTTCGATCACGACAGGGCATTTCCATCAACGCCAAATGTCGCGAATGGCATGTCCGATCGCGCCACAGGCCCAAATGGAGCTTCTATTTTTCATATGAATGTGTGTTGCCTGTGCCGGCCCTTTCGCGGGTGAACCCGCTCCTACGACGGGACGTGGCGACGGTACCGATTGATGAATGCGGTGGCGGCTGCGACGGTGAATGACTGGG
>AZIG01008367.1_pt1 | contig 29416 bp, 20 predicted proteins | sample 359071 | NCBI WGS metagenome assembly AZIG01 (sample SAMN02429714, study PRJNA222667) | marine sediment metagenome | biome: Sediment sample; isolation source: enrichment culture of sample MGS-AQ(UA) from oil contaminated terminal site... | place: Jordan: Aqaba | collected 2011-05-15 | depth 18 m m | reverse complement strand
GCGAGCTTGCTCGCGATGCGCCGCGCGGGCGGCGCTCGATCTATCAGGCGCTGAACCTCTTCCGGCGAACATCCCGCAACTCAACCCATTTCCAACGCCTACAAAAAAGCCCGCCGAAGCGGGCTTCTTGCGGCACGGCAATCAATCAGTCATCACGACCCATGATGCCAAACAACTGCAGCAGGCTGACAAACAGGTTGTAGATCGACACATACAGGCTGATGGTCGCCATGATGTAGTTGCGCTCGCCACCATGAATGATCGCGCTGGTCTGGAACAGGATGCAGACTGACGAGAACAGCACGAAGCCAGCGCTGATTGCCAGTTGCAGGCCGCTGATCTGGAAGAAGAAGCTGGCAACGACAGCACCCAGCAGAACGAAGAAGCCAGCAGTGATGAAGCCACTCAGGAAGCTCATGTCCTTGCGGGTGATCAGCACATAGGCCGACAGACCACCAAATACCAGCGCAGTCATGGCAAACGCGGAGCTCACTACCTCGGCGCCACCGGCCATGCCCAGGTAACGGTTGAGGATCGGGCCAAGGATGAAGCCCATGAAACCGGTGAGCGCAAAGGTGGACACCAGGCCCCAGGCCGAATCACGCAGTTTGTTGGTAAGGAAGAACAGCCCGTAGAAGCCGATCAGCACCACGAACACGTTCGGGTAGCCGACGCGCATCTGCTGGGCAACGAAAGCCATGACACCGCTGAAGGCGAGGGTAAGCGCCAGTAGGCTATACGTGTTGCGCAGGACCTTGCTGATCTCCTGCTGCTCGACCTGCTGGCCGTGGTGGACGGCGTAATCCTGTTCGCGCATGGCGACACTCCTTGGTAAACCTGTGGTTTCGGACGTTCAGATGCTAGGAGTCTACCATTGCTCCTGCAACCCGCGACACAGAGAGTTTGACAGCGTGTTTCATTAAGGTATTATGGCGGCCGCAAAACGAGCTGGAAGCGTGGCCGAGTGGTTTAAGGCAACGGTCTTGAAAACCGTCGATGGGCAACTATCCTAGAGTTCGAATCTCTACGCTTCCGCCATATTCAAAGCCCTGATTATTCAGGGCTTTTTGCGTTTCTGGGGTACAGAAAAGCCGACCATGGGAACGCCATCGGGAGCGCCATCTCCCCCGGACAGTTCCGCTACCTGACTACCGTTAACCTCTGGCAGGGCAGGCTTGGTGCTGCTCAAGGTTTTTCAGTAGCGCTTGCTTGGCTAGGGGCGGGTTCTGTGGAAGAAGACGCAGCAGCATGAAGCTTGTCGGTAATCTGCTTGGCCAAGGCATGGTAAAGCGAGACCGGAGACACCCATCCAGAGATGGCCGCCGCCATCAGTGTCGCTGCCAACATGGGAATGGCCAGGTCCGGGCTGTGTGTCAGTTCAAGCACGATGACCGAGGCGGTCAGTGGCGAGCGTGTCACACCGGCCAGGTATGCGCCCATGCCAAGTAGTGCGCCTGCCTGGGGATCAACATCGGGCAGCAAGCTCAACAGGGGCGCAAAGGCGGCGCCGATGCTCAGCGAAGGCGAAAAGAGCCCGCCAGGAATCCCGGAGAGATAGGACGCGACGTTGGCCAGAAACTTCCACAGCAGAAAGCTTGTGTCCGTGATTGGCTGCCCCTCCAGCAACGCACGCGTTTCTTCGTACCCGGTGCCGAATACATGATTGCCAGAGACGAGCCCCAACGTGGCCAGCAGCAAGCCACAGATGGCAGCAAAGCGCACCGGATAGCGTCCGCGTAACGTACAGACCCGGCCGAGCAGGCCCTTGTCGGTGGGCAGCACAAGCTTGGCGTAAAAACCACCCAGCAGCCCGCCCAGCACAGCACAGGCAGGCACGACGCTCCAGCCCCAGCCCACCGGCATTCGACCGCTGATTTCTCCGAAATAGGCGTAATGGCCCATCAGCCCCAGCGTGACGACCCCACCGATCAGCACCGCAGTGAGCACCAAGCCGCTGAAACGTTGCTCGAACGTGCGGCTCAACTCCTCAATGGCAAAGACTACCCCCGCTAAGGGTGTATTGAAGGCTGCCGCAATACCCGCGGCGCCTCCGGCGAGCACCAGGCCAGCGATGGTGCGTCGGCCGTGCAGGCCTAAACGTCGGCCAAAGGAATAGAGCACAGCGGCGCCGATGTGGACGGTCGGGCCTTCCCGGCCAACCGAACCGCCGACCAGCAGGGCGCCCAACGTCAGGCTCATGCGTGCTGCAGCCACAGGGAGAGAGAGTAATCGGGCGCGCAGGCGGCGAGAGGGCATTTCCAGGGCGGCTATGACTTGGGGAATGCCGCTACCCTTGGCATTTTCAAACCACCGTTGCGTCAGATAAGCCAGGAGCGCGAAACCAAGCGGAGTGATGAGAAGAGGTGACCAGGGTGCCCATTCCAGCAAGCGCTTGAACGAAGCGAACGCCGCGTCGGCAAGCCAGGCGAATGCCAGCGCAACCAGCCCCACCAGCAACGCCCCGATCCAGAACGCCAGTCGCTGACGCCATTCTCGCCAGCGTGAACGGCGGGAGAGTGAAGGTGCAGGACGGGTAGGTTCGGGCATGGTCCACACATGGCTGACTTGGAAAGCCGTGAGTATGGCGTGTTTTCCCAGGCAGGCCTACCCGACACAGGTTGTAGTCGTGCCAGGCGTGGCGATCCGTTTGCTCACATGCAACGGATCGCCAGTGCCAGAATGTGGCTAGGTGGCCGAACTTGCTTTGGTAGCAGGCGCTGCCTTACGCATGCTCCATATCCCCCAGGTCAAACCCAACACGGCCGCGATCAATGACGCGGATAGCACACCGAGTTTCGCAGCCCCGAGTGAGCCAGGGTCGACGAAAGCGAGGTTGGCGATGAAGATCGACATGGTGAAACCGATGCCGGCCAGCAGCCCGACCAGCATGATGCTACGCCAGTTGACCTCGGAGGGAAGCTCGCACCAGCCCAGGCGGACCATCAGCCAGCTTACGCTGACGATGCCCAAGGGCTTTCCTGCGACCAGGGCGACAGCGACGGCGATCATGACCCACTGGGGGCCTTCAGCGGACAGGTCGACACCCGAAAGGCTTACCCCGGCATTGGCCAAGGCAAACACGGGCATGATGCCGTAGGCTACCCAAGGGTGCAGGGTGCCTTGCATACGCACCACCGGCGGCAGCAGTTCGCGCTGGGCCAGGCGCAGCCGTTTCAAAGGATCAATGAGGTCGCTGGCATCTTGCTCAGGCGCCTTGGCGCGCCCCAGCAATTCGCCGGTGAAGCGGGTAATGGCATCCAGCGGGCGCTCACGCATCGGCATTGCGGTGACAGGTGTCATCAGGCCTAGCACAACACCTGCGAGAGTCGGGTGGGCGCCGGTCAACAAGATGCCCAGCCAGACGATCGCGCCAGGAATGACATAGGCGAAGGCTGAACCCACACCGATCTTCTGAAGCCCGATCACCATGAGCAGGCCGATCAGTGCAACGCCGAAACCGGTGTAATCAAGGCCGCCTGAATAGAAAAACGCGATGATCAGGACTGCGATGATGTCATCGATGATTGCCAGGGCGAGGAGGAACACACGTACGTTGGACGGGATCGACTTGCCGAGCAGTGCCAGTACGCCCACCGCAAAGGCGATATCCGTCGCCGTTGGCACTGCCCAACCTTGTTGGTCTGCTGGCGCGTGACCAAAACTCAGGTAGAGGAGTGCAGGCACGGCTACGCCGCCGACAGCGGCTGCCATGGGGAGCGTGGCTTGGCGCAGGCTGGACAGCGCGCCCTCGTGGATCTCGCGGCGGATCTCCATGCCCACGACCAGGAAAAAGATGGTCATCAAGCCATCATTGATCCAGAAGTGCAGGGACTGCGAATAGACATGCGAGCCCACGCCGAACGTCAACGGCGTATGCCAAAGGGCTTCATAACTGTCGGCAGCCGGGGAATTCGCCCAGATCAATGCAGCGACTGCGGCAATCAACAGAACGATGCCGCTGACCGCTTCAATGTGCAAAAAGCGTTCAAGGTTGGCGAAGGCTCGCTCGGCCAGGTCTTGGGCGCGAGGTAATTCTTTTTTATGCATAGGCGCAGGTGCTCCCGCATGGCGGCCCGACCTGCGCTGTTCTTTAACCTGCCTCACTGCACCGTGCAGCTGGCACCCGTCCGCTAGTCTACCGAATAACCACTCTCAGATGAACAAAAAGCGCCAAACCATTCACTCCAAAGGCATGTCGGTTTGAGATTTTTTCCTGCAGACGTTAGGGTTTGTGGTTATTTCCGAGCATACGAGGCTTGGCAAACGGGAATTTATCCAACTGCTAGCCTTGGTAAATGTCGTCGTGCTCAGGCACGCTGTGCTCATCGCCTTGCAAGGAGAACTGCCGCTATGACTGCAGCCCCCAAACCCAGGAGCACCCTCAATCCACCCGTTTTCTACACCAGTGCGATACTTATCTTTCTGCTGGTCTTGTACGCCACGGCATTTCAGGAGCACGCCCAGACGCTGTTCGAGCAAGTCCAGCGATGGATCATCACCAATGCCAGCTGGTTCTACATTCTTGTTGTAGCGCTGGTGTTGATCAGTGTGGTGTTTCTGGCCGTCAGCCGCTATGGCGACATCAAGCTAGGCCCTGACCACAGTGAGCCGGATTACCGCAAGAGCAGTTGGTTTGCCATGCTGTTCTCGGCAGGTATGGGGATTGGCCTCATGTTCTTCGGCGTGGCCGAACCGGTCATGCATTTCTCCACACCGCCCGTGGGCGATCCTGGCACCGTCGCCGCGGCGCGCGAAGCCATGAAAATCACCTTTTTCCACTGGGGCCTGCATGCCTGGGCGATCTATGCCATCGTCGCGCTGATCCTTGCCTACTTCAGTTTCCGCAACGGCCTGCCGTTGACCTTGCGTTCGGCACTCTATCCGCTGATTGGTGAGCGAATCTATGGCCCTATAGGGCATGCCGTGGATGTGTTTGCCATCCTCGGTACGGTGTTTGGTGTGGCGACCTCGCTGGGTTATGGGGTATTGCAGATCAACAGCGGGTTTCATCATGTGTTCGGTTTGCCGGTAAACACCACCGTGCAAGTCATCCTCATCACCGCCACCTGTGCATTGGCGACGCTTTCAGTGGCCAGCGGCCTGGACAAAGGTATTCGCATCCTGTCCGAGCTCAACCTGAGCCTGGCGGTGATTCTGATGCTGTTCGTGCTGCTGCTTGGGCCTACGGTGTTCCTGCTGCAGACCTATGTACAGAATACCGGCGCCTACCTTTCGGACATCGTCAATAAAACCTTCAATCTCTACGCTTACGAGCCCACCGACTGGATCGGTGGCTGGACCTTGCTGTACTGGGGCTGGTGGTTGTCCTGGTCGCCCTTCGTGGGTTTGTTCATCGCACGTATTTCGCGAGGGCGGACCATCCGGGAATTCGTCTGCGGCGTACTGTTCGTACCGGCGGGCTTCACCTTGCTGTGGATGACGGTGTTCGGTGACTCGGCAATCCATATGATCCTCAACGATGGTGTAAAGGATCTGGCTACTGTGGTCAGTGAAGACAGTTCCCTCGCCTTGTTCGCTTTCCTGGAGCATTTCCCGTTCTCCAGCATCATTTCGTTGGTCGCGGTGCTTATGGTGGTCGTGTTCTTTGTGACCTCGGCGGACTCTGGTGCGCTGGTCGTGGATATGCTCGCCTCCTCCGGAAAAGGTCATTCACCCCTGTGGCAACGTATCTTCTGGTCAATCTGCATCGGCGCGGTCGCGATCGCGTTGCTGCTGGCGAACGGCCTCAAGGCGCTGCAGACCGCGACCATTGCGAGCGCTCTGCCGTTCGCGGTCATCTTGCTGGTTGCGATTTGGGGCTTGTTCAAGGCGCTGAGTCTTGATGCGACTCGCCGCGGGTTGCGCAATCAAGCGTTGCCAGGCCCACGCCATACCCGCCACCCACACGGCGGCTGGCAGCGGAGGCTGCGCAACATCGCATTGATGCCGCGCCGGGTTCATGTCACCCGCTTTATCGCCGAGGTGGTGAGGCCTGCCTGCGAAGAGGTCGCCCAGGAGTTGCGTAAGCAAGGCTACGAGGTGAGCGTGAATGAGCGCGATGATGGACGGGTATCCCTGGAGCTCTCCCATGCCGGTGAAGGGCGTTTCCTCTACGAGGTGCGGCCACGGGCCTTCAATACGCCAAGCTTCGTCATGCAGGACACCGAAGACGGTGGCGATGCGCGCAAGTATTTCCGTGCGGAAGTGCATCTGCGAGAAGGGGGCCAGGACTACGACATCATGGGGTGGAGCCGCGACGATGTGATTGGTGACATCCTGGATCAGTACGAACGCCACCTGCAATACTTGCACGTGGTGGGCTGAACTGGATTCGGTCCTGCCCTGGCGCAGTCAGGGCAGGGCGGTTCGCCTGCTGTCCAAAGGCGGATTTTCGCAGGCCCAGAAGTCTACTGCAGCAATGCGTTCGCTCGGCGGTCCTAACCAATGGGACAGCGGCTGGCACCCGGTTGTCGTGCAGACCTGATAGTCGCCAGCCTCGGGCGTTCGCCCGGCATGCAAGGGCTGCAGCGGTGGTAGATGACGACGATAGTGCCAAGTGCCGTCGCGCAGTTGAGCGTCGTCCGGAATCTCCATGCCGGCCCCGCTGCCTTTTACCCGGGCCTCTACCAGTACCAGGCCAGCCGAGGTCACTTGATAATCCTCTTCCCAGCGGACCTTTTCGATACTGTGCTGCCACGCGAGGGTAAACTCGTTCAGTGGCAGGCTGACCCAGACCACACCGGCCAGCCCAACGCAAAGGCTGATCATGCGGGGTGTCCAGAAGCCGGTCGGCTTCGCCAGTAGTGCCAACCCAGCACTGCCGCACCCAAAACAAAACCGACCTCATCGCTGATGGGCAGGGCGAGTATCAATGACACGCCAGCAGTGAACGCCAGCAGGCGCTCCCACCAAGGCATGGGGGCACGCAAATGCCCGATCGACGCACACCCCCAAAGGGCAACCGCGAACGCCGCCTTGATCACCATGTACAGCGTGCTGCCCATGCCTTCACCTTGCATCATCAACGCCGGGTCATAGACTGCCATGAAGGGCACAACGAAACCGGCCAAGGCAATGCGCACCGCCCAGAAACTGATCAACAGGCCTTTTTCCTTGGCAATCGGGGCCGCTGCAAAGCACGCCAATGCCACGGGCGGCGTCAGGTCGGCCAGGATGCCGAAATAGAACACGAACATGTGCGAGACGATCAGCGGGACCCCGAGTTCCAACAGGGCCGGGGCAGCAATGGAACTGGTGATGATGTAGTTGGGGATGGTCGGAATGCCCATACCCAGTACCAGGCAGGTGAGCATGGTCAACACCAGCGAAAGGAACAGGTTGTCGCGTCCCAGGTCAAGAATGTATCCGGCAAAGGTGGTGGCCAGGCCGGTCAGCGAGATGACGCCGATAATGACACCGACCAGCGCACAGGCAATACCCACCGGTACCGCATGACGGGCACCCTCCGCGAGGGCCATGACGCATGCGTGCAGGGTGGCGCGGCCGCCCTGGACGAAGCAGCACGCAATGGCCAGGCCGGCAATGACCATCAGGATCACCCCGATCCCCATGCGGAAAAAACCTGAACACAGTATCCCGAGTGCAACCCAGAAAGCCGCGCGCAGCCAGGTTTTTTGAGCGCGCAGGATGATGGCCGAGCCAAGGATGACGATGGCGGTCAGGGCCAGGCCGACCATTCCCGAGTACAAAGGTGTTCGCCCGGAAAACAACAGCGCGACCAAGACCATCAGCGGTACGAGCAGGAACCAGCGTTGTCGCAACGCATCCCAGGCACTCGGGCACTGTTCGCGCGGCAAACCATGCAGATGGCTGCGCCGAGCCTCCAGGTGGACCATCCAGTAGACCGAGCCGAAGTACAGCAACGCTGGGATGAGCGCGGCTTTCGCCACCTCGGCGTAGGGCACGTTGATCGTCTCGGCCATGATGAACGCCACAGCGCCCATCACCGGCGGCATCAGCTGGCTGCCCATGCTGGAGGTCGCCTCGACGCCACCGGCAAATGCAGGTTTGTAGCCGAAGCGCTTCATCAGCGGAATGGTGAACTGTCCGGTGGTGACGACGTTGGCCACCCCCGAGCCGGTAATGGTACCCATCAGTGCCGAGGAGAACACCGACACTTTGGCCGGCCCCCCGCTGCGATGGCCGAACAGCCCCATGGCGAAATCGGTGAACAGACGAATCATGCCCGCTTGCTCAAGAAATGCGCCGAACAGGATGAACAGGTAGATGTAGGTGGCTGAGACATAGGTCGGTGTGCCATACAGCCCTTCGGTGCCGAATGCCAACTGATTGACGATCTGATCGAGGCCGTAGCCTCGATGCGCGAGTTCGCCTGGCAAGTATTGGCCAAGCAACCCATAGGCCAGAAACAGCGCGCAAATGATGGGCAACGCTATGCCCATCACGCGCCGCGCGGCTTCAAAGACCAAACCAATAAGCAACAGCCCCACGATCAGGTCACTGGTGGTCAGCTCACCGGAGCGTTGAATCAGGTCCCCTTCGAAGTACCACTGGTATGCAGCCGTCGCCATTCCCGCAAGGCCCAGCAGCCAGGCAAGGGGTTGCCACGGCCGACGGTGGCCAACGAATGAATAGCTCAGGTACACCACCAGCAACAGGAACCCCACGTGTACTGCACGCAGTACTTGGGTGGAAATCAGGGGGAAGGCCGCTGTGGCGATCTGGAAAACCGAAAAGACCAGCGCCACGGCAAAAAGCGCTGCAGGCCAGCGATCGGTGCTGGCGTGAAGACCTTGCGCGGTATCACTCATAGGCTGCTCCATTGCTTGGGGATGTCATCAGGGGAGCAGGTTTTTCTCCTTGAAATACCTCTCTGCTCCTGGATGCAGTGGAATGGGCAGGTTCTTGGCGGCATTTTCTGCCTGGATATCTTTCGCTGCAGCGTGGGCCGTGACCAGGCGTGGAAGGTTCTCGAATATTAGCTTGGTCATCTGATAGGCCAGTTCATCGCTGATATCGGCGCGGGTGACGAGGATATTGTTTATGGCCGCCGTTGATACGTCCGCATTCTGACCATCATAGGTGTTGGCAGGAATGGTGGCGGGTTGGTAGGCGTTGTTGCCAATGCGGGTCACCACGTCGGCAGGGATAGGCACGAACACCACCGGCAAGGTCGCGGCCAGGTCCCGGATAGCTGCTTGACCGAGCCCTGAGGATTGCAGCGTGGCGTCAAGCTGACGGTTCTTGATCAGTTCGACGGACTCCGCATAGGGCAGGTATTCAACTTTTCCCATGTCCTGGTAGGTAAGCCCTGCGGCTTTGAAGATGGCGCGGGCATTCAGCTCGGTGCCGGACTTGGGTGCCCCAACCGAGATACGCTTGCCTTTGAGGTCTGACAGGGAGGTGATCCCTGACTCTTTGCTGGCGACGATCTGGATGTAGTTCGGGTAGGTGCCGGCGATGGCGCGGAGTTTCTTCAAGGGCGTTTTGAATCCAGCCTCTGCATCGCCCTTCCAGGCATCTGCCACCGAATCCCCCAGCGCGAATGCCAACTCCCCTCGACCGGCTTGCAACAGGTTGAGGTTCTCTACCGAGGCCTTGGTGGCTTGCACCGTGGTCTTGCTGCCCTCGATGCCGTGGCTGTAGATCTGTGAAATGCCTACGCCTACCGGGTAATAGACACCACTGGTACCGCCTGTGAGGATGTTGATGAAGGTCGGTGCAGCCTGGGCAGCCGCACAGACAGTAAACAAGGTGCTGGCCAATGCCAGGCGAAGGGCTCGGTTCATGGCGTCGTTCTCCGCTTGTTGTTGTTATTCCTGCGCCAGTAAACCTAGAACGAATATGCAGTCCCTGCCCAATTTTATGGCTGATTGGCCGGATGACCTCCGCCTTAGAATCGCCAGAAGACTGGCGAGACCAGTACCAGTACGGTGAGGATCTCGAGCCGTCCAAGCAGCATGCCAACCGTCAGCAACCATTTCGCTGCGTCCGGCAAGGAGGCGAAATTCCCTGCAGGGCCGATAAGCGTGCCCAGGCCTGGACCGACGTTGCACACGGCAGTGGCAGCCCCACTCAGTGCCGTCATCCAGTCGAGCCCTATCAGGGAGAGGCCAAGGGCGATGATTGCGATGGTGACGGAGAAGAAGAACGAGAACGTCAGCAGTGAGCGAACGATCTCTTCATCGATGGGGTGCCCATTGTATTTCTTCGAGATCGTTGCCCGTGGATGGATCAACTGTTTCAGGCTGCTGACAAGCAAGGCAGCGGCCACCTGGAAACGGAATATTTTCAAACCGCCAGCGGTAGAGCCCGAGCACCCGCCGATGAACGTCAGGTAAAAGAACAGCATGATTGCGAAGCTGCCCCAGAGCGTGTAATCCCCCACGGCAACGCCCGTGGTGGTCACCACCGAGGTCACGTTGACCGCAACGATACGAAACGCATCCCACCAGGCCAGATCGCTGTGCCAGCAGAGCCAGGTTCCGACCGTGAGCCAGACGAAGGCGAGAAAGCCAATGAAACCGCGAACCTGATGGTCCTTGAGCAGGATGCGTCGATGGCCACGCAGCGTGGCGACATACAGCGTGAAGGGCAGGCTGCCGAGTATCATGATGACCACCGCTACCCAATGCACCGCAGGCTGCTCCCAATGGCCCAGCGAGGCATCCGAGGTAGAGAAACCGCCGGTTGAAATCAGCGACATCGAATGATTGATGGCTTCGAACGGGGTCATGCCGGCAGCCCACAATGCCCCTGTTCCCAATGCAGTCAGGCCCAGGTAGACCAGCAGGATCATCTTGGCTGCCACATGCGAGCGCGGCGTCACTTTGTCAGACCAATCCGAAGACTCGGTCTGGAACAGGCGCATGCCGCCCACGCGCAGCAGTGGCAGGATCGCCACGGCCATGCCGATAAATCCAATGCCTCCCAGCCAGTGCAGCAGGGAACGCCATATCAGCAGCCCCGGTGATGCACTGTCCAGGCCAGTCAGTACCGTTGAACCGGTGGTAGTGATTCCCGACATGGTCTCGAAGAACGCGTCCGTGTAACTGATGTGTCGAATGAACACCATCGGCAGCGCCGCAAACGCGCACACGATGACCCAGCTTGCCGTCGTGAGCAGATACATATCCCTGGTCCGCAGTTGCGGTGTGTCAGGGACGCCGCGGGCTACCATGAGCAGGCCGGCGCACAGAACGATCAGGCTCGACCAGACGAATGCACCGAGGTCGTCGCTGCGGTCGTACACCAGCAGCGTCAGCATCGGAATCACCATGCTGACGGCCAACGTGATCAGGAATACACCAATAATGAAGGCGATGAAACGCAATGCAGGAAGCGGCATTGAGGGAGCTCGTTGGGACAGTGCCGGCAGTATTGCCTGCTTTACGGTAATGTCGAGTAAAAAAGGCGTAAAGTCGTGGGCTGGGATTTTTTACGCCGTTATCTGGCTCCTGCTCAATGGCTCATCGGGCTGATCTGCAGCGGGACCGTGGCGTCTTCTTTGAAGCCCTCGCCGTCGGCTTTTCAGCCCAGCTGCCCACAATCAACCTGGAGGAGGGCAGCTAAGCGAATTCCGGGAGGCCGGCTCAGCGGTTCACGTCGACAATCAATCGGCCACGTATCTTCCCGTCTATCAGCTCCGCAGCGGCGGGAAGGGCAGCCTCAAGGCTAATGTCTTTGGTCATCAACGATAAGGCGTCTAGATTGAGCTGATCTGCCAGTCTCTCCCAGGCTTCGACGCGTCGCTCAAATGGCTGATTGACACTGTTGATGCCAATCAGGGTCACCCCTCGGAGAATGAAGGGGGCCACGGTAGCCGGAAAGTCCATCCCCTGGGCCAATCCACAAGCAGCCACCAAGCCTTCAGACATCGTGCTTGCGCATGCATTGGCCAGTGTATGGCTACCGACTGAGTCGATGACTGCCGCCCATTGTTCTTTTGCCAATGGACGCCCTGGCGCTGAAAGCGTGGCCCGATCGATGATCGTCGTCGCACCCAGGCTCTGCAGATAGGCAGCTTCGCTGGCTTTTCCTGTTGCGGCAGTGACTGTATACCCGGCACTGGCCAGAAGGCTGATAGCAAAGCTGCCGACGCCGCCTGTGGCGCCGGTCACCAACACCGGCCCATTGGAGGGTTTCAATCCATGGCGCTCCAGTGCCATCAAGCAGAGCATGGCGGTGTATCCCGCGGTGCCAACGGCCATGGTTTGGCGTTCGTTCAGGCGCGCGGGGTGAGGAATAAGCCAGTCGCCGTTCAGCCTCGCCTTTTGCGCAAGCCCGCCCCAATGGCTTTCACCCACGCCCCAACCATTCAGAAGTACACGATCACCAGGCTTGTAGCGTGGATCGTCACTTGATTCGACAGTACCCGCCAAGTCGATACCGGGCACCATAGGGAAGTTACGAACAACCGGACCCTTGCCGGTGATTGCGAGCGCATCTTTGTAGTTCAGGGTGCTGTAGGCAACCCTCACTGTCACGGTCCCGGATGGTAGCTGGTCGTCCTCCAGTTCGGTGAGTCTGGCCGAGTACTTGTCTTCCGGCTTCTCAATCAGAATGGCTTTGAACATTGGTTATCCTCATTTAGACCGGTTGTCTTTAAATTGGTAGAGAGGAATCACTTGGTGATTCCAGTCAGAAAGCCTTGAAAAAAAATGTCCAACGGGCGGACATGCTGCGTTAGTCGTGCGCGAAGAACGGCACCCTCCCACCCAACCCAGAAGTAGGCCGCAAGGGCTCTGCAATCATGCTCGGCAGACACCTCTCCCAGCTTGACGGCTTCTTCCAGGCAGGTAGACAAGCGCTGCTCCCAGTCCAGCAGGGTCAGTTCCAGTTGTTCACGGAAACTGTCTGGCAGCACCAATACCTCCTGGCCGAGGTTGCCTACAAGACAGCCTCGCCGGAATTGGTACTTGGCCATCCCGAATTTTGCTTCTTCAACAAAGTTGTACACCCTTCGCAGTGGCGGCACGGTCAGGTCGCTGAAGCAGCGATCCAGCTTTCGAGCAAAGTAGTCTGCATAGCGCTTCAGTACAGCCTGGCCGAATGCCTCTTTGCTGTCGAAGTAGTGGTAGAACGAGCCCTTTGGCACCTGCACGCGTTTGAGTACAGTGTCGATACCGGTAGCGGCAAAGCCCTGTTCGGTGAGGATTTCCATGCCGCAGCGCAGCAAGAGCTCAAGCGTATCGCCGTGCTCACGTGCGACTTTGGGGGGGCGGCCTCTTCGAGGCATGGGTTTAGGGCTATTCATGCGTTGTAATTTAGACTGTTCGTCTCTAATGTCAATCACTGAGCGATTCGATACCCGATGAGCCTAGCGTTGGATGCGTTATGAAAAAGCGTTTACCTCCCCTGAACTGGCTTAGAGCTTTCGAGGTTTCTGCCCGGCTACTGAATTTCACGCATGCCGCTGAAGAGCTCAATCTCACGCAAGCGGCGATCAGTCAGCAGGTAAAGGCCTTGGAGTCCCAGTTGGGCGTGGCTCTTTTCAAGCGCCTACCGCGAGGGCTTGAGCTTACGGAGGGGGGTAAATCGTATTTTCCCGTGGTGAGAGAGTCGGTGGAGCGCCTTGCTGCTTCGACGGATGAGATCTTTGGGCAAGGTCATCGGAGTGCTCTCATCATCCGCAGCAGCCTGGTGTTCTTCACTCATTGGATAGCTCCCCGGTTACCCCGATTTCGAGCAAGGCATCCAGAGGTGAGCATTCGGGTCGCAAGCAACATCTGGGTAGATGAAACAGAGTACGACGCTGATCTCGAAATCAGATATGGGCAAGGGCGCTGGCCTGGCATGAAGGTCGAGCGCCTGACGTGGGACACGCTGGTGCCTGTGTGTTCACCGGCATTGATAACCGGTGAGCGTCCGTTGCAATACCCTCAGGATCTGGCGAAGCACCCGTTATTGCACGTGCTGGGCTATGAGGAGGGATGGGGCTATTGGCTCAAGAAGAACAATGCAGAGAACGTTGATTCGTCTCAAGGGATGCAGTTCGACACCCTGATCTCGGCATTGACGATCGCTGAGTTGGGCCAGGGCGTCGCGTTGGCACGCTCTTCACTGGTCAGGCATCTCTTGGAGGAGGGCCGGCTCGTCGCCCCGCTGGGGTGTAATGTTCCGACGAAGGAAGCTTTCTACCTGGCTTATTCAGCCCACAGCATGGTCAACCCCGATGCAGCGGCCTTTGCCCAGTGGCTGTGCGAAGAGGCACAGGCTTTCAAGGTCGAGCCCGGCGCGGGAGAAGGCGAGCACGCTTAGCAATAAGGAAATTGTCCAAGCAATAAGAAAAATGGCCCCTTAGGGCCATTTTTTATTGCTTTCGCGAAGCCTTCGAATTTCTGAAAGTAGCGAGCACATCGTAAGCCCCTGGATGGTGCAGCTGCCCAGGTGACCGGTTAGTACGAGGTCTCAATAACAACAATAACCGCGCTGGCAATTCTCGCTGGCGCGGGGCTACGTAGGGTTATCGTCATGGAACACTCCAACCAATTGCCTTTGCAAGGCGTCAATGTCATCGATTTTGGACAATACATCGCAGGCCCTGCAGTAGCGATGATCCTCGCTGATCTGGGAGCGACAGTTGTTCATGTTGACCCGCTGGGTGGGCCCCTCTGGGATAGCCCGGCGAATGGCACGCTTAACCGCAACAAATTGTGCATGCGTCTGGATCTGAAAACGCCGGAAGGACTGCATCAAGCGCGTGAACTGATCTCGCGTGCCGATATCGTGATCGAGAATTTCCGGCCGGGTGTCATGTCCAGGTTGGGTCTTGATTTCGGAGAGCTTCGGCGTGCGCGTCCTGAGCTGATCACGTTGTCGATTCCAGGATTTGCCAGTGATGACGAGTTGCGCGCGCAATGGCGTGCTACAGAGGCAGTGATCGCCTCGGCCTCGGGTGTATTCACTGATATGGGCCAAAACCGTGTATTGATGGGCATCAATCCTAGTTTCTCGCCGCTTCCTTTGGCGTCAGCGTATGGGACCATGCTTTCTGTGTCTTCTGTGGTGCTCGCACTGCAGGCGCGTGAAAAGAATGGCGTTGGCGATCAGATCGAAGTGCCGTTGGCTTCAGCGGTGATGGAAGGGCTCTCGTACAACTCGATCAAGATCGACGGGTACCCACTGCGCTATAAAACACTGCGTGAAAAAGAGAGCGAGCGTCGTCGCGCTGAAAACCTGCCGATGAACCTGAGCTACCAGGATCTGCAGGAGTTTCTCGATCCGTTCTACCGGACCTACGAGTGTGCGGATGGCCGTAAATTCTACGCTGTTTGTCCATCGCATCGTGAGCATGCCAAGCGCTGCCTTCAGGCTATGGGCATCTACGAAGAAATGCTTGCCGCCGGCTTGCCAAAGGTTGATGACCCTTATCTGCCGATTGAGCAATGGGAAGGTAATGCATCGCTGGGTGTTTATCCGTTGCCTGCTGATTGGGCCGCGCGTATCTCCACCAGGATGAAAGAAGTATTCCTGACTAAAACAGCGGCAGAATGGGAAGTCATCTTCGGTGAGGGGCGTTTCCCTGGCGCCCCTCACAGGTCGACCCAAGAGTGGCTCCATGATGAGCACTCAAATACTGCTGGGTTGATCATTGAGGTAAATGATCGCGAATTCGGCGTCATGAAACAGCCTGGCCCGATCGCGTGGTTGGAGGGGTGCTCCGAGCCAATGCTGAAGCCTCTTTCGCGTCGCGATGTGAGCTACGAGGAAGCGCTGGCAACACTGTCTGAGCGTTCGGCATGTGCATTGCCGCCCGCCAAGCTCGACAAGCCTGCCGGCTGGCTGGAAGGCGTCAAGATTCTCGACCTGACCAACGTGATTGCCGGGCCGCACTCGACGTCCTTCCTGGGTCGTTTTGGGGCTGACGTCATCAAGCTCGACCCTGTCATGCCCAACTATGATCCTTGGAATACCGTCGTTTTCGGCATGTCTTCGGCGCGTGGCAAGGAAAGTGTCCTGGTCGACCTGCACAAGCCCGAAGGGCGGGATGTCTTCAATCGTCTTGTGCGGGAGGTCGACGTAATCGTCATGAACGCTCCCGATCGCCAATTGGCACCGCTGGGCCTCGACGAGGTAAGCCTTCAGGCGGTCAATCCTGGCGTGATTTTCTGTCAGCTTGATTGTTTCGGCGGCCCACGCCGTGGCCCTCGCACTGATTATCTGGGGTATGACGATCTCATCCAGGCCACAACCGGGATCATGCTGCGTTTTGGTGGTGGGATGGAAACGCCGGAAGAACATGCTCACGTCGGCACCATCGACGTTATGTGCGGATTTGCTGCCGCGTTGGGCATCGCAACAGCGCTGTATCGCAAACACCGCTCCGGCGAAGTTTACCGAGCACGCACTTCTTTGGCGTCACTCGGGAACCTGGTGCAGATTCCGTTCTGCTATGACTACGCAGGCCGAGCGCCATTCAATGAGCCTTCCGGGCGCGACGCGGTCGGCTACAGCGACCTTTCCCGCTTCTATAAGACGGCGGATGGCTGGATCTACCTGGATGCATCCGAGCCAGAGTTGCACAAGTTCGCGGCTATCCCTGAATTCACGGGGTTGGCGTCTGCACACGATAGAGCTGCCTATCTGGAGGCCGCTATTCGCCGTATGAGTAGCGCCTTCCTTCAAGCGTGTCTTCAGGCCGCCAATATCGCTGCAGCGGTGCCGGACAACATCGATCACCTGCGCGCCCAATACAGCCGACCCGCCGATGGCCTGCCTGGGACTGCGAATGGAAGCTACTCCTTCAGCATCTACAGCGACCATCCAAGTGGTCACCGGGTTACCCAACTGGATCCTTACGCAATTCGTCCGCAGGTGGCGCGTATTCGAGCTCTGCCACCTGCTGAGAAGTTTGGTGCTTCGACGCGCAAGGTGCTGGGTCGCTATGGCTATAACAACGTGCAGATTCAGTCGCTTCTGGACGCCGGTGCAATCGGTGAATCCTGGAGTGAGGAATACCTGCCGAGCTAGCTGCTGAGGGTATGTCGAGGGGGGTAGCCTTTCCAGTACCACCCTTGCACCCCTGTTTACCGATAAAGCGAACACGAGCCCAACGCTGCTCGCGGGCGCGTTCATGCCCAGAAAATGAGATAGAACCATGAATTACAACAGTATTCTGCCGCGCATCCTGCAAACCGGCGCTGGTGCTAGCCAGCAAATTCATCAGATATTGGCCAGCCTCGGCTGCCACAAGCCCCTCATCATCACTGACCGAATGATGGTCGAGTTGGGTTATGCAGGTCGTATCAGCGCGGTGCTGACAGAGCACGGCATAGACGTTGACGTTTTCTCCGATACCGTGCCCGAGCCCACGGTCGCTTCGATTCAAGCGGGCGTGTCGGCCACCAGGGAAGGCGGCTATGACAGCATCATCGCGCTGGGCGGTGGAAGCCCGATCGACAGCGCAAAAGCGATCGGCATCCTGGCCAAGTTCGGCGGTGTAATGCGCGATTACAAGTTCCCGCGCAACGTTACCGAAATGGGCTTGCCGATCATTGCCATTCCAACTACTGCCGGCACTGGCTCCGAAGTGACCCGGTTCACCATCATTACCGATGAGTCGACCGACGAGAAAATGCTCTGCGTCGGCGCAGGCTTCATGCCTGTTGCTGCACTGGTGGACTATGAACTGACACTCTCGTTGCCAGCTCGGGTGACAGCAGATACCGGTATCGATGCGCTGACGCATGCTATCGAGGCTTACGTCAGCAAAAAAGCAAACCTGTTCAGTGATGCTCAGGCACTGGCCGCCATGCGCCTGATCGGCCCAAACCTTCGCAAGGTTTATCACGATGGCACCGACCGTGTCGCGCGGGAGGCCGTCATGTTGGGATCGACCCTGGCAGGTCTGGCTTTCTCAGCCGCGTCGGTTGCCCTGGTGCATGGCATGAGCCGTCCCATTGGGGCGGCATTCCACGTCCCCCATGGCCTGTCAAACGCCATGCTGCTGCCCGAAGTGACTGCATTTTCCATCCCGGCTGCACGTGACCGGTACGCAGATTGTGCTCGGGCAATGGGCGTCGCGACTGAGAGCGACACGGATCAATCTGCAGTTGAAAAACTGCTGGAAGAGTTGGTGGCTATCAACGATGAGTTGAATGTTCCCACGCCAGCGCAGTTCGGGATTGATCGCGAAAAATTCTTTGAACTGATGCCAACCATGGCCGCGCAGGCGCTGGCTTCCGGTTCGCCTGGCAATAATCCGCGCGTGCCCACTGAGGCCGAGATGGTCGAGATTTATCGCAGCCTTTGGTAAGGCAACACCAACGCAATATTTGAATAACAAAAAGTGGAGTTTCACATGAATACTGTCGGTCATCTGATTAACGGCGAAGTTGTCCTCGAGTCCAAGCGCACCCAAGATGTTTTCAACCCGGCCACCGGCCAAGTGGTTCGCCAGGTTGCGCTGGCCTCCAGCCAGACAGTAGAGCACGCCATTGCTAGCGCTGAAGCTGCTTTCCCGGCCTGGCGTGATACACCGCCTATCAAGCGGGCCCGCATCATGTTCCGTTTCAAAGAGCTCCTGGAGCAGAACGCAGATGCGATTTGCAAACTGATTGGTGAAGAGCACGGGAAAATTTCCCATGATGCTGCAGGCGAACTGCAACGTGGCATTGAGAACGTTGAGTACGCCTGCGGGATCGCTGAGCTTCTGAAGGGTGAGCACAGTAAGAATGTCGGCCCGAACATCGATGCCTGGAGCGAGCTCCAGCCGCTGGGTGTGGTTGTAGGCATCACGCCGTTCAATTTCCCTGTGATGGTGCCGCTGTGGATGATCCCTGTGGCCATCGCGGCGGGGAACTGCTTCATTCTCAAGCCGTCTGAGCGTGACCCAAGTTCCACCTTGTTCATCGCCCAACTGTTGCAGGAAGCAGGCCTGCCTAACGGTGTGCTGAACGTGGTGAACGGGGACAAGGAAGCGGTCGATATCCTGCTGCGTGACTCGCGCGTTCAGGCTGTCAGCTTTGTGGGGTCGACGCCGGTTGCTGAATATATCTACGCCACCGCCACGGCCCACGGCAAACGCTGCCAGGCACTGGGAGGTGCCAAAAACCACGCGATCGTCATGCCAGACGCCGATATCGACAATGCGGTTAACCAACTTCTGGGCGCTGCATTTGGCTCTTCCGGTGAGCGCTGCATGGCGCTGTCGGTCGCTGTTGCGGTGGGGGATGCGGCAGCCGATGCCCTGATCGCCAAAATGAAAGAAGCCATGAAAAACCTGAAGGTGGGTGCTTATACCGACAGCAAGAACGACTTCGGCCCGGTGATTACCCGGCAGCATCAGCAAAAAGTTGTTGGTTATATCAACGGTGCTGAAGAGCAGGGCGCTAGCGTTGTTGTCGACGGGCGGGAGCCAAAGGTTGCTGGCTACGAGGAAGGGTTCTTCGTCGGTGGTACCCTGATCGATCACGTTAGCCCGGAAATGCAGAGCTACAAAGAAGAGATCTTCGGCCCGGTTCTGCAGGTCGTGCGTGTCAAAAGCATGCAGGAAGCCATGGTGCTGATCGACAAGCACGAGTACGGCAATGGGACATGCATCTTCACCCGTGATGGCGAAGCGGCTCGTTACTTCTCTGACAACATCAAAGTGGGCATGGTGGGCATCAACGTTCCTCTGCCAGTGCCCGTCGCTTATCACAGCTTCGGCGGTTGGAAGCGCTCGCTGTTCGGTGATCTGCATGCGTACGGACCGGATGGCGTTCGGTTCTATACCCGACGTAAGACAATCACCCAACGCTGGCCGTCCTCGGGCGTTCGTGAGGGCGTCGAGTTCTCCATGCCGACTATGAAGTAACGACGACCCAAGGTGCGTGCCTGACTGCCGACAGGCACGCACCTTTTGTTATTTCGAGGTGTGCTGGTAGCGGTGATGATAGTCAAGTTTGCCAAGTGCGGTTTGGAGTTTGTGTGGCTGTGCCGCTGAAATAATAATTATATAAAATGTGAGGCGAATATGAATAATAAGCACAATATATGTTCGGGAAAGGCCGGCGGCCTTTCATTTATCCAAGGGACTCGATCGGTTCAAGCAGTGGCGGCAATGCGTGCTTGATCTATTCGTATTCAACGGGCTTCTGATGTTGAGTCGACAGTTCTGAGGAGATATGCCAAATGAATAAGTTCAAAGATGGTGCCTCGCTGGATGGTCGCGTGCAGGGAATGCGGTGATAAACCAGATGTTTTCGTTTGCGACCGGGAAGTTTGGATGGCTTTATCTGATTGCCGGCCTGATGACTGTACTATTCCTCCTGTGGATGGCGTTCGGACCTTACGGTAATATTCGTCTAGGCCGGAAGAGTGATGCCCCAGAGTTTTCCTATTTCAGCTGGGTCGCAATGATTTTCTGTGGTGGTATTGGTATAGCCATTGTTAATTGGGCCTGGGTTGAGCCGATTTATTATTTTAACGGACCACCACTGAATGTAGCCGCTCACAGCCGGGAGGCGGCGGAGTGGGCGTTGACGTATGGGCAGTTCCACTGGGGGCTGACCCCGTGGGCAATTTACTGCTTGCCGGCTTTGCCAATTGCGTACTCCATGTATGTGCGTCGACAGCCTGGGGTGAGATTGTCGGTGGCTGCGCGCGGTGTCTTGGGCAATAAGTCGAATGGTTGGCTGGGTATTACGCTTGATACCGTGGTTGTTTTCGGTATTGTTGGCGGTGTGGGAACTTCCCTTGGCCTGGCTGTGCCACTGGTTTCAACCTTGGCGAGCGAAATTTTTGGAATCAAGCAGTCCTTCGCATTTGATATGTGCGTCTTGGGGCTCTGGACGCTGATGTTCGGCATGAGTGTGTGGTTTGGTCTGAGCAAGGGGATAAAAATTCTCAGTGATATCAATGTCTATCTGGCATTGCTGCTGCTGGTGTTCGCTGCGGTTGTCGGCCCAACCTTGTTGCTCATCAACGGCTGGGCAAACAGCCTGGGGCTAATGTTCAATAATCTCATCCACATGAGTTTGTGGACTGACCCTGTTGCGAAAGGTACGTTCCCTCAGGACTGGACGATTTTTTATTGGGCATGGTGGATTGCCTATGCGCCCATGATGGGGTTGTTTGTTGCTCGTATTTCTCGAGGGCGGACAATTAAAGAGCTCATTTTGGCAGAGCTTGTGTGGGGGAGCCTGGGGTGCTGGGTTTTCTTTGCGGTCTGGGGCGGCTACTCACTTAATCTTCAGCTTACAGGTGAGCTGGACGTCAGTGCCATCTTGACGGAACACGGGATTCCGGCTGCCGTGCTGGCGATCCTGAAAACGATGCCCTTCTCAAACTTTGTCATTGGCGCTTTTGTACTCCTTTGCTTTGTGTTTCTGGCCACAACGCTTGATTCGGCAGCTTATGTACTTGCGTCAGTTACATCGAACGAGCTTAGCGGTTATGAAGAGCCTCAGCGCTGGCTGCGCATTGTATGGGCTTTGCTGCTGGCGGTCATCGGCATTGGCCTTCTCAAAGTAGGCGGCCTGAAAGCTGTACAAACTTCTACGATTGTCGTTGCGCTGCCTTTGATACCTGTGCTGGGCGTACTGACCTGGTCACTGATTCGCATGATTCGTGCAGACCTGGGTCGTGAACTTGGGGATACAGAAATTGTTCTAGATGATGCGGCCACGCTTGCCAGTGCGCCTGAGGTCAATGCGCCGCAGACTGGGGAAATGGCTTTGGTCACGACTCATCCAGAGCCTAGGTGTTAAGATTCTTGTTTGCAATTTCCTTACAAAAGCCCAGGCTTCCTGGGCTTTTGCTTTCCTGGCAGGAGCAGGTGCGTGCAGCGGGTAACGTTGTGCAGTCATAAATAAAATACACCCTTTGGGGTGTTTTTTATTGCGTCAAGGTAATGTTTATATTGATTATAATATTCGGTTTGCCCGGCGGCTCGAATATTATTTGTGTCGCAAAGTTATTAATTGTGTCGCGGCTGGTCAACTGTCCTGTTTGCGTTGTGCGCTATGTTCCCATGAACCGTTATTTTGCGTTTTTGATGGCGAGTTTGTCATCGTTTTTGATGAGTTGGCGGTTAGAAATGGCTTGGGTGCAGCAATGTCTCCAGGTAGATTAAACTCAATGGGAAAATGTTTTTATGTCGCATATCTGGCGAGATAGCAGATGGGTTTTGTTGGGCAGCGCAGTGATATTGTCATTGTCGCTAGGAATACGGCACGGTTTCGGACTTTTTCTGTCGCCTATGAGCATTCAGTTCGGGTGGGGGCGGGAGGTCTTCTCGTTTGCAATTGCAATTCAGAATCTGGTGTGGGGGCTCGCGCAGCCTTTCGCAGGGGCTCTGGCCGACCGATATGGTGCGAGTAAAGTCGTCGGCGTAGGCGGTGTTTTCTACTTCACCGGTTTGGTCTGCATGAGTTTCTCCGACTCACCATCGACATTGATGATGAGTGCGGGCGTACTCATTGGCATTGGTCTTTCCGGCACCTCTTTCTCCGTGATCCTGGGTGTAGTGGCACGGGCACTACCCGCTGAAAAACGTAGTGCGGGGATGGGGCTTGCGAGCGCAGCAGGATCCTTTGGCCAGTTCGCGATGCTTCCAGGCTCTCTGAGCCTCATTCAAGGGCTCGGCTGGGAGAAGGCGCTTTTGGTTCTGGCGCTTTTCGCCTCTCTCATCATCCCACTGGTCGCCATGTTGAAAGATGCGCCAACCGAGCGGCAGGCCAGTGATCAGACCATGGCGCAAGCGTTGAGAGCGGCAAGTACCCATCCTGACTTTTGGCTCCTGACGTTTGGCTTCTTCGTTTGTGGATTCCAGGTCGTTTTCATTGGCGTCCATTTACCTGCTTACCTGATGGACAAGGGGCTTACCGCACAAACGGGAACCACTGTTCTCGCACTTATTGGGCTATTCAACATATTTGGGACTTACACAGCCGGCTGGCTCGGTGGGCGCTTGTCCAAGCCGAAGCTGCTGACGGCTCTCTACCTGATGCGCGCAGCAGTCATTGTCGCCTTTGTCTCTTTGCCAGTGAGCAACGTAACGGCTTACTTGTTTGGCATGGCAATGGGCTTCCTTTGGCTTTCAACCGTTCCTTTGACCAACGGCGTGGTAGCCTCGGTATTTGGTGTCCGCAATCTTTCGATGCTTGGTGGGCTCGTTTACCTCTTCCATCAGGTTGGCGCATTCCTGGGCGGCTGGGTGGGGGGGGCGGCTTACGATTTCACTGGAAGCTATGACTTGGTTTGGAAGGCCGCGGTTGTCCTGAGCTTCATTGCTGCAGCAGTTAACTGGGCTGTAAGAGAGAAGCCAATTTCTCAGTTGAGCACCAGCGTCGCCTGACTCGCTGAGTCTTGAGCGTTTTATTCTCAGGGGCTGACTTGCCTTGGGATGGCCTGCAGAAGTCGCAGGCCTTGAGCCTGGCAAGGGCTCTGTGGGGCGGCCCAAGCGCCGTGCAAGGCCGCCCCACAAAAGCCAGTGCAGGCTGCGTATTTATATTGCCACGCTGGACATGCAGCGCCAGCAGGCTGCCCGGATCACTTGATCAGCGGCACGCCACTGAGTTTCTGCAGCTCGTCAAAATCGATGTCCGCGCAGATCTCGATCACTTTCAGCCCTTCAGGTGTCACTTCCAGCACCGCCAGGTCGGTGTAGATGCGGCTGACGCAAGCAATGCCGGTCAGCGGGTAGGTGCACTCGGGCACCAGCTTGCTTTCGCCGGTCTTGGTCAGGTGGTCCATCATCACGAACACCTGGCGGGCGCCGGTGGCCAGGTCCATTGCGCCGCCTACGGCCGGGATCGAACCTTCGGCGCCGGTGTGCCAGTTGGCCAGGTCGCCCTTGACCGACACCTGGAAGGCGCCCAGTACAGCGATGTCCAGGTGGCCGCCACGCATCATCGAGAACGAGTCGGCATGGTGGAAGAAGGCCCCACCGGTCAGCAGGGTGACGTGCTGCTTGCCGGCGTTGATCAGGTCATCGTCTTCCTCGCCCGGCGCAGGGCTTGGGCCCATGCCCAGCAGGCCGTTCTCGCTGTGCAGGAACACTTCCTTGTCGCCCAGGTAGTTGGCCACCAGGGTCGGTGCGCCAATGCCCAGGTTTACATACGCGCCTTCCTGGATGTCTGCGGCCACGCGTTGGGCCATCTCGGTGCGGGAGAGCTTTTTGGTGATGGTCATGGCAGGCCTCAGACAGCTTTGGCAATCGAAGAAGCAGCAGCACCGGTGACGGCGACTACACGCTGGACGAAGATACCCGGGGTGATGATGTGTTCCGGGTCCAGTTCACCAAGTTCGACGACTTGGTCGACCTGGGCAATGGCTGTCTTGGCGGCCATGGCCATGATCGGGCCGAAGTTGCGGGCGGCCTTGCGGTAGGTCAGGTTGCCCCAACGGTCACCCTTGTGTGCCTTGATCAGTGCGAAGTCGGCGTGCAGCGGCATCTCCAGCACGTACATGCGGCCGTCGATCTCACGGGTTTCCTTGCCCTCGGCCAGCAGGGTGCCGTAGCCGGTTGGTGAGAAAAACGCACCAATGCCGGAGCCTGCGGCGCGGATACGCTCGGCCAGGTTGCCCTGCGGGACCACTTCCAGCTCGATCTTGCCGGCGCGGTACAGTTCGTCGAACACGTAGGAGTCGGACTGGCGCGGGAACGAGCAGACCACCTTGCGCACGCTGCCTGCCATGAGCAGGGCGGCCAGGCCGATCTCGCCGTTGCCGGCGTTGTTGCTGATGATGGTCAGGTCGCGGGCACCGGTGGCAATGAGGCCATCGATCAGCTCGGACGGCATGCCAGCCGTGCCGAAGCCACCGACCATGATGGTCGAACCGTCGGTAATCCCTTCCACCGCGCTGGCGATGGACTCGTACGTTTTATTGATCAAGGCGAGCTCCTGGTTGTTCCTGGAGTTGTGGTTGTCGGGCTGGCCGGAGCGCGTGAAGCGATGGGGCCTGTCAGCACTTGAAATAGCTTGCTGACTTTCGCTATAGCGTGCCGCAAGATAGGGCAACAGTAGAGAGGCTTTGGCTGAATTTGTGCGATTATCGAACTGTTGTGCGATCTGCGAGCAGTTCTGGAGGCTATTTGTCTCATTTCAGTTGAATGCTTAAACCCCTCATTTTTGCCCCTGGCTGGTGCGTTCCGGGGTTTGCCTGCCGGCATCTTGCACTGATGAAGTGCATCCACTCCGCAGGATGGCCGATTAATCACGCCTCCCGCCGTTGGCGTGCGACTTGCTATCAGATTGCCATTCGATGTCGCGTATGGTGAAGATAATGTCGCTTTCCAGTGGTTCGATGCAGTTATCGGCGAGTGAAAAGGGTTGGCTGCCGTGGTTCGGCAAAACCGGCAAATTCAGCATGGGTTGGGCGTGCCGCCTTAACCGGGCCAGTTACCCGCAGGTCGAGCAAACGTTCGAAGCCATCGCCCAGACCCGCGTGCAGTTGCTGCATGAGTGGGTGCGCGAGCAGTGGGAGCACCTGGCCGACCTGGCCGAGCAGGTGGCGCCCGGGCTCGCTCAAGTCGATAGCGCGATATTGCGCAACACGCTGGCCCAGGCGGAGGACTTTTCCGAACTGTTTGTCGTCGATGTGCACGGCAGCGTCATCGCTTCGACCTGGCCCCAGCGTGGCACGCCACGTATCGAGTACTTGGCAGCCCTGGCGCAGGGGCTGAAAGCACCGTTTCTGCACGGGCCCTACAGCGACTCGCTGACCTTGCAGATCGGCCCGTCTTCCTCGCGCTTCCACGATGAAGTCACGTTGATGTTCTACCAGCCCCTCATGCACGAGGGCAAAGTGCTGGGTTGTCTGTGTGGGCGGGTGCCCAACGATGTGCTGGGCGATCTGATCCAGCGCGAGGCAGGGCACATTTACCCCGAGTCGGGCGACAACTACCTGTTCATGGCGCAATCGCGCTTCGACCCTGGCATACAGCCCGGTACCGCGTTGTCCCGCTCGCGCTTCGAGGACGCCACTTTCACCCATGGCGAAAACCTCAAGAACGGTGTGCACACGCCCTGGGCCACTGTACAGGTCCAGCGCCATACCGAGCTGGAGCTTCGTTTCACCGACCCTTCCACGCGGGAACTGCACCCTGGCGTGAGGGAAACGATCAGGCGCGGTGCCAACCTGTTCGTGACCTACCCCGGCTATTCGGACTACCGTCATGTGCCAGTGGTGGGCAAGGGCGTGACCTTCCAGCTGCCGGGCTCGCCCGACCGCTGGGGCATGATGTGCGAGGCGGACCTGGAAGAGGTCTACCGCCGGCGTTCGCTGAGCTACGGGTTGATGAAACCCTATGTGGCGATCATGGCGGGGCTGTTCGGCTGCAATTTTCTGGTACAGCACTATGCAGGCCTGCCGCAAGGACTGACTGACGTGATCGAGGCCGTGAGCATGCTGGGCGCCACCTTGTTGTTTGGCGTGCTCGGGCCCAAGCGCCTGGCCGCCAGGTTGAATGGCATGAGCAGTGTGCTATGCACCATCGCCGAGGGTGAAGGCAACCTGCGCCAGCGCCTGGATACCAGCACCTTGGCCAATGATGAGAGCGGCGACATGGCACGCTGGATCAACAGCTTCATCGACCGCCTGGACGCGGTGGTTGGGCAGGTGGTCAAGGCCAGCCGCACGGTTGGCAGCACCAACCAGATGATGCTCGGGCGCAGCCAGGAGGCCAGCGTAAGCTCCGCCGACGTGGCCGACGCCGTGCACCAGATGATGATCATCATGGAAGAGCAACTCGGCGAACTGCAGCAGGCCTCGGTCAGTGCCGAGCAGATGAAGCAGGCCATGGACGAAGTGGTCAGCCGCGCACGCGCGCAGTACCAGGCGGTGCAGGCGGGCACGCAGTCGATCCGCGATGTGGTGGCGCGCTCATCATCCAGCGTGCAGCGGCTCGACAGCCGCATGGTCGAGATCGACAACATCACCGGGTTGATCAGCGAAATCACCAACCAGACCAACCTGCTGGCGCTCAATGCCGCTATCGAGGCGGCGCGTGCCGGGGAGCATGGCCGTGGCTTCGCGGTGGTGGCCGACGAGGTGCGCAGCCTGGCCGCACGCACCTCGCGTGCCGCCGACGACATTCGCCACATGGTCGAGAGCCTGCAGGGCGAAACCCGGCAGGCGGTAAGCTTCATGGAGCAGGGCGTGCAGGACGTCGACAACAGCCTGCGCCTGGCGGAGGACGCCTCTTCCGAAAATGTACAGCTGCACCAGGCGGTGGAGAGCATGTTCGCCATTATCCAGCAGCTCAACCGTCGCAGCGTGGAATACGGCAAGACGATCGAGCAGGTCAACCAGTCCTCCAGCGAGATGCGCCAGACCGCCCTGGTGCTGCAAAGCAGTGCGCAGAAGGTGAAGGTGGATGCTGGCAAGTTGCAGAAGCTGGTGGGGCAGTTCGAAGTCAGCGATGATGGCGAACGAGGCGTCGCTGCTTGAGTAACGCACCTGTCCGGTAACCCGGGAGTCCGTCATGATCCGGCTGGCTGTACGTGCCACTCATCAGGTGCAAGCCAGCCCCGATGACTGCTGACTTCCAGGCAGGAGTGGGTATGCTCGCGCAGAAAGCAAAACGATCAACGGCAGCGGCTCTGCCGGTGTTAGCCGGTCCGCCATCTCCGCCATCAGCCCAGCCGAAAAAGCCGCGCAACGGCTCAATGTCTGTGGCAGTGTTGGGTATCTGGCCAGCCCCACAGGGACCGACATGCAAACTCGCAAAACCGGTGTTCGCGCCCAGCAGGCCGACCGCACCCGGGACAATATTCTCAAGGCCGCAGTGAAGGTCTTCAGCAAGGAAGGCTTCACTGGTGGGCGCATCGAGCAGATCTCCACACTGGCCAAGTCCAACGACCGGATGATCTATTACTACTTCGGCAGCAAGGAAAAGCTGTTCATCAGTGTGCTGGAACACATCTATGCCAGCTTCAACCAGGCCGAAGCGAAGCTGCGCCTCGACCTCGCCGACCCTGAGCAGGCCCTGCGCGAGCTGGTGGCGTTTATCTGGGACTATTATGTGCGCCACCCCGAATTCGTCACCATCCTCGCCACCGAAAACCTTCACCAGGGTTTGCACGCGCGCAAGTCGCAAAACCTCAGGGCGCTGTCCGGCGAAGCGGTCGGCGTGCTGCGGCCGATCATCGAGGCAGGACAGGCAAAGGGCCTGTTCCGCGACGATATCTGCATTACCCACGCCTACCTGATGATTGCCTCGCTCTGCTACTTCTATAACTCCAACCGCCACACGCTCAGCTCGTTCCTGGCCGTGGACCTGGCCGACAAGCAGGCCAAGGCCGATTGGCTGGCCTTCATCAGTGACCTTGCGCTGCGCGGCTTGCGCCGCTGAGCCTCAGTGGCTGCCAGGGTTGGCGCGTACCTGCGCAGCCTTGGACGCCAGCCCTTGCCAGGCCGGTTTGTCGGCGGCAAAACGATGGCGCAGGTAGGCCGCGAGGTCGGCTACCTGGCGGTCCGACAGGCTGTCCTTGAAACCAGGCATGTAGCCCAGGTCGCGGGTTGCCGGGGTCGGAATGCCGTGCAACACCACGCGCAGCAGGTTGTCCGGCAGGTCGCTGTGGACGTTGCTGTTGACCGCCATCGACGGGCTGACGCCAAACAGCTTCGGCCCCAGCCCATCACTGTGGCAGGCCAGGCACGCACCTTTGAATACCCGCTCGCCGTTGTTCAGCGACACGTGCGAGTCCACCTGAGGCGCGGCATTGGCGGCCAGTGCCTGCGGCTCGCCATCCAGGGAGCTGAGGTAGTGGGCGATGGCGCGCACGTCGCTTTTTGGCAGGGTGGCAAGCTCACTGACCACCGGGCCCATGGGGCCGGCCGCCACGCCGTGTTTTTCGGAGAAGCCAGTGCTGAGGTAGTTGAACAGCTCGTCTTCGCTCCACGGCGTCGATGACTTGCCCAGGGCATTCAATGCCGGGGCCTCCCAGCCATCGACCATGCCGCCGGCAAGGAAGCTGCTACCGCCTTTTTCTGCACCCATCAGGTTGCGCGGCGAATGGCAGGCCGTGCAGTGGCCCAGGCCGTCGACCAGGTAGGCACCGCGGTTCCACTGCGCGCTGCGCTGCGGGTCGGGCTGGTATTCGCCGCGTTGCAGAAACAGCGCATTCCAGCCGGCCATCAGCGGCCGCTGGTTGAACGGGAAGCGCATCTGGTTGGCGGGCGCTTCCTGGCGTACCGGGGTTTGCGACATCAGGTAGGCATACAGTGCTTGCATGTCGGCGTCGTTGATGTTGCGAAACGAGGTGTAGGGAAACGCCGGGTACAGGTGCCGGCCATCGCGGCTGATACCTTCGCGCATGGCCCGCTCGAAGGCGGCGAAGGACCAGCGGCCGATGCCGGTTTCCGGGTCGGGGGTGATATTGGTGCTGTACAGCGTGCCGAAAGGCGTATCCATTGCCAGCCCCCCGGCATTGACCTTGCCGCCGCTGACCGTATGGCACACGGCGCAGTCGCCGGCCGCCGCCACCTGGCGCCCGCGCTCGAG
>AZIG01004624.1_pt1 | contig 29468 bp, 32 predicted proteins | sample 359071 | NCBI WGS metagenome assembly AZIG01 (sample SAMN02429714, study PRJNA222667) | marine sediment metagenome | biome: Sediment sample; isolation source: enrichment culture of sample MGS-AQ(UA) from oil contaminated terminal site... | place: Jordan: Aqaba | collected 2011-05-15 | depth 18 m m | reverse complement strand
CCTATAACCCCCCCCCATTGCGAATTTCCTGATTTCAGCTAACTTATACAAAAACCTGTACAAGCATGAGAGGTTGTACATGTATTGCAAGTGGCCCTTCACCCTGTACTTCGACGGCGCCTGCCCATTGTGCGCTCGGGAGATCGCCTTCCTGCGCAGGCAATCGACCGGGGGAAAGCTCATCCTGATTGACATCAGTGCTGATGATTTCGATGCAGGGGCGTTGGGCTTCACGGTTGAACAACTGAGGTCGTGCCTGCATGGAAGGTTCGCGAGCGGGCACTGGGTTACAGGCTTGGACGCCACCTTGTGGAGTTGGCGTGCTGCCGATGTGGGCCTGTGGGTCGCGCCACTGGCTTGGCGTCCGCTACGTCCCCTGTTTTCGGTTCTTTACAGGCTGTTCTGTCGATTGAGGCCACACTTGGCCTGGCTACCACATCCCGCTGGCAGGCACCGCTGTAGCGGTGAGGAGTCCAAATGTCACATTCGTTAGCCGAGCACTACCATGAAATCCTGGTCGGTATTGGTGAAAACCCGCAGCGCGAAGGGCTTCTGGACACACCCCAGCGTGCGGCAAAAGCGATGCAGTACTTGTGCAACGGGTATGCCCAGGATCTTCACGAGGTCGTGAACGGTGCTCTGTTCGAGAGTGAAAACGATGAAATGATTGTGGTGCGTGACATTGAGCTCTACTCATTGTGCGAACACCACATGTTGCCGTTTATTGGCAAGGCGCATGTCGCGTACCTGCCAACAGGACGCGTGTTAGGGCTTTCCAAGGTTGCACGCGTGGTGGACATGTTCGCCCGTCGTTTACAGATACAGGAAAACCTCACGCGGCAAATTGCGTATGCCGTGCAGGAAGTCACGGATGCCGCAGGGGTAGCGGTCGTGATCGAAGCCAAGCATATGTGCATGATGATGCGCGGTGTAGAGAAGCAGAACTCGGTGATGATTTCATCCGTGATGTTAGGTGCATTTCGCGACGCCCCCTCGACGCGGCACGAATTCCTTAACCTCATTGGACGACACAACTGACGTCCGGTCCTGAACCGTCGCGAAGGGGCGCCCAGATGAATACCGATGCTACTGCTTTATCTCCAAGCCGCTTCGCTGCCCTGGGTTACGGCGGTCTGCTGCCGTTTATTGGTTTGACGCTGCTCATCCTTTTTTGGGCTGAATATCGAGCGTTTTTCTCGATGATGATGGTTGGCTATGGCGCGGTGATATTGAGCTTCGTCGGTGCCCTTCACTGGGGGTTCGCCATGACGTTGGAGGGTTTGCCCGCAAAGCAGCGTCAAGAGCGACTGGTGTGGAGCGTTATACCGGCCCTGATCGGTTGGGTTGGCACGTTGCTGCCTGTGCCGGTGGGGTGTCTGGTGTTGACCTCTGGTTTTGTCGGCCATCTTTGGCAGGATCGCAAGCTGGCGCAAGCCGTGCCGGGGTGGTATCTGCCGATGCGCGTGCATTTAACGGCTGTCGCGAGCCTCTGTTTGCTGCTCAGTGCACTCGCCGTATTCATTGATTTTTGAAACCCCAATCCACGCTTCGATCCGTTCTACCCTGCCAGAGTGAGCGCTACGGATAACCCAGTCGCGGGGCTGCGCGGCTTGCTTTTCGTTCCATGAATAGACGCTCTCCCACTCAACACTATGCATCCGTCTGTGTCTCTGCTCCCTGATGCGTTTGAGCGGCTGAGCGCTGGGCGGCAAGCACTTGTTGCGCGGTCAGCTCGATGTAGTCGAACACCGCCTCGGGGACCCTGTACAGGTACTGCTTACGCCGATTGTTTGACACGCTCCCGCCATTGCTCAGGCACATCATGACCAGGTTTGCGAGGTCGCTGCCGCGAACATCGAATCGCTCATCAACGGCCCTGTAGACGGCGTCATAGTTTTCCAGAAAGGCCGTCTCATCGCGCAGCTCGACCTCCAGCGCAGGTGAATACAACGCACTGCGTGGCATCCCAGAATCGGTAGATCGCGTCAGCTCCGATGAACTCAAATGTAAACTCCTCGTGATCGATCCATTGCACTTGCCAGTATTCTCGCACGGGCCCGGAATATCCCTGAAGTGTCTCCAGATACAGGCGTTCTTCGCGTTTCATGGCAACCGAAACAGGAAGCAACAGGCCGTTTTCAAGCGCCCGTTCCCATCCATGAACGGGTGGATGAACACGAACCCGAATGAAATGATGCTTGCCGCCATCACGGCCGACAGATTGCCTTGTGGATTATCATCGGTGCGGCGCGTAGCCGGCCCTCGCAGCTTTTTACAGCTGCCTTCACGGCCGTAACGCGCGGCGATCTTCCTGGCGATGACGACGCTGACGGTGATTTGTTTCTGAATGTGTGATCTCTCCCGCTCAGTCTTCGTCAAGAGGAATGCCCCTCGCCGTCGTCTGGGGATTGATACAGGGCCTTCCATGCAAACGCTGTTGAACGAGATTCTCGAAGAAGTACGTCCCTTGATCGGCAAGGGCAAAGTCGCTGACTACATTCCCGCGCTGGCTGACGTGCCGGCGAACCAGTTGGGTATCGCTGTCTATGGCAACGATGGCAGTTACCACTGCGCAGGTGATGCGCAGGTGCCATTCTCGGTGCAGAGCATTTCCAAGGTGTTCAGCCTGGTTCAGGCCATTGGCCATTCGGGGGAAGCCATTTGGGAGCGGCTGGGGCATGAGCCTTCGGGGCAGCCGTTCAACTCGCTGGTGCAGTTGGAGTTCGAGCGCGGGCGGCCGCGTAACCCGTTCATCAATGCCGGGGCATTGGTGATCTGCGATATCAATCAGTCGCGCTTCGCGGCCCCCACGCTGTCGATGCGCGATTTTGTCCGACGGCTTTCAGGCAACCCTCATATCTCGATCAATACCCGGGTCGCTGATTCGGAATATCAGTTCCGCGCGCGCAACGCTGCCATGGCGTACCTGATGCAGTCATTTGGCAACTTCCATAACGAGGTCGAGACGGTGCTGCGCAGTTACTTCAGTTACTGCGCACTGCAAATGAATTGCCTGGACCTGGCGCGGGCATTCTGCTTCCTGGCCAATGACGGGTTCTGCAAGCACAGCGGTGAGCAGATCCTGACGCGGCGCCAGACCCAACAAGTGAACTCGATCATGGCCACCAGCGGGCTGTATGACGAGGCGGGGAATTTCGCCTTCAGGGTGGGTTTGCCTGGCAAGAGTGGTGTGGGTGGCGGGATCGTGGCGATCGTGCCGGGTCAATTTACCGTATGCGTGTGGTCGCCGGAGTTGAACGCTGCGGGCAACTCCCTGGCCGGGATGGCGGCGCTTGAGCTGCTCAGTTCGCGGATCGGATGGTCGGTGTTCTGATCTGCGAACTCAGGGGCCATCAGGCGTCGCCTTGGCGGGTCAGAACGCATACACCAACGTGGCCGTGGCGCTGCGTGGGCTGCCATACCAGCCGCGCGCGCCAATCGCCGTGTAGTAGGTTTTGTCCAACACGTTGTTGAGGTTCAGTGAAACGCTGGTCTGCGGCGTGAAGGCATATTGAGCCATCAGGTCGACCACGCTGTAGGGGTCCTGGGTGAACGTTTCGTTGTTGGGCCCGGCGCTCTTGTAATACTCGGTACCCTGCCAGCGCACACCACCCCCTACCTTCAACTGTGGCAGGGTCGCCAGGCGGTAGCTGGTGAACAGTTTCAAGGTGTCTCGCGGTATTTCAGTGTTCAGGCGGTCGCCATCCGAATCCTTGCTCACCGCATAGGTGTAGCTGGCCGAGACCTGCCAATCAGGCAAAATCTCGCCCGCCATTTCCATCTCGAAACCACGTGTCTTGGTACCCGATTCGGCACGGTAGGCCTGGTTGCCGTCTGGCGCCAGGTTGCTTCCGTCGGCTACCGCCAGGTTGTCCTGGTGTACCTCGAATACGCTGAAAGCCGTGGTCAGCCGCTGGTCCCAGAACTCACTCTTCAGACCGAGCTCGGAGTTAACGCCTTCCAACGGGTCCAGGTAGGTCCCGTTGATATCCTTGTTGCTCTGCGGTTTGAAAATGGTGGTGTAACTGGCATAGGCCGACCAGTTCTCGTTGAGGTCATACACCAGGCCAAGGTAGGGCGTGACGACCCCGGTTTCGCTACGCGAAGTGCGGCTTGTAGCGCCGGACGACAGGGTGGTAGAGGTTTCGTCGCGTTTCCAGTCGATCAGCCGCGCCCCGGTAATCAGCGACAGGTCATCCGCCAGGCTCCAGCGTACCGAAGCCACCAGGCCGTCCTGGGTTTCATCCAGTGCGTCTTCCGAGGATTTGGCATGGATGGCGTCCGGTATCGCCAGCGAACCGTCCCAGGTGTAAATGTTGTCGATGGTCTGGATCGTCCACAGTGGGTAACCGTCGTTGCGGTAGTAGGCGCGGTAGTGACTGGCCCCGAGGTAAGCCTGGTGCTCTCGGGCCAACAGCTCGAACGGGCCCGAAGCCGACAGGTCGAACGAGGTCTGCCGGGGCTCGCCGGCCCAACGCCCCGTCCAGGTGCTGATGCCACTGCCATCGGGCTTGACGGTGCCGCTGGCAGCCGTGGCAAAGGTGTCGTCATAGCTGCGACGGCTGTGTTCGGCATTCACTTTCAACTGCCAGCCGTTGTCCAGTTGATGCTCCAGCGTAGTGAATACCGTCTTGGTGCGACGCTTGTGATAGCTCCAGTCCGAAGCTGAATTGAACGTGCGGGAGGGGCTGAAGTGACTGCCATCTGAATTGAACATCGGGAAGCCGTGGTTGCCTGCCCCGTCGTTGTCCATCTCCTGATATTCCGCACCTGCTGTCAGCATCGTGCTGTTGGTGATGTCCCACTCCAGTACCCCATAGGCCACCTGCCGTTCCAGCGATTGGCGGTCGACGTAGCTCTGGCTGTCGGTATTGGAGGCGACAAAGCGCCCGCGGACATTGCCGCTTTGCGTCAACTTGCCAGAAACGTCCAGTTCGGTGCGGTAGTTGTCCCACGAGCCCGCTTTCAAGGTCAGCTTGCGTTGTGTTTCCAGGGTCGGCTTCTTGCGGATCAGGTTGACGGTGGCGCCCGGGTCGCCAGTGCCTGACATCAGGCCCGTGGCACCGCGCACTACCTCTACCCGGTCGTAGGACACCATGTCGGAGAGGTCGTCCCTGAAGCCAAAGGTATCGGGGCGGTTGATGCCGTCCACCTGGATGCTGCCGACCTCGAAGCCGCGCACGTAGATATGGTTGGCGTCGCTGCCGGTGGGCCCCATGCTGTCAACGACCACGCCCGGTGTCTGTTCAAGCACCTGGGCGACATCGTTCAGGTTCTGGTCTTCAATCTGCTGGCGGGTGACCACGCTGACCGATTGTGGTGTCTCGCGTGCTGACAGCCGCAGCCCGGTTGCAGTATTGACCGAGCCGGTGGTGTAGCTGCCGGTGCCTTCGGTGGTGGCACCCAGGGCCATGCTGGAGACGGTGGTTGCCGCAAGCTCCATGGCGCCATCCTGTTCAGCGCTAATCAGCATGAAGCGCTTGTCGCCCGCTGCCTGCACCTGCAAGCCACTGCCTTGCAGCAGTTCTGCCAACGCCTGATGCAGCGCGTAATTGCCGTGCAGCCCTTTGCTGTGCAAGCCTGCGACTTCTTCATGGCTGAAACTGATGACTGCCCCGCTGGCGTCGGCAAACTGGTCGAGTGCGTGAGCCAATGACCCTGCCGGGATACTGTAACCCACAGGCTCGGCCCAGGCATGTGCAGTGCCCAGCAGCGAGCCCGCGAAGCTGACCGCTAGTGCGGTTTGGCGAATACGGGTGGCGGGGGAGGAAAAGCGAGCGGACATCCATTGACTCCTTGCTGATCGAATACAAGTGCTCCCAGTAACAAACGTGTTGTTGACGGAAATACTTAGTAGCAAGGTGCTGATAGGGCTGAGGATCTACTTTGGCAGTAACATCCTCATCGCAGCACAAGGCTGCTCCTGCCAGTGCTGTACAGGCTTTGAAATTGACATGCATGCTCTCGGTACTTGCCCAGGGCAGCGTCCGGACGGCGCCCGTGAACCCGTGCATTCACCGGAAATGGAACCTACCGAAGATGACCCGCGAAGCGTTTGCCCCTTATCAGTCTCTTGCCACTGACTTGCTGAAGTATCTGCCGCCCGACCAGAATGATGGCTCCCACGACTTGGCCCATATTCATCGCGTGTGGGTCAATGCGCAGCGCATCCAGCGGGTGGAGGGTGGCGACCTTGAAATCGTGCTTGCGGCGACGGTGCTGCACGACTGTGTGGCGGTGGAAAAGCATTCGCCGTTACGTGGGCAGGCCTCGACGTTGTCGGCGAACAAGGCTGCATCAGCCCTTGCTGAGATGGGCTGGCCGAGTGTGCGTGTTGAGCAAGTAGTGCATGCGATCAAAACGCACAGTTACTCGGCGGGGTTCGAACCGCTGACACGTGAGGCCTGCATCCTTCAGGACAGTGACCGGCTTGACGCCATAGGCGCGGTGGGTATTGCCCGGTGTTTTTACGTCTCCGGGCGAATGGGGTCGGCGCTCTATGACTTCGAAAACCCTTTCGCGCAGCAGAGGGCGTACCAGGACGGGGCGTATGCCATCGAGCACTTCCAGACCAAACTGCTCAAGCTCGCCTCGGGCTTTAAAACCCAAGAAGGGGCTCGCCTCGCTGCCGAGCGTCATACCCGGCTTGAAACCTTTCTTACCCAGTTCATGGATGAGATTACCGGGGCCGGTTAGTCATGCCGGGCTCGTACCGTCACTTGAATTCAGTCAGCCCAGCGCCACAGCGGCTCATCCAGCAACCCAACCCCCCGCAGCTGGGTTTGCCCTTGTATTTTTTCCAGCTCTAGCACATTGCACCCGTCACAGGCTGCCAGCGCGTTGATTAATGGCGCACTGTGCGATACCACCCAAACCTGGCTACGGCGTGATGCACGAATGATCAGCCGCGCCAAGGCCGGGAGCAGGTCCGCGTGCAGACTGGTTTCCGGTTCGTTCAACACCATCAGCGATGGCGGCCGTGGTGTGAGCAGGGCAGCCATCAGTAGAAGATAACGCAGGGTGCCGTCCGACAATTCAGCACCCTCGAGCGGGCGCAAAAGACCGTGCTGGTGCAGCCTTACACTGAACAGCCCGCCAGGTGGCGCATTGATCTCCAGACGGCTGCCGGGAAACGCGTCATTCAGCGCTTCCACCAGATCCTCCACATCGCCAATTTCGATAATGGTCTGCAACGCCGAGGCAAGGTTGCGCCCGTCGTGATGCAGCACCGGCGAGCGAGTGCCCAGTTGGGGTTGACGGCAAGGCGCATCACGGTCAATCCGGAAGTGATCGTAAAACCGCCAGCTGTTGATGAACGCGCGCAGGTCACCGATTTCCGGTGCCTGGCGGGGCCGGCCGACGATGTTGAAGAAGCTCTCGCCGCTGTCAGCATGCTGATCGAGCACCGCCCAGCTGTTGCCCTCGCGGGCCCGCACCAGGGCGTTCTTGCGCTCGACCAGCAAGGAAGAGGGTCGATAGGCGCCAGCGCCCCAGATGGCTTCACACTTTATTTCGGGGTCGAGCATGAACGCGGTCGGGTACGGCAGGGGAATTGGCAGGCCGAGGGTGATGGCAAACCCGAGGTCCTCGGTGGCAAAGCCCAGGCGCAGGCGCCTGGCTTCGCTCGGATGCTGGCCTTGGATGGGCACTTCGCCGCGCCGCATTCGTGCGCTGGTTTCTGGGCCGGCCCACCAGGTCGAATCCAGCCCGCCTTCACGGGCGAGGGCTTCGACCACACCGCCCTGTGCGGTTTCGGCCAGCAGGCGCAGTGCCTTGTACAGGTTGGATTTGCCGCTGCCATTGGCGCCGGTCACCAGGTTGAGTTGGCCCAGCGGCAGCACCAGGTGGTTGATCGAGCGGTAGTTGCCGATGGCGAGGGTAGTGAGCATACAGTGCTTCCCAGCGTGGACCAGGCGACCGATTGTGGCCGAAGCGTGCCTGCCTTGTCAGCCTCCCTGCTGAGGCTGTTGCCAGTGAAGCAGGCGTGCGCACCGTCTATAGTGTGGGGCAACCTCTCGCGCAAAGGATGCTCACATGGCCAGATCACCAATCATGACTGCCATTGTCACCTCATTGGCGGTGGTCTTGGCCTCTGGCCCGGCGCTCGCCGACCCGGGTAACGGCAAAGGCCAGGGCCAAGGTCAGGGGCACGGCAAGGGCCAGGCTCAGCATGCCCAGGGCCAGGGCAATTCGGGCGGCCACAAGCAGAGCGCCGGCGGCAATAACTGGCACGGCGGCCCGTCCATCGACCGTGGCGATGTACTGGGCATCCTCGGTGGCCACCGCAACTACTGGAGTCCGGGCCCGGCATTGCCTCCAGGCATTCAGAAGAACCTGGCCCGCGGCAAGCCCCTGCCACCTGGTATCGCCAAGAAACTGGATGGCCGTCTGCTGGGGCAGCTGCCTCACTATGACGGGTATGAGTGGATGCAGGCAGGCGCAGACCTGATACTGGTCGCCGTGGCGACCGGGATCATCTATGAGGTGTTGAACGGGGCGTTCGACTAAGGCCGCAGGTGCGAGCAGTCCGCTCGGTCCCTGCAGGCGCTGGCGTGCCTGCGATGGGCTGCGCAGCAGCCCAATGGTCTATCAACGCCGTCGCAACAAGGCGGCCAGTCCAATGGTCAGCACCACAGCGCACAGCATGGCCAGCCCGATGGTCACGCCAACGCCCCACGTTTCCAGCAGCCCCGCCAATACCAGATAGAACGCAATCACCCCCACCGCGCCGATCGCATTGCCCCGCACCATCGCCGCCATCCCGGCTCGCCCGCCCTGCACATGCGCGAACACCACCAGCGGCCAGGCAATCACCGGAATCGGCGCCAGCATCCCGCTGGTCGCCGGGCCCAGCCAACTGGCCAGGCTGGTGGTGATCATCAGCAGGGAAGTGGCAGATACCATGCGCAACGGGATTTCCCAGTGCCGGTGCCGGGGACGGGCCAAGGTATCAGGTTTGGGCTCGCGGCCGCTGGCGCGGATCAGCACGCCGATCAGCACCAACGCCACTGCAATCGACAGGTACAGGCTGCCCCAGTGGGTAAAGGCATAGGCGGCCAGGCCATAGAACAGCAACGCCAGCAGTACGGCCACGGCGATGCCGAGTGTGCGCGTGGCCAGCAGGTAGACGGTGTAGGTGGCCTGCACCGCCGCCAGGCCGCCCAGTGCGCCGGGCAATGCGCCCAGGGCGAAGGCCGTGCCCTGTTCCAGGCACAGGAAGGTCATCACCAGCGCCGAGGTGATCGGCAGGCCGGACAGCAAACCGCCTAGCAGGCCTCCCCAGCGCCGGGAGGCGAGGGAGATGGCCCACATCAGCAGGGGGGTGATGGTGAGTTTCAGGTAAAACAGGGTCATTGCGGGTGCATCCAGGCTTGATGAAGGTGCGCCCGCCTTCGACATTGGGTTGGGCGCGGAGGAATCAGCCGCGGCTGGCCTCCAAGGCCTGGGCCAGGTCGGCGATGATGTCGTCACTGTGTTCGATGCCGATCGACAGGCGCACCATGTCCCGTGGCACGCCGGCCTTCTCCAGTTCCTCGTCGTTGAGCTGACGATGAGTAGTGGAAGCGGGATGGCAGGCCAGTGACTTGGCGTCGCCGATGTTCACCAGGCGTACCACCAGTTGCAACGCGTCGATGAAGCGCGCGCCAGCCGCCTGGCCACCCTTGATACCGAACGACAGGATCGACGCCGGCTTGCCGCCGGTGTAGCGCTGGGCCAGTTCATGTTCGGGGTGGTCGGGCAGCCCGGCGAACTTCACCCAGGCCACCTGCTCGTGGGCTTGCAGGTAATGGGCGACCTTTAGCGCGTTCTCGGTATGGCGCTCCATGCGCAGGGCCAGGGTTTCCAGGCCTTGCAGGATCAGGAAAGCATTGAACGGCGACAGCGCGGCGCCCGTGTTGCGCAAGGGCACCACACGGCAGCGGCCGATGAAGGCGGCAGGGCCGAAGGCTTCGGTGTAGGTGACGCCGTGGTAGGACGGGTCGGGGGTGTTGAGCAGGGCGAAGCGTTCCTTGTTCTCGGCCCAGGGGAATTTGCCGGAGTCGATGACGATACCGCCGATGCTGGTGCCGTGGCCGCCGATGTACTTGGTCAGCGAGTGCACGACGATGTCGGCGCCGTGCTCGAATGGCCGGCACAGCACCGGGGTGGCCACGGTGTTGTCGACGATCAGCGGCACCCCGTGGCGGTGGGCGGCCTCGGCCAGCGCAGTGATATCGACGATATTGCCGGCGGGATTGCCGATGGACTCGCAGAATACTGCTTTGGTACGCGCATCGATCAGCGCTTCGAGGGCGGCGATATCGTCATGGGCCGCGAAGCGGGTGTGGATACCCATGCGTGGCAGGGTGTGCGCCAGCAGGTTGTAGGTGCCGCCGTACAGCTTGGCCACCGAGACGATATTGTCGCCGGCTTCGGCGACGGTCTGGATGGCGTAGGTGATAGCCGCCATGCCCGAGGCTACGGCCAGCGCGCCAACCCCGCCTTCCAGGGCGGCCATGCGCTGCTCGAGCACGTCGTTGGTGGGGTTCATGATGCGCGAGTAGATGTTGCCGGCAACCTTCAGGTCAAACAGGTCGGCGCCGTGCTGGGTGTCATCGAAGGCAAAGGAGGTGGTCTGGTAGATCGGTACGGCCACCGCCTTGGTGGTCGGGTCGGGGCTGAAGCCCGCATGGATGGCAAGCGTTTCCAGCTTCATGCAATCGTTCCTTGAGCGTGGGTGGAAGCGTTCGAGCATGCGGCGGCGAGCGGGCGTGGGTCAAGGGTGTCGCTCTGGCGGTTTATGGCTCGCGTGACAATTCGCAAATTGACAGTTGTACCTGCTGCTGGTCTGGTGCCTGAGGCGAGCGCACTCTGTTCGCCACCCCAAACGGTACATGCACCATCGGCAGGTTCCCCGCTGGCGATTGCAAGTGCGTGCGCTGGTCGTCGAAAAACACATGCGGTTTCAAGATCGACAACACCCTGGGCTTATCCATACCGCCTAGAAAAAAGCACTCATCCGGCGAAACGCCCCAGTCCTTCAAGGTCGTCACTACCCGCTCATGCGAGGGCGCGTTGCGCGCCGTGACGATGGCAATACGCAGGATCCGCTGGTACGTCGGGTCTTCGGCCAGCTTGTGGTCCTCCAGCATGCGTATCCGCGATAGTTTGCGGTAAAGGTCTGCCAGTGGCCCCGGCGAATGCGGGGTGCCCTTGTGCATGCGCTCGTGTTCCTGAAAGTCGTCCAGGTTGTCGTTGCGCTTGTAAACACTCTCTGCCTCGTCGTCGGCAATCACGCCATCGAAGTCGAAGGCCACCCGCAGCTCAGTATCGATTTCATCATCGTAGATGCGCGTAGGCAGTACACGCCCGGCAGGGTAGTTGGCGTCGATGGCCTTTTGCACATCTTCCTCGTTGGCGCTGAGGAACAACGAGGCATTGAACGCCGGGATGTATTCGTAGGGCGAGCGGCCCGACATGAATGCCGCGCGGGTGATGTCCAACTGATAGTGGCTGATGGAGCGGAACACCCGCAGGCCGGTTTCCGGCGAGTTGCGCGAGAGCAGCACCACTTCCACCGGCAACTGATCGGGGAACGCCTTGTTGATGCTCAGGAAGCGGCGAATGAACGGGAGCGCCACCCCCCTGGGGAACGGCTCGTCCAGGTTTTGCTCCTGGTGTTGGCGGTAGGCCTCGACACCTTGTGTCTGGTAGATGTCATCGGAAACGGAGAGGTCGAACAGCGCACTCGAGGCAACGCCGATGACCAGTTTTTCTTCAATGGGGTATGGCATGAAGCGGCTCCTGCGAGTGGCTTGAAGGCAAGTGTACGCGCACGTTCTGACGAAAGCCGCGAATTGCGCGACTCATCAGTGGATCCAATGATGTCAATTTGATAGCTTCTCGCCCCTTACCGCAGTATCCGGATAGTGATTGATGAACCAGCTACATGAACACGGCACCCTGACTCCGCCTGCCGAGGCGAGTGGGAACAGGATGCACGAGCCCCACCTTGAGGCGGACGCTTCGACCCTGCGGGCCACCGAACACGAAGCACTGCGGGCCAGTATCGAGGCGCTGAACAAAAAGCTGGTGGCAAGCACCCTGGCCCGCGTGCAGAAGGAAGGGGCAATCCACAAAAGCCTTGAGCAGTACCAGCAGCAACTGGCCGCCAGCAACCAGGCTCGGGAGGGGCTGTCCATCACGGTGACCACGGCGCTGAAGAAGCTCGTACTGGCAACCAGCGCCCAGGCAGACCGCATGGACAGTATGGAGACGCGGTTGACCGGCCTGGCCAAGCACCAATGTGGATGCGCGTCGCAGTCAGCGCCCGGTTGGCCAGCGTATCTGGAACGTCATGGAGTGTCGTTGGTCGCCTTGGCCGTGGCGGTCTTTACGCTGGGGCTGCACCTGCTGGGATAGTGCGACCTGAAGGTGAAGCCGAGCCTGCATGATTAGCTAAAGGTCAAGATGTAGTCGTTGCGCGCATCTACCGGCTCATGCGCTCCTTCGACCATGCTCGCGAACTGCCCGCCGATGAACCACGCCGGCCACGCACTTCAGCACATACCCCAACACCACCGCCGCCCCTGCACTGGCAAAGATCATTTCCCGCCCGGCACTCTGTTGCTGCAAGGCCACTAACGCCGGCGCTGCCGCCGCGGCCCCCAGTTGCAGCGCACTGACCCAGGGCGTCAACGTGCCGCGTGGGTCATTGGTGGCAATTGCCCCCATGTAGTAGGTTAGCGCCAGCACCCAGCCGAAGTTCATCAGAAACAGTGCCATGCACAGCTGATCGGCATCATGCGTATAGCGCGCCAGCAGGGTGATTGACACAAGCACTACCAGCGAGCCCAGGCCGATCATCGGGCCACGGCTCACCCGTGCGCCCAGCAGGCTGGGCAGGGCGCCGCCAGGCAAGCCACCCAGTATTCCCAGCCCGAACGCCCAGCCCACATCCACTGCGTCGATGCCACGTTCGCGCGCCAACTGTTCGACAAACCCCCACAACGAATAGATGGCCAGTTGCAGGCACAGCATCCCCAGCAGGGCGTAGTGCCCGATAATCGCCGAGCCGCCGCCTGGCTGCGCCAGGCGCACGGGTGTTACACGCTGCAGCCGTACCGGAATGAACAACGCAGCCACAGCGATCAGCACGAACCAGAAACCCAGTGATGCAATCGCCGTGCGGTGACCGAACTGCTCTGCCAGTTGTGGCAGGCACGTCGCGTACAGGGCAAAGACAGCGGTTTGAATCAGCAGCGACAGGCCGTACGAGCGATCCTGGCCCGGCAGCCGGCCGAGCCCGCTGATCGACCCGGCATACAGCAGACCCGCAGCGATACCACAGGCAAAACGGCACAGAATCAACGTCGTCAAAGTGTCCAGCGCAGCGCTGAGGACGTTCAACATCAGCGCTGCAAAGGCTGCCGCCAGGTACAGCCCACGGCCACCCGGGTGACGCCTGGGTATCGACAGCAGCAGGCAACCGAGCAGTGTTCCGCTCATTTCACTGGAAAGTACCCAGCCCTGTTGGCTCAGGTCCAGATGCAACCGCTCGGCCAGCAGGCCGATGAAGATGGGTTGTACGCCAATGATGATCAGCGCCGTGGCGGCGATGTAGATCAGCGCAGCACGCAGAAGCAGGGTGTTGTTATTGTTGTGCATGGTCGGGTCCGGGGTCAGGCGCGGGGCAGGGTACCTGCGTCGTGGGTGATGCGGCCGTTCATCACGGTCAGCGCTACTTCGGTATTGCCGATCTGGTAGCGGTCCAGTTCGAACAGGTCCTGCTCCAGCACGATGATGTCGGCACGCTTGCCAACGGTGATCGAGCCGATTTCACGTTCCAGGCCCAGTTGGTAGGCACCGTTGAGGGTATAGGCGGCGATCAGTTGCGGGATACTCAGGCGCTCGTCGGCATCGGGCATCACAGGGGCGTCGGGCTCGCCACTGAGCTGGCGGGTGTGGCCCGATTCGATGTGTTCCACCGGCTTGTGCTGGCATCGGCATTGGCATACCAGGCCGTCCATGCCGATGGACACGGTCACACCCTGGTCGATAAAGCTGCGGAATTTGTACATCGACGCCCAGCGCGGGTAGCCATAGGCCTGCTGGATGGCCTCGGCGTAGGCGTCGACCACGCCCCACTGCAACTGGGTGTTGGCCATGACGCCGATGCGGCGAAAGCGCGGGATGTCGTCGGGGTGGGTGAGGAAGGCGTGAGTGATGACGTGGCGACGGTCGCGGGGCGGGTTGCTGGAGAACGTGCGCTCGAACACGTCCAGCGCCATGCGCACGGCGGCATCGCCCACTGCATGCACCATCACGTCGATACCGAGGGCGTCGGCCTTGCGCACATGGCCCTCGAACACTTCCTCGGGCATGGTCGTCGAACCGCAGCTGTGTGGCTTGTCGCAATAGGGCTCGAGCAGGAATGCGGTGTGGTTCAGCTCGGTGCCATCCAGCATCAGCTTGAGGGTCTGCGCCTTGACCAGCGGCGAGTCGTAGCGTTCGCGCAGGGCTTGCAGCCGAGTGACCGGGTCGTCCTCGGTGCCCATGTTGATGTAGCTGCCGACCACCCGCAGTTTCAGGCGCTCCTCACGCTCCAGTTGCTGCAGGGTTTCATACAGCAGCGACTGGTCGCCGGCGGGGTCGAGGAAACCGGCATCGAATACTGTGGTAATTCCGGCCGCCACCAGTTTCTCCTGCCAGAAGGGGATTGAGCGCAGGTACAGGTCGATGCCTGTCGGCAGGTAGCCGGCTTCGCTCAGGCGTTGCATCAGTAGCGAATAGGCGGCGCAGTCAATGATCACGCCCGTGGGCTCACCGGTGATCGGGTCCTTTTCGAACCAGCTGGCGCCTTCTTCTACCGCCGGGGTGTTGCGGTCGATGCCGGCAGCGTTCAGGGCGAAGCTGTTGACCCACATGGTGTGATAGTCGGTGGACAGCAGGCACACGGGCTTGTCCGGACAGATGGCATCCAGTACTTCGCGGCGCAACATGTGCCCAGGCATCAACGGCTGGATCCAGCCCATGCCGGTAATGGCTTTTTCAGAGGGGTTGGCCTCGACGTAGGCCTTGAGCAGGGCCAGCACTTGTTGCGGGTCTGTATGGTTGACCAGCGCCTGAAAAGCAAAGGCGGTAGAGGAAAAGTGCCAGTGAGACTCGACGAAGCCCGGCAGCACCAGTTTGCCGCCGGCATCCAGCAGCCGCGTGGCAGGGCCGGCGTACGCCATGACGCTGCCGTGGTCGCCCACGCAAACGATGCGTTCGCCGCAGATGGCCACCGCCTCGGCCCAGGGCCTGTGCGGGTCGACCGTGTAGATGCGGGCATTGTGGATAATGAGGTCTGCGGCGGTGGACATGGCAACTCCCGGGATCAGAATGGAACATTAGTTTTGAGTTGATTAAAACCTTTAGTCAATAAAATATTTATACGGCACAGCTTTGCGTTATGCTGGGCGCCGACGTGTACGGATCGAAAAGGTGTAAACGTGAGCGGATTGCGCGAGCAGCAGAAGGCGATGCGTCGTGAAACCATCAGCCGAACGGCGCTAGGCCTGTTTGAAACGCAGGGTTACCAGACCACCACCATGGAGCAGATCGCGCGCCTGGCCGCAGTGTCGGTGCCCACGGTGTTTGCCTACTTCGGCAGCAAGCAGGAGATTTTGCTGGAGAAGCTCCGCGAGGCCGACCACCGGGCGGTGACCGAAGCCCGGCGGCGCCTGCCGGAATTCGACGATGCGCTGGAGGCCCTGTGCTGCTACGAAGCGCACTTGACCGATTACGCATTCGAGGTGCTGCCTGCACCGCTCTGGCGCGAGATATTGCCGCCGTTGCTGCCGTTGCTGGGGGCTGAGCAGCAGGGCGTGCCGGATGCCTACAGGCGGGTCAACGACGCGTTGGTCAACGAGTTGAAGTGCCTGCTACAGGACTTGTGCGATAGCGGCAGGCTGTCGGCTGGGCTGGACGTGGGGTATGCGGCGTTCCTGATCAACGATTACGGGCACCTTCAGTTGCTGCGCCTTTGCAGCCGCGAGCCGCTGGACATGGCGGCACACCGGGCGGATGTGCGGCGGTTCATGGGCTTTATCCTGGCCGGCATGCAAGCGTGATGAGACTGACCAGGGGGCGCGTGGGCGGCCTTGTCGCGCCCCGAGGCCGGCTCTACAGGCCGCCAGATAGCTGCTCCACCAGAAAGTCCACAAACACCCGCACCCGCGCCGGCATCGCCGGGCCGCCGACGAACACCGCATGAATCGGTTCCCGATCACCAGGGTTGTAAGCCTCCAGCAACGGCACCAGCTGCCCGTTGGCCAGGTCATCGGCCACGGTAAAGGTGCCGATACGCGCCACGCCGGCGCCCAGCCTGGCCAGTTGCGCCAGCGCCTCGCCACTGCTGCATTCGATATTCCCTTTAACCTTCAGTGAGAACGTATGCCCGTCGCGGTGAAACGGCCAGTCGGGCATCGCACGGCGGAAGTTGAAGCGCAGGCAGTTGTGCCTGGCAAGGTCTTCAGGCGCAAGCGGGGTACCGTGGCGTTGCAGGTAATCGGGCGAGGCCACCACTACCTGGCCGGTCTCGCCGATGGCGCGGGCGCTCAACGAGCTGTCCGGCAGGTGACCGAAGCGCAGCGCCACGTCGGCCTGGCCGCTGAGAATGTCGGCCACCTCGTCGCTGAGGGTCAGGTCAACCAGCACTTGCGGGTAGCGTGCGCTGAAGGCCGCCAGCAGCGGCACTACGGTCAACCGGGCATGGCCCAGCGCAGCGCTGACTCGCAAGCGCCCGCGTGGCACGCCTTGGTCAGTGATGGCTTCTTCCACTTCGAGCATGTCCGCCAGCACCCGCCGTGCGCCGCGCAGGTAGGCCTCTCCCTCGGGGGTGAGGGTGAGCGCCCGGGTCGTGCGCAGTAGCAGGCGGGTACCCAGGCGCTGTTCGGTGCGGGCGAGAATGCGGCTGACCGCCGAGGGAGTCAGGCCCAGCGCCCGGGCGGCGGCAGACAGGCTGCCCTCTTGCGCCACCTTGGCAAAAATCTCCATCTCTCCGGATCTGCCACTGAAGTCCATTTGTGCCTCTTAAGCAAAGGTGGTTCGCAAAAATGCAGTCTAGTGCACGTTTGAAACGGATCGTAGCATTTTCAGCATAGATAAGGAGCTTGCCATGCGTATCAATCCACCTCTTGTCGCACTCGCCATCGGTGCCTTCGGCATCGGCGTTACAGAGTTCGCCCCCATGGGCATGTTGCCCAGTATCGCTACCGACCTTGGCGTTTCCATCCCTGCTGCCGGGCTGCTCGTCAGTGCCTATGCCATCGGCGTGCTGATCGGCGCGCCGCTGATGACCCTGGCCACGGTAAAAATCCCACGCCGTTACCTGTTGATCGGGCTGATGGCCATTTTCACCTTGGGCAACCTGATGTCGGCCCTGGCCAGCGACTACGCCAGCCTGCTGGTGGCCCGCGTGGTCACTTCACTCAACCATGGCGCCTTCTTTGGCATCGGCTCGATCGTCGCGGCCAGTGTGGTGCCGCCCGAGAAGCGCGCCGGGGCCGTGGCTGCAATGTTCATGGGTTTGACACTGGCCACCATCGGCGGAGTGCCGTTGGCGACCTGGTTGGGTGAAATGCTGGGTTGGCGCACGGCGTTCTGGGGTATTGCCGGGCTTGGCCTGGTGGCGATGACCACACTCTGGTACGCACTGCCCAATGTTGCGTCGCCCAAGGGCGAGGGTGCCATGGCCGAGATCCGTGTGCTGGGCCGCAGGCCGGTTCTGGCGGCATTGTTGCTGACCGTGGTGGGTTCCAGCGCCATGTTCACGGTGTTCACCTACATTGCGCCGATCCTGCAGCATGAAGCGGCGGCGTCCACCCCTTTCGTGACGGCCATGCTGGTGCTGTTCGGTGTCGGCCTGACCTTGGGCAACGTGTGGGGCGGCAAGGCGGCGGACCGCTCGATCGATCGCACCCTGATCCTGTCACTGGCTGGGCTGATTGCCGTGCTGCTGGTGTTTCCGCTGGTACTGGACTGGCCATTGCCGACCGCCCTGGCGATCCTGGTTTGGGGGGCGGCCAGTTTTGCCCTGGTGCCGCCGCTGCAAATGCGGGTAATGGAAGCGGCCAAGGATGCACCCAACCTGGCCTCGGCGGTGAACATTGGCGCGTTCAACCTGGGCAATGCGATCGGTGCGGCGCTGGGCGGCGCGGTGATCAACGCGGGGCTGGGCTACCCGGCGATTTCCCTGGCGGGGGCTGCGATGGCGGCGCTGGGGCTGGTGTTGGTGCTGCTGTTTGCCTGGCGGGGGCGAGGGAGGGTAGCTGCGCGGCAGGTTGCGCTGTAACAGGCCGGAACCTTGGGGCGCTTTGCGCCCCTCGACACACTTCCTGGCGGTACTACGGAGTACCGTTTCGGCCATGCAAGTGATAGGCAGGGCGCTCGCTGAGTCGCTCGTAATAATCGCGCACAGCAGGCAGGTGCGGGTGCTCGAACGGCGTTTCGAACCAGCGGTTGACCGACAGGCCGATAGGGATGTCGGCCAGGGTGAACTGGCTGCCGGTCACATAGGCACCGGTGCTGGCCAGTTGGCGGTCGAGGATGCGCATGTAGCGTGACCACTCGGCACAACCGGCAGCCAGTGCTTGCGGGTCCTGGTGAGCGGGTGAGTGCCTGACCAGCGACATGAACGCGTAGCTCCATGAGCGGTTCAGGTCCGAGGCCTGCCAGTCGATCCACTGGTCGATCCTGGCCCGCGCCTGAGCCTCGCCGGGATAGAACGCGGTGGCGCCGTAGCGGTTGGCCAGGTAGCGGATGATGCTGTTGGATTCCCACAGGGTGAAGTCGCCGTCCTGGATCACCGGGATCATGGCGTTGGGGTTCAACGCGAGGAACTCGGCGCTGTCAGTGGCCTTGAAGCCAGAGCCCCAGTCTTCGCGTTCGAATGCGATCTCGAATTCGGCACAGGCCCACATGACTTTTCGCACATTGATGGAAGAGGCTCTTCCCAGTATCCGCAGCATGGTGTTCGTCCTTGTGTGGGGGAAGTTGATCGTCCGCCACTGCCGGGGGCGGGTCAAGGGGCTGAGCGGTGGCTCGGCGCTCCCTGTGCAGGATTCTTGTAGTCCATTTCCTAAAGTGACCGTTTCCACGCCTTTGTCATTGTAATGGGGTAGGCAGCGGCCTAGCCTCTGCACGCGCCTAACCTTGAGGAATGGACATGGACAGCGAAACGCTGAAAAACAGCAGCAAGCCCTCTGTCGTGCGTGCAGCGAGCCGCTTTGGCAATAGCGATGCCGAACTGGTGCAAATGAAACCGCAGCTGCCAATACGCACCGCACTGATGGAAGCTTCGGGCATCATGGGCTGCATCACCGAAATCACTCGCAAGGCCATCGACAGGCCTGACGACCGCCAGGTGATGATTAAGGCCACGTACTACCTGGCCGGGATGGCCAAGTCACTGATCGACGGCCAGCTGCTGCAGATACGTCAGGCGCGCGAAGGCGAGGGCGAAGCCTAGCCAGGCTTGCCTGGGGGGCGCGAACTTGGCACCCTTGGGCGGTTTTTATCGTCTGTAACACGACAGAAGGAAGCATGCATTGAGCTGGGACAAGGTGGGGAAGCTTCTCGTCGCCGTGCTGATCGGCCTGATGGTCCTGTTGGCCGCCTACGCGTTACTCAGGGGCAATCCACGCCTTGAGGCGTCACTCACCTATGCCTACCTCACTTACCCCAGCCAGTTCAGCGAGCGAATCAGCAAGGCCAGCGAGCAACTGAAGTACGAGCAGTTGCAGGGGCAAATCAACGGTATCGTTCAAGGCCAGCTGGGCCATGATCAGGTCGAGCGGCTCATCGAAATGGCGCAGGCACCTTATGCTCAGCTGTTCGCCAAGCCTTTCGAGGCCGGGCTGGTCGACCACCGTACCGGCCTGCTGGTCGAACTGCACAACAGTGGTGATGCGCAGGTTCGGCAGGTGAAAATCCGCCTGCCAGCCAAGGGCCTGGTGCAGGTGCGTGATGCTGCCGGCAACGACACGCTGCTGGAAACCCCCACCGCCCAGGTTGATATCCCGGCCATCGAGCCAGGTGGCACATGCAAGGTGTGGGTGTATTTCGATGCCGACTACTCGCAGATCCGCCATGGTGGGGTCAGTATCAGCCATGCCGATGGTGAGGCCCATGTGCAGGTGTACCGCGAGGTCATCGGTTTTCCGGCTATGGTGGCCCGTTACAGTCGTGAGCTGATGATACTGCTTGGCATTCTGGCGGCCAGCGTACTGGGCCTGGCTTATGCCTGGCTGGCACGTCGTGACCCGCGGTAAAGCGACCTGAGCCATTCCGGCGTCGCGTCTTGGCGATGCCGTAGCGTATCCCGGAACCTACTGACGCCGTTGGCGTCATTGCTTACAGCTCTCTCCATCATGCAGCGCCAGGCTCTGGCGCAATTGTTCAATCATGGCCGCGCGCAGCGCCTGCGGGGCCTGGATGCGGATCGAACCCGCCTGGGACAGCAGCCAGCCCATCAGCGCACGGTTGTCGTCGACGGTGGCCACCAGCGCGGCACCGCCGCTAGCCTGCGGCGTCAGTTGCATGTCGAGGGACAGTGGTGACTGTTCCAGGCGGCGGGCCAGCGCGTCATCGACCCAGGCATACAGTACAACGTGTGTCGGGGGCGCAAGTGTGTCGGGTTGCAGCTGCTGCGCTTCGCCCAGGCTCAAGCCCGGTTGCCAGTACCAGCCATAAGGCATGCCTTTACTGTTGCACTGTAGCGGGAACAGTGCGGCAAGCTCGACCAGGTCGCGCTCGACGGTGCGTTTGCTGGTGGTATGGCCCACGGCTGTCAGGGCAGCCTGCAACTGGGTGGAGCTCATTCCCGGGTGGCGGCCGGGCAGTAACTTGAGCAGTTGCCACTGGCGGGCGATGGTATGGCGGGTCGGGTGGCTGGGCAAAGGGTTCGTCCTTGAAGACAGGCACCAAGCCTGCCTGGGTAGTGGCGTTTAGCTATTGCTCAGCATACCTTTTCCAGGAATGGGATCCAAGTTCCCGGACGCGCTCTTGGCTTGAGGCGTGTCACTGTCTTGCCACAACTACCAATCCCACAAAGGCTCGCTCCCACATGGTACGCGGACCGCTTGCGCGCTGAGTTTTCTGCGCGACTGCGCAGTCCAAGGGGTTGGGCGATGTCCCACAAAGGCCTCGTCTATCGCGTCGAAGACGAGCGTATCGTTGTAGTGGGTGGTATCGGTTGGCAAGCGCGAGCGTAGCGAGGTCTATCGATCTGCTTAGAAGCGGTGAACGCCATCATGGTCATCAACCAAACGCCGCACGCTGCCAATGCGCCTCGCTTACAATCGCAATGTTCGCACCCGCTTCCCTGATTTCCACTGCTTTCTTGATCTTCGTGCCATAACTGCTGTGCAGCCACTGCTCGTTGCCAATACTGCCAATGACCAGATAGTGGATCTTCTTGCTCACCCCCGCGGCGATTGAACCCCACGTTCGACTACCAGTGCTTCGCATGCCTTGCGAGGCCCCATTCCTTTGTTGTCCGGTTAGTTATGGAGTCATCTGAATCAAGCGTCATGCGCTACTGGTAAAAAAGCCAGGTGTTATTTCACCTTGCCATTGCGCCCCGCGAGCCTCCCCCGGAGGCATGGCTGGAAATGATGAGGTGCAGCGGGGAACCTTCGATATCAAGGAACAAACAAGGCGGACAGCGGGCCCTCACAGGAAGGTGTGGCCCAAAACTGATGTGGAGCGGCCTTACATCCCGCCCCGCCGCACATGCTTCACCAGCACCTTCTCCAACAACTCCCACATCGCCGGGTCCGTACTGAACGCCACGTTGAACCGCATCCACCCGGTCGCCTTGGCGTCGACCATGAACAACTGCCCAGGGCCTAGCATGATGCCTTTCTCCAGCGCATCGTCCAGCAACGCGGCACTGTCGGGAATCGCCGGGTGGCGGGTCCAGATGTACATGCCTTCATCCGACTCGGTGAACAGTTCGAAGCCCAATCGATGCAGATGCCGCCCAACTTCCTGATGCGCCTCGGCCAGGCGCTGGCGCAGGCGCTTGAGGTGCTTGCGCCAGCGCCCGTCGATGATCGCCGCATACACCACGCGCTCCATCACCTGCGAGGTGGTCAGGCCTGAGCGCATCTTCAGGTGCAGCAGTTTTTGCATCAGCTCGGGGTTGGCCAGCATGTAGCCGACCCGCACGTTGGGCGAAATGCTCTTGGAATAGCTGCCCACGTACACCACCTGCTGCAGATGGTCGAGGCTGGCCAGGCATGGCTGCGGCTCGGCGACCATGTCGGCGTACAGGTTGTTCTCCACCAGGCGGAAGCCATGCTGACTGGCAAGCTGCAGCAGGCGGTGCAACTGCGGCAGCGGGGTGCGCGAGCACGTCGGGCTGTGCAGGTGCGGCTGGGTGAAGAACGCCGTCGGGCGGTGGTGGGTGAGCAATTGCTCCAGCTGGTTCAGGTCGTAGCCGGCCGGTGTACGTGGCACGCCTACCAGGGTTGCGCCTTGGGTGCGCAGGATGCTCATGAGGTTCGGGTAGCCGGGGTCGTCCACCAGCACCACATCGCCTGGGCGCACCAGTGTGCGTGCGGCCAGGTCCAGGGCCTGGCTGGCGCCGTGGGTGAGCATCAGCTGTGCCGGGTTGGCGACGATCGACAGCTCTTGCTGCAGGTTCTGGGCGGTCAGCGCACGCAGCTCCATCAGGCCCATGGGGTCGCCGTACCCGGACAACTCCAGCGGGCTGCCGGCCACTTGGCGCAGGCCGCGGCGCAGGCCGTCTTCGTACATCCAGTCGTTGGGCAGCCAACCGCACCCCGGCTTGTAAGGCAACTGGCGGATTTCGAAGATCTGCTGCAGGTACCACTCGGAGTTGAACATTGGTCGACTGGTGTCGGCCTCGGCGTTGTGCTGCTCCAACAGGTCGCCCGCCGCACGGTTGACGAAGAACCCCGCATTGCCACGGCTCACCAGCAGCCCTTGGGCGACAAGGCGGTCGTAGGCTTCGACCACGGTGAAGGTACTCACCGAATAGCTTGCGGCAAAGGCGCGGATCGACGGGACCTTGGCGCCTGGCTTGAGGGTTTGGTTGTCGATCAGCTCGCGCAGCCCATCGATGATCTGGTTGACCAGCGGGGTAGAGGAGTCTGGATGTAATTCGAACATTCGGGGCCTTCAGGGTGCGTATCGCCTGGCGTCTGCAGGGTGTACTGCATGGGCGACCTATACAGTGCAGTGCGAGATTCATGCCACTGTGCATGGCTCTCTGCGTCGGACATTTTTACATTAGGTGTCGGATATCGCCACATAAAGCATGTTCAGTTCGCCTCAGGCAGTCGCCCTGGGGCGCGTCAGCAGGCCGCCATGGAAGGTCTGCGTGTGTTCGTTCACACCATCCTGCCCGCATTAGCACTGATGTACAGGTGAAATCGCCAGCCATCGGGGTTTCACAGTTTTCCTTGGATAAAAAGAAGCACGGGGTACACAACTGATGGACGCAACATCCACAACCACCACCGCGAAAAGCGGGCACGAGAGCAAGCTCAGTGCCTCGCTGAAGTCGCGCCACCTGACGATGATGTCGATCGCCGGGGTTATTGGCGGCGCCTTGTTCGTCGGTTCCGGCAGCGTGATCCACAGTGCCGGCCCAGCCGCTGTCCTGGCCTACCTGGCAGGCGGCATCCTGGTGGTGCTGATCATGCGCATGCTGGGTGAAATGGCGACTTCCTCGCCTGACACCGGCTCGTTCTCAACCTACGCCGACCGCGCCATTGGCCGTTGGGCCGGTTTTACCATCGGCTGGCTGTACTGGTGGTATTGGGTCATCCTCATGGCCTGGGAAGCCTATGTGGCGGGCAAGATCCTGCATGGCTTCTTCCCCGACGTTAGCGTCAACGTGTTCGTGCTGGCCACGACCCTGTTGCTGATCACCGTCAACTTCTTCAACGTCAAGCACTACGGTGAGTTCGAGTTCTGGTTCGCCTTGATCAAGGTGATTGCGATCGTCTGCTTCCTGATCGTGTGTACGGCTGCCGTGATGAACATCTGGCAGTTCGGTGAAGTGCGTGGCATCAGCCACCTCACCGCCGAAGGCTTCATGCCCAATGGCATCACCACCGTGATCGGTGCCTTGCTCGGGGTGATGTTCGCTTTCCTCGGCGCCGAAATCGTTACCATCGCGGCTTCCGAAGCCAAGGACCCGGCCGCGCAGATCGTCAAGGCGACCAACTCGGTGGTCTGGCGTGTGTGTCTGTTCTACGTCGGCTCGATCTTCCTGATCGTCTGCCTGGTACCGTGGAACGACCCGCACCTGGGTGTTTCTGGCTATGGCGCTTACCGCCGTACCCTGGAGCTGCTGGGCGTGCCGTATGCCGAGCTGCTGATGAACTTCGTGGTGCTGACTTCGGTGAGCAGCTGCCTGATTTCTGGCCACTACACCGCATCGCGCATGCTGTTCTCCCTGGCCCAGCGTGGCGACGCGCCGTCGTTCTTCAAGATCACCCGCGCCGGTACCGGTGTACCGGTGTACGCGATCATGGGTTCGTGCGCCGTGGCCGTGGTGTGTGCGTTGATCAACTTCAGCGAGACCCTGCGCCCGAAAGACGTGCTGGACACCCTGATGAACACCACCGGCATGATCGCCCTGCTGGTGTACCTGGTCATCGCCTTCTCGCAGCTGCGCATGCGCCGCAAGCTGATTGCCCAGGGCAAGGAAGTACGCCTGAAGATGTGGCTGTTCCCGTGGCTGACCTACCTGGTGATCGCGTTCATCGTGGCTGCCCTGGTCACCATGGCCTTCATGCCTGACTATCAGATCCTGGTCATTTCCACCGGTATCGCTGCGGCGGTCGTGGTGGCGATGGGTGTGGTGCACCAGATCCGCTCTGGTAGCAAGCAGCACTAAGCGTTACTCGCGTCTGGAAACGGCCGGCTCCCTTGGGGACCCGGCCGTTTCGCGTTGTTGGGCCTGGGTTTTTTCTGCGGGCATGTGGAAACGCTGGTTCATCCACGGTGAACCGAGCAGGGCGGCCGCGGCGATCAGGGCCAGGATGGCGAGGGCGATGTAGGTCTTCATGGGCGTGCGCATGGAAGGACTGACTTCAAGCATAGGTGATCAGTTCCGCTGTTATCCCTTCGCAACCGTCCCGCTGGGCGACAGATGGCATATGCTAGACACATTGCCCGCCCAAAGGAGCCGCACATGGCCTGGTCCGCCACCCAGTATTCCCTGTTCGAAGATGAACGCACGCGCGCCGTACGCGATCTGATTGCCGCCATCCCGCCACGGCCGGTGCGCCACGCCACTGACTTGGGGTGCGGCCCCGGCAACTCGACCGAAGTGCTGCTGCAACGTTACCCCGACGCCCAGGTGACGGCACTGGACAGCGACCCGGACATGATCGACAAGGCCCGTGAGCGCAAGCGGCTGTGCATCCCGCGTGTGCGCACGGTCATTGCCGACATTGCCGGCTGGACTGCCCCCGAGCCGCAGGACCTGATCCTGGCCAATGCCTCGCTGCAATGGGTGCCTGACCACGCCTTGCTGTATCCGCACCTGGTGCGCCAGCTCAGCGAGGGCGCCAGCCTGGCCGTGCAGACCCCGGACAACCTCGACGAACCGGCCCACCGGCAGTTGCGCGAGATCGCAAGCCAAGGCCCCTGGGCGGCGAAGTTCGCCGATTTGCAGCTGCCGCCACGGCACAACGCGGCGTTCTACTATGACTTGCTCAGCCCGCTGTGCGCACGGGTGGACGTTTGGCGCACCACCTATCATCACCCGTTGATGGGGGGCGCCGAAGCGGTGGTGGAATGGTTCAAGGGCTCGGCGTTGCGGCCTTATCTGGCCAGGCTTGATGAGCAGGAGCAGGCTGACTTCCTGCAGATGTACCTGCAGGCCATGCAGCGCGATTACCCGCCAGCCTCTGATGGCAAGGTCCTGTTGCCCTTCCCGCGGTTGTTCGTGATCGCTACCCGCTAGGACGGCGCCAGCACCAGGCCACGTAGCCGTAGATGCCGAGGTTTAGTACCAGCACGAGGGTGCCCAGCAGCAGCTGGATGTGCGGGGTGAGGCCGGCGGGGTAGATCAGTGGCCAGACGTAGTGCTCGACGAAACCGCCCTGGTAACCTGCGTCACCGGCGGCATTGCGCATGCGGTTTTCCCAGGTGGTGAGCGGGCAGCCCAGGTGCAGGCATTCCACCCCCAGGCCCCAGGCCAGGGCCGGCAGGTGCAGCAACAGGGCAGGGCGCCAGCGCAGCACCAGCAGGCCGCCGAACAGCACCAGCAGAATGAAGGCCAGGTGCAGCAGCACCAAGGTGTCGGCGGCAAGGCGGTAGAGCATGGGTGAGTGCCCACGGATGAGGTTATCCCAGCATAGTTGGGTTGCCTGAACTGGCCCCTTCGCGGGCTCGTCCGCTCCCACAGCTTCATCACAGATTGCGGATACTGCGCAGGACCTGTGGGAGCGGGCGAGCCCGCGAAAAGGCCAGCACAGGCCTATACCCTTTCCTCGACCATCTGCAGGAAAGTCGCCACCACCCGGCGCGTACGCTGCTCGCTCAGGCACACCAGGGTCTCGGTCAAATGCCGCTGGCAATCCACTATCGGCAACGCACACACCCGCGCATCGGCACCAAACTCCGCCGCAGAGACCACGCCCACACCAATCCCTACCACCACCGCTTCACGCGCCGCTTCGCGGCCCTCCACCTGGATCGCTGCGCGTATCCGCAACCCGGCGCGTTGCATTTCTTCCTCCAGCGTCTGCCGCGTCACCGAGCCGGGCTCGCGCAGCACCAGTGGCGTGTCGTCCAGGTCGGCCAAGCTGATCGAGCCGCGGCTGGCCCATGGGTGGTGGTGGGAAACGAACGCCACCATCGGGTCACGACGCAGCGGCAGGCAATGCAGGCGCTCATCGTCGACATCCCGCCCCAGCAGGGCCAAGTCGGCCTGATAGCTGAACAGCCGCGCCAACGATTCGTCGGTGTTGCCGGTTTCGATCTTCACCTGGATCCCCGGATAGCGCTGGCAGAAGCGGGCGATCTGCGGCAGCACGTGCACCGGCGCATCCACTGCCAGCACCAGGCTGCCGGTCTGCAGTGCACGCGAGTCATGCAGCAGCTCCTGGGCTTCGGCCTCGCAGGCGAACAGGCGCTGGCTGATGCCCAGCAGCCGCTCGCCAAGGTCGGTGAGCTGCACCGAGCGTTTGTTGCGGTGGAAAAGCAATACGCCGAAGCGCTCCTCCAGTTTGCGCACCTGGTCGGACACCGCAGGCTGGGTAAGAAACAGCTTTTCGGCGGCGCGGGTAAAGCTGCCGTGCACGGCCACCGCGTGGAAAGCCTTGAGTTGGGCGTGGGAAACCGACATGACGACCTCAGTAACAAGCTGGGCTTATGTGTGTAATACGATAAATCGATTTTATTTATCTTACAGCAACTGTTTCCATGGATTTCAGCCCGACGCTGGCACCACGAATGCCGCCAGGGCGATGGTGCCTACTCGGCGCCACCTGACCCGATGACAGCCTCGTCATCGCTGTGCGTAACACAAGAACAAGACAGGCGTTTCTTCACATTCTGCCGGCACACTTGAGCAAGAGGTCAGACTTACATGAATCATTCCCTAGCCGCGTTCAAACGCTGGCGCATCCAGATTTTCGCCATCACCTGGCTGGCTTACGCCGCCTTCTATTTCACCCGCAAAGCCTTCTCGGTGGCCAAGCTGGGCATCGCCGAAGACCCAGGTTTCATGCTCGACAAGGCCGCCATGGCCAACCTGGACGCCATCTACCTGGCCGCCTATGCCGTGGGCCAGTTCACCTGGGGCATGCTTGCCGACCGCTTTGGCCCACGCGTGGTGGTGCTGGGCGGGTTGTTGATCTCTGCGGCGGCGGCAGTCGTGATGGGCAGTTATGCAACCTTCCCGATCTTCGCTACCTGCATGCTGGTACAGGGGCTGGCGCAATCCACCGGCTGGGCCGGCTTGTGCAAGAACATCGGCAGCTTCTTCCCGGCTTCGCAGCGCGGGCGGGTGCTGGGTCTGTGGAGTTCCTGCTATGCCTTCGGCGGCCTGGTGGCCTCGCCGTTCGCAGGATGGTGGGCCTACACCCTGGTCGGCACCTGGCATGCGGCGTTTTTCTCCAGCGCGGTAGTGGTGGCGCTGGTGGCGGTGCTGTTCTTCTTCCTGCAGCGCAACAAACCCGAGGACGTCGGCTTGCCGGCGGTTGAGCCCGAGCCGCAAAGCATGGCCCCGGCCGACAACCTGTGCAGCGTGTGGGCGCCACTGCGGGAAATCCTGCGCAACCGTACGGTGTTGACCCTGGGCCTGGCGTACTTCCTGCTGAAGCCGGCGCGCTACGCCATTTTGCTGTGGGGCCCTGTGATCGTCTTCGAGCAGATGCCCTCGGTCGGCAAGGTGGGCGCGGCAATCATCCCGACCGCTTTCGAACTGGCCGGGCTGCTTGGCCCGATCATGATCGGCCTGGCCTCGGACAAACTGTTTGGCGCCCGGCGCATGCCGGCCTGCGTGATCAGCCTGGTGCTGCTGACCGTGACACTGGCGTTGTTCATGGCGGCCATGCACACCGGCAGCGTGCTGCTGGTGGTGGCCTTGCTGTTCGTCATGGGCCTGACCCTGTACGGGCCAGACTCGATGATCAGCGGCGCGGCGGCCATTGACTTCGGCACCGCCAAGGCCGGCGCCACCGCAGCAGGTTTCGTCAACGGCTGTGGGTCGGTGGGCGCGGTGCTGGGCGGGCTGCTGCCAGGTTATTTCGACGGCGTCACGGTGTTCATCGTGTTCGCGGGCTGCGCGCTGTTCTCGGCGCTGGTGTTGCTGCCGCACTGGAACAGCCGCCCGGCCAGCAGCGCGCAAGGCACCGACGTGGCACCGAACACCAGCATGGCAATCAAGCCACTGCGTACTTAAAGGAAAGCGAGCGAATGAGACCCTTCTGGCTGCAACAGGCCCTGGATTCGGCGCAGGAGGCGGTATGCCCGCCGCTGCAAGGCGATACCCGTTGCGATGTGTGCATTGTGGGCGGTGGCTACACCGGTCTGTGGACGGCGCTGATGCTCAAGGAGGCGGTACCGGCCCTGGATGTGGTGCTGATCGAGGCCGACATCTGCGGTGCCGGTGCCAGCGGCCGCAATGGGGGCTGTGCGTTGTCCTGGTCGGCCAAGTACTTCACCCTCGAACGCCTGTTCGGGGGGGAGGAGGCGGTGCGGCTGGTGCGCGAGTCGGAGCGCAGCATTACAGACATCGGTGTGTTCTGCGCAGCCAATGGCATCGACTGCGACTTCCGCCTGGACGGCACGCTGTACACGGCCACCAACGCAGCCCAGGTCGGTGCCACCGACGCGGTGATCGCCGCGCTGGAGCACAAGGGCATCAACTCGTTCCGCCGCTTGCCGCTGGAGCAGGTGCAGCGCCTGGCCGGTTCGGCACGGCACCTGGAGGGCTGGTTCTCGCCGGCCGC
>AZIG01006778.1_pt1 | contig 29988 bp, 32 predicted proteins | sample 359071 | NCBI WGS metagenome assembly AZIG01 (sample SAMN02429714, study PRJNA222667) | marine sediment metagenome | biome: Sediment sample; isolation source: enrichment culture of sample MGS-AQ(UA) from oil contaminated terminal site... | place: Jordan: Aqaba | collected 2011-05-15 | depth 18 m m | reverse complement strand
TTGAACCACAAGCCGGCCGAGCTGTCCGGCGGCGAGCGCCAGCGCGTGGCTATTGCCCGGGCGCTGGTCAATCGCCCCGGCCTGGTGATGCTCGACGAGCCGACCGGCAACCTCGACCACCATACCGCTCAAGGCATCCAGGAGCTGATGCAGGAGCTGTCCGGTGCCTCGCGCACGGCATTCCTGGTGGTCACCCACGACCTCAACCTGGCGCGGCAGATGGACCGCGTGTTGAAGCTCGATGATGGCCATCTGGTGGCAATCTGATCGACTGCCGGGGTGGCAAGTGCTGCCCCGTTTTCCTGTTTTCATTGGGTGATTTCGTACATGTTCAGACCCTTGCCCATCTTTATCGGTGCGCGCTACACCCGAGCCAAGCGTCGCAACCACTTCATTTCGTTCATCTCGATGACTTCGATGATCGGCCTGTCGCTGGGCGTGCTGGCGATGATCGTGGTGCTGTCGGTGATGAACGGCTTCCAGCGCGAAATGAGCTCGCGCATTCTCGGCCTGGTGCCGCATGCCGCCATCCTTGGCGTGCAGCCGCTGGACGATTGGCACAAGGTAGCCGACGCAGCCATGAAGAATCCGGCGGTGATGGCTGTGGCGCCGATTACCGAGATGGAAGGCATGCTGTCGTACAAGGGCGCCATGCAGCCGATCCAGGTGGGGGGCATCGACCCGGCCGAGGAGGGCAAGGTTTCCATCGTTGGCCAGCACATCGTCCAGGGCCGCCTGCAGGACTTGCAGCCAGGTGAGTTCGGCGTGGTCATCGGCGAACTGACCGCACGGCGCTTCCGCCTGAACACCGGCGACAAGCTGACCTTGATCGTGCCGGAAATCAGCAAGGAGCCGGGTGGCATCACCCCGCGCATGCAGCGCCTCACCGTGGTCGGCATCTTCAAGGTCGGCGCCGAGCTGGATGGGTCGCAAGCCTATATCCATGTCGCTGATGCTGCCGAGATGCAACGCTGGGCACCGGGCCAGGTGCAAGGTGTGCGCCTGAAACTGCACGACCTGTATGCCGCTCCGCAGGTGTCCAAGGCGATTGCCGCCGGGCTTGGCGATGCCTACCGCGCCGATGACTGGTCGCATACCCAAGGCAGCCTGTTCAGCGCCATGAAGATGGAAAAGACCATGATCGGTCTGCTGCTGATGATGATCATCGCGGTGGCGGCGTTCAATATCATCGCCACCCTGGTGATGGTGGTGAACGACAAGGGGCCGGACATTGCCATCCTGCGTACCTTGGGCGCCACGCCGGCGCAGATCATGGGCACGTTCATGGTCCAGGGCAGCCTGATCGGCATTGTCGGCACGCTGATTGGTGGCGTACTGGGCGTGATTGCGGCGTTCAATGTCAGCCAGATTGTCGGTTGGCTGGAGCGGGTGAGCGGGCAGCACATCTTCACGTCGGATGTGTATTTCGTCAGCAGCTTGCCGTCGCAGTTACAGTGGGGGGATGTGGCGATGATCTGCACCGCCGGCCTGGTGATGAGTTTCCTGGCGACCATTTACCCGGCCTACCGGGCGTCGCAGGTGCAGCCGGCGATTGGCCTGGCGGTTTGATGTTTGCCTGAGGTCCTGGGGGGCGTAAAGCGCCACCAGGGTTACTGATCTTGAGTGAAGTCGATCACGAATCGGGTCCACCCACCCTCGCACTCCGCCCGTATGCACCCGCCATGGGCCTGCACGATCGACCGGGTGATCGCCAGGCCCAGCCCCGCATGCTCGCTGCTGCCTTCCCGCCGAGCCGGGTCCACCCGGTAAAACCGGTCGAACAGCCGTGGTAGCGCCGTCGGGTCGATAGCCAGCCCGGTATTGGCCACGTTGATCGTCGGCCCCGGCCCCAGGGTCACCTTTATCTGTCCTCCTGCCGGGGTGAAGCGCATGGCGTTGTCCAGCAGGTTGGACAGCGCCCGGCGCAGCATATGCTGGTCACCAAGCAGCACGGCTTCACCCTCGCGCAGCATCTGCACGTCGCTGTCTTCGGCCAGTGGTGCGTAGTATTCCAGCAGCGCATCCACCTCGTCATGCAGCGCCAAAGGCGCGTGGCCCGGTACCAGCAGGCCGTGGTCGGCCTTGGCCAGAAACAGCATGTCGTTGATCATCTGCGCCATCCATTGCAGTTCTTCCAGGTTGCCATGCAGCGCCTCGCGGTATTCTTCGAGGCTGCGTGGGCGGGTGAGGGTGACCTGGGTGTGGGTCAGCAGGTTGGACAGCGGCGTACGTAACTCGTGGGCGATATCGGCCGAAAACGCTGACAGGCGCTGGAAGGCATCGTCCAGGCGCTGCAGCATCGCGTTCATGCTGCTGGCCAGCTCGGCCAGTTCTTCGGGCATCTGCGCCACCGGCAGACGGGTGGTGAGGGAGCGCGCTGACACGCTGGCGGCCACCTGGCCCATCTGCCGCAATGGGCGCAGGCCGCTGCGGGCGGCCCAGGCACCCAGTAGTGCGGTGGTTAGCGCCGACAGGCCGACCGTCAGCCAGATCAGCCGTTGCATGCCTTGGAGGAAGTGCTGGTGGTGGGTGATGTCGAGGTACAGGGTCAGTTGCGGCGACTGCATGGCGCCCGGCGTCAGGGGTACGGATAGGCTGCGGTAGTCGATGCCTTGCGTATGCAGGGTGGTCAGCCCGGTGGCCTGCGCTGCTTGCGGCAGCCCGCTGCGGCTTTCGAACCAGGTGGCGCCATTGCTGGCACTGATGCGCAGGGCCAGGTCGGCCTGGTGACTCAGTTCATCGTGCAGGGCAGGTAGGCGGGCCTGGAGCTCATCAGCCGTGCTGACGCCAGCCAGTTGCGTACGAAACAATGACAGGCGCGAGTCCAGCAGTTGTTGGTCGAGCTCGATGAAGTGTTGCTCGCTGGCCCGGCTGAATAACAGGCCGGCGCCCAGCGAGACAGTGGCGGTGCAGGCGGCGAACAGCAGGGCCAGGCGGCTGCCGAGGGAAACCCGGCGCATCACTCGGTGCGCTCTTCGAGTACGTAACCCATGCCGCGGACAGTGTGGATCAGCTTGTTGGGGTGCGGGTCGTCGATCTTCAGGCGCAGGCGTCGGATGGCCACTTCGATCACATTGGTGTCGCTGTCGAAGTTCATGTCCCACACCTGCGAGGCGATCAGCGATTTTGGCAGTACCTCACCCTGGCGGCGCAGCAGCAGCTCAAGGAGTGAGAATTCCTTGGCGGTCAGGTCGATGCGCAGCCCGGCACGCTCGGCGCGGCGGCGGATCAGGTCCAGGCGCAGGTCGGCCAGGCTCAAGGTAGTGTCCTGGCTCGGGCTGGTGCCACGGCGCAGCAGGCTGCGTACCCGGGCCAGCAGTTCGGAAAAGGCGAACGGCTTGACCAGATAATCGTCGGCGCCCAGTTCCAGGCCATGCACGCGATCCTCGACAGCGTCGCGGGCGGTCAGGAACAGCACCGGCGTATCCAGGCCAGCCTGGCGCACGGCCTGAAGGATCTGCCAGCCGTCGCGGCCGGGCAGCATCACGTCGAGGATCAGCAGGTCGTGGTCGCCGGTCAGGGCGAGGAGCTGGCCGGTTTCGCCATCGGTAGCCAACTCGGTGGCAAAGCCGGCCTCGCTCAGGCCTTGGCTCAGGTACTGGCCGGTGCGGGCCTGGTCTTCGACGATCAGCAGTTTCATGCACTGTCCATAATCTGAAAGTTAGCGTAGCCAATGGGCGTTGTTTTACCCTGCTAGCACAGGGGCAATGGGATGGCTGAAATGATACGTGACGATGTGCCCGCTCGCCCAAGCTGACAAAGTTGTAATGTGCCTGTCAGGTAGCTGCCAGTCGCCCCCGGCTAATGTGGCTTTATCCCGATTGTGTAATCCCGGAGTCATCATGAAACACCTGTTCATTGCCGCCACCCTTGCTTTGGGCAGCCTGCCGGCTTTTGCTGGCCAGGCGCAGACCTTCGCCTTCGGCGAGCCTGCCCCGGCGGCCAAGGCCACCCGTACGGTCAACGTGGTGCTCAAGGACATCGCCTTCGAGCCAAAAAGCCTGCAGGTAAAAGCCGGCGAGACGGTGCGCTTCGTGCTGGTCAACGAGGGCAAGCTGCCTCACGAATTCAATCTGGGCGACAAGGCCATGCATGCCGAACACCAGAAGGAAATGGTCGCCATGCAAGGCAAGATGTTCACCGAGGCCATGAACCACGAAGGCATGGATCACGGCAAGATGATGAACCACGGCCAAATGATGGACCACGGTGACGGCCATGGTCACGGGGGTGGCAACACTGTGATGGTCATGCCCGGCCAGCGCGCCGAGCTGACCTGGACCTTCCGCCAATCGGCGCCCATCGAGTTTGCCTGTAACGTGCCGGGGCATTACCAGGCGGGTATGGTCGGGACGTTGACCATTGAGTGACTGGCCCTGCAAGGCGGGGTGCAAAACCGTTAGACTAGAGGTAAATCCGAACCTCTAGGTCAGTTTCCATGCATCCCGCTGCCGAACATTCCCCGCTGGGCAAGTCCAGCGAATACATCGCCACCTACTCCCCGGAACAGCTGTTCCCGATCCCGCGTACTGCCAAGTGGGCCGAGCTGGGCGTTACTGCACAGACCTTGCCCTGGCAGGGGGTGGATTACTGGAACTGCTTCGAGCTGAGCTGGCTGCTGCCTTCGGGCAAGCCGGTAGTGGCGATCGGCGAGTTCGCCATCCCGGCTGACTCGCCAAACATCATTGAGTCCAAGTCATTCAAGCTGTACCTCAACTCGCTGAACCAGACGGTGTTCGCCTCGCTGGGCGAGTTGCAGGCATGCCTGCAAAAAGACCTGTCCGCCGCTGCCGGCAAGCCGGTGGGGGTGAAGGTTCGCACGTTGGCCGAGGTTGAAGCCCAGGGTGTGGTGGCTTTACCGGGGCAGTGCATCGATGCACTGGACGTGGCCATCAGCAACTACGAGCAGCCGCAGCCAGAACTGTTGCGCTGCAACCCGGAGCGGGTGGTGGAAGAAACCCTGCACAGCCATCTGCTGAAGTCCAACTGCCCGGTCACCGGGCAGCCGGATTGGGGCAGCGTGGTGGTCGAGTACAAGGGCAGGGCGCTGGACCACGCCAGCCTGCTGACCTATCTGATCAGCTTCCGCCAGCATGCCGACTTCCATGAGCAGTGTGTGGAACGGATTTACCTGGACTTGAAGAATCTGCTGCAGCCGGAGCACCTGACGGTCTATGCGCGCTATGTGCGCCGCGGTGGGCTGGACATTAACCCGTACCGCAGCACCGGGGCGATCAGCCCGGATAACAAGCGCCTGGTTCGGCAGTAATACAGGGGGGCCGCTTTGCGGCCCCCGCTATTTCAGATCCCCATGCTGTGCAGCGAGTTGGCAATGCTGCGCAGGGTGGCTGTGAGGTCGGGGTGGTCGGCCTCGAAGCGTTCGATCGCAAGGTTCACGCCGTCCACCAGGTTGTTGTCTGGCGTGGCTTCCTCAAGTTTCAGTTGCGCCTCGATCTGGCGCGCCTCTTCGTGCAGGGCGGCCAGCTCTTCTTCCGAAAGCGGTACGTTGCGGTCCAGTTGCTCGCGCAAGCTGTTCAGGCGCTCTTGCAATTCGCGGGCAGGCATTGGCTATTCTCCATCAATGGCTTGGCAAGCCATGGACCTCGGCGACGTGGCAAAGGTTCTGGCCTGTCTTCAGGGTAATCTACCTGCTGCCGATTTGCATGATCCGCGTCAAGGGTGCTGTATCAGGGTTTTTCACCCTTGCGTCGGCGCTGGGCGATGTCCTGCAGGCAGGTGTCCAGCGCTTCCAGATGGTCGATCACCGAGTGCACGCCAAGGCTGAACAGCGCCAGCGTCGCCTTGCTGCGCGCCAGGTCCTGCTCTTGCGGGCTCATGGCTTGCCATTGCGCAGAAGTGCGGTCGCATAACGGGCTGCAGGCGGCCAGGCCTACCGTCCACAGGCCGGCGTTAAGGCCAGACTGCAGCAGGCGTGGGTCGCCGCTGACCAATACGCAGCCATCCAGGCGCTCGCTGTCCAGCGCCATCAGTGCCTGCCAGCAAGCGTTTGGCGCTGGCCAGTGCACACCATTGACTGAATGCCCTGGCAGCCAGTCGGGCAGTACATGGGCCAGGCGCTCGCTTTGCGTGGTATTGAGGTCATCCAGCCAGATACACGGCACTTGGCGCTGACGCAGGCTGGCAAGGGTGGCCAGGGCGCCGGGGGCGAGTGAGGGAGCGCCATTGGCGGCCTGCACCAGGCAGCCGCGCAAGCCGAACAGTACAGCAGTGAAGGCGGGCGCAGTGTCCATGGCAACTTCCCCCAAATGGTTCGAAGGCTATGCGTTGATTGTTACCGTCCTGTGACATCGGCCTCTGCGCAACAGTTGTTCACAAAATATTGATCAAAAATGTGTAAAGCTGTTTATCAGCCCGCAAGTCTCTATACTGCCGCCTTGATAGCAGCGCGACCTGTTGCGCTTGCGGCCGAGAAATTCGATGGAGAAACACCTATGCGTAGGATCGGTGCCAGTGTGATCGAACGAGTCACCCAGGCCTGTGTCTGCGCCAGCATGCTGCTGGCGCCCGTGGCTGCCACTCAGGCTGCCACCGAGGAAGATCCCTGGGAAGCGGTCAACCGCCCGATCTTCCGCTTCAACGATACGCTCGACACCTATGCCCTCAAACCATTGGCCAAGGGCTACCAGGCGGTCACTCCACAGTTCCTCGAAGATGGCATCCACAACATCTTTCGCAACCTGGGTGACGTGACCAACCTGGCCAACGACTTGCTGCAGCTCAAGCCGCATGCGGCGGGCGTGGATACGGCGCGGTTGATCGTCAACACCACCTTCGGCCTGGGTGGCTTCTTCGATGTGGGTACCAAGATGGGCCTGCAGCGCAATGACGAGGACTTTGGCCAGACCTTGGGCTACTGGGGGGTGCCAAGCGGGCCGTATGTGGTCATCCCGCTGCTGGGCCCAAGCACCGTGCGTGACGGCGTGGCCAAGTACCCGGACACCTACACCAAACCCTATCGCTACATCGACCACGTGCCTACGCGCAACTCGATCTTCGCGCTGGACGTGATCGACACCCGCGCCAGCCTGCTCTCGGCCGAAAAGCTGATTCAGGGTGACAAGTACATCTTCATCCGTAACGCCTACCTGCAGAACCGCGAGTTCAAGGTGAAGGATGGCGAGGTCGAAGACGACTTCTGATCTGTGAACCTGGGGCCGCAATGCGGCCCCAGGTTCAATGCATGGCCAGAATCCGCAGCCCGAACTTCTGCTGCCCGCCCGGCTGGTCGGCAATCCATACCACTTCGGTGCTGGCATGCAATCCCTTCAGTGCCGGATGGTCGGAATCGATCCGCACCTCTATGCGATCACCCACCAAAAAATGCTGCGGCGCCTGCACCTGCATGCCGCCGCTGGACAGGTCCAGGCACACCGCTGCAATCACCTGGCCTTCGTGCAAAAGGCTGATCTCGGTGTCGATGCGCATACGAATGAAGTCGCGTTTCTCGCTGTGGCTGGAGGGCGTGTGAGGCATGCTGCATCCTTCCCGTCGGGTTGCGCTGGTCGACTTTCTTATAACTCCCGGTGATTTGCCCTGTAAAGAGCAGCGAGGTCGACCCCTGCATGCTTGAAACCCCTGCCGGATGGGAGTACCGTCTGCGCCTTACAAGGTACCTCTGAACAGTTGCCGGGCAGGTGTTCTTGTCCTACAACTCAAGTAGAGTGTGACCATAAAGAATTCCCGTAGCTGGCCGTCTGCCTTGCCGACACCGCTGCACCAACCTAAATCGGCGCCGTTCGCCCACATGCAGAAAACCAGTGCAACGCTGCTGATCATCGATGACGACGACGTGGTCCGTGCTAGCCTCGCCGCCTACCTTGAAGACAGTGGTTTCAGCGTCCTCCAGGCCGGTAATGGCCAGCAGGGGCTTCAGGTCTTCGAAGAACACCAGCCCGACCTCGTGATCTGCGATCTGCGCATGCCGCAGATGGGCGGCCTCGAACTGATTCGTCAGGTCAGCGAGCGTGCGCCGCAGTTGCCGGTGATCGTGGTGTCCGGTGCCGGCGTCATGAGTGATGCGGTGGAAGCGTTGCGCCTGGGCGCCGCCGACTACCTCATCAAGCCGCTGGAAGACCTGGCCGTACTCGAGCATTCGGTGCGCCGCGCCCTCGACCGCTCGCGCCTTGTGCTGGAAAACCAGCGCTACCGCGACAAGCTCGAAGCCGCCAACCGCGAACTGGAGGCCAGCCTGCACCTGCTGCAGGAGGACCAGACCGCCGGTCGTCAGGTGCAGATGAACATGTTGCCGGAAAGCCCCTGGGTAGCCGGCGAGTTTGCTTTCGAGCACCAGATCATCCCGTCGCTGTATCTGTCGGGTGACTTTGCCGATTACTTCCGCGTGGACGATCGGCGTATTGCCTTCTACCTCGCCGATGTTTCCGGGCATGGTGCATCATCAGCGTTCGTCACCGTCCTGCTGAAGTTCATGACCACGCGGCTGTTGTTCGAATTCAAACGTGGCGGCAAGATGCGCGAGTTCAAACCTTCGCAGGTGCTTAGCCATATCAACCGTGGGTTGATCAACTGCAAGCTGGGCAAGCATGTGACCATGGTGGGCGGGGTCATCGACGAAGACACCGGCCTGCTGACCTACGCCGTTGGCGGCCATCTACCGCTGCCGGTGCTGTACACCCCCGAGCACACACGCTACCTGGAAGGCCGTGGCCTGCCGGTAGGGCTGTTCGATGAGGCAACCTACCAGGACCTGGTGGTGGAACTGCCCCCGCAGTTCAGCCTCAGCTTGATGTCCGATGGCATTCTGGACCTTTTGCCGGGTGATACGCTCAAAGATAAAGAAGCCGCCTTGCCGGAGATCGTCAAGGCAGCAGGTGGCAGTCTGGATGGGCTGCGTCAACGATTTGGATTGGCTACGCTTGGGGAGATGCCGGATGATATCGCCCTATTGGTGTTGAGCAGGAACCTTCAATGAGTACCGGTAGAATTCAGTTCGCCGAGCAGAGCGGTACCTTCGTACTGAAATTCGTTGGTGAAGTGCGCCTGACCCTGTGTTCGGCGCTGGATGCGACGATCGAGAAGATTTTCACTGCGCTGAACTTCTCGGCGATTGTCATCGACCTGACTGAAACCGAGAGTATCGACAGCACCACGCTGGGCCTTCTGGCAAAGCTGTCGATTCTGTCGCGGCAGAAGGTGGGTCTGCTGCCGACTGTGGTGACTACCAATCCAGACATTTCACGGTTATTGCAGTCGATGGGCTTCGATCAGGTGTTCAACATCGTCGATCGGCCGATTCCCTGCCCAGAATGCCTGACCGACCTGCCGTCGCAGGACCAGAGTGAAGAGGTGGTGCGCTCCAAGGTGCTGGAGGCGCACAAGATCCTCATGGGCCTGAATGACTCCAACCGCGAAGCCTTCCATGATCTGGTCAATGCGCTGGAGCGGGGCTGATCTCTGGCCTGTGCCGGCCTCTTCGCGGGTAAACCCGCTCCTACGACGGCCTGCGCCCAAACACCAATGTGTGTCCACCCCCAATCAGGTGTAGGAGCGGGTTTACCCGCGAAGAGGCCGGCACAGGCTGTAAAAACTCTGAATCTCACTACTCCCGGTTTCTAAACTCTGTAGCCTCACCCCCGCCCGCATCCAGCTGATACACCCGCGCCGGCCGTCCCTGTTCATCAAAAAACACCTGTCCCAGCCCGGCACCATTCCACAGCCGTTCCCCGGCCTTGCTGTGGCTGGGCGTACGCGGCACCACCTCCATTTCTCGGCGCTTGGTAAACCAGTTGAGCGGCGAGCGCGGCGCATACAACCAGCGGTTGAGCCTGTCGAGCACATCCAGCAAACGCCGGGGGAACTCGTTCTTGATCCCGCTACTGGTCACCTGCCACAAGTGCGGGCTGCGCTGGCGGTGGCGAATCAGCACCTCATACACGAACGAGTAATGCACATCCCCCGACAGCACCACGTAGTGCCCCGGCGTGCGCGAGTGGCGGAAGATATTGAGGATGACCTGTGCTGCACCGCGGTGGGCCATCCAGTTCTCGGCATCCACCAGCAGCGGGTAGCCCAGCCAGCTGAACACCTTCTGCACCGTCTCGATTAGCTTCACCCCGAAAATCGGCGCAGGCGACACGATGACCGCCGAGGGATGATCGAGCAGTGCTTGCTGCAATTCACTCAGCGCTTCCCAGTCCAGCAGGCCGGACGGCTTGGCCAGGTTGCTTTCGCTGCGCCAGCGGCGGGTGCGGGTGTCCAGTACCAGCAGCGGTGGTTCTGTAGGCAGGCTGAACTGCCAGCCCTGGAAGCGCAGCAGCTCGCCAATCAGCTCATCCTGGTTCTGGCGGGTCAGCACCTGGCACTGCTTGATCAGCGGATTGCAATCGTCCGGGCTGTTGCCCCAGGCCTGGCAGAGCAGGTAGCCGAGCAAGGCGTTGCCAATGATCCTTCGCGAAAATGGATGGCCGTAGGCCGTTTCCTCCCACTGCGCCGAAAGGTTCCAGTCGTCGGTGATGTCGTGGTCGTCGAAGATCATCAGGCAGGGCAGGTGGGCCATCACCCGTGCCACCTGACCTAGATTGTCGGCAAACCCCTGAATCAGCGGCAGCTCATGCCGGTATCGGGCTTGATGCTCGTCGCTGAGCCCGCTGGGGATGCCCAGGTCCACCAGCTGCCAAGGCACCGGCGACCACACCAACAGGTACATGGCCATGACTTCGGCCAAGGTCACCAGATGGTTGTCGGCGTTGCTGGACGAGAAGATCGGCTTGCGCTTGCCGCCGAAAAAGCGCTCGCGCAGGGTGTCGTTGCGCTCCAGCGCCGGCAGCAGGTCGGCGCGGTGGTAGTAGCTGGCCGGGTGCTGGTACAGCGCCTGGCTGTCGCCTACCACCGCACCCTCCAGTTGCTCGTCGAACAAGCCTAGGCGCGAGATCAGGCTATGGATGGCGCGCAGCATGGGGCCAGCGACATCGTCGGCGTAAACCTGGTCGCCCGTCATCACTAGCACGGCGGGGCGGTCTTCGGGCTTCTTGCACCTCTGCAGCAGCCGGTCGGCGCACAGCAGGCCGTCGGCAGCAGGGTGGTGCGGCTTGCGGCAGGAGCCGTGCAGCAAATGGTCGAGGCGCTCACGTAGCACCAGGCTCGGGCGTGGGTTGTCGGGGTAGAGCAGGTGTGGGGCCCAGTCGGCGATACCCTGGCCGTTGATCAGCAGGTCGTAGTCGAGCAGCCGGTTGCAGGGCAGGGGGCTGGCGAATTGGATGTCCAGCAGGTGTACGTAGGCGTGCCGGCCTATCGGCACCACCTGGCAATCGACTTGGGCCTCGCTTGCCGGGCAGACGAATTCGGGCTGCAGCGGTTGGGTAGTGACCAGCCAGATGGCCAGACGCTGGGGTTCCAGGCGGCGCAGTACCGGGCCGGCGAGTACGAGGGGCAACGGGTTAGGGGAGGTCATCGACAGCTCGGGTGGCTATGGCGGCCTGTTCGCGGGCAAGCCCGCCCTCACCTCGATCGGTGTAGGAGCGGGCTTGCCCGCGAACAGGCCCGAGAATTCAATACACAACTAAGGCGTGGCAAACAAAACGGGCCGAAAATACTGAGCTCTTCCCGCCCGTCGGGCAAACCCGAACTGTATCAGGCCTTTTCAGCCATCAACTTCTCCAGCTTTTCCTGGTCCCGCGCAAACTGGCGGATACCTTCGGCCAGTTTCTCGGTGCCCATGGCGTCTTCGTTCATCGCCCAGCGGAACTGGCTTTCGTTCAGGTGCTGCTTGGCTTCACCGGCGTTGCCCGGTTTCAGCACCTGCGGCAACTCACCTTGGTCATCACTGAGCTGCTGCAGCAGCTCGGGGCTGATGGTCAGGCGGTCGCAGCCGGCCAGTTGTTCGATCTGGCCGATATTGCGGAAGCTGGCGCCCATGACCACGGTGTTGTAACCATTGGCCTTGTAGTAGTTGTAGATGCGCGTGACCGACTGCACGCCCGGGTCCTCTGCGCCCACGTATTCCTGGCCGGTGCTCTTCTTGTACCAGTCGTAGATACGGCCCACGAACGGCGAAATCAAAAACACCCCGGCATCGGCGCAAGCCTGGGCCTGGGCGAAGGAGAACAGCAGGGTCAGGTTGGTCTGGATGCCTTCCTTCTCCAGCTTCTCGGCGGCGCGAATGCCTTCCCAGGTGGAGGCCAGCTTGATCAGCACACGCTCTTTTGGCACTCCGGCCGCCTCGTACAGCGCGATCAGCTGACGAGCCTTGTTCAGCAGGGCTGGCTCATCGAACGACAGGCGTGCATCCACCTCGGTGGAGATACGCCCCGGGATGACCTTGAGAATGCCCGAGCCCACGGCCACCGCAAACTTGTCGCAGGCCAGGTCGACATCACCCTTGGCGTCGGCCTTTACCTGCTTGAGCAGATCGGCGTAGCCCGGGATGGCAGCAGCCTTTAACAGCAGCGACGGATTGGTGGTGGCATCGACCGGCTTCAGGCGGGTGATGGCGTCCAGGTCCCCGGTGTCGGCGACCACGGTGGTGAACTGCTTGAGTTGTTCCAGCTTGGAGGTCATGGGCGTGCTCTGTCCTGTGCATTTACTCGACATTACCCGAGCCCCGGCAGCCGCTCAAGGGCCGCCGAAACCCTGCGGACCCGCTGGTCCGCACAGGGCTGTAGGAAAGGTGAAGATTCGAGTCGCAAGCAAGCCCGAGGTTCCCTCCCTTTGAGGTCACCGCCCCTGCAACAACTCCACGGCCTGGTCAAACACCGCCAAGGGTTCAGCCGCCTTGTGAATGTCAGCCGACAGCAGCTGGCGGAAGCGCCGCGCCCCTTTGAATCCTTGGGCCAGCCCCAGAATATGCCGGGTAACGTGGTGCATCGCACCGCCGCTTTCCATATGCGCCACGATGTAAGGCCGCAGTTGCGCCAATGCCTCGCTACGGCTGACCACCGGCGCATCGCTGCCAAACAGTTGCTGGTCCACCTCGGCCAGCAGATAAGGGTTGTGATACGCCTCGCGCCCCAGCATCACGCCATCGAAGGTTTCAAGGTGTGCCTGGCATTCGTCCAGGGACTTGATCCCGCCGTTGAGCACGATCTCCAGGTCCGGGAAGTCCCTCTTCAACTGCGCTGCGATGTCATAGCGCAGCGGCGGGATCTCGCGGTTCTCTTTAGGCGACAGCCCTTCCAGAATCGCGATGCGTGCATGCACGGTAAAACTCCGGCAGCCGGCCTCACGCACCTGGCCGACGAAGTCGCTCAGTTCGGCGTAGCTGTCACGGCCGTTGATACCAATGCGGTGCTTCACCGTCACCGGGGTCGATACGGCATCACGCATGGCCTTCACGCAGTCGGCCACCAGCGCCGGGTGAGCCATCAGGCACGCGCCGATCATGTTGTTCTGCACCCGGTCGCTCGGGCAGCCAACGTTGAGGTTGACCTCATCGTAGCCCGCTTCTTCAGCCAGGCGCGCACAAGCGGCCAGGTCGGCCGGCACACTGCCGCCCAGTTGCAGGGCCAGCGGGTGCTCAGAAGCATCGTGGCGCAGGAAACGGTGGGCGTCGTTGTGCAGCAGGGCACCGGTGGTGACCATTTCGGTGTAGAGCAGGGTTTGCCTGGAGAGCAGGCGCAGGAAGAACCGGCAATGTCTGTCTGTCCAGTCCATCATGGGGGCAACGCTGAAGCGGCGTGACGGCTCAGGGCTTGTGGTTTGTGGCTTTGAAGCTAATTCTAGGGGCATTCTGGTCTACGCATTTATGTACCACTTTTCCGGTTTTTTGGTGAGACAGTGGTGCGATGTAGCACCGCCATTCACGCTTGTACCCCCGGAAATCATGGTAACAATCAGAGCAAGGAAAAAGGCCGATGGAACGGGCAGCTATACCGTCCAGATCCGCCTCAAGAAAAAGGTGCCCTAGTCTACCAAGAAGCCCAGGCGTTCGCCCGTAAGCAGGCAGCGCAGGCCTGGGCGAAGCGACGAGAGACAGAGTTGACAGAGTTGACAGAGTTGACAGAGCATGGTGCCATCGAGCGGGCCAACCGTGGAGGGCACGCAATCAAGGACATGATTGATCGCTACCTGGTGGAAGCCGAGAAAGCCCGGCCGCTGGGTAAGACGAAGCGGCAGACCCTCCTGGTTTGTACGACGCGATACCGAGCCATGCGCCAAGGCGTTCGCGCGCAAAATCCTCAGGAACAATTGGCCCGAAAAAACGTAGGAGCGAGCGCCAGCTCGCGATGCGCCGCGCGGGCGGCGCTCGGTCTGATAACCACCAAAAACCTCATGACGAACACCTCAAGGCCCCCACCGAACCCAATGCCATGACCGTCCGCTCCGGGTCGGTTAGCAGCCCCTTGGCAAGGGCAACAATCGGCCATCATCGGACCGTCTTGCTGCCATGATCCAGTTCGTTCAGATATACAGCGACCTCATGTGTCAGCCAACTTGAGAACACCTGCTGCTTTGTTTCTGAACGCTCGCGGTTGGGTAATACTAGCCAATACGGGTAGGGATAGGGAGCGATCACGGGGGAGATTTGAACCAACTCCCCTCGTTGGATCGCGTCGTGCACAAGGCTGCGGCGCTCCAGGGCGATCCCCTGGCCCAAGCGCACGGCTTGAAGTACCAGGTTGGAGTCGTTGCTGCACAGGCCGATGCGCGGGACTTCCCTATCCAGCCCGGCCGCTTGACACCACGGTTGCCATGATTCCATGTTGAAAACAATGTTGCTGCCGATGATCTCTTCAGGGGTCTGTGGTAGCACCCCGCCGTTGAAGTGCGGAGCGGCAACCACCAGCGTCTCGTCATGAAAGAGCAGGTGCTGCTCCACCCCGTCCCAGTCGCCCTTGCCCATGCGGATCCCTACGTCGACAGATTCCCGCGTCAGGTCCGATAGCGCCAGATTGGCCTGCAGCCGGACGCTGATATGCGGCTGTAATTGCTGGAAACGTGGCAAGCGGGGCAACAACCAGCTGAATCCGAACGAAGGGAGAACGGCGACCACCAGTTCCGTTGACTTGGGTTGCGTCTTGATCAGTCGCGTGGCTTCGGCGATTCCGCCCAAGCATTCTCGGATCTGCAAGGCATACAGTCGTCCGTCCTCACTGACCCGCAGACCCCGTCCCTCACGGACGAACAGGGTGACGCCGATCATCTCTTCCAACACCTTGATCTGCTGGCTGATGGCCGAATGGGTGACATGCAGTTCCTTGGCGGCTGCGGTGACGCTCCCCAGCCTTGCAACCGATTCGAAGCAGCGTAGGCAGGTGATAGGAGGAATTTTCGACATGTAAGTATTTCTTACAAATAGTGGAAAAAAAAACTGATTTATAAGTGGCAAGGCTCTCATTAATGTAAGTGACGGTAAAGTCTTCGACTGGCAAGAGGAATGGAGCCATAGACGGTGCGTGGGGAGCACGGCAAATGACAACGGGTAATCCTGACTGTGAAGACCACCAGTGGTTGCAGATTTCATTGACCAGCGCGCAATGGGTTTCGGTGCGGTTTACTCACGACATCTACACGCGTGCGGTGAGCGGCAAGCATTGGATCAGCGCGGACGGTGTCGACTTCGCGATTGGCCCCGGCGAGCGCGTGAAATTGTCTGCCGGGCTAGCGCTGATTGATGGGGAAGGTCTTCTGCAACTGGAGCCAGTCAGGGCACAGAAGCAGCACCCGGCGTATCCGTTCCCCTGCTGTTCAAACGCCAGACAACGACATTAGAGATCAACATCAATCAAGGAAACTATCGATGAAACTCATTGGGATGCTGGATTCACCTTACGTTCGCCGGGTAGCTATATCCCTGGACCTTCTAGGCATCGAGTTCGAACATGCCCCACTGTCGGTGTTCAGCACATTCGAAGAGTTTTCGAGGATCAATCCGGTGGTCAAAGCGCCGACTCTGCTGCTCGATGACGGCTCCGTACTGATGGACTCGACGCTGATCATCGATTATTTCGAGACCCTCAGCACACCCGAGAGCAAGCTATTGCCAAGCCAACCGCAGGCGCTGGCCAGAGCTTTGAGTACATTGGGGCTGGCGCTGACGGCATGCGAGAAGGCCGTCCAGATCGTCTATGAACACAATCTTCGACCGGCGGAAAAGCTTCATCAGCCCTGGGTCGAACGCGTCACCCGGCAGTTGCTGGCGGCGTGCGCGGAGTTGGACAAGCGGTTGGCGGCACACGCGTCGCACGGCGTGCGCCCAGACCAGGTTGAGGTCACTTGTGCGGTGGCCTGGTCGTTCATGCAGTTGATGCTGCCCGACGTAGTCAAGGCCAGCGATTTCCCGGCCATCAATGCCCATGCGGCCCGCCTGGAACAGACCGATCTGTTCAAGCGTTATCCGATTGCCTGAGCCCTGGCGGAACGGGCCGGGCTCAACCGCGCCGATTGCCCCTCCGCCACTGATTGGTTTTTGCGAGCCGTATCCATGTACACACTTTATTTCGCGCCGACGGCCAATGGTCACAAGATCCTGATCATGCTAGAGGCGCTTGGCGTGCCTTACCGGATCCATCGGATAAACCTGGCGCAGGGTGAACAACACCAGCCGGACTTCGCCCGCCTGACAATCCACCGAAAGATCCCGTTGTTGGTCGATCACGATCAGGCGCTGATCCTGCCCGAGTCCGGAGCTATCCTTCAATATCTGGCGGAAAAGCACTTGCGATTCCTACCGTGCGTAGGGCCTGAGCGCTATGCGGTGCTCCACTGGCTGGCCTGGCAAATCAGCAGCCTGGGGCCGATGGCCGGGCAGAGCTATCACTTCATTCATCAAGAGGCCGAAGGCAACCAGTACGCAATATCGCGCTATCAGGAACAAACCGTCCATTTGTTCAACACAGTGGAAAAGGCTTTGGCCGGAAGCGATTTCATTGCTCGGATGTACTCGATTGCCGACATGGCCATCTATCCCTGGCTGCGCATCCACGCTCAATTGCAGGTGGATATCCAGACATTGCCCAATGTGACCGGCTACCTGAAGCGAATGGCGGCCCGTGAAGAAGTGCTGGCCGCCTATGCCAAGGGGGCAAGGTCAACATCGACGCTCCCGGCATGATGCACCGAGAGTCTCCCTGAAATAGCCCAGACCGGACAAATAGCCGGAATGGCCTCCGCCAATCACGCTCGTACCACCGGAAATCATGGCAACGATCAGAGCAAGGAAAAAGGCCGATGGGACGTTTATCTATCCCGTCCAGATCCACCTCAAGAAAAAGGATGTCCTGGTCTACCAAGAGCCCCAAACATTCGCCCGCCAGCAGGCTGCTTGAGCCTGGGCGAAAGATGGTTCGTGTGGAGGATCTGCATTTTCACGATCTGCGCCACGCAGACGTGAGCTGGTTATTCGAAATGGATTGGGATATCCCTGCGGCGTTACACCCTCTGAGGCGTGTGAAGCGGACCTGGCATAGCAGCTACACTGCACGACCCGATCACCCACGACAGCCTGCTTCAATCCAGCGCAGGCTCATGAAAAGGAAGTCAAGCAAATGGATGTACCTTGCACCTCTCTGGACGAAGTCCGTCAACGGATCGATGAAATCGACCGCAGCCTAGTTTCGCTTCTCGCCAAACGTGGAAGGCTCGTGACGCAAGCAGCGGGCTTCAAGAAAACCACCGATGATGTGCGTGCGCCTGCCCGGGTCGAGCAAGTGATCAAGAAGGTTCGTGAGATGGCTGACGAAACCGGTGCCTCGGCTGAGGTGGTGGAGCAGGTCTACAGGGCGATGATTTCGGCCTTCATCGCTGAGGAACTGAACACCCATGCGAAGCTGGCCGACGAGGCTTCTGCATCGTGATGAAGTGCGGGGCTCATACGCAGCCCCGCCGCCTTTTCCTGCTTGCTATCTCTGGCTCAACGCCGCAATCGAAACGCCAGACGCGACGAAGGTGAGGCCTGCGCCCACGTTCAGCCCATTCACCAGCCGTGGCCGCCGGTACAGGTAGCGAGACAGCCCCGTGGCGAAAATGCCCATCAAGGCAAACCCCAATGCAGTGAGTGCAGCGAACCACGCGCCGTAAACCATCATCTGTACACTGACCGACCCGCGTGCGGGGTCGACGAATTGGGGAATGAACGCCAGCACGAACAAACCTGGCTTGGGGTTGAGCGCAGCCGACAGCAGACCGGTCAGAAAAATGCTGGACAGAGATTGCCTGGACGCCGGCTGAAAGCTTATCAGGCTACGAGCGCGCAGAACCTTGATCCCTAGCCAGAGCAGATAGCCGGCACCAATGAGCTTGATCACCCAAAATGCGAGCACCGAGGTTTGCATCAGTAGGGTCAAGCCTAACGAAGCGGCTGCAACGTGAAACAGAATGCCTGCGCCTGATGCCATGCCGGATACGGCCGCTGCGACTTTACCCTGGCTGAGACCGCGGCCAATGGCCAACAAGTTGTCAGGGCCCGGTGCCAGCACCAACAGCACGCAGGCGGCGGTATAGGCGAACCACACGCTCATGGGAAACACGGCTCTCTCCTTAAGCCTGATGAAGCATCCATCCTGACGGTGGAATCAGCCCAGCGCTACCAAAAATGCTGAAGTCCTACGTTTTACTGCTGCGGTCTATGTCGTAGCGGCCATGCTTCAGGTCGTATCTGGATGCACCTGAATCTTACCGGTCAGTATAGTCAACTCCGTACCTTTGCCGGAGTGCCTTGAATTGGACAATACCCGTGAGCGCTTGATTGATGCCGCGCTGAAGCTGTTTCTGTCGCAAGGCGTGTACGTCACCGGGGTAACGGCCATTGCCGCGATGGCGGGCGTCACCAAAATGACGCTCTACAGCCATTTCCCCTCCAAGGATGCGCTGATAGTGGCGTGCCTTGAGGAGCGTGACCGACGCTGGCGTGAAGAGGTAGCGCGCACCCTGGCTGGGCATCCTGAGCCGGTCAGTGGCATGCTCGCTTTTTTCGATCTGTATGAACGCTTTCTTTTGAAAGATAGCGAGCGCGGGTGCCTGTTCGTTAACAGTGCGGCTGAGTTCCCCCAGTTTAGCCACCCCGTGCATTTGGCAGTGAGCAGGCATAAGCAAGGGATACGCGAAAACCTTGTTGCGTTGGCCATGAGCGCCGGTATAAACGACCCTGACGCCGTTGCCCAAGGGTTGTTTATCTTGCTGGAGGGCAGCTTTGTCAGCGGTGCGATGGGCCAGGACATGCGGGTATTCGACACTGCCCGGCAAATAGCTCATTGCTGGATTCAGAGGCAGGAGCAGAGCGTATGACCCTGGGCCTGTTAGCGGCCATTGCCGCCACCTTTTCCTGGTCACTGCTCTACATTTTTCCGGGGCTGGTCGGTGATTACAGCCTTTTTGACCTGGCGGTGGTGAGCTATGCCTTTGCCGGGTTAGGTAGCCTGCTGGTGCTGTTCGTTTACCGCAGCGAAGTGCGGCAATTGCGACTGAGTGACTGGGCCTGTGCCGCACTGCTGGGCTTCTTGGGATACATTGGCTACTTCTTCCTGATCACCACTGCGGTTTTGGCAGCCGGGCCGGTGATCCCCCCTGTGATGATGGGGTCAGTACCGATCGTGCTCGCGATTGCCGGCAACATGCGCAGCGCCAGCGTGCCTTGGCGCGCCATTGCCGGGCCACTGCTGGTGGCGGCCCTGGGCATCAGCCTGGTCAATCTGAGCGTGTTTGATGCTAGCCGTGCGGCGGTAGTGCTCCCGACCGCGTCGTTACTGCTTGGGCTGCTTGCATCGTTGCTGGCAATCGCATTCTGGACCGGTTTTGGCCTGTTGAATGAAAGTGCGTTGGCTCGACGCCCAAGCATGTCTCCCATGTTGTGGTCAGCCATGTTGATCTTCATGTGCAGCGTCGAAATGCTGGCGTTCATCCCGGTTGGGCTGCACTTGAAACTGTCTCATTTCGCTAGCCATCCGAGCGGTTCGGCAGGTACTCAGGCACTGATCGTCTGTGGGCTGATTCAGGGGTTAGGGGCCACCCTTGCAGGTGCCTGGGCATGGTCAATCGCAACGCGGCGTCTTCCGCTGGCGCTGAGCGGGCAATTGATCGCCAGCGGGACCATTTATGCAACTACGATGGGCCTGCTCATCAACCAACGCTGGCCGTCTCCTATGGAAGCGCTTGGTACAGCCTTGTTGTTCGTAGGGGTGGTGTGGGCTATCCACGCCTTTTATCGCAAGCAAACACGCCTCCAGACGCATGGCGAGGCATCCAGGGTACGTATCTGATCCCCGGCCCGGTTGCCCGGCCATGCGCCTGGGCCGGCCAAGTTGGCTACGCCCGCTACCCATGGCCCAGCCTACTTCAGCGGCACGTAGATGTCCGTTTGCCATTGCTCCAGTGGTGTTTCCGGATAGACGCTCAGGTAATGAAAGAACAACGGATGATCACGCAGTTCTTCGTTGCTCGATGGCAGCCAGTCACGATATAGCGGGTAGATGGTTTCGCCAATGTAGTCAGGCGAGCCGGTATGTCGAATCACGGCACAACGCCCTGCCGGTATAACCCGTTCATGCACGCCGAAATCGTTGGGCTGCACCGCCTCGTCTATCTCGCCGCACACGGCAAAGCGAAAGGCGTGGGCCGGGGTGGTGTCGGGGTTGTCGTAGGGGATACCGAAGGTACGGCTGCTGGCCACAGGCGACTGGCCGCTTTGCATGCGCCATTGGCGAAAACGCGCGACGCTTTCGCTGACCAGGCCGGGCGGCCCCTGGTGTTCGAGCGCGGCCACGCGGGTTTCGGCGAAATTCACGATACGGATCTGCATGGTGATACTCCTGGATCGGTGAGGAACATTGAATACCGCACTCCAGGCCTGCCAGTTCGGCGCCTTGGCGAACGCGCTCGGCGCCATGCCGAAGGCGCGCCTGAACGCTCTGGCAAAGGCTTCGGGGCTTTCGAACCCGGCGCCGAATGCGGCCTCCAGTATGGGCGTCGCGGGCGAGGCGACCAGTTGATGCGCTGCGCGTCGAAGCCTCATCAGTTGCACATACCGTGAAACCGGAACACCCATGTAAGCCGTGAACTGCCGGTGGAAGTGAAACGTCGAGAAGTTGGCGATGCGGCTCAAGGCGTTCACCGACAGGTCACCATCGAGGTGGCTGTCGATGTAGGCAAGTACGGTTTCGAACCGTTTCATGTAGCTTGGGTTGTGCTGTGAGTCAGTCAACGAACGGAATCTCTGGAAGGTGCGGTAAGCGCTAGCATCCGTTGTTCAGGCACTGAGGTGCCTAGCCGTGATTGCTCTATTGGTCCTGCGCTGGGTGATCAGTCAGGGTTGCAGGGAGAGTACCAAGGGGCAGCAGCGTCGACGTGAACATGTTTCTGCTTCCTGGGCAGGAACGGCGTATCAAGCGTTCCCAGCGCTATCGAAATCCAGTCGGCAAACTCACCCTGGGCGCGTGACCAGAACAAGGTCGAGCCGCACTCCGTGCAGAACTCGCGCGTAACCGTCGGTGATGAAGAGAAGGCCTTGATGCTGGCAGCGCCGCGCAGTATTCGCAGCATACCGCGCGGAATGCTGCCGTACGAAGCGAATGCGGCGCCGTGACTTTTGCGGCACCGGCTGCAGTGGCAGTGGCTCACTGCCTTGGGTGGGGTGAGTAGCAGGTAAGAGACTGCTGCGCACAGGCAGCTTCCTTGGTATGTCTCTGTCATTGGCGCTTCCGTGCAGGTGGGAAAGCGCCAGCGTAAACGCCTTGGCCTGCTCAGTCGACTGGCCTGCGGGCCGACAGACAATCAAACGCTACGTGTCACGCCGCCATCGACCTTGATGTTCTGCCCGGTGATGTAGGCAGCGCCTTCGCTGGCGAGAAACGCGATGGTGGCGGCGATTTCCTCGCGGGTGCCATAGCGTTTGAGCGGCACGCTGTCGCGGCGCTGTTCGGTGGCTGGCAGGCTGTCGATCCAGCCGGGGAGGACGTTGTTGATCCTCACGTTGTCCCCGGCGAATTGGTCGGCGAAGATTTTGGTGAATGCGGCCAGGCCCGAGCGGAACACTGCAGACGTCGGGAACAGCTCAATCGGCTCGAACGCCCAGGCGGTGGAAATGTTGATGATCACGCCCCCTTTCTGGCGCTGCATATAGGGCGTCACCAGGCGCGTCGGGCGGATGACATTGAGCAGATAGGTGTCCATGCCCTTGTGCCAGTCTTCGTCGCTGATTTCCAGGATTGGCGCGCGCGGACCATGGCCGGCGCTATTGACCAGCACGTCGATGCGCCCCCACTTTTCCACCACGGCATCGACCAGGCGTTTCAGGTCCTCAACCGACTGGTTGCTGCCGGTTACACCTATACCGCCAAGTTCGGCAGCCAGTGCTTCGCCCTTGCCCGAGGAGGAAAGGATGCCAACCTTGAACCCGTCAGCGGCCAGGCGCTGTGCCGCTGCCGCGCCCATGCCACTGCCACCTGCTGTGATGATCGCAACTTTTTCTACTGACATGCTGCCTCCGTAACGCGAATGGATGATTGCCTGGAAGCACTAAAATTAGCAGCAGAAGTGGCGGCGAGGGAGACAGCTAAACTTTACTGATGCAGTAGATTAACTATTGCCTGTTTGTTGCTTGAACCAGCGCCGGACAATGCCTAGCGACTCCGGCTGCTGCATCTTTCGTGGCCACACAAGATAGAACGCCTTATCGAGCCTGAGCTGCTGAGCGAAGACCTGGGTCAACCTGCCGGCGACGATGTCATCACTGACGAACGCCAGGCTTGCCAACGCAATACCCTGACCACTGATGGCCGCATCGATGGCCAATGAGGTCTGATTGAACCGCAGGTTTTTGGCAGTCGCTTGCCCGTGCTGCGGGAACAGTTGTGCGAGGTACCGAGGCCAGAAATCATGGGCATCGTGAAGCAGGGTGAACGCTTGAAGCTGCTCGAAGCTGGCGGGGGCTTTGCCGACTTCGAACAACGTTGGGCTGGCCACGGCGACGATACGCTCGTCCATCAACAGTTCGCTGTTCAAACCCGCACCGAAGTCGGGCTTGCCATAGCGGACTGCGATATCCACGCCGTCAGTATTGAAGTGGGACAGCCGATCTGTGGCCAGTACACGTAAATCGATGTCCGGATAGCTTTGCGCAAAGTTGCCCAGCCGGGGAATGAGCCATTTGGAGGCAAAGGTCGGTGTCACGCTGACCGTCAGGTGAGCCGCCTGTGGCCGCAGCAGGCGGGTTGCTTCGTCGATCATCGCCAAGGCACTGCGAATGCTGCCGCTGTAGCCCAGGCCCGCATCGGTCAGTGCCAGGCCCCGGGGCAGGCGCTCGAACAAGCGAAGGTCCAGGCTCGCTTCCAGCCCGCGTATCTGCTGTGCCACTGCCGCCTGGGTCACCCCCAGCTCTTCGGCGGCCAGGCGGAAGTTCAGGTGGCGGGCAACCACTTCGAACACACGTAGCGCATTGAGCGAGGGCAAATCAGGGAAACCGTTTGGCATGGCGATGGGCGTGGTCGGGCTGGAGGAATTCACCCACGAGGCTACTCGCCGGGCGCCTGTAATGAAACCCGCGCCACCGCAGCCAATCCGGCACGCTGCGCAGCAATCCCTCTGTTGACGGCTGCACATTTCCATCGTTTGCCTTGACGCGTGAAAATTTTCATGTAAATTTTCATGAAAAATAAGTCTAAAAATTTCACGGCAGTCCGAAACGATGAAGATGCACGAAGAGGTTGAAGCCCTCGCGATCCTTATTCACGACCTGCGCAAATTCAAGAACCTGACCTTGGGTGAACTGGCCGGGCGCATCAACCGCTCGGTGGGTTTTCTCTCCCAGGTCGAGCGCGGCGTTTCGCGCCCGACCGTGGCAGACCTCACCGCTATCAGCGAAGCGCTCGGCGTATCAACCGCGTACTTCTACAACCTGAGCAAGCCCCGCAGCATCGGCTGGGTCACGCGCCCTAACGAGCGGCGCACGCTGTACCTGGAGTCGGGCATCACCGACGTGCTGGCTTCGCCGACCATCGCAGGCGCCTTCGCCATGCTCGACAGCCATCTCGAGCCGGGCGCCACCAGTGGGGAGGCGTACTTGAGCGACCGTTCCGAACAGGGCTGTTTCGTGCTCGAGGGCGAACTCACGGTGTGGCTGGACCAGGGCGATGCCGTGACCCTGCAGGCCAACGACTGCTTCCAGCTGCAACCCCATGCGCCGTTCCGTTACGCCAACCTGACGGATAAAGCCACCCGTGTGCTCTGGGTCTTCAATTGAATTCGTTCACCTCACAAGGATAAGAAGATGAGTGTCATCTTTCCGGATCTGCTGGCTGAAGTGCGCTCGTTCCGAGCAGAACACCCGGCAATTCGCTATGTCGACCTGATTGCGCTGGACATCCCCGGGCACTTCTACGGCAAGCGCTACCCCATGGACATGCTGGAAAAAGTCGCAGCCGGTGCGCCACTGAAGCTGCCGCAGAACTGCGTGCTGCTGGGTACCCAGGGCGGCCTTTACCCGATTGGGGACTATTGCTTCGCCGATGGCGACCCGGATGCCGCCCGGCGCCTGGTGCCGGGTACGCTGAAGCCGGTGCGCTGGGAAAAGGAAGTGATCGCCCAGATGCTGATCACGTCCGACGGCACCGCAAAGCCGATCGAGTTCGAGCCCCGTGAAGTGCTGGCGCGTGTGCTTCAGCGTCTGGCCAAACGTGGCATCCGCCCGGTGGTGGCATTCGAGCTGGAGTTCTACCTGTTCGACCGCAAGCTTGATAACGGCCTGCCACAGTATCCACGCGACACGGCAACCGGGGATGAAGACGATCAGCCGAACATGCACATCGAGCGGCTGTCGCGCTTCTCGTCGGTCCTGCACGAGATGGTCGACGGCGCCAACGAGCAGGGCGTACCGGCGAACGTCATCACCGCAGAGTTGGGCCCAGGCCAGTTCGAGATCAACTTCTCCCACAGCGACGATGCCCTCAGTGCGGCGGACTGGTCGGCACTGTTCTGCCGCAGTACCCGCGGTATCGCGACGAAGCACGGCTACCGTGCCAGCTTCATGAGCAAGCCCTACCTGGACGCGCCAGGCAGCGGCATGCATGTGCACGTCAGCCTGTACGACGCCGCCGGCAATAACCTCCTGGCGGGAAGTGAACAGCGCAAGCTGCGCCATGCGGTGGCAGGCTGCCTGGAACTGCTGCCGCACTGCATGCCGATTTTTGCTCCCAACCACAATGCCTACCGACGTTATGGCGCCATGGTCAACGCGGCGAGCAAGGCCAGCTGGGGGTTTGAAGACCGTGACGCGTGCATCCGCATCCCCGAGTCCGACCCGCGCAACCTGCGCATCGAGCACCGCCTCGCTGGCGCCGACGCCAACCCATATCTGGTACTGGCGGCCATTTTGACCGGGATGGAGCATGGCCTGGACCGCGGCGTGGAGCCCATCGCCCCGCTGAACGACAACCGCCAGAGCGGCATCGACTTCCCCAAGGATGCCCTCAGCGCCTTGGCCGCCATGCGTCACCACCCAGTGGTCAACGAAGGCCTGGGCAGCGAGTTCGTGATGGTCTATTGCGAAAACAAATACCAGGAGCAGCTGGACTTCATGCACCACATCGATGCCCGCGAATACCGCTGGTTCCTGTAGGTGCAGCGACGCTGCACCCTCCCTTTCTACCGTTTCAATACAACGCGCAATATGGATTTGCCGGAGGAAGATATGCCACGTGTGCCCGTGATTGGTATTACCGCATGCACCAGCATGATTGGGCTGCATGCAACCCAGACCATCAGCGAAAAATACGCGCGCGCGGCAGCCAAGGCAGCGTGTGGGCTGCCCATCGTCATTCCCAGCCTCGGTGAGCTGATGGACAACGCCGATATTCTCGATGTGGTGGATGGGCTGATCTTCACCGGTTCGCCGTCCAACATCGAGCCGCACCACTACAACGGCCCGGCCAGTGCTGCGGGCACCCAACACGACCCTCTGCGCGATGCCACCACGTTGCCGCTGATGCGCGCGGCAATCGCCGCCGGCGTACCGATACTCGGCATTTGCCGTGGCTTCCAGGAAATGAACGTGGCGCTGGGTGGCACACTGCACCAGAAGGTCCACGAGACCGGCATGTTCATGGACCACCGCGAAGGCAAGGATGAGCCCCTCGACAAGCAATATGGGCCGCGCCACACGCTTCATGTAGAGCCTGGCGGCATGCTCGATCGCATGGGCCTGCCGGCGATATTCGACGTCAATTCCATCCACGGCCAAGGCATCGACGTATTGGCCCCCGGGCTGAGGGTGGAAGCGCTGGCACCCGATGGCCTGGTGGAAGCGGTTTCGGTCGAAAACAGCAAGGGTTTTGCCCTGGCCGTGCAATGGCACCCCGAGTTCCAGGTCATGGATAACCCACATTACCTGGCCATCTTCCAGTCCTTTGGCAAGGCCTGCCGGCATCGCTCGGTCCTGCGTCAGAGGCTGTTGCTGTCTGCCTGAGCAGCGACCTTTCCCACCTGTAAAAAGTACCCTCGCAGCACGGCTGCGAAACTTGATGGAGTGAAGTCAATGAGTGAACAGAATTCGCAGACCCTTGCCTGGCAAACAATGAGCCGCGACCATCACCTGGCCCCGTTCAGTGATGTCAGGCAACTGGCCGAGAAAGGCCCGCGCATCATCACCTCGGCCAAGGGTGTGTACCTGTGGGACAGCGAGGGCAACAAGATTCTCGATGGCATGGCCGGCCTGTGGTGCGTGGCAGTCGGGTATGGTCGCGATGAGCTGGCCGAGGTCGCCAGCCAGCAGATGAAGCAGCTGCCTTACTACAACCTGTTCTTCCAGACCGCGCATCCGCCCGCGCTGGAGCTGGCCAAGGCGATCGCCGAGGTGGCCCCGCAAGGCATGAACCACGTGTTCTTCACTGGCTCCGGCTCCGAAGGCAACGACACCGTGCTGCGCATGGTCCGCCATTACTGGGCGCTGAAGGGCCAGAAGAACAAGAAGGTCATTATTGGCCGTATCAACGGCTACCACGGCTCTACCGTGGCGGGCGCAGCGTTGGGTGGCATGAGTGGCATGCACCAGCAGGGCGGGGTGATCCCGGATGTCGTGCACATCCCGCAGCCATACTGGTTCGGCGAAGGCGGCGACATGACCGAGGCCGACTTCGGCGTGTGGGCGGCCGAGCAACTGGAGAAGAAGATCCTCGAAGTTGGCGTGGACAACGTTGCCGCCTTCATTGCCGAGCCGATACAGGGCGCCGGAGGCGTGATCATTCCGCCGCAGACCTATTGGCCGAAGATCAAGGAAATCCTGGCCAGGCACGACATCCTCTTCGTCGCCGACGAAGTGATCTGCGGGTTCGGCCGTACCGGTGAGTGGTTCGGCACCGATTACTACGACCTCAAGCCTGACCTGATGACCATCGCCAAGGGCCTGACCTCCGGCTACATCCCCATGGGTGGGGTGATCGTGCGTGACGAGGTGGCCAAGGTCATCAGCGAAGGCGGCGACTTCAACCACGGCTTCACCTATTCCGGCCACCCGGTGGCGGCAGCGGTGGGCCTGGAGAACCTGCGGATCCTGCGCGACGAGCAGATCATCCAGCAGGTGCACGATAAAACCGCGCCTTATCTGCAGCAACGCCTGCGCGAACTGGCCGACCACCCGTTGGTAGGCGAAGTGCGCGGCCTGGGCATGCTCGGGGCGATCGAGTTGGTGAAAGACAAGGCCACCCGGGCCCGTCATGAAGGCAAAGGTGTCGGTATGATCTGTCGCCAGCACTGCTTCGACAACGGCCTGATCATGCGCGCGGTGGGCGACACCATGATCATCGCGCCACCGCTGGTGATCAGTGTCGAAGAGATCGACGAGCTGGTGGAGAAAGCCCGCAAGTGCCTGGACCTGACCTATGAGGCTGTTCGGTAAGGGCAGAACGCTTGGTTAGCTGTTCTCAGCACCTGTGAGATCGAGCGCCGTCCGCGCGGTGCTCGATCGGTGCCTCAATCGTACATCTCACCTCAGGCACCTCCCGCAAAGCATTTTGCTTTGTGAAATGAATCCTGTACTTTTCCGGGCATCCATTTCCCGTCTGAAAGTCGCGATTCAACCATGAAAGTGCACGAAGAAATCGAAGGCCTGGCAGTACTGATTCGCGACCTGCGCAAGTTCAAGGGCCTGACACTGGGCGAGCTTGCACAGCGCATCGGCCGTTCGGTGGGCTTTCTGTCCCAGGTCGAACGCGGCGTATCACGCCCGACCGTGGCCGATCTCACAGCCATCAGCGAAGAGCTCGGTGTTTCGACAGCCTACTTCTACAAGCTGGACAAACCCCGCGAGCTCGACTGGGTCACCCGCCCGCATGAACGTCGCACGCTGCACCTGGCGGGTGGCATCACCGATGTGCTGGCATCGCCCTCGATAACGGGCGCGTTCTCCATGCTCGATAGCCATTTGCAGCCGGGGGCCAGCAGTGGCGAGGAGTACCTGGACGACAGCTCGGAGCAGGGCTGCTTCGTGCTCGAAGGCGAACTGACCGTGTGGTTGGGCGATGCTGAGCCGGTCACGCTGCACGCCAATGACAGTTTTCAGCTGCAACCTCACGCCCGTTTTCGTTACGCCAACCTGACCGACAAGCCCACACGCGTGCTTTGGGTGTTCAGTTGAAGGCCGTCGTACAGGCATGTGCGTTGTACCTCGGCTAGCCGGGAAAGTTGGCCTGCAAGCAATGTGCTGGCTGCATGGGGTATCCTTGCACCACGCAATCAACTTCGAAGCAGTGAATGAACAATGGGTTTTGAACAACTAGCTGAGCTACGAGACCGCCTGCGGGCGGAAAAAGGGCAGGTAAAGGCCGATAGCGCGAAACCGCCCAAGCGCAAGTCGCCCCAGCAGGCGAAGCCGCGCGAGATGGACCCGGCGGTGGCAGCGATCTGGCCACTGCAGAAGCATTTTCCCTTGGCTTTCCCGGTCAACCCGGCCCCCAAGGTGCCGCTCAAGGAGGGCATTTTCAAGGATGCCGAGCAACACCTGGAGCTGCTTGGGCTGACCCGTGAACAGCTCAAACTGGGCATTTCGACCTGGTGCCGTGGCGCTCGATACTGGGCGAGCATGGTGGAGAATGCACCGCGCCTTGACCTCAACGGTCAGGCTGCAGGTACTGTGACCGCCGCTCAGGCGCTGCATGCCAAGCAGCAAGCTGCGCGGCAACGCAGCCAGGATCGACGCAATCGTGCGAAGTCAAAGGCCCAGGTCCAGGCTCCGGCCCCCGCCGCCGACACCGAGGCGGTGCAGTCTACCGACTGAATTCAGTCGCGCTTTGCCCCCTGACCATGCTGGATGGCAGCCCATTGCCGGGGCTGCCGTCTGGCTGGCCCGGCAATGGGCCAGGTCCGGTTTCGAGGGCCTGGTGCATGCAACGATGGTTTCAAGACCCACCTGATCGGCAAGCCGCGGCAGATGATGCCGGGGCGCAAACACGTGCGTCGGTTTCAGAATGCGGCTGGTCGCTCGTATGCAACCCTTCGGCGCTACAAGTGCCATGCTAGCAGGATGCCCAAGGATCAGTGCGCGCAGACGTGCGGCCGTGGGCGAGGAGGCCGCCAGTCCCACGCAACTGTGACGTGGACGGTGCGCCGCAGCAGAACACGCCGGAAACCTGCCCTTTCAAAAACTCAGGCAGGGTCCGTGATGCCGAGGTCCGCTGTATGCCTGATGAATTGCTCCACCTGCCTGTGATCCAGCGTATTCTGGACCGCGACAAGGACACCCCAGGTGCCCTGTTGCCGATCCTGCATGCCGTACAGCACGAGATTGGTTACATCCCTGATGCCTCGGTCCCCGAGATCGCCCATGCACTCAACCTCAGCCTGGCTGAAGTGCGTGGGGTTATCAGTTTCTATCACGACTTCCGCACCGCGCCGCCCGCTCGCCACACCCTGCGCCTGTGCCTTGCCGAGTCGTGCCAGAGCCGTGGCGCCGAAGCCCTGGCCGCGCAATTGCGTGAACAGTTGGCACTGGACGACCATGGTACCAGCGCCGACGGGGCCATCAGCCTGCGCCCGGTGTATTGCCTGGGTGCCTGTGCCTGCTCGCCAGCGCTGGAGCTGGACGGCCAGGTGCAC
>AZIG01006930.1_pt1 | contig 30396 bp, 29 predicted proteins | sample 359071 | NCBI WGS metagenome assembly AZIG01 (sample SAMN02429714, study PRJNA222667) | marine sediment metagenome | biome: Sediment sample; isolation source: enrichment culture of sample MGS-AQ(UA) from oil contaminated terminal site... | place: Jordan: Aqaba | collected 2011-05-15 | depth 18 m m | reverse complement strand
GAATTATCGTCGACTTGACGATGGGAACAACATACAAGGGCGGCATTTCAAATGTTATGCGGCGTTTTGTCTGCTAGCTTTGGAAGATCACGTGCCATCGTCGCGGGCCTCTGCCAGAGGCCTCGCCGAACCGTGCCGCAGAGTATAGCAATCCATACCGGCAGCGTGCCGGTGCAAGGAGGTTTATCGCATGACCCAAGCCAATAGCCTGAGTACGCTCGATAAGCTGGATGTATCCGGCGAGCACTACCAGTACCACTCGCTGAAGCGCGCGGCCGCCAGCTTGAGCGGCATAGAGCAACTGCCCAAGTCGCTCAAGGTGCTGCTGGAGAATCTGCTGCGTAATGAGGATGGCGAGACGGTCACGCTGGATGATATTCGCGCCGTAAGTCAGTGGCTGGAGCAGCGTCGATCCGACCGTGAAATTCAGTACCGTCCGGCGCGGGTGTTGATGCAGGACTTTACCGGGGTGCCGGCGGTCGTGGATTTGGCCGCCATGCGTGATGCGGTTGCGCGGGCTGGTGGCGATCCGGAGCAGATCAATCCGCTGTCGCCGGTCGATCTGGTCATCGACCACTCGGTGATGGTTGATCGCTTTGCCAGCGACTCGGCCTTTCATGACAACGTCGAAATCGAGATGCAGCGTAACGGTGAGCGTTACGCATTCCTGCGCTGGGGGCAAAAGGCCTTTCAGAACTTTCGCGTGGTGCCGCCGGGCACCGGCATTTGTCACCAGGTCAATCTGGAGTACCTGGCCCAGACCGTTTGGGCCGCCGAGGTGGACGGTGAGCAGTGGGCCTGGCCTGATACCCTGGTCGGCACTGACTCGCACACCACCATGATCAACGGGCTGGGCGTACTGGGCTGGGGCGTCGGCGGTATCGAGGCCGAGGCGGCCATGCTCGGGCAGCCGGTTTCGATGCTGATCCCGGAAGTGATCGGTTTCAAACTGACCGGCCGTCTGCGCGAGGGCATCACCGCCACCGATCTGGTGCTGACCGTTACCCAGATGCTGCGCAGCAAGGGCGTAGTCGGCAAGTTTGTTGAATTCTACGGTGATGGTCTCGCCGACCTGCCGCTGGCGGATCGCGCGACCATTGCCAACATGGCGCCGGAGTACGGTGCGACCTGCGGTTTCTTCCCGGTGGATGAGGAAACTCTGCGGTATCTGCGCCTCAGCGGCCGCCCTGATGCGGTGGTGCAGCGGGTAGAAGCCTATTGCAAGGCGCAGGGACTGTGGCGCGAGGCGGGCGACGAGCCGGCGTTTACCGACAGCCTGCACCTGGACATGAGTACCGTGGAGGCCAGCCTGGCCGGTCCGCGTCGACCTCAGGATCGGGTGGCCCTGCCGGATGTGCCCGAAGCCTTCGATGCACTGCTGGCGCTGCAGCTCGCACCGGCTGATACCGAGCAGGCTCGGCTGGAAAGTGAAGGCGGTGCCGGTACCGCCGTCGGCGGCCCGAATGCCCATGCCACGGTGCAGCTGGATGGCAAGGAGTACGCGCTGGACCACGGCGCCGTGGTCATCGCCGCGATTACCTCCTGTACCAATACCTCCAATCCGAGTGTGATGATGGCCGCCGGTTTGCTGGCCAAAAAGGCTGTAGAGCGGGGCCTGCAGCGCAAGCCCTGGGTCAAGTCATCGCTTGCGCCAGGCTCCAAGGTGGTGACCGACTATCTGAACAAAGCCGGTCTGACCGAGAGTCTTGATGCGCTCGGATTCAATCTGGTGGGCTACGGCTGCACCACCTGTATTGGCAACTCCGGGCCGCTGCCCGACGAGGTGGCCCGGGTTGTCAGCGAACACGATCTGGCCGTGTCGGCGGTGCTGTCCGGCAACCGTAACTTCGAAGGTCGAGTGCACCCGCAGGTCAAGGCCAACTGGCTGGCTTCGCCGCCGTTGGTGGTGGCCTACGCGCTGGCTGGCAACACCCGAATTAACTTGCGTGAAGAGCCGCTTGGTCTGGATCAGGACAACCGTCCGGTGTTTCTCAAGGACATCTGGCCGACCAACAGCGAGATCGCCGAGGCCGTGGCGCTGGTTGAAGACGAGATGTTCCGGACCCGCTATGCCGATGTGTTCACTGGTGATGATCACTGGCGCTCGATCAGCGTCAGCGAGGGCAAGACCTATGCCTGGGATGATGCCTCAACCTACGTGAAAAACCCGCCGTACTTTGATGCCATCGACCAGCCACTAGAATCCCTGCAGCCGGTTACCGGCGCGCGGGTGCTGGCGGTATTCGGTGATTCGATTACCACCGACCACATTTCGCCGGCCGGCAATATCAAGGCAAGCTCGCCGGCGGGTGAGTACCTGCAGTCGCTTGGCGTGGAGCCGGCCGACTTCAACTCCTACGGTTCGCGGCGCGGTAACCACGAAGTGATGATGCGCGGCACCTTCGCCAACATCCGTATCCGCAATCGGATGCTCGGTGGCGAGGAGGGCGGTGAGACCATTCATGTGCCCTCCGGCGAGCGGATGTCGATCTATGATGCAGCCATGCGCTATCAGCAGGATGGCACGCCTCTGGTGGTGCTGGCCGGCAAGGAGTACGGCACCGGTTCAAGCCGGGATTGGGCGGCCAAGGGCACCAATCTGCTCGGTGTGAAGGCCGTGCTGGCCGAGAGCTTCGAGCGCATCCACCGTTCCAACCTGGTCGGTATGGGGGTGTTGCCGCTGCAGTTTGTGGATGGTCAGAGCGTGGCCGAGCTGGGTTTGACCGGGCACGAGCAGATCGAGATCAACGGCATCAGCGATGAGCTCAAGCCGGGGCAGCGGCTGACGGTGGAGGCGACCGGTGATGATGGTAAGAGTGTGAGCTTCGAGATGCTCTGCCGAATCGATACCGTCAATGAGATCGCCTACTTCAAGGCGGGCGGCATTCTGCACCATGTGTTGCGTGAGATGCTTGATTAGAGCTGTCGCCGTTGCGTTCATCTGCCTGCCGGAGACCCTTCTTCGGCCAGGCAAGGCGAAGCGGCAACAGACCTCAGATGGCAGAAAAAGAAAAACCCCTGACTCAATGAGTCAGGGGTTTTGCTGTTGGTCGGAGCGACTGGAATCGAACCAGCGACCTTCTCGTCCCGAACGAGACGCGCTACCAGGCTGCGCTACGCTCCGTTGTGGGCGGCATTTTACCTAAAGTTTGTCATCGCACAAGAGGCAAACGAAAAAAAATCGACTGTTTTTCACAGGGTTACTGCAACGCCTGCCACAGGGTAGGGGTGTTGGCGCTGGTCAGGCGTGGTTCGTCAGCGGCCAGATCGAGGCAGATCGCGTCCATTGTTCGCAACCAGCGCAACGGGCTGCGCTCCCCTTGCAGCCAGGCGTATTCCAGCGCCGGCAGCAGCCCGCGCGGGATCAGGCAGGGCAGCGGCTGGGGCTGCTCACCAGTGCGAAAAAACACCGGACGGTCAGGATCGGCTTGGCTAATCAGGCGTTCAAGCAAGGGTTGGTCGATCAACGGCATATCACAGGGCAGCACCAAAAGCTGCTCGCCGCGCGCCTGGCGCAAGCCGCTCAGAATGCCGGCCAGCGGGCCAGGATAGTCCGTGCTGCTGTCGGTCACCAGTTGGTCGGCCCATTGCCGGTATTGCTCAGCATTGCGATTGCAACTGATCAGCAGCTCATCGGCCACGCTGCGCAACAGCGCGCTAAGATGGGCGCTGACAGGGGCGCCGCGGTAGGCGAGCAGGCCCTTGTCTGCACCGCCGACGCGGCGGCCCTGGCCGCCGGCCAGCAGCAGGGCGCTGATACGGGGTGATGCTGACATGTTCAATGCTCTGGCTGGTGTGGTCTGTGTTATAACACCGGGCCTGTAGCGGACGAAAGCAGCGCCCCTGCTGATTGCCGTCCGGCATTACCCGAACGCAAGGAATCCATCCATGAGCTGCTCACCCGATACTCCCTTCGCCGCCCTAGGCATCGCCGTGCTGACCGTCAGCGACACCCGTACCCTGGAAACCGATACCTCTGGCCAGCTGCTGGCGGACAGTCTGACCGCCGCTGGTCATCGTCTGGCCGATCGCCAACTGTTGCCCGACGACCGTTACCAGATGCGCGCACTGGTGTCGGCCTGGATCGCCGACCCGGCAGTCGAGGTCGTGCTGATCACCGGTGGCACCGGCTTTACCGGCCGTGACAGCACTCCGGAGGCCATCGCGCCGCTGCTGGACAAGCAGGTCGATGGCTTTGGTGAGTTATTCCGTCAGGTCTCCTATGAAGACATCGGCACGTCCACGCTGCAATCCCGCGCGCTGGCCGGGCTGGCCAACCGCACGCTGGTGGTCTGCATGCCGGGCTCGTCCAATGCCTGCCGCACCGCCTGGACGCGGATTCTCGAAACCCAGCTGGACAGTCGTACCCGCCCGTGCAACTTCGTGCAGCATCTGGGCAATCCGGATCAGGACGGTCGCCGCGCATGAGCCTGATGCCGGTTGCCGAGGCCCTGCAGCGGCTGCTCGCCAGCGCGGCCGCCCATCAGCAGCAGCCCGTGCGGGTGTTGTCGCTGACCGATGCGCTCGGCCAGGTTCTGGCCGAGCCGGTCTGTTCTGCCATCGACGTACCGCCCTGGGACAACAGTGCGATGGACGGTTACGCGCTGGCCGAGGCTGATCTGGCGCAGGCGATGGCTGATGGCCTGCCGGTCAGTCAGCGCATCACCGCCGGGGTTGCTCCGGCGGCGCTGCAACCTGGCACCTGTGCACGCATCTTTACCGGTGCACCCTTGCCTGCTGGCGCCAATGCCGTGCAGATGCAGGAGAATACCGAGCTGCTGACGGATGGCCGAGTGCGCCTGCTGGAGCCGGTGGCTGCCGGCGACAACGTCCGACGCCAAGCGCAGGACGTCGTTGCCGGTCAGCCGTTGCTGGCTGCCGGAATCCGGCTGAGACCGCAGGATCTGGGGGTAATTGCCTCGGTAGGGATTGATCAGGTCGGGGTCCGCACGCCGCTGCGGGTAGCGGTGGTATCGACCGGTGACGAGCTGGTCGAGCCGGGGCAGCCGCTGAGCCCCGGACAGATCTACAACAGCAACCGCTTTACCTTGATCGGCTTGTTGCAGGGCATGGGGCAGACTGTGGTCGACGCCGGTATTCTGCCGGATGACCTTGCCTCGACCTGTGATCGCCTGCAGCAGTTGTCCAGGCAGGTTGATGTGATTATTACTTCCGGCGGGGTGTCGGTCGGCGAGGCGGACTGTCTCGGTCAGGCGTTGCGCGAGGCCGGTGAGATCGATCTGTGGAAGCTGGCGATCAAGCCGGGCAAGCCGTTCACGCTGGGTCACTACGCAGGTATGCCCGTGCTCGGTCTGCCCGGGAATCCGGCAGCGACGCTGGTCACGTTTTTGCTGCTGGTACGCCCCTATCTGTTGACCCGCCTTGGCGCAGCGGAGGTGGCCGCACCTGCCTATACCTTGCCTGCCGGGTTCGCCTGGAGTCGCGCTGGCAGTCGTGAGGAGTACCTGCGTGCGCATGTCGAAGACGGCCGCGTAATGCTGTCGGGCAATCAAAGTTCCGGTGTGCTCAGCAGCGCCAGTCGCGCCAGCGGCCTGTTACGGGTGCCAGCCGGGCACACCTTCAGCCCCGGTGATCTGGTCGCGTTTCTGCCATTCTCGGGCCTGCTCGGCTGATCGAAAGACAGGATGCTGCCTGGAAAGGCCGAGTTCCCACTCGGCCATTCGTTGGCGCACAGGTCTGCCTATCGAGCGGGAGCCGAACTTCCCGGCGCTGAAAGACCACACTCCAGCGTGGCCCGTGCTGTTGCCCGTTCGGCGGCCCTCTGCGGCTGATAGCGGGCTATTTCTTGATGCTTCAGATGAAAATCAGCGTTTCCGATATGGATACGCTGAAGTGGTTTTTTACATATTTTGTTACATGTATGATCTGGTCGTATTCAAATTAATTCTCAATTGCGACTGATTGTCATGCTTGTTCCATTCCTGATCATGCTGCGCGAAGGCCTCGAGGCCGCGCTGATTGTCGGCATCATTGCCAGCTACCTCCGTCAGACCGGCCGTGCCGCGTGGATGCCGGTCATCTGGACCGGTATTTTCCTCGCCGTCACATTGGCGTTGCTCGGTGGCGCGGCCCTGCAGTTGGTCAGCGCCGAGTTTCCCCAGCGTCAGCAGGAGATGTTTGAAGCGGCTGTCGGTTTGATTGCCGTTGGTGTGCTGACCTGGATGGTGTTTTGGATGCGGCGCGCGTCGCAGGGGTTGCGTACTGAGCTGACCGGCGCGCTGGACCAGGCGTTTCAGGCCGGCCAGGGGCAAACCTGGGCGTTGATCGGCATGGTCTTTCTGGCGGTCGCTCGCGAGGGGCTGGAGTCGGTGTTCTTTCTGCTGGCGGTGTTCCAGCAGGGGCGGGGCACCGGAGCACCGCTGGGCGCGCTGCTTGGCGTCCTGTGCTCGATACTGGCCGGCTGGGCGTTCTATCGTGGCAGCCTGCGCTTGAATCTGAAGCACTTTTTCCGCGGAACCGGCCTGTTCATTCTGCTGGTGGCGGCCGGGTTGTTCTCGGGTGCGGTGCGCGCATTGCACGAGGCGGGCCTGTGGAATTATGGCCAGCGCAATGTCTTCGATCTGAGCGAATGGCTGCCGCTGGACACTCCGCTGGGCAGCCTGTTTGCCGGTATTTTCGGCTATCAGCCTGCGCCCAGTGTCAGTGAAGTCGTCGCCTATCTCGGCTTCTTGCTGATCACCCTGTTTTTCTTCTTCCGACCCGGTACTGCGCAGCTCGCTAGACCTGCCGCAGCGCGGGTTGGTGGTTGAGTTTTACACCTGTCCAACACTGCCTGCGAGTGTCCTGATGTCTGATCCTTTTGCTTCTGCTCCGTCGCCGCTTGCGTTGCGGGCTGGCATGGCTGGTGCTGCCGTGCTGATGCTCGGCGCGCTGGGTATTTTCTATTTGTCGCTGGGTTCGAAGTCGTCAACCGACACGACTGATACTCACCAGATCACCATTGACGCCAGTGGTTGTTCACCGAACACGCTTACCGTGCCTGCCGGTGCTCAACGCTTTACCGTGTTCAACGAGAGTGAGCGTGCGATCGAGTGGGAAATTCTCGATGGCGTGATGGTACTGGAGGAGCGTGAGAACATCGCTCCCGGCCTGCATCAGCAACTGACAGCCACGTTGCTGCCCGGTGAATACCAGATGACCTGTGGCCTGCTCAGTAATCCGCGCGGGACGCTGACCGTGACTGCGGTGGCCGGGCAGACCGTTGCCGCCGATCTGTCCGCACGCGCACTGATCGGTCCGTTGGCTGAGTACCGCGTCTACCTGACGCTGGAAGGGCGGGCGCTGGCGCGCGCGGTCGGCAACCTGCATCAGCAGATTGCTCATAACAACCTGGACGCGGCGCAGCAAGCCTGGCTGGATGCACGCGCAATCGATCAGCACATGGCGCTCGCCGTAGGTCTGTTCAGCGATCTGGAACAACGGCTGAATGCGCGCGCCGAGTACTTCGCAGAGCGCGAACAGGATGCCGATTTTCGCGGCTTTGAACGCCTGGCTTATGGCTTGTTTGAACAGCAGACCACCGACGGATTGCTGCCGGTCGTCAAGCAGCTGAGTGCCGACGTTGGCGCGCTGCGCTCACGTTTGAGTGCCCAGGGTGTACCGGCCTCCCAACTGGCCAATGGCGCCGGCCGGGTATTGCAGGCCTGGCATGACCAGCAGCAGAACAACGATCAGCTCAGCAGCAGGGCGCGCAGTGATCTGCAGGGCTTGCAGGCAGGTATCGACAAGGTCGTATCGCTGCTGCTTCCGGTTCTCCGGCAGTCGCACCCGCAGGAGTCTGAGGCCCTGCAGGCGGCCAATGCGTCGCTGGCCGAGCAGGTGCCTGCCGCTGACACCCAAACCCTATTGCTGGCCAGCCAGCAGCTGGCGAACCAATTGGCCAGCGTCAACGCGCTGCTGGCCGGTGCTTACTGATATTCAGGATCGAGAGTACGTATGAGTGATCGTGATGACCTTTCACCGGGCTGCCCGTTCTCCGGCCTTAATCGCCGCCGCTTCCTGCAGGGCCTGGGCGCAGCGGGTATCGGTGCCGCTGCTACTGCACTGAGCAGCGGCGCGCTGGCCGACCAGCAGGTGCGCGCCGCAGAGGTGACCGATGCGCCATCCAGCTCGGCTACCCATCAATCCCACCCGTTTTATGGCGTCCAGCAGCAGGGCATTGTTACCCCGCGCCCGGCGGTTGGCATGTTGGCCAGCTTTGATGTGCTGGTGGCTGATCGCCAAGGTCTGGAGCGCTTGCTGCGCACGCTGACCGAGCGCATTGCCTTTCTGACTCAGGGCGGCACCTACGAACAGCGCGATCCGCGCTACCCACCGGTGGACTCCGGCATTCTCGGCCCCAGCATCGACCCGGACGGGCTGACCATTACGCTGTCGGTCGGTGCCTCGCTGTTTGATGACCGCTTCGGGCTGGGCGCGGTCAAACCCCGTCACCTGCAGCGCATGGTCGCGTTCTCCAACGATGCGCTGGATGCCGATCGCTGCCACGGTGATATTTCCCTGCAGTTCTGTGCCAACACCGAGGGCACTACCATTCACGCCCTGCGTGACATCATCAAGAACACCCCCGGCATGCTGATGCTGCGCTGGAAACAGGAAGGCACGGTGCCGGTCATGGCGCCGCGCTCCGACGGCTCGACCGAGAGTGCGCGCAACTACCTTGGTTTCCGCGATGGCACCGCCAACCCGCCGGCAGACAACAGCGGCCTGATGCAGAACGTGGTGTGGGTCGATGCCAGTAACCAGGAGCCCGAATGGGCACGCAACGGCAGCTATCAGGCCGTGCGCATCATCCGCAACTTCGTCGAACGCTGGGACCGCACGCCACTGCAGGAGCAGGAAGCCATCTTTGGTCGTCGTCGCGATAGCGGCGCGCCCATGCATGGCGGCATCGAGCATGATCTGCCGGTCTACGACAACGACCCCGACGGCAAGGTGACGCCACTGGACTCGCATATCCGTCTGGCCAACCCGCGCACCCGTGGCAGTGAGCGCAACCTGATTCTGCGCCGGCCGTTCAACTACTCCAACGGCGTCGAAGCTAACGGCCAGCTGGATATGGGCTTGCTGTTCATCGCCTATCAGGCGGACCTGGAGGCCGGGTTCATTACCGTTCAGAAGCGCCTGGATGGTGAACCGCTGGAGGAATACATCAAGCCCGTTGGCGGCGGCTACTTCTTCACGCTGCCGGGCGTACAAGCCGGGGACTACCTCGGCAGCAGCATGCTGGCTGCCAGCCAGCGCCATTCGTGATTGGCCTTCACACGTCTATTCAGGAGCAGGACAATGTCTAACCTTCGCACCGTCATTACCGCTGCTGCCTTCGGGCTGGTTGCCATGCAGGCACAGGCCGCTGTGGCACCGCAGGATCTGGTCAACCCGATTACCGACTACAAGCTTTATGTGCTCGACAACCTGGAGCAGTTCAGCAGCCATACCCGTGAGTTCACCGATGCCATCAAGGTCGGCGACCTGCAGCGTGCCCAGCAGCTGTACGCACCGACCCGCGTTTACTACGAGCGCATCGAACCAATTGCCGAACTGTTTGCCGATCTGGATGCCAGCATCGACGCCCGTGAAGACGACTACGAGCATGGCGTGCAGGACCCGACCTTCACCGGTTTTCACCGCCTGGAGTATGGCCTGTTTCACGAGCACAGTACCACTGGCCTGGGCGACTATGCCGAGCGCCTGATGAGTGATGTCGAGACTCTGGAGCAGAGTGTGCAGAACCTGACCTTCCCGCCGGAGAAAGTGGTGGGTGGCGCTGCCGCGTTGATGGAAGAGGTCGCCGCGACCAAGGTCTCCGGTGAAGAGGATCGCTACAGTCACACCGACCTGTGGGACTTCCAGGGCAACCTGGATGGCTCGAAGAAAATCTTCGAGCTGGTCAAGCCGCTGGCAGCGCAGGAAGATCCGGCGTTTGTAGCGCGAATCGAAGAAAACTTCACCGCGATTGAAAACACCCTGGCGCATTACTACCTGATCGAAGGCGACGCCAGCAGCGGCTTTGAGTCCTACGACAAGGTCAGTGAGCGTGATCGCCGTGCGCTGGTTGGGCCGGTGACGGTGCTGGCAGAAGAGCTGTCGACCCTGCGTGGGCTATTGGGTCTGAATTAACCCCGGGCACGGCGTACCGCGCCCCTGCGGTGTGTGTCACGCCGATCTTTGTGTAGGGGCACAGCATGCTGTGCCCGAGCGGATGTACCTTGCGCCGATCGTTGCGGGGGGCGTGGTATGCGGCGTTATTACTCCCGCACCCGCCGAATCGCATCCAGCCAGCCTTCATACAAGGCATCGCGCTGGGTTTCCGCCATCTCGGGCGCGAAGGTGCGCTCGCAGGCCCAGTGGCTGGCGATATCGTCGAGGTCTTTGAATATGCCGAGCTGCAGGCCGGCCAGATAGGCCGCACCGAGCGCCGTGGTTTCGGTGACCTGCGGGCGGTCGACGGTGACGCCCAGGATATTGGCCAGCTCCTGTACCACCCAGTTGTTGATCACCATTCCGCCGTCCACACGCAGGGCGGCTGTGCTCTGTGCGCCATCGGCCTGCATGGCTTCGAGCAGGTCGCGGGTCTGGAAACAGACCGATTGCAGGCCAGCCGCGACGATCTGGGCGATGCCGGTATCGCGAGTCAGGCCGAAGATCGCGCCGCGTGCGGTCGGGTCCCAGTAGGGCGCGCCCAGGCCGGTAAAGGCGGGCACCAGATAGACACCGGTGTGCTCACCAGCCTGGCGGGCGAGGGCTTCGGTTTCGCCCGCGTGCTGGATCAGCTTGAGACCGTCGCGTAGCCACTGGATGGCGGCGCCGGCGACGAAAATACTGCCTTCCAGCGCATAGCTGGTCTGGCCGTTGAGCCGGTAGCCGACGGTGGTCAGCAGACGGTTTTGCGAGCGGATCGGCGTGCTGCCGGTGTTCATCACCATAAAGCAGCCGGTGCCGTAGGTGCTCTTGACCATGCCCGGCTCGAAGCAGGCCTGACCGATCAGCGCGGCCTGCTGATCACCGGCGATACCGCAGACCGGGATGCTGGCGCCGAGCACCTCGGGCGCGGTCTGGCCAAAGTCGGCGGCGCTGTCCATCACCTCGGGCAGCAGGCTGGCCGGAATATCGAGCAATTGCAGCAGGTCGTCATCCCATTGCTGGGTATGGATATTGAACAGCATGGTGCGCGAGGCGTTGGTGGCGTCGGTGCGGTGGACCTTGCCGCCGGTCAGACGCCAGAGCAGGAAGCAGTCTACGGTGCCGAAACGCAGCTCATTGCGCTCGGCGCGCGCGCGTGCGCCCGGCACATTGTCCAGAATCCAGCGCAGCTTGGTTGCGGAGAAGTAGGGGTCGATCAGCAATCCGGTGCGCTCGCTGATCATCGCCTCATGGCCGGCGGCCTTGAGTTCGGCACAGTAGCTGGCGGTGCGGCGATCCTGCCAGACAATGGCGCGATAGAGCAGCTCGCCGCTGGCGGCGTCCCACACCAGGGTGGTTTCGCGCTGGTTGGTGATGCCGATCCCGGCTACCTCGCTGGCGCTGATGCCGGCTTTTTCCAGCACCTCGCGGCAGACCGCGAGCGTTGAACTCCAGATCTCTTCGCCATCGTGTTCCACCCAGCCGTCGTTCGGAAAGTGCTGGGCGAATTCCTGCTGGGCAACGTGCTCTGGGCGGCCGCTTGCGCTGAACAAAATGGCGCGGCTGCTGGTGGTGCCCTGGTCGATGGCGAGGATCGGCTTAGCCATGGAGGTGTCCTGTTATTGGTTTTGTCTGGAAGTGGTCAGTCGCGGCACAGCTCGCAGAGCAGGGCGCTGGTCTGTTGTTGCAAATCGGCTGCCGCAAGTTCGATTTCGAGCCCACGGCGGCCGCCACTGATGTACATGCTGGGCCAGTTGGCAGCGCTGGCGTCGATAAAGGTGCGCAGGCGTTTTTTCTGCCCGAGCGGACTGATGCCGCCGACCAGATAGCCGGTGCTGCGCTGGGCGGCGGCGGGATCCGCCATCGCGGTTTTCTTGGCCCCGGCGGCAGTGGCGAGCGCCTTGAGGTTCAGTTTTTCGGAGACCGGCACTACGGCGACCAGCAGTTCGCCGGTTTCGGTGGCGGCCAGCAGGGTCTTGAATACGCGCCCGTGCTCCAGCCCTAGCTTGTCGGCGGCTTCGGTGCCGTAAGACTCTGCCTGAGGATCGTGGGTGTAGCGATGTAACTGATAGGCAACCTTGGCCTTGTCGAGCAGTTTGGTGGCAGGAGTCATGTCGCGTCCGCGGTACTTTGAGAAAACAGTGCTTCCCAAGGGTAAACCGCGCGCGGGAAACGGCCAAGGGGCGGGTGCATACTGAGTGCACCGTCACAGCGGGTGTCTTGTCGCTGACACAGTCCTCGTTGCACACTGCTGCGTGCGGTTAAAAACGAATAACAAAGGAGCCCCCATGCTGCCACCCCATCCGGATGAGCGCCAAGCTGCGCAAACAAGATCCTCCAAACTAGTGGATCTGGTCGTCATTGGTGGCGGTATCAATGGCAGTGGCATCGCGGTGGATGCGGCAGGCAGGGGGCTTTCGGTGCTGTTGTGTGAGCAGCACGACCTTGCCGCCCATACCTCGTCGGCCAGCAGCAAGCTGGTGCACGGGGGGCTGCGCTACCTCGAACAGTTTGATTTTCGTTTGGTGCGTGAGGCGCTGGGCGAGCGCGAGGTGCTGATGGCCAAGGCACCGCACCTGATCTGGCCGCTGCGCTTTGTGCTGCCGCACCGACCCCATTTGCGTCCGCGCTGGATGCTGCGTGCGGGGTTGTTTCTCTACGACCATCTGCATCGGGGGATCACTCTGCCGCGCTCCAAAGCGCTGGAGCTGAACGGGCAGGGCATTCTCAATCCGGTGATCAGTCACGCGTTCGAATATTCCGACTGCTGGGCAGATGATTCGCGCCTGGTTGCGTTGAATGCGGTGCAGGCGGCCAGCCTGGGCGCTGACATCCGGCTGCATACTCGCTGCGAGTCGGCGAGGCGTCGTAACGATCTCTGGGAAATCGACTTGCTGGGCCCTGACGAAAAGCTTGAACGGGTGACCGCACGGGCGCTGGTCAATGCCTCCGGGCCCTGGGCGGCGCGGGTCATGGAGCGGGTGGTTGACCAGCGTTCGCCGCACGGCGTGCGGCTGGTCAAGGGCAGCCATATCGTAGTGCCGCAGATTCACCGCGGCAAGGAAGCCTACATCCTGCAGAACGAAGACAAGCGCATCGTGTTTGTGCTGCCCTACGAAGGGCAGTTTTCGCTAATCGGCACCACCGACGTCGACTTTCAGGGTGATCCATCGGTGGTCGAGCCGGATGCGTCTGAGGTCGACTACCTGATCAGCGTGGTCAATGCCCACTTCAAGCGTCAGTTGCGTGCCGAGGATGTGGTGCATAGCTTTGCCGGGGTCCGGCCGCTGATCAGCACCGACACCGCGAAACCCTCGGAAGTCAGTCGCGACTACAGCCTGACATTGGACGGCGAGATCGGCCAGGCGCCGCTGCTCGCTGTTTTTGGTGGCAAGCTGACGACCTATCGGCGGTTGGCCGAGAATGCAATGGATCAGCTGGCCCGCTGGTTTCCGGAGGCCGGCCAGGCCTGGACAGCCGAGCATGCGCTGATTGGTGGTGACTTCGAGTCGCAGGCCAGCCTGCATGCGCAGTTGCGTGCCGAGTTTCGCTGGCTGGCGGAGGAGCAGATTGCGCGTTACGTGCGCAGTTACGGCACCCTGTGCCGGGTGTTCCTGCGTGGCATGCGCTGTGCGCCGGACATGGGCGAGGACTTTGGCGCCGGGTTGACCGAGCGCGAGGTGAAATACCTGCGTGAACACGAGTGGGCGCGGGATGCCGAAACGCTGCTCTGGCGGCGCAGCAAACTGGGCTTGCACCTCAGTGCGGACCAGCAGGCACGACTGGCCGCTTATCTAGAGGAACTCAACACGGCCGAACGGGAAGTCTGCCCGTCCTGAGACGGGCAGAGGGGCTGATCAGTCGGCGATCTTGACCACCAGCTTGCCGAAGTTCTTGCCTTCGAGCAGGCCCATGAAGGCCTCCGGCGCGTTCTCCAGACCGTCTACGCGATCTTCCTTGACCCGCACCTTGCCTTCGGCCACCCAGGGCGTCATCGCCTTGAGGAAGTCCGGGTAGCAATGGCCGTAGTTGTCGAAAATGATGAAACCCTGCATGCGGATACGCTGGCTCAGCATCAGGCGCATCAGTTGCGGCATGCGGTCCGGGCCGTCCGGCAGCGAGGTCATGTTGTACTGGGCGATCAGACCGCACAGCGGGATGCGCGCGTGGGCGTTGAGCAGCGGCATGACGGCGTCAAACACCTTGCCTCCAACGTTCTCGAAGTACACATCGATACCATCCGGGCAGGCGGCCGCCAGCTTCTCGGCCAGCGCCGGGTCCTTGTGGTCGATGCAGGCGTCAAAGCCCAGCTCCTTCACTGCGTAGTCACACTTCTCCGCGCCACCGGCTACGCCAACTGCTCGGCAGCCCATCAGCTTGGCAACCTGGCCGACCACGGTGCCGACCGGGCCGGTGGCCGCGCCAACTACGACGGTTTCACCCGGCTTGGGCTGGCCGATGTCGGTCAGGCCCATGTAGCCGGTAAAACCGGGCATGCCCAGCACGCCGAGTGCCAGCGACGGTTCAGCCATGTTCGGATCAAGGCGGAACACCATGCTGCCGTCGGACAGGGTGTAGTCCTGCCAGCCGGAGGCAAAGCACATGACCAGATCGCCGACCTTATAACCGTCGAGTTCCGAGGCGATGACCTCGCTGACCGTGCCGCAGGTCATCACGCCGCCAACCGGCACCGGGTCGGCGTAGGACTTGGCGTCGCTCATGCGCCCGCGCATGTAGGGGTCAAGCGACATCCAGCGGTTGCGCAGCAGCATCTGCCCCGGGCCAGGCGTGGGCACTGGGGATTCAACCATGTGGAAGTTGGCCGCCGTTGGTGCGCCGACTGGGCGGGAGGCAAGAAGGATCTGGCGATTGACGTTTGCTGTCTGGGGCATTGTTGTTTTCCTTTGACCAGGTGGATGCCGGTGTCGTCCGCAGACGACCGTGTCCGGCACAATGCCCCTGTGTACAGGCCGCGGTCAAGCTGACCCCGGCCTGGTTGATAGTGCGCTATAGATGGCTCAGTTTCGCGCTTTGCAACGCTGTCGAAATGCCTGCTGCCAGGCCTGCAGGAAGTCGCTCGCCTGCCCACCCCGATGGGGGTAGGAGGTCTCCCAGATTCGCGCTAGGCTAGCGGGGTCGCAGCGCTCGGGCAGTCGCAGCTGCTGATGCTGGTACACCAGCCAGGCTATCGCGGTGGCGTAAGCCAGGTTGTAGCCGAGCTCCGCATGCGGGTCGCGCAGAAAGCAGTGCTGGCTGGCGAGACCTCTGATGCGGCTGGCCAGATCGGGTTGCCGGGCCAGATACTCGTCCCACAGGCGGGTGTGCAGTCGGGGGCTGATACCGTAGGGGCCGATAGCCTGCTCGACGCGCTTGGCCTCGGGCAGGCGAGCAGTGCAGAGCAGGGTGCCCAGCAGCAGCTGGCCGGTGTGCTGGCAGCTGATGCCGAGGTAGTCGAGGGTTGGCTGCAGGATGTTTTGCTGCAGAGTGGCCGTATCACCGAGTTGAAAGAGGTTGAAGGCTGCACCCTGTGCGGGCTGGTCCTGTGTATGCGGTGCTGCAATGGCGGACATCGGTTTACGTCCTGTAGGTTACCGTCATGTTTTAAAGCATAGCGGCAGTTTTTTCCGGTAATACGTTGTTTTTAAATTATTTTGAATGCTGCGGCTCGTCGCATATAACGGGTCGTCATAACGGCTGTATTCATAACAACAATGGGCTTTGAACCATGCAGGAATTGACCTCCCGGAGCAGTTCTGCTCCGATTGATGAGCCGGCCTTTCTGGCCGAGCAGCGGGGCTTGAGGCGGCTGCGCTTCAGCAAGACGATTGAAGACGCATTTCAGCATTATCTGCATGCCAAGATGGCGAGTCGGGTCGTGGTCGTGGCGACCTCGTCCATCGTGTTCATGTTGCTTTTCATGTGGCTGGATTACGTCTATCTGCCCCCGGAGCTTGCAACGTACACGCTGAGTATTCGCGCTGTTGGCCTGGGCGTGATCTGTTTTGCCATCTGGTATTCCAACCGACCCGGAAGGGTGCCTCCTCGCTATGCCTTTGCGATGGCGACGGTGGGGTACATCTGTGTCGGTATCATGGTGGCCATGGTGATTACCATGGCCCGTGCCGCGGAGGTTTCCATTCGGGTCACCCACGACGGCCTGTATCTGGTTCTGCTGTCCGGGATGTTTCTGCTGGCCCTGCCGATGCGGCATGCCGTGCTGGGTTCCTGGACTATCGTGCTGAGTTATCTGTTTGCCGAGATGATGATGAGTGCGCCGGCAAGGATGCTGATTTCCGATGGCATTTTCCTGTCCAATTTCGCGGTCATGGGCTCGCTCGGCACCTATCTTTACGAGTATATGCAGCGTCGTGCCTATCTCAACGAGCAGTTGCTGGAAGCCGCCCGCCGCCGCGCCGAACGCGAGAGTCAGAGCAAAACGCACTTTCTGGCGACCGCCAGCCATGACCTGCGTCAGCCGCTGCATGCCATGCTTCTGTTCATTCAGCATTTGCAGGAGCAGCCGCTTAATGGCGAGGCACAGCGCACTGTCGGGCGCCTGAGCGACTCGACCCAGTTGCTGCAGGCCATGCTCAACTCGCTGCTGGACATCTCGCGGCTGAGTGTCGGTATGGTGCGCCCCCAGATACGCTCCTTCAACCTGGCGCCCTGGCTGCAGCGGCTGATTGCCAGTCTGGACAGTGTTGCCCTGCGGCGGGGAATTCAACTCGAGTTGCACTGTGCACCTTATCTCGCGGTGCGCAGTGACACGTTGCTGCTTGAGCGGCTGCTGCGCAACTATCTGAACAATGCGCTGCTGCATGCCGATGCCACAGTGGTACGCGTTGAGGTGAGCCGCAATGAGGATCATCTGCGGATCGCGGTAATCGATAACGGCTGCGGCCTGGAGGAGGCCGACCAGGAGCGGATATTCGAGGAGTTCACCCAGTTGCGCAACCCGGCTCGAACGCTCGACAAGGGCGTTGGCCTTGGGCTCAGTATCTGTCGTCAGATATTGCACCTGCTGCAGTACCCCTCCGGGGTGAATTCGCGCCCAGGGGAGGGTGCCTGCTTCTGGGTCGAGGTGCCCGTCGGCGAGTGGCAGGCTCAGCCCGAGGAGCCCATGCAGGCTGTTGTGCCCAATCTGCATGGGCAGGTGGCACTGATTGAGAATGACCGGGTCAGCCGGGAGGCGATGCAGTCGCTGCTGTCGAGCTGGGGCTGTGTGGTCTGGGCGTTTGCCAGCGCCGATGAGGCGCTGGCCGAACTCGGTACAGCAGGTGTGGACGTGGTGCTCAGTGACTATCGACTCGAAGGCGAGCTGAACGGTCTTGAGTTGATCCGGCAGCTGCGTGAACGGGGCATCTTTGGCGGTCCGGCAGCGCTGGTAACGGCCGATACGTCGGATGATCTGGTGGAGTCAGCGCGCCTGGCCGACCTGCATTTGCTCAACAAGCCGGTGCTGCCGGCGCGCCTGCGCCGGCTGGTTCACGAGATGCTGGAGCATGCTGGCCGGTCCGCTGCGGATGCCCGTTCCGGTGCTAGAAACTCACCAGGCCGAGCTTGCGAGCCTGAGTGACACACTCGGTTCGGTTGTGGCAGTCCAGTGAGGAGAACAGCGCCTTGAGGTGGGTTTTGACGGTATCTTCCGACAGTGAAAGGCGCTGGCATATCACCTTGTTCGGCAGCCCCTCGGCGAGCAGGTCCAGTATCTCAAGCTGGCGTGGCGTGATGCCGACTTCTCGGGCACTGGTCTGGCGGTCAATTTTCAGTGCGGTGTCGCCGATCACCACCTGGGCACCGTACAAAAGTTGGGTTACGGCGTCCAGCAGGGTCTTGCCGTCGGTTGTCTTGCTGATGAAGCCGGCCGCGCCCAGCTGCAGGGCAGCCTCCAGATCGCTGGGGCTGTTGCTGGCGCTGAGGATGGCGATAGGCACCATGGCGTCCGCGGCCCGCAACTTCTGCATCAGCGACAGGCCGCTGCTGTCCGGCAGTTGCAGATCGAGCAGGATCAGGTCATAGGGGTATTCCCTGACCAGTTGCAGGGCTTCGGCAGCGTTGCGGGCGTGATCAAGCCTGACTCCCTCACACAGCGAGCCGAGCGTCAGGCTCAGGCCATCCAGGTAGATCTGATGGTCATCAATCAGCAATAACCGGGTGTCCGGTGGCAGGCTGCTCATGGCACGTCCTCGACTCAGGTGCCGCAGATCACCAAGCAGGCGTCGCGGCGTTTGTTATTGTTTGCCGCCTGATGATATGCAAAGCCCGCAGTGAGCACCACCCCGATCATATCGGGGTGGGATCTCAGTCGCGCGGTGGCAGCTGTTTGCGCAGTTCCTGAAGCTCGCTGCGCAGGGCTTGCAGTTCGCTCATCAGCGCCTGTGTCGAGGGGTGTTCGACCTCTGGCTCGGCGCTGCTGTTGGCTTCCCGCTGATGCTGGATGGCATCCACAATGACCGCAATAAACAGGTTCAGCATCATGAAGGTAGCGATCAGAATGAATGGCACAAAATACAGCCAGGCGTAGGGAAACTCCTCCATCACCGGTCGAACTATGCCCATCGACCAGCTCTCCAGTGTCATCACCTGGAACAGGGTATACAGGCTGGCGCCCAGCGTGCCGAACCACTCTGGAAAGTGGCTGCCGAACAGCTGAGTCGCGATCACGGCCGCGACATAGAAGATCAGGCCCAGCAGCGCAACGATGCTGCCCATGCCCGGCAGGGAAGACAGCAGCGACTGCACCACAATTTTCATGCTGGGGACGATGGAAATCAGGCGCAGCACCCGCAGTACACGCAGGGCGCGCAGAACGGCCAGCGGGCCGCTTGCCGGTACCAGTGCAATGGCAATCACCAGCGTGTCGAACAGACCCCACGGGTCACGCAACAGTCGCCAGCCGTGGGCGATAAAGCGCAGACCGATCTCGATTACGAAGCAGCCGAGGATCAGTTGATCGAGCAGGCGTAGCACATGCCCCCAGCGTTGCATCAGGGCCGGTGCGGTTTCCAGTCCGAGAATCACTGCGTTGATCAGAATCAGGGTGGTGATGAGGTATTGAAAGCGAGGGCGTTCCAGCCAGGCGGCCAGACGCTCGCGCCAGGGCGTGTTGAGTTCCAGGGTTGTGTTCATGGTGGTCTTCGGGAGAGGAGATAATGGCCCGCAGGGCGGGCCCTTGATGTCAGTGCTCGTTTTCTGCAAAGGCGCAGAGTGTGTAAGTCGGGATGCCTGCGTCCTGCATGATCTGCGAGCCACCCAGATCCGGCAGATCAATAATGGCGGCGGCTTCGTAGACGCTGGCACCGCATTGGCGAACCAGGCTGGCCGCCGCGAGGAAGGTGCCGCCGGTGGCAATCAGATCATCCAGCAGCAGTACCTGTTCACCGCCGGCGAGGGCGTCGCGGTGCATCTGCATGGTGGCTTCACCGTATTCGGTGGCATAGCTGGCGCCGATGGTATCGGCTGGCAGCTTGCCGGCCTTGCGCAGCAGCACCAGAGGACGATTGAGTTCATAGGCCAGGATCGAGCCGATCAGAAAGCCGCGCGCGTCGATGGCGCCGATGTGGGTTACTGGGCTGTCGATATAGCGCTGGATCAGGCTGTCGGCCACCATGCGCAGGCCCTTCGGCGACTGAAACAGGGGCGTGATGTCGCGGAAGGTCACGCCTTCCTTGGGAAAGCCGGGCACCGGCCGGATCAGCGATTTGATCGCGTATTCGTCAAAGATCATCGATAGGTCCTGAAAATCAGTCGAGCTGGCCGCCAGCCAGCGCACACAGCTCGCCGTGGTTGAGAATCTCTACTTCCTTGCCCTCGGCGGCGATCAGTCCCTGTTGCTGGAAGCGGGTAAATACGCGGGATACGGTTTCCACCGCCAGACCCAGATAGTTGCCGATATCGTTACGCGACATGGCCAGCCGGAAGGAGCGGGCCGAGTATCCCCGGGCACGGAAACGCGCCGACAGGTTGATCAGCAGCGTAGCAATGCGTTCGTCCGCAGTCTTCTTCGACAGCAGCATCATCATCTGCTGGTCATCACGGATTTCGCGACTCATCAGGCGCATTACCTGGCGGCGCAGGGTTGGCATGCTGGCAGTCAGATCATCCAGGCGCTCGAACGGGATTTCACATACGGATGTGGTTTCCAGTGCTACCGCGGTAACCGGCTGGCGCTCACCGTCCATACCAGAAAGCCCAATCAGCTCACTGGCCAGATGGAAGCCGGTAATCTGTTCGACACCTGCATCATCAACGGTGAAGGTCTTGATGGTGCCGGAGCGCAGTGCATACAGGGAGTCAAATGAATCACCCTGTCGGAAAAGCACCTCACCCTTGCGCAGCGGTCGGCCACGCTTGACGATGCTGTCCAGGCTGTCCAGTTCCTGATCCTGCAGCGCCAGTGGCAGGCACATGGCGGCGAGGCTGCAGTCCTTGCAGTGCGCTTCGGGTAGCGCTTTTAGTTTGATTGCATCGGTCATGACGGTCGTGGCTCTGTTTGTCGATGGACAAAGCGTACAACATGCGCGGCAAGGCTGCCACGCCCGGGTTTGTTGCAACAGGTGTTCAGCCGTGGGCGTGCTGCGCCGCAGTGGGCAGGCTGAGCTGCTCTATCAGCCATTTCTGATGCGGCCCGGGCAGGGTCCAGACGCCGAACAGGATCACCATCAGGGCGGCGCCAATCCGCAGGCTGCGACGTCTGAGCAGGGCAGTCAGGCGTTCAGCAGCAGCGCCGGTTGCGAGTAACGTCGGCAGGGTACCAAGGCCAAAGGCAAGCATCAGCAGTGCCGAGGTGGCTGCATCACCGTGGCTGCTGCTCCAGATCAGGGTGCTGTAGACCAGGCCGCAGGGAAGCCAGCCCCACAGGCCGCCGAGCAGCAGGGCCTGGCCGGGACGCTGCACAGGCAGCAGACGTCTGGCGTGGGGTTCGATTTGCCGCCACAGGCCGCGGCCGATGGTTTCGATGCGGGTCAGGCCCGACCACCAGTTGGCCAGATACAGCCCCATGGCGATCATCAGCAGGCCGGCGACACCCCGCAGGATCAGGTCCAGGCCCAGACCATGCAAGGCCCAGCCGAGGCTGCCAATGATGGCACCGGCCAGGGTATAGCTGGCGATGCGCCCGGCGTTGTAGGCCAGCAACAGGCGCCAGAGCGGCCAGCCGCGTCGTTGCGCCGGCGGGATGGCCATGGTGAGCGCCCCCATCAGACCGCCACACATGCCGATGCAGTGGCCACCGCCGAGCAGCCCCAGAGCCAGTGCAGTCAGTAGCTGGGCGACAAGCAGCTCACTCATTTGTCTTGATCGCTGTCGTCGCGCTCGGCGTCGCCTTCGCGCTTCTGGGCGGCGAGGTGGGCTGGATCGTCGTCATCAAACAGGATGCTGTGGGCAGGGCTGTCCAGGTCATCGTACTGGCCGTTATTGACCGCCCAGTTGAAGATCCAGATCGCGGTAATCACCAGGGCGATGGCAATCGGCACGAGGATGTAGAGAACGGTCATGCACTGGGCTCCGGTTGGGCACTGTGGTGCTGCGCTGCGACGGGCGGGCGGATGCGCGTGAGTCGCAGGGCATTGAGCACCACCAGCAGCGAGCTGAGGGACATGCCAAGGGCGGCGAGCGCCGGTGTAACAAAGCCGAACGCAGCCAGCGGCAGCACCGCGAGATTATACAGCGTAGCCCAGCCCAGATTCTCGATCATGATCGCGCGGGTCTTGCGCGCGATGGTCATAGCCTGCAGCAGCGCGCTGAGATGGCTGCCGAGCAATACCGCATCGGCGTTGGTCTTGGCCAGATCGGAGGCGTTACCCATGGCAATGGAAATGTCGGCGCTGGCCAGCACCGGCACATCGTTGACGCCGTCACCAAGCATCAGCACCTTTTCACCGGCCGCCTGCCGGGCCTGCACGAAGGCCAGCTTGTCATCCGGGGCAGCGTTGCCGATGGCCTCTTCAATACCCAGCTCCCGGGCGACCCGGTCGACCACCCGCTGGTGGTCACCCGACAGCAGCACGATCTGCAATCCACGGGCCTTGAGCCCGTCGATCAGCTCGTGCGCGTCGCTGCGCAGACGATCATTGAGCGCGAACCAGCACAGTGGGCCATCGGCTCCGGCAAGCAGCAACCATTGGCCGTCGCCGACAGGACGCTCGGGCTCTGGCTGACCGGACAGGGCCATGGCGAAGGCGGGTTTGCCAATGCGCAGCGGCCGGCCTTCGCAGCGCCCGTCGAGTCCGTGGCCGGGTTCATTGCTGCAGTGCTCGGCTTGCTCGCTGCTGCGGCCAAAGGCGCGGGCAATCGGGTGTTCAGAATGGCTTTCCAGCATTTGTGCCCAGCGCAACGCCTGGTCAGCGTCGACGCCGGGGAAGGGCTGTATCTGTTCAAGGGTCATGCGCCCCTCGGTCAGGGTGCCGGTCTTATCCAGGATGACTGTCTGAACCTGCGGCAGGCCTTCAAGCACGTGCCCGCGGGTGATCAGCAGGCCGAGCTTGTGCAGGCTGCCTGTAGCGGTAGTCAGCGCAGTAGGCGTAGCCAGCGACAGGGCGCACGGACATGTCGCCACCAGCATCGCCAGCACGATCCAGAATGCGGTGTGCAGGTCGGCAGCCCACCACCATGCGCCACCGACTACAACCGCGGCCAGCAGCACGGTGAGCAGGAAGTACTGGGCCACGTCGTCGGCAAGACGGCCGAGCCTCGGCTTGTCGGACTGGGCACGTTCGAGCAGGCGAACGATGGCAGACAATCGGGTCTGCTCTCCCAGTGCATCGATGCGCAGGCGCAGCGGTCCTTCGACATTCAGCGTGCCGGCGGTCACCGGATCACCGGCAGCCTTGGCAATCGGCAGGTATTCACCGGACAGGGCCGATTCGTCGACACTGCTCTGGCCGCTGATGATGGTGCCGTCAGCCGGGATGCTCTCGCCGGGCTTGACCTCAACCACGTCACCGCAACGCAGCTCTTCAAGCATGATCCGTTGTGTGCTGCCATCGGCCTCGACGCGCAAGGCGCTGGGCGGCAGCAGATTGACCAGCTTTGCGGTACTTTCGACCGTGCGCTGGCGCGCGCGCCGCTCCAGATAGCGGCCGGCCAGCAGAAACAGGGCAAACATGGTGACCGAGTCAAAATACACCTCGCCGCTGCCGATCAGGGTGGCGTAGATGCCGGCCAGGTAGGCGCCGCCAATGGCCAGCGAGACGGAAACGTCCATGCTCAGGCGGCGGTTGCGCAGGTCGCGCCAGGCGCCCTGAAAGAAGGGCGCGCAGCTGTAGAACACTACCGGCGTCGTCATCAGCAGGCTGGCCCAGCGCAGCAGGTCGGCCATGCGTTCGGTGACGTCCTGATTGAACTCCTCGGACAGCGCCATAGTCGCCATCATTACCTGCATGAACAGCAGCCCGGCCAGGCCAAGGCGACGCAGGTAACGGCGGTTTTCCGCGGCAATCTGTTCTGAAGCCTTGTCCGGCTCGTAGGGGTGAGCGGCGTAGCCGATTTTGCGCAGGCTCTTGAGCAGGCCGGAGAGGCGGGTTTGGTTATCCTTCCAGCGCAGGCTAAGGCGCTGATTGCCCATGTTCAGCGCGACGTCGGTGACGCCGGGCTGAGCGCGCAGGTGGCGCTCAATCAGCCAGCCACAGGCAGCGCAGCTGATGCCTTCCACCAGCAGAACGGCTTGGTGCTCTTCTCCATCGCGCTGGGCGAAGCGCTGCTGCACGTCCTCGCGGTCATACAGTTCCAGCTCATCCTGGAGCGCGCGCGGCATGGCCTCGGGGTTGGCGGAGGTTTCGGTGCGGTGGCGGTAGTAGGACTCCAGGCCGGCGCTGCAGATAGCCTGAGCAACAGCCTGACAGCCGGGGCAGCACATGGGGCGCTGCTCACCAAGAATGGTGACATGCCAGGGCGCGCCGGAGGGAACCGGCTCGCCGCAGTGGTAACAGGGGGTAGGGTGGGACATGCCTTACTTTGCAGTCAGCTGGTATTGCTTGCCCTTGGCCAGGTGCACTTCGCCGGTCAGGCGCCAGCCGTCATCGCCTGCATTGGCCGGATCACTGAGTTCGACATAGCGGCGCCCCTCGATACGGTTCTCGAGCTGGCCGGTGTAGGTATTGCCCTGAATCTGGCGCAGCATCACCGTGCGGTCACGGGAGGCGTGTGTCGGTGAAATCAGGTCAAGCTTGAGGCCCGCGGGCAGCGCCTGCAGCTCACCGCTGAGCTGCAGACTGATGTCGCCGGTCACGTCATCAATACCGAACTCGGCCGCAACGCCAATGGCACTGGCGTTGCGGTCCTGGTCCAGGTACAGGTTGATGGCCTTGCCTTCGCTGTAATAGTTGTCGCGGACCAGACTGTCGGGGTTAAGCCCGGCAATCATCAGCAGCCCGATCCCGATCACTACGGCAAAGCCGAGAATGGCAATGATGAACCACGCCCAGAACTGCTTGTACCAAGGTGAGGCTGAGGTGTCGTGCTGCGTCATGCTTGATCCTGTATCTGTCAGCGAACCTGTGGGGCCATAAACCGGCTTTCGGCTTCGGCCTGCACATCTTCATCATCGGTTGCCGTCACGGTGAAGGTGATCGGGATGTTGGTCGCGCCGGCAAGCTCGACCGGATCCATCTGCACGTTCAATGGCAGTTCCAGTTTGCGGCTGGGTGCCACGGTCAGACGGTTATCCGGAAGCTCAAGCTGCAGGCCCGGATGCCCCTGAACCTCGACTCGATAGCTCCGCTCGGTCTGTGCCTTGTTGAAAATTTTGACAATGTACACGTTCTCGATAGCACCGGCACTGGTTTCTCGATACAGAACATTGCGGTCGCGCTCAATGTCCAGCGATACCTGGCTGAGGTTGCCCACGGTGATGATGAACAGGCAGATCATGGCCACCAGGGCGGCACCGTAGCCGATCAGGCGAGGGCGCAGCCAATGGGTGCTCTTGCCTTCCAGCGCGTGCTCGGTGGTATAGCGAATCAGTCCGCGCGGGTATTCCATCTTGTCCATGATCTCGTCACAGGCGTCGACGCAGGCCGCGCAGCCGATGCACTCGTACTGCAGACCGTTGCGGATGTCGATACCGGTCGGGCAGACCTGTACGCAGACGTTGCAGTCGATACAGTCACCCTTGCCGACTTCGGCCGGGTCAACGCCTTTCTTGCGCGAGCCACGCGGTTCGCCGCGTTTGGCATCGTAGGACACGATCAGGGTGTCGGCATCGAACATGACACTCTGAAAGCGTGCATAGGGGCACATGTAGATGCACACCTGCTCGCGCATCCAGCCGGCGTTGATGTAGGTCGCAGCGGTAAAGAAAAACACCCAGAACAGCGCCCAGCCGGCGATTTGCAGGGTGAAGATATCGGCAAACAGGCCACGGATAGGGGTGAAATAGCCAACAAAGGTAATTGCGGTAATCAGTGATACCGCCAGCCAGATACTGTGTTTGGCCGCCTTGCGCATCAGCTTGTTGGCGCTCATCGGCTCCTTGTTGAGCCTGATGCGGGCGTTGCGCTCACCCTCGGTAACACGCTCGGCCCACATGAAGATCCAGGTCCAGACGGTTTGCGGGCAGGTGTAACCGCACCAGACGCGGCCGGCGAACACGGTGATAAAGAACAGGCCGAAGGCGCAGATAATCAGCAAAAACGAGAGCAGGAAGAAATCTTCCGGCTGGAACGTAGCGCCAAAAATGTGGAACTGGCGAGCAGGCAGATCCCAAAGCACGGCCTGACGATCACCCCAGGGCAGCCAGACGGTGCCAAAGTACATGAGAAACAGGAAGCCGACGCCAATCAGGCGAATGTTCTTGAACAGACCCTTGTAGGAGCGGGTCTGGATCTTGTCGCGTTTGGCGTAGAGGTCAATGGTTTCGACCTTGGGAGTTACATCTTCGAGAGGGATCTTGCTCATGGTCAGGCTAACCCTATCAGGCAGGTAGGATGGTTCGGCAGACTGGCCTCGCGTAGGGACAGACTTTGCCTTCAGTACAGAACATAGACTGCTTGGGCTATCAGAACAATGCGACCGGTAGTCGCGCGCAAGGTCTGTTGATCTGGGTCATAAAGCAAAACGGGGAGACAATGTCTCCCCGTTTTGGTCAGCTCAGGCTGCGATTACTGCGCGTCTTTGTGGGACAGGCTGTAAACGTAGGAGGCAAGCATGTGGATCTTGTCCTCGCCCAGGTGGGCCTGGCTGGGCATGTGGCCGTTACGACCGTAACGAATGGTCTGCTGCACCTGCAGGAAGCTGGAGCCGTAGAGCCAGATGTCGTCGGTCAGGTTCGGTGCACCCAGTTGCTGGTTGCCCTTGCCGTCGCCACCGTGACAGACCGCACAGGTGTTGGTGTAGGTGGTCTTGCCTGCGGCCAGATCGACGCCTTCGGTTTCCAGACCAGACAGGCTGCGAACATAACCGGAGACGTTGCGAACACCGTCTTCACCAATAACGGCCAGCCACGCCGGCATTGCAGCCTGGCGGCCTGCACGCAGGGTGGTCTTGATGGTTTCCGGGTCACCGCCGTACAGCCAGTCGTTGTCGGTCAGATTGGGGAAACCGAACGCGCCGCGTGCGTCAGAACCGTGGCAAACCGAGCAGTTGGTGGCGAACAGACGCTGGCCGATGGCAACCGCTTCCGGCACCTTGGCAACTTCCTCAACCGGCATGGCGGTGTACTTGGCGAAGATAGGGGCGAAACGCTCTTCAGCGCGCGCTACTTCCGCTTCGTACTGGCTTTCCTGGGTCCAGTTCAGGTAGCCCGGCCATTTGCCCAGACCCGGGAACAGGAACAGATAGACCGCAGAAAACACCATGGTCAGAACGAACAGGACAAACCACCAGCGGGGCAGGGGGTTGTCGTATTCCTCAATGCCGTCAAAGCTGTGGCCCATGGTCTCGTTGGTCGGACCAGGGCGCTGGGTTTTGCGGGTGGCCAGCAGCAGCCAGAGAATCAGGCCAAGGCAGGTCAGGGTCAGAATGACAATGTACCCGCTCCAGAAATTAGTCATTACTTGTTACTCCTAGCATCTTTATGCTGCTCGTCCGAGGTCTCGTGCTCGTCTTCGTCGGCAAACGGCAGCTGAGCGGCTTCGTCGAAGTCCTTCTTCTTGTGTGAGCTGTAGGCCCAGATCACAACGCCGATGAAGGCCGCCATGGCGAAGACGGTGCCGAGACCCTGGAGAGTGCTGTTATCCATGGTGGCTTACCGATCCGACAGGACAGTGCCCAGGTGCTGCAGGTAAGCGATCAGAGCATCCATTTCGGATACGCCCTGAACGGCTTCCTTGGCACCGGCGATGTCGTCGTCGGTATAGGGAACACCCATGCTGCGCAGCACTTCCATCTTCTTGGCGGTGTACTTGCCATCAAGTACAGCGTCCTGAAGCCACGGGAAGGGCGGCATCTTGGATTCCGGCACTACGTCCTGAGGGTTGATCAGGTGAGCGCGGTGCCAGTCGTCGGAGTAACGACCGCCGACACGGGCCAGGTCCGGACCGGTACGCTTGGAGCCCCACAGGAAGGGGTGATCCCAAACGCTTTCACCGGCAACCGAGTAGTGACCATAGCGTTCGGTCTCGGCACGGAACGGACGGATCATCTGCGAGTGGCAGCCAACGCAGCCTTCGCGGATGTAGATGTCACGGCCTTCCAGCTCAACCGCGGTGTAGGGGCGCAGGCCTTCTACCGGCTCGGTGGTTTCCGGCTGGAAGAACAGCGGGACGATCTGAACCAGACCGCCGAAGCTGATGGCGATGACAATCAGAACGACCATCAGGCCAAGGTTTTTTTCTACTGTTTCATGCAGTTTCATTTAACGCGTCCCTCAGGCAGTCTGTGCGGCGGCTTCGAGGTTGGCCGCTTTGCTGTGGCGCACGGTACGCCAAACGTTGTAAGCCATCAGCAGCATACCGATCAGGAAGAAGGCACCGCCGATCATGCGGACGATGAAGCCGTAGTGGCTTGCTTCCAGTGCTTCAACGAAGGAGTAGGTCGGTGTGCCGTCGACGTTCACTGCACGCCACATCAGGCCCTGGGTGATGCCGTTGACCCACATGGAGACGATGTACAGCACGGTGCCGATAGTCGCCAGCCAGAAGTGCGTGTTGATCAGCGCGGTGCTGTACATGGCTTCACGGCCGAAGACTTTCGGGATCAGGTGGTACAGCGAACCGATGGAGATCATGGCAACCCAGCCCAGAGCACCGGCGTGTACGTGACCAATGGTCCAGTCGGTGTAGTGGGACAGCGCGTTGACGGTCTTGATCGCCATCATCGGGCCTTCAAAAGTGGACATGCCGTAGAACGCCAGAGCCACAACCAGGAAGCGCAGGATCGGGTCGGTGCGCAGTTTGTGCCAGGCGCCGGACAGGGTCATCATGCCGTTGATCATACCGCCCCAGGAGGGAGCCAGCAGAATCAGGGACATGATCATGCCCAGGGACTGAGCCCAGTCAGGCAGAGCGGTGTAGTGCAGGTGGTGCGGGCCGGCCCAGATGTAGATGGAGATCAGCGCCCAGAAGTGCACGATGGACAGGCGGTACGAGTAGATCGGACGCTCGGCCTGCTTGGGAACGAAGTAGTACATCATGCCCAGGAAGCCGGCGGTCAGGAAGAAACCAACCGCGTTGTGACCATACCACCACTGAATCATCGCATCCGTTGCACCGGCATACATGGAGTAGGACTTGGTCAGGCTGACCGGAATCGCCATGCTGTTGACGATGTGCAGGACAGCAACGGTGAGGATGAAGCCACCGAAGAACCAGTTACCCACGTAGATGTGCTTCATCTTGCGCTTCATGATGGTGCCGAAGAACACCAGAGCATAGCTGACCCAGACGACAGCAATCAGGATGTCGATCGGCCATTCCAGCTCAGCGTATTCCTTGCTGGAGGTCAGACCCATCGGCAGGGTAATGGCGGCGAGCACGATGACTGCCTGCCAGCCCCAGAACGTGAAGGCAGCCAGGCCATCAGAGACCAGGCGGGCCTGCGAGGTACGCTGTACCACGTAGTAGGAGGTAGCAAACAGGGCACATCCGCCAAAGGCGAAGATGACCGCGTTAGTGTGCAACGGACGCAGGCGTCCGAAGGTAGTCCACGGCAAGCCAAAATTCAGTTCGGGCCAGACCAGTTGGGACGCAATGAAGACGCCCATGGCCATGCCCACGATACCCCAGACCACCGTCATGACGGCGAACTGGCGTACCACCTTATAGTTATAGGCTGTCGGAGTGGTAGCTGTGCTCATGCGAGATTCCACGGATAGCAGTTGGTTTATGGGTATTAAAGCGCTGGCAAGTATGAGGAAAGCCCGCGCTCATTGCAATGACATAGGTCAGTGCTACGGCGCCTTGCAGGGCCTCTGGACTGGCCTCCCGATCGACGTCCGTGTACCGTGCCGAGTATTTTCGACCGGCCTCGGATGGGGTCGGAACAGCTGTCCAACGTGCTGCGTCGTCCTGTCGTGCGTCCGGCGCAGCGCCGCCTACTTGAGACTAGTCATGCTGGTTTCAGATGTGAAGCCGGCAGCGCTCGTAGGTGTGTGACATGGTGTCGCACGCTTTCGGTGCAACCGTTCAGACAGGTAAATAAATGAAGGAAGAGATGACGGCTTCAGGTTTTCTGGTTAATGACCCATCAACATCACCGATCGCGCAGTTGATGCTCGCTCATGGCGCAGGCGCGCCCATGGACAGCCCGTTCATGAATCTGCTGGCCGCTGCGCTGGCGGCCCGCGGGGTTCGGGTGCTGCGGTTCGAGTTCCCCTACATGGCGGAGCGCCGGCGTACCGGCGGCAAGCGCCCGCCCAACCCGATGAGTGTGCTGGAGCAGGCGTTTCGGCTTCAGGCTGCGCAGCTGCAAGGGCCATTCTTCGTGGGTGGCAAGTCGATGGGGGGGGCGAGTCGCCAGCATGTTTGCGGCTGAGGTCGGGGCGGCGGGGTTTGTCTGCTTCGGTTATCCGTTCCATCCACCGGGCAAGCCGGAGCGTATGCGCACGGAGCATCTCGCTGCACTTTGCTGCCCCGGGCTTGTCATACAGGGGACCCGCGATCCGTTTGGCAAGCCCGACGAGGTTGCGGGGTATGACCTGGACCCAGCGCTGGGTCTGCATTGGCTGGACGGTGGCGAGCATGACTTCAGACCGCTCAAGGCGAGCGGTCTGGCGCAGCAGGATCTGATCGAGCAGGCGGCCGATGCGGCGGCCGCGTTCATGACGGGTCAGTGAGGCGAGCCGGGCGGCAGGTTGCGGGCTGGCCTGACCCGCGCCCT
>AZIG01002560.1_pt1 | contig 30793 bp, 42 predicted proteins | sample 359071 | NCBI WGS metagenome assembly AZIG01 (sample SAMN02429714, study PRJNA222667) | marine sediment metagenome | biome: Sediment sample; isolation source: enrichment culture of sample MGS-AQ(UA) from oil contaminated terminal site... | place: Jordan: Aqaba | collected 2011-05-15 | depth 18 m m | reverse complement strand
TGCGTAATCAGGCAGAGGGCTGATTTGTGCAGCGTTTCCTTAGGAAAATGAAAATAGAGTTGAGCTCTAGAGGGATGAATTCAGGGTTTTGCTTTAAAAAGTATGCGCTCAAAAATAGCACTACAGAGCTTGAAATTATTGAAACTATCCAGAAAGGGTATGCCGCATATGTTAGCCACCCATTAAATAGTTTTAAGGCGAGAGGCTGGTCGGCACCTTCAACTCTCCAGTTCGGCAAAAGAAGCTGAATGTTTCCGTAGCTTAGCCCAAGCATTCGCCTCAATATAATCACTTTTCTTCCTGCAAATACTATTGCTCTCTGGCGATCAGAGAAATACTTCAGGCTGATAAATGAAAAGCTAATGATGATAGATAGTAGGATTAATGAAATTATGTACGAATCAATTATCCCGCTAAAGGCTGCCATTAGTTGGCCTGAAGAGCCAACCAGCAACGATCCAAGTGCGGCAGAAGATACTAGCGTCACATTTGATGCGTTTAGGAAAACTCTTTCTTCGGACTCTAGGTTTTTAGCTGCGACCTTGTACTCTTCCAAGGCGATGTCGCGATCATCAAAATGGTAGGTGGGAAAATGTTGCCTCCACCCTTTTTTATAGTCTTCTTCGATCAAGTTTCGACTTCCATTCTGTTGCTGTTGCTGTTGCTGTTGCTGTTGCTGTTGCTGTTGGTAATGGTAAATAATAATTTTAAGGCGTGCTATATCATTTTTCTAGAAACTTCGGGTTTCTGGATTTCAATGCACTAACGACTTTTTGTGAGTGGTGAGAGTAAAACAGATCGCAGGTTATTGCGTTATCGATATGTGGCCTGGTGTCGCAAGTCTTTGAAGTTGCTGCCAAATATCTGAAGTGAAAGGTGCAAATTGAGCGTGGCATCCATGCCTCCCGATGGTGTTGCTAGAAGTAGCTGACTCGATAGTGCCTCCATAAGACTGAATGCCCAAACCTGAATTGCGGTTGGATCAGGTGCTGCGGTTTGGGTTGTGAGTTTCGCAAAACTTGACTAATGCACGGACCCCGTCCCCGTTTACGCGGGCGAGTAGCGCAGATTTATCGGGAAAAAGAAGCGTAGGCTGTCTGAGGAGCGTAGCGACGAGTTTTACGCTTCCCCGATAAATCGAGCAACGCAGCGAACCCGAAGGACCGCGTAGTCGGGTGCCCGGGGGGATCGCCAAGGGGGGGGGGGCCGGGCAAGCGGCCCCCTTTGGTGAGGGGGAGTGAGATATTTAATACCAGAGTGGCGAGATAAAAGCGGGATATTGAGGGACGAGCCGGGAAATAGTGGGACGGAAATTGAAAAGCCGTTTCAATATGAGCCGAGATCGAGCTTACCCTGATCGCGGTCGAATTTACGGTCTTGGATGCGCTTCAGCAAGCGGTAGATGGCGTTCTCGGTCAGCCCGTATTCCTGGGCCAGGACGTGGTGGTTTCGGCCGTTGAATTTGCCGAGGATCTCCAGGTCACGTTTGGTCAGCTTGTAGAAGTAGTCCTTGGGAAAGCAGACGGTGCTGCCAGCCCAAACTTCGCTGAGATGGTTGGCAAGGGAGTTGCCAGCCTGCTTGGCCAGCGCCTCCTCAATGCCGTGTTCCTCAAGAATCTGAGCACAGTGCGCCACAATAGAATCAAGCAGCTCATGACGCTTGTCAGCCATTGCAGAGTTGTTGCTCATGCCAGTTCCCTCCTACGTTTCTCGGCTTCTTCAGGGCTGATCAGCCCCTTGCTTTCATCACCGTTGATCTGGGATAGCTTCAGGAAATAGTCGTCAGTGCGTAGCGGGCCGGTGCCGGCCGGGCGCGCACGACTTGCCTCTGCTGCTGCGGCCACTGCTTGGGTATCACCCGCCAGGCCATAGACCACAGCACGCAGGTAGTGGTGGTTATCCAGCGGCAGGGTCAGCTTCTCGCGAGCGCTGAGCATCTGCTCGATGCCCATGGCCCACAGGGTTGGTGTTGCGCGGCGGGTATCCGTTGTGCGGGCATCGCGGGTTACGTTGCCGGGAGTCACAAGGGCCAACAGATCCTCGACCAGGCGAATGGCCTTTGTGGTGCGCAGCGATCGCTTGGCCGGGCTGAACAGCCGCAGGTACTGGAGAACTGCTTTACCGAGCTTCGGTTCCATACCTGCGAACAGCGCGGCCAGGCGCTTGCCCTCGTCGTCGGCCATGCCAGCCTCAAGCGGGAACTGCTCACCGCAGCATGGGCAGGTCAGCTGCATTGGGCCTCATCCTTTTCCAGCTTCTCCGCTCGTAGCGCTCGGATGACTGCCTCCAGCATTGGAACCTTGCGCTCCCAGCCGTGCGGCATGTCTTCCAATACCGCTGCGCGCTCTGCGCCCTGGTAGCCCAGCTCGTCCAGCAGGCCATCCAACTCGGCCTTGAGGTGTTGCTTTTGCTGCTCGACGTGCAGGGCCGCAACCAGCGCCTTGTAGTGCTTGGGCTGCTTCAGCCAGGCGCAGCGCTCGATGCCGAACATGCGCTTGGCGATCGCATCAGCGTATGACCAGGGCAGCTTCATATCGGCCAGCAGCGCCTCGATCTTGGTGATCTCGGCGTCCAGTTTCTTGAAGTTGTGCGGCTTGCCCTTTGCCTTGCTGCTGGGCTTGGGCTTGAAGCCGAGGCGTTCAAACTCCCGGAGAACCCGGCTGCAGCTGCGTTCGGTCAGCTGCTTTGAGCTGGTGACACCCGCCACCCTGCCAAGCAGGGCGCGGTAGTCTTCATCGGTCAGGCCCAGCTGCTGCCGTGCAATGTGGATCTTGGCGGTATTGGCGCGGCTGATCATGCGCTGGCTCTCCCAATCGCGAGCGGCTTGGCCGACGCGCCGATCGCTGTATGCAGCTGCGCCTTGCGGCCTGCTGCGTATCCAGCGTCTGACGCGCACTCATCGCGTGACTTGAGTTTGCGGCGCTTCATTTTTGCCGTTTTGAGGTTGGGGTAATGCTTCTCCATGTACGCCTTGATGGCCTCCTCGATGTTCTCGTCTACCCCCGCGAACTCGTCGACCTTCATATATACGGCGTCGATCCAAGCATGGGCGAAGGCATCGCCGCGCGTGACTTTGGTTGACCGCTTGCAGCGCTTCAGCGTGCTCACGTAAGCCTTGCGAGCTTTTTGGCACTGGCGCTCCAGAACCTGAAAGGCATACCCCGTCAGCTCTGGCGCAGCGCCACATCCGATGAAGCTAAACATCGCGCCCTCAAACCAGCTGGTTTTAATGATCATGTTGGAGCCGAAAGCATGGGCGCACACCTGAGCCAGGCGAACTCGCCATGCCGGAGGGTCACCATCCGAGCCCGCCAGAATGGTTGATTCGCTGGCCATGCTTGCCAGCACGTCGCCCATCTCGACGTTGTAGGCTTCCATCATCTTGTGAGCTTGGCGCAGGGCGATCTCGGCTTCGTTGGCATTGGCGTTCTTGCCCTTCGCCATTTCCAGGCACTTCTTGATCTTCTCCAGTGCGCGGTCATGGTCCATATCAAGCCCCCGCCAAGTTCAGGTTGATCTGTTCGTATCGGTCGTCGCCGATGCGGCGGTAAACGCGGATATAGACCGCCTTGCCGTTCACCTGGATGGAATCCCGCAGGGCTTCCATCGCGGTCTTCCAGTCTTCGTCGTCGATTTCCAGGCGCATCAGGTCGAGTACGTCGTTGGTGCGTATCTCGCCGTTGCGGCCGGTGAATGCGCGGTCGACCAGGGCCATCAGGTGGCGATCAGCACCAGCGCTCCATTTGCGGATGCAGGCGTAGATCAGTTCCTTGGCCGCTAGAATCTCCTCGGTGAAGCTGAGGCGGTTGGCCAGCGCCCGCTCGATCTTGAACTCGCCGTCGTAAGTGGTGATAGACACGTTGCCTTTCTTGCCGCCCAACTTCACGCCGTAGCGCTCCAGCGAAATGCTGATCAGGTCTTCGATATCGGCAAGCGCCTTGGCCTTGAACGCAGCCATCGACTCACTGATGGCCACCGCCTGGGCGGCCAGATCGCGGGCCACGTTGTCGCGCAGCTTGTCCTGGTCGCGCACCTGGTGCTCGGGTACCAGGTGGCCAGCGGCGTTTTTGACGAAGCCAGCCGGGATTTCAATATGTGCTGTCATGCTCTTTCTCCATAGCGTCCAGCCGGTCGATCTCGGCCAGGATCAATGCTGCCGCTTTGACTAGGTCACGGCGGCGGGTGGTGGGTTTCCAGGCTGCACGTTCAAAGGGCCACAGCTCGCTATCAAGAATGTCGCTGCGGCTGAAGTTGGCTGGCTTTGGTGCTGCATAACAAACAGCTGCTTTAGCCAACTCCTCACGATCGTGGCCAGCATCGTGTTCAGGCGAATGGCAGTGTTTATCCAGCTGCTCGATCCGCTCTCGGATCACATCTGCCAGCCCCTGCGCTGTTACGGTCTTGAGGAAGTACTCCTGGCCGTCACGCAGGACGCGGATCAGTTCCGCGTCCTTGTGGCGATCTTCCCAGAGCACATCGATTTGGGTTTGCAGCTGCCGGACCTGATCGCTGTTGCTCATCAATGCACCCTCCCAATCAGCCCAGCCACGCGAGGCTTGCCGACTACCCACTCGATCTCGCAGCCCAGCAGGAATGAGCGGCAGCGGACGAAGTGGCCGGGGGTGCGTTCCAGCGTCATGCCGCTGCGGCCCACGCGGACCATGTGCAGCGGCTGCTCGCACTCGACGACCAGGAACGGCCGCTCGCCTTCGACAGCTGTGAACTTGACGGAGCAACCACGCGCCCGCAGCTCGCGGCCCACCTGGTTGGCCAAGGCGAGACACGCCTTGACCTGGTCGGTGAACACCTTGCTCTGATGCTTCTCTTCAAACGGGATCAGTGCACCCATGTCACACCTCCATCACGATGTGGCCAGTGACAACCGACTCGCCGAGATCCGCGGCCAGGTTCATCGCGGCGATCATCAGATTGCCGATGGCCAGCGGGTACAGCACGCTCAGCGTCTTGTTGCCGACGTTGTGCTGCAGGCGCTCGCCGATCGCGCGGATGCCTTCGGCGTCGATGACCTTTTCCAGGTCCACGCCCACCCGGCCAAAGCGGAAGCGCAGGAAAGTTTCCAGCTCGGCCAGCGGCACCGGCTCCAGCTCGACCACCTGGATGCGCTGCACCACCTCCCGCAGCTCGGGGTTGCGCTCGTGCAGCTTCTTGCTCAGCAGCTCGGGCTGGCCAATCAGGACGATGTTCAGCAGCTTGCTGAATCCGCGCTCCAGTTCGCGCAGGCGCTTCAGGTGTTTCAGGGTTGGGATCGGCAGGCTGTGCGCCTCCTCAATAATGAGCAGGTGACGCATGCCGGATTCCGCGCTTGCCAGCAGCGCGCGGTGCATCTGGCGGAAGCGGGCCTCCGGCGATGACTTCGGCATCTCGGTCGGGTTGACCACCGCCATGATCGACTCGGCGATGTGGGCACTCTTCAGCGTTTTGCCCTTCTGGTCGTTGTCTTCCATGGCCAGCACGTACGGTTCGATCACCACAACCGGCGCGTCTTCAGCCTCAAGGCGAGCCACCAGTTCACGGCGCAGCGTCGATTTACCCGCGCCGGATTCGCCAACCACAGCCAGAAAACCGTCATGCCGCGCCACCTGGTACATGCACTCACGGACGTAGCGAATGTCCTGGGACACGTACATATCATCAGCGCAGGTAAGGTCGTCGAATGGGTCGCGCAGCAGAGCAAAGGCTTTGCGAGCGGCTGGCATTAGGGTCTGTTTGCGTTTTAACATCGGTTCTGACTCCTGGTTGTTTTGGTCGAACGCTTCTGGGGGTTGCGGATCAGCCGTGTTAGCGCACGGCTGGTCCACCTGTACTTCTTCAAACACGTCGCCAATAGCGTCATTGGCGGCGCCGTTGCTCAGCAGCCAGTCACGGATGCGCTGCTCCAGCTCAGTCCGGTCAAGGCTTTTCGGCCACAGGCCGTGGTTGATCAGCTGGGCGATGGTCGCCTTGCTCAGTTGCAGCGAGCGGGCCAGATCGGCCTGCTTTGGTTCGATCGCATCCAGCACCAATTTCAGTTTCAACATGCGTCACCTCCCACCAGCCGGAGACCCGGACGCTGTGGTTTGGGGTTGCGGATTAGCTCGGCGAAAGCCTCCAGCTCGGGCTCTGGAACGCCGTCCTTGTATGTTTCCTTCAGGGTTGCCATGGCCTCGGCGTTCCATTTTTCGCCCAGCATGGCTTTGAGCCGCTTGGCAGCGGCAACGTGGCTCAGCGGCGGTAGCTCCACCACAGGGCCAGTAAGCTTGTGTTCGGTACCGCGGCGCGGCAGGTGGGTCGGCAGGTTGGCGTCGTCCAGCGGTTTGTAGGGGTTCAGCCTGCCGTTCAGTGGCAGCGCCTTGGCTTTGCGCTCGGCAGCGGCTTCGTCTGCCGAGTTGGTGCCGGTCATCAGCTGCTCGATTGCCTTGTTGGCCTTCTGCGCGGAGGTGTCGGCATGGCTGGCAAACTCGCCAAACGTGACGCTGTGTTCGCCTTCTGAGAAGCCGTATTCGTCCTTCTCGATGCGCGGGATCACATAGATCACCTGGTGCCCTGCGGCGTTGGTGGCCACCACCTGGGCCGCGTCGCTGCGCCATGGGTTGCGGGTGACCAGCACCTTCTCGTGCACCATCACACCGGGCACATCCTTGACCGAGTACTCAGCGCCCTGGAACGAGATGCGCAGGCTCGGCTTGACCTTCCGCTCCACCGGCTCGGCAATGGCCAGTTCGCGGCAGACCTCAACCGGAGGGGCCTTAACCAGCTGCTGCTCGTTAATGCGCATCCAGGCTGAAGTGCGCGTCATGCCGTGGCGGCGATGCTTGCTTGTGGCGTTGAACACAGCCCGCCACTGCGCTGCCAGGGCGTTCAGCTCTGCCAGGTCCGCGACTGGGCGATAGCGCAGGCCGGCTTCAAACTTGCGCTCGATAATGTTCCGCGCGTTCTCCACCTGGCCGGTGGCGCGGGCACTGCCCGGTGCGTGGGCGATGGCTTCAATTCCGAGGCTCTTGCACAGGTTCATCGTCATAGCGCTGGTGTTGGCGCTGCCGGGGTCCATATAAAGGATGCGTGGCACCCCGTGCAGCATGTCCGGCCCGCCGCGCTCCTGCAGGGCGTTGATCAGCACGCTGCAGAGGTTCTCGCCGCTCTCAGCACCCATCACGTACTCGACGTAGATCCAGCCGCTGGCGTGGTCGGTAATCTCGTAGGACCACACCCGGTCAGCCATCACCCGCGCCAGATTCTTGGGCTTGTTCTTGTAGAACTCGCCCTGGTCCATGATGTGCAGGCCCTGCGCTTTGGCCGAGGGCTTGAGGTAATAGAGAACACACAGTGACGCATCGATCTGCCAGACATGGTTCGGGTGTTCACTGCGCATCTCCACATGGGGCGCGGGTGCGGTGAGTTGATCGATGTGCAGCCCATACGCGCGAATCGCCCGGCGGATGGCGCTCTCGCTCAACGGGGTAATCTCGCCGGTGCGCGGATCCACTCGCTCGGCACGTACCAGGCCGTTGGCGCGTAGCGCGGTCACCGCGTCCATCAGCGCCCAGATCACCTTGTCGTTGCCGCGGGTGGTCTCTTTGACGGCACCGACGATCAGTAGCGCCTCGTCGTAGGTCAGGTCAGATTTGCCCGCGTCGGCGCGCACCTTGCGTGGTTTTTTCACTGTCAGTTCCCGCAGCTTGCGGTGCAGCGTGGCCAGGGAGATACCCAGCTCGCCACACGCCTGCTCATAGATGGCCTGTTTGCCGCCATGGCCAGCGGCGCGTATGGCTTGTGCCACAGCAACCAGGCGTTCGGTCATAACGGCGCTCATGGTCAGTTGCCCTCGATCGCCGCTTGCGCGCGCTCAAGCGCGTCCGGTGCCATCCAGTCGGTGGCGTCCGGGTCGTCGTTGTCGGGCAGGTCGTAATCCTCGCGGATGGCCAGGATGTTCAGCTCGATCTGGCGCAGCAGGTTGGCCAGGTAGGCGCGCTGGTCCTGGCCGGTTTCCGCCCCAGCGTTCACCAGCGTTTCAAAGGCGCAGCGCAGCTTGTTGGTGAGCAGGCTTTCAGCCTCAAAGGCCATGCCGGTCACTTCCAGGCGCAGCTCCTTCACCGCTTCAGCTGGGGGCATGGTTTGGATGCGGCGCTTGGCTTTCTCCAGCTCCTGCTTCACCTGGTCCAGCTCCTGGGCACGGTTGGCCAGCACCTGGCTCTGGGCGTCGTAGTCGGCATGGGCCTCGTCACGCTCTTTGGTCAGCTGCTCCTTTTCGGCCTGGTGCTTGGCAATCAGCTCCTCGGCCAGAAACTCCACCGCCTCGTGGTTGCCGGTTTTGGCCGCCTCAATCAGGGCAGAGCGGGAATCCTCAGGCAGCTTGCGGAACTGGCGCAGCTCGCGGTAGCCAACCCCCAGCGCTGAAAGCTGGTTGAGCGCTAGCTCCCCAAATGCGTTGAGGTTTGCCAGATCCTCGTCAACCTTCGAGCGAGACAGACCGAGTGCCTGGCAAAACCCATCAAAAGTGCCGACGTCGGCAATTTCGTTACCGTGAGGGTCAACGCCCTTTTTGCCCGCCAACGCCCGGTACATCTTGGTTTCCTTGATGTGCTTGAGCTTCGTCAAACTGACGACGTCGGCAAAACGGGCAAATGAGTTGGCCATTTGCACCTGCCCCAGCAGCTGGTTGACCAAGTCGCGTTCTTCGCTGTGCTCGGCAATCAGGGCGCTGCCGGTGTTCTGCAACTGGTTCAGCGCTTGCTCATCCAGCGGTGCAACATCAACGGGTTCGGAGGTCGTGGTTTTTGTACGGGCCATGGTCGTTCCTTAGTAGTGGCTGCCAGCAGCAACGCGCTGGTTCAGTTCGTGGATGCGGTTGGTGGCGCGGGCCATCTCGTCTGCATGTGCCTGGGCGATCTGCAGCGCGGCAACGCTCAGGGCAAAGCGGCCGTTGTCCAGCTTCGTAGCAAAGCCCTCACTGATGAGGGTGTTCATGCAGCGGGTGACCGCGCTCGGCGGGATGCTCAGCGCCTTGGCAATGTCGCTGTTGCTCAAGCCGCTTAGCGTCTGGCCGCGCAGTGCCTTCATCACGCGCAGGCAGCGGGCGCCGCTCTCGCTGGTGCGGGCAAATTCTTTACTCATCGTCGTGCTCTCCAAGGTCGAGTTGCGGGGTCTTGTGTTGGGCAACGTTGCCGTGGTGCCAGCCCAGGCTCTCCATCGCGCACTGGATCGTGGCCAGGGTGTGGTCCGCATCCTGCTGGCCAGCGTGGAAGGCCAGCAGCGCGCCGGTGGTGGCGTGCAGCAGCACCTGCAGCTCTTGAATGTCAGTGGCGTCGCAGGCTTTGCCCGTTGGCATGTCGATCGCCAGCTTGCCGGCGCTGGCAGCGAGCCACTGAGTCACGTAGTGGCAGCCGCAGGCAGCTTCATAAGCGGGGATCATCACGGCAGGCATGCGGCCGCTGGCCAGCCACTTGTAGAGCGCCCAGTGGTTTGGCAAACCCATGCGCTCGGCAATGCGCTGTTCGCTCATGTTGTGCTTGACCAGGGCGTACTGCTTGCACAGCTCCATCGCGTGCAGTAGCGAGGTGGGCCGGGCGTTCTTCCAATTTCTGCGGATCATTGGAAGCCCCCGAAGCGTCTGCTGCGCGGCTGCTCCAAACAAATACCGTTTTTGCCTATGGGCAAAAGCGTTTCAACGGGCATAGCCTTTTGATGTACATTCACTTGCATGAGGGCTTACCCGATGGCTGATCAAGACAAGCGTCTTTTGACCCTTGAAGGGCAGATGGCCGGTATGGCGAAGGCTTGGCTGTATCTGGCAGCGCAAATTGAGATCCAGGGGCAGCTTGAGCCTGAGAAGATGCAATCCGCTCTTCTGAATGCTCGCTGGCCTGATCAACCCTTTGAGCATCACGCTCAGCAGCTGATGAGGTATCTGGCTGACCAGCTGGCCGAAGCGCGGGAGTCTCGGCGGGCGCAGGAGCTTTACCAAAGGACCGGTCGCGATGAGTAAAGCCATACGCATTGCGAGCTTCGTCGCCCTGGGCAATTGGCCCGGCAGTCAGCAGCTCACCCACGGCCAGGATCTGCAGCTGGTTCAGGAGCTGGCGCTCGCCGACGGTAATGCGCTGCATTGGGCCGTTGTGCTGGTAGCGGGTGATGGCGTCTTGCAAGGCGTTGAGCGTATCGGCCTGCGAGACAGGCGAGCTGGCGATAACAACGTCCAGCAGGCGGCTGTAGGCATCGACTGGTTCGGCCGGGCCGAATGCGGGTTGCAGCTTGAGGGTCATGGCGGTGGCCTCAGGCAGCGAGCTGTTCGACTGAGAGCTTCAAGCCGAGCTTGATAGCGATCTCATGTGCGGTGCCGCGGTGGCCTTTGAACTGGCCATTGATCACCATGTACACGGTGCGGCGGTTGTACTCATTGGCCTCTGCCCAGGTAGCAATGGCTACACCTGCAGCCTGGAAGAGTTCTTTGACCTTCTCGCCGGAATACGGCTTGCGGGTGGGTAGCGGATACGGGACTTTCATGGCTGAGTTCCTGTCGGCTGAAAGATTACTAATCAGTCAACGCATGTGCAGTGCGTTGGTATGGATTGATGATGGTACGCAAAAGCGTACCTGTCAAGAGGATTTGTACCCTTATGGAATCCATTGGTGACCGGATACGCGAAGAGAGAGACCGCCTTGGTTTTAATCAAACGGCGTTCGGTGCAATTGGCGGGGTTAAGAAGCAAGCGCAACTCAAGTATGAAAAGGGTGAGCGCTTTCCCGGTGCCGACTACTTGGCGGCCATTGCGAAGGTTGGCGCTGATATTCAGTACGTAGTAACAGGACAGAGAGCTTCGTCTGCGCTAGCAGCGGATGAGCAAGAGCTTGTCGGTTTGTTTCGAGCAGCCCCTTTGGCGGTCAAGGCTGCTGCTATCGGAGCGTTAAGGGGCGCTGAAGTTGCTCAGCAAAAGAACACGCAGAAAGTCAGTCAAGGCGTAGGCCAGCAGTTCAATGCAGGCGTGGGAACCGTCACTTCTGGAGATATAACGAACGCAGGGAAGAAGGAATGAGGCAGGAATTTAACGATGTAGTCGACCAAGTCGCTGCGGGGGATATAAAAAACTACTTCGCTTCAAATGCACCATCGCCAGACGGGGTTCTTGGCCCTCGTCGGCGAGAGGCTCTCAACGGCTTGGTCGCGGCGGTTGCCGATGAGTGCAACCAATCGAGTCGCCACCTTTGGGTAACGGTAGTTCACGTGGCCACGGGTGTTAACACTGTCGGGCAGATCCGCGATAGTCAGTATCAGGACGCGGTGAATGCGCTTGAGCAGTTCCGGGAAAACTTCCGAGAGCAGCGCCGCAGAGAGGACCTGCGTGCGCGTCTGAAGGAGCTGTCCGTTGGCAAGCGCTCCGCTGATGAGTTGAAGCGCTTTTGCCTAGCGGTGCTCGGGGACGCCCACCTTTACGACATGCCGAGCGAGAAGCTGAGAGAAGCAGTTGCGCACATGGAGCAGTACCAGCAACAACAGCAGGAGCGCCTGCAGCATGGCAAAGCTGGCGCTGAGCAGCCTGAAGGCATGCCAATCAGGAACCTGATTCGTGCATATCCTATTCACTGCTTAATTCTGGGCGGGATTGGTTTTCTATTCGGGTTGATGTTCTAGGGTGATTGGTAATCAAGGAGAGGCCAAGATGGCTGAAGGTAAAGGGAAATATTCAAGAGTACTAGCGGCGGCAGCAACCGCCATTCTGGTTCTGTCGGGCTGTACGAGCGTCAAATACAATGGCGGTGACATTCGGGTGCACTCCATCAACGAGCCAACCCCCGGCCAGGTAGTGACCCGCTCCATTGGGGATCAAATGCTCACCAAGGGCGTGGTGGTTGAGGAGTTTGTGCTGGCAGTGGCGCAGCCGATCCATGGGGCGCTGTATGCCATTCCCGCCGGGGATTATGCCCAGTTGGGCTCGGATGAAAGGAATTACTTCTACTCGCCAGTGGGGGTGACCAAAAGCCCGATTGCAGATCCTATTACCGCTCTGGCGGTTGGGCGGGCACCCGGTTCCGAGCTGTGTGCGGTCAGCGTCTTTGGTACCAGTTCCTGCTACGCAGGGAACTTTACCCGGAAGAAACGCACGCGCCCGGGTGAGACGGGGTTTCATCAAACCCTGCTCTATAACGGCCGCGTAGGTGACAAGATCAATATCGGCTACCGCGAGTTCAGCAACGACATGGCCCGCCCCGCCTTCAACAACGACGTGGAGTACGATCTGTCAGCCTCTGCGGTGATTGGTTACAAGGGGGCATCTATTGAGATCATCAAGGCGGATAACAGCAGTATTACTTACCGGGTGCTCCGCAGCTTCTCGGGGCAGTAAATGTGTATTGCAGCTAATCTGTGATTGGTTGGAATCTAAGGAGGCTTTGTGGACGAAACCGATAAAGAATTGGTAGCGCTGCGCGCCGAAGTAGCTGACTTGACTCGACAGGTTTCTAGCAATGCTGCCCAGTCGCCGGCCAAAGAGCTGCCCATCAAAGGCCCAAGTTCCGACGCCGCCGGCCTGCTGAAGTGGACCACGGTAATCGTTGCCGGCGTGCTTGGCCTTTACTGGCTGATCGCGGCGAATGACCCAACCCGAGAGCAGCGGCTCATGGATCGCGAGGCCTATCAGCTGTGCCAGAAGATGGCCCTATCAAGCGGTAACCCCGCCGCGTGCGAGGGGATGCGAAAGGACTATTGGGCTAAATATAACCGCGAGCCTTAATTCCCGGTGCGAAAGGAGACGCTCTGATGATTGAAGCAATGCCGGCTATTCAAACCGCCATTCAGCTCGCGCAGAAGCTGCGCGAGTTAGCCAAAAAGGCAGGAGATGCCGACCTGAAGATGATGCTGGCAGACTTGTCTGATGCGCTCGGAGACGCAAGGCTTGAGGCGGCGGACCTGAAGCAGCAGCTTTCCCAGCTAATGGATGAGAATCTGGAACTGAGGAAGCGCCTGGATGCCAAGGAACAAGCGGAGCCTACCTATGATGGAGACCTTTACGCCTTCCCAGGAGACGATGGCAGATACTGTCCTGTCTGCTGGAATACACGGCAGTTGAAAATGAAAGTGAATAAGCTGGAGGGATCATGGGCCTCTTTCGGCAACTACGACTGCCCTTCATGCAAGGCAACATTTAACTAGCTGCGCATTGTTTTTGCGCCGGCAAAATTACACCTAACCCCCAATAGCTCACCCTGAAGCTCTGAATGGTTCCAACCTCAGACTTCAGGAGATGAGCAATGTACAGTTCCCCCGCGTGTAACCCGCAATCCCGCCTGCCTCGGCTGACGCTTTGGATTCTGGTTTCTGTGTTCCTGCTGGTTGCCCTGGCGCTTGCTGCGCCCGAGCAGATGCCGGTGATCGCGTACAAGGTCGCTCTGGTGACCCTTGGCGTTGTGCTGGCGTACTGGCTGGATCGCGCGCTGTTCCCCTATGCCCGCCCGCATGAATGCCTGCCGAACCGCAACTGCCCCGGCGGTGGCAGTACCGACGCGCAAGAGGCCTACCGCTACACCATCGCCTTTGCTGCCGCCTGCCTGCGCCGGGCGCTGATCGTGATGGCCTGCGTGCTCGGCCTGACGCTGGGGCTGTGACCATGCAGGCCCGTGACCGTATCGACCGCCGTGGCAACTGCCGCCTGTTCAGCCTGATCGTCCTGCTGATCTGGGTGATCATCTTTGCCCTGGCTAACTGTCAATCGGCCACCGCTGCCGAGGTTCCGCGCGCTGCGGAGCAATACCGGCGTGACCTGGTGCGGGCGGCACAGCACGGCTTTGGCCTTGGCGCCCCTGTAGCCACGCTGGCGGGCCAGATCCACCAGGAGAGCGGTTGGCGACCTGACGCGGTCAGCCATGCCGGTGCTCAGGGGCTGGCGCAGTTCATGCCAGCTACCGCCGGGTGGATGGCCCAGCTTTACCCGCGCCAAGTTGGTCCGGCCCAGCCGTTCAACCCCGGCTGGAGCCTTCGCGCAATGGTGGCGTACAACCAGTGGCACCTCGACCGCATCCAGGCCGCGAGCCCCTGCGAGAAGTGGGCAATGGCGCTGGCCGCTTACAACGGCGGCCTCGGTTGGATCAACCGCGACCGCCGGTTGGCGTCGGCTTCCGGGGCCGACCCGCTGACCTGGTTCAATTCTGTCGAGCGGTACAACGCAGGCCGCTCGGCTGCCAACTTCCGCGAGAACCGCAACTACCCCCGCAACATCCTCGAACGCTGGGAGCCGCTGTATGTGGCGGCTGGTTGGGGGCCGGGTGTGTGCGCTGAGAGGTATCAGCTGTGAGCCGTTACCTGGTAGCCGGTGCGCTGGTAATCGCCGCGGCTCTGGGGCTGCGCTGGGTTCTCGGTTACGTCGAGGACGCTGGCCACCAGCGCGGGCTGCTGGAAGCTCAACTGGCTTGCTCAGGCGCACAGACCCAACAGCTGCAGGACTTGATCAGCTCAACCAAAGCACTTACCGAGCAGGCTCATGCCACCAGCACTGCGCTCAATCACTCAATCAGCGCCCGCCAGCAGGCAGACGCCAACACCACAAAGGAGCTGACCGATGCGCTCGTCCTTACTGCTGCTGAGCGTGCTCAGTGCCGCTTTGATGATGACAGCATGCGCCACACAACCGCCGCCCGTGATCGTGCAGCAGCCGCCGCTGCCGGCGGCCTTGGCGGTGCCGTGCCCGCCGCCGGTGGCGATGAATGACAACAGCGCAGACGCGGCATTGCTGACGCTGAAACAGCTTTATGACCAGTACGGCCTCTGCGGGGGGCGGCTGGTTGAGCTTGTGAATTACCTACAGGAGAAGCGCTGAATGGATATCGACTTGCTCATCCGTGCCGGCCAGTTCGTGTTCACCGTCGCCGTGGGCATCTTCTCGATAGCTGCCGCGCGTAAATCCAGCTCCAAGGCCGATGCCGAGGCGTTGGCCCAACGGCTCAACAGCCAAGACTCCCGAATCCTCACGCTGGAGCAGCAGCTGCTGCACATGCCAGACAGCCACCAAATGTCCGAGCTAGCCGGGGACATGAAGGCCATCAAGGCAGAGCTTGCGGGGGTGGCTCGGGAACTGGCCCCTTTGGCCAGATCTGTCGACCGAATCAATGACTACCTACTGAATGCGAGGGCTCAATGAGCAAATACGCCAACTTTCTCAGCGAAGACCGCCGCCTGGTGATCCTGCGCATCCTGGCGGAAATGCCCACCTACCGTGCCAACAGCTCGGTGTTGCATGCCGTGCTGCAGGAATGGGGGCACGAACCCAGCCGAGACCAGGTGAAGACTGAGCTGCGCTGGCTGGAGGAGCAGCAGCTAGTTGTGCTCGATGACGTGAGCGACGGAGCGGTGCTGCTGGCCAAGCTGACTGAGCGCGGCTCGGACGTTGCTGCGGGCCGCGCGCGCGTTGACGGCGTGAAGCGTCCGGGAGCCTGACCATGGGCCGCAAATCGAGCATCGACAAACTGCCTCCGGGCGTCCGGTCGCATATTGAGCGCCGCCTGCGCGAAAACCGCATGACGCTCGATGAGCTGATCGAGGATCTCCACGAGCAGTTCCCCCATGAAGACAAGCCGAGCCGCTCAGCCGTTGGCCGCTACAAGGTCAGCTTTGACGAGATGAGCAAGCGCCTGCGCGAGCAGCAAGCCATGGCCAGCCTGCTGGTCGAGGAGCTGGGTGAGAACCCGGACGACAAGGCCGGCGCGCTGATGGTGCAGTCCATCACTACGCTGACAACCCATGCCGCCCTGGGTGCGCAGATCGACGAAGAGACCACGGTTGATGACGTGCGCAAGCTGGCCCGCGCCGCCAAAGACGTGCTCGCCGCCCGCAAGGTCAGCCGCGAGGAGCGCAAGGCCATCGAGCGCGAAGCCCGCGAGGCGTTGCTCCAGGAGCAGGAACAGCGCCTGGAAGAGATGCGCGGCAGCGACGGCATGAGCGAGCAGCTGGAAAGCCGCATCCGCAACATTCTGCTGGGTAAAGCCTGATGGTGCTGCCTCCCGCCAAGCCGCTTGCCGCCGTCAGCGCCCCGCGCAAGATCGACCTTGCCGAGGAGATGGCCCTGCACGGCGTTGAAGTGCCGCAAGACATTGCAGAAGCTGTCGCCGCAAACGAGCCGGTGTTCCTCGGTTACCAGCAGCGCTGGTTTGAGGATGAGAGCCAGATCATGATCGCGGAGAAGTCGCGCCGCACCGGTCTCACCTGGGCAGAGGCTGGACGCAACGTGGTCAACGCCGCGAAGCCGAAGCGCCGCGGCGGCTGCAACACCTTCTACGTGGGCAGCAAGCAGGAGATGGCGCTGGAATACATCGCCGCCTGCGCGCTGTTCGCCCGCGCCTTCAACGAGCTGGCCGAGGCCGACGTCTACGAGCAGACGTTCTGGGATGACGGCAAGAAGGAAGAAATCCTCACCTACATGATCCGGTTCCCCAAGACCGGGCGGAAGATCCAGGCACTCAGCAGCCGCCCGAGCAACCTGCGCGGCCTGCAGGGCGACGTGGTGATCGATGAGGCAGCCTTCCATGAGTCGCTGGAAGAGCTGCTGAAGGCGGCGCTGGCACTGACCATGTGGGGCAACAAGGTACGCCTGATCAGCACCCACAACGGCGTGGACAACGCCTTCAACGGCTACATTCAGGACGCCCGCGAGGGCCGCAAGGACTACAGCGTCCACCGCATCACCCTGGATGATGCGATCGCCGAGGGCCTGTACAAGCGGATCTGCTTTGTCACCGGCCAGACCTGGTCAGCAGAAGCCGAGACAAAGTGGCGCGACGGCCTGTACAAAAACGCCCCCAATACCGAGAGCGCCGACGAAGAGTATGGCTGCGTGCCCAAGAAGTCCGGCGGCGCGTACCTGTCGCGCGTGCTCATCGAGCAGGCCATGGTGGCGGACCGCTCCATTCGCATCTACCGCTACGAGGCACCTGCAGGCTTTGAGGAATGGACCCCGGCCATGCGCGAGGCCGAGATCGAGCAGTGGTGTACCGAGAACCTGCTGCCAGAACTGGCGCGGCTCAACCCCCGCGACCGCCATGTGTTCGGCGAGGATTTTGCCCGCCGGGGCGACTTGACCGTGTTCGTGCCCATGGCCATCCGGCCTGACCTGCGCAAGCGCGTGCCCTTCACCGTCGAGCTGCGCAACGTGACCTACGAGCAGCAGCGCCAGGTGATGTTCTTCATCTGTGAGCGGCTGCCCCGGCGCGGCGGTCTGGCATTCGATGCCACCGGCAACGGCGGCTACCTGGCCGAGCAGGCCGCGCTCAAGTACGGCAGTCAGGCTGTTGACCAGGTGCACCTGTCGCAGTCCTGGTACCACGAGTGGCTGCCCAAGCTGAAAGGCGAGTTTGAGGCGCTGAACATCGAGGTTCCACGCCACCAGACTGTCCTCGATGACCTGCTGTCGATCAAGGTCGAGGCCGGCGTCCCGGTGATCGACAAGGGCCGCAAGAAGGATCTGGAATCCCAGAGCGGCAAAGGCAAGCGCCACGGCGACTTTGCGGTCGGCCTGGTGATGGCTGTGCGCGCCAGCTTCATGGACGGCACTGAGATCGACTTTACCGCCGTACCCAAACACTCCCGCGGCTTCGACAACCTCGACGCCGATGACACCGATATCGACCTGCCGGAGCAATCAGCATGGTGACCACTTCACGCATCCTCGGCCCAGACGGCCAGCCGCTGCGCACCGAGGATCTGCGCGAGCCGCAGACCGCACACCTGACCAGCCTGCACCACGAAGTGGGCGGCCACCCGTCCCGCGGGCTTACGCCGTCCAAGCTGGCCAGCATCCTCGACGGCGCAGAGCAAGGCGACGTGGTAGCGCAGTTCGAGCTGTTCGAGGACATGGAAGAGAAAGACGGCCACATCATGTCGGAGATGTCCAAGCGCCGCCGCGCAATCACCGGGCTTGAGTGGGACATTGTGCCGCCAGACAACGCCACCGCTGCCGAGAAGAAGGCCGCAGCCGAGCTGTACAGCCTGCTGCAGGGGCTGGATGACTTTGAGGAGGTTCTGTTCGACACCACCGACGCGATCGGCAAAGGCTTCGTCTGCCAGGAGATCGAGTGGCAGCACTCCGCCGGCATCTGGCTGCCGCGCCACATCGATCACCGCCCGCAGAGCTGGTTCCAACTGGCGCGTGGCGTGCGGCAGGAGATCCGCCTGCGCGGCTCGGCCGGTGGTGAGGCTCTGCAGCCCTTCGGCTGGATTACCCACGCGCACCGCGCCAAAAGCGGGTACCTGGAGCGCTCTGCGCTGTTCCGCGTGCTGGTGTGGCCATACCTGTTCAAGAACTACAGCGTGGGCGACCTGGCCGAGTTTCTGGAGATCTACGGCATCCCTATGCGCGTGGGCAAGTACCCCAGCGGCGCTACCCAAGCGGAGAAGCTGACCCTGCTGCGCGCGCTGGCAGCCTTGGGCCACAACGCCGCCGGCATCATCCCCAACGGTATGGAGCTGGAGTTCCTCAACGCCGCCGAGGGCGACCCGGCCGCGTTCAAGCTGATGATCGAGTGGTGCGAGAAGACCCAGAGCAAGGCGATTCTCGGCGGCACCCTGACCAGCCAGGCCGATGGCGCGAGCAGCACCAACGCCCTGGGCAACGTCCACAACGAGGTGCGCAAGGAACTGCGCGACTCCGACGCCAAGCAGGTGGCCAAGACACTCAGCCGCGACCTGGTCTACCCGATCGCGCTGCTCAACGGGCTGGTGACCAACTGGGAGCGCTGCCCTCGGTTCAAGTTTGACCTGCAGGAGCCGGAAGACCTCAAGTACTACGCCGACGCGCTTCCCAAGCTGACTGAGCTGGGCATTCAGGTGCCACGCCAGTGGGCACAGGAGCGCCTTGGCATCCCTGAGCCAGAGGGCAACGAGGACGTGCTTCAGCCGCCGCAGAAAGCCCCCGCGCCAGAGGCAGAGCCGGCCACAAAGACCGCAGCGGCCACCGCGCAACAAGGCGCACTCACTGCAGCCGACCGGCTGGACGATCACCTACAGCCGGCGACCGCGACCTGGATCGAGCAGATCCGCCAGCTTGTGGAGCGAGCAGACAGCCTGGAGCAGATCCGCGATGGGCTGGCCAACCTGCTGCCGGGCATGAGCATCGAGCAGTACGCCGAGGGTATGGCGCAGGCGCTGGCTGCAGCGGCCCTGCAGGGCCGACTGGATATCATCGAGGAGGCTGCCCGTGGCCGTTAGCGCTGTCAGCCTGCCGTTCCGCGAGCAGAACGAGTTCCTGCGCCGCAAACTCAACCTGCCGACCGAGTCATGGACCGATATCTACACCCGCGAGCACGACTACGCCTTTGTGGTAGCCGGTGCCAACCGCGACGAGCTGGTGGCCGACTTTCGCCAAGCGGTGGAGAAAGCCATCACCGGCGGCACCAGCTTGGAGGAGTTCCGCCGCGAGTTCGACGCCATCGTCGCGCGTCATGGCTGGAGCTACAACGGCGGCCGCAACTGGCGCAGCCGGGTGATCTACGAGACCAACCTGCGCAGCAGCTACATGGCCGGCCGCTATGAGCAGCTGATGGCCGTGCGCGAGGAGCGCCCCTACTGGCAGTACATCCACAGCGATGCGGTGGAGCACCCACGAGAAGAGCACGAGGCCTGGAACGGCATGATCCTGCACTGGAGCGACCCGTGGTGGCGGTACCACTTCCCGATCAACGCCTGGGGCTGCCAGTGCAGCGTGCGCGCCCTGAGTCAGCGCGATCTTGAACGTATGGGCAAGACCGGGCCAGACACCGCGCCACCGATCGTCATGGAACAACGCATCATCGGCCAGCGCAGCCCCAACGGGCCGCGCGTGGTTGAGGTACCCAAGGGCATTGACCCCGGCTTTGAGTACGTGCCGGGGCAATCGCGGCTGAACAGCCAGATCCCGCCGGAGCTACCCGACCCGCCATTGCCGGGTTCGACCGGCGGACCGGGCTTACCCAATACGCGCCCATCAGACGAGCTGCCGACGCCCCGGCCGGCGCCAGCGGGCCTGCTGCCACCCAACCTGCCGGCGCAAGATTACGCCGAGGCATTCCTGCAGGCGTTCGGTGCTGATATGGATACTCCAGTGGTCTTCCGGGATGTGCTGGGCGAGCGCCTGGTGGTTGGTAGCGAGCTGTTCACCACCACCAAGGGCACACTCAAGTCGATGAAGAATGAGCGCGGCCCCTTCATGGCACTGCTGGCCGCGGCCCTGCGGCTGCCAGATGAGATCTGGGCACGAGTGGAATGGCATCACGGGCAGAAAAAGGCCGTGGTTCGGCGCCGCTATGTTGCGCAGTACCTGGTAGAGGGTGAGTCGACACCAATGCTGGCCGTGTTTGAGCTGGGCGTAGACGGTTGGTCTGGTGTAACGACGTTTCGACCAGAGCAAGACATCAACGATATGCGGGTGGGCGTGCGGTTATACAGGCGGGAAGAATGAGCCAGGGGCCGGCACCCCTGGCACTGCCACGCTTGGATGTTCAATAGCCGGGAACCCCACGCAGCAGCTTGGCCACAGTATAGGATCAACCCATGGCAGGTGCCACACTCGAATTCGACAACAGCCAGGCGCTGGCGATCATCAACCAGGCCGCGCAGGCGCTGGGCGACCCGGCCCCGTTGCTGCGCAGCATGGGCGAGTACCTGCTGATTGCCCACGATCAGCGCTTCGCCAGCCAGACCTCACCAGACGGCAAGCGGTGGCAGGCGCTGAGCCCGGCGTACCAGCGCCGCAAGAAGAAAAACAGAGACAAGATCCTGCAGGCCGATGGCTACCTGAAGAACACCTTGGTCTACCAGGTGAACGGTGGCGACCTGCTGTTTGGGAGTAACCGGGTCTATGCGGCCATTCACCACTTCGGCGGCACCATCGATGTTGCTGCCCGCAGCCAGCAGGCATACTTCAAACAGGAACGCAGCGGCGCGATCGGCAATCGGTTCGTACCGAAGCGCAAAAGCAACTTTGCCCAGTGGGTGACCATTGGCAACTACTCGATCCAGATCCCGGCCCGGCCGTGGCTGGGTACTAGTGACGCTGATAGCGAAGAACTGACCAATATCGCTCTCGACTACATCCGCAAGGTCGGTTTTGGCACAAGCCCCTAAAACGCCTGCAGAAGCCCCTGAGGGCGTTTACCGGCTACGGATGCTCGCACCAAACCCCGTTTCACGCTGATTTAGCGTTTATAAACGCGTTTAGCGCCACTCCTTCGCCTCTGTTGCGCTCTCACCTGCATCTGCAGGCTGAAATTCCCCCGCCTGCTGATTTTTGCGCCCGCAAAAATACAAACGCTCCCGCAGGGCCAATCATGGCCCCATGAAAAGACATCTCTCCCATTTCGCCATTGCCCCGTGCTCGTTTCAGATGCCGGAGGCCGCCAACGGCAACCTGGTGCGTATCCAGGTGACGCCGGCCGGATTCTTTCGTCCGGCTGACGGTCGCCAGATCGACGTGCCGGGCTGGTACATCGACGCCAGCATTGCGCAGCGGGTGATTGAACGCTTCAACGCTCGCGTCCAGCCGCTGGTGCTCGACTACGAACACCAGACCCTGAACAAGGAAAAGAACGGTCAGCCGGCGCCGGCCGCTGGCTGGTTCCAGTCCCTGGAATGGGAGGAAGGCGTCGGCTTATTTGCCATCGCTGAGTTGACCGACCCCGCACTGGAGCACCGCAAGAAGAAGGAATACCGCTTCTTCAGCCCGGTGTTTGAGTACAACGGCACCACCGGCGAAGTGGTCGAGCTGCACATGGGTGCCATTACCAACAACCCGGCGATCCACGGCCTGCAGGAAATGACCCTGCTGGCCGCGGCCACGTTCGGGTTTCACCAACCCGAGGATGACTCCGTGAATGAACTGCTCAAAGCGCTGCTCGCCGCGCTCGGCTTGCCCGAAACCACAACCGAACAAGCAGCCATCACCGCGCTGACCGCGCGCCTGGCTGAAGACCCACTGACCAGTGTGCGCAAAGTCCTTGCGCTGGATGAAAAAGCCGACCAGGGCGCCGTAATCGCCGCCTGCACCGCGCTGCAAACCAAGGTCGCCACTGTTGACCCGGCCAAGTTCGTGCCGGTTGACCAGGTGGCAGCAATGCAGACGCAACTGGCTGCACTGACTGCCCGCCTGCAGGAGCGTGACGACAAGGAAGTCACCCAACTGATTGATGCCGCTCTGGAGGATGGTCGCCTGGCCAAAGCGCTGGAGCCTTGGGCACGTGAGCTGGGCAAGTCGAACGTCGCCGCGCTGACCTCGTATCTGGATTCGGTCACGCCGATCGCGGCGCTCACCAGCACCCAGACCAAAGGCAAGGCGCCGGTGGTCGACAACGAAACCGGACTGACCGAGGCCGAGCTGGCGGTATGCGCGGCGACCGGCATCAGCGCCGAGCAATTCAAAGCCCAGAAGGAGGCTTAACCCATGGCACTCACTGCTGACCGCAACACCAAGCGCCGTGATGGCGTGCTGTACAGCGACCCGGTCGCTGCAGCCACCCGCATCTTTGCCGGCTCCATTGTGTGCCTGGATGCATCGGGCAACGCCGTGCCGGGGTCAACCGCAACCACGCTGACCGCTCGGGGCGTTGCCCAGGAGCAGGTCGACAACCGCGACGGCGCTGCAGGTGATCTGCGCGTTGAAACCCGCCGAGGGGTGTTCCCGTTTGCCAACAGTGCCAGCACGGATGAAATCACCCGCGCTGACATCGGCAACAGCGCGTACATCGTCGACGACGAAACCGTGGCCAAAACCAACGGCACTTCCACCCGCTCAGTTGCTGGCGTTATCCGCGATGTGGATGACAGCGGCGTCTGGGTCGAGATTTAAGGAGCAAGACCCAGATGATCATCAACAGTGGCAACCTGAAAACCCTGAATGTTGCGTTCAAGGCCGCGTTTGCACAGGCATTCGCTGACGCGCTGGTCGACTACGACCAGATCGTGCTCGAAGTGAAGTCGACCACCGCCACCGAGGAATACGGCTGGCTGGGCCAGACTACCGGCTTCCGTGAGTGGATCGGGGACCGCGTCATCCAGAACCTGAAGCAGCACGGCTATTCGATCAAGAACCGCACCTTCGAGAACACCGTCGGCGTCCCGCGTGAAGCGATCGAAGACGACCAGTACGGCGTGTACACCCCGCTGATGGCTCAACTGGGCCAAGACGCGAAGGAGCACCCGGCCGAGCTGGTGTATGCGCTGCTGAAAGACGGTTTCAACCAGAAGTGCTACGACGGCCAAAACTTCTTCGATACCGACCACCCGGTGCTGAACAAGGCCGGCGTGGAGCAGTCGGTCAGTAATTTCCAGGGCGGTTCTGGCACGCCGTGGTTCTTGCTGGATACCACGCGCATGATCCGGCCGATCCTGCTGCAGAAGCGCAAGCCGTACAACTTCGTGGCCAAGAACCAGGAAACCGATGAGAACGTGTTCACGCGCAAGGAATTTGTGTACGGCGTGGATGCCCGCCTGAACGTCGGCTTTGGTCTGTGGCAGCTGGCCTATGCCAGCAAGCAGACGCTGGATGCCACCAACTTCAGCGCTGCTTATGCAGCGATGCAGGGCCTGAAGGGCGACAACGAGCGGCCGCTGGGCATTCGCCCGAAGCTGCTGGTCGTGCCGCCGACTCTGCGCGAAGCCGCGCTGGAAGTGGTCAAGGCCGAGCGCAATGCCGCAGGTGCAACCAACATCAACCGCGACGTGGTCGACGTGCTCGTCACCCCGTGGCTGGCGTAAGGGGGCACCATGGCTGCCAAGAAACCCTCTACCGGCAACAAGGTGCAGGAGCCGGCGTCGAGCGCGCCGGTCACTGACCAAGCAACCGCACAACCCACCGAGAAAGCAGCCTCGGCCGCTACCGCTGCTCCGGCAGCAAAGGAGACGCCCAGCGCGGAGGCCGCCAAGGATGGTGCTGCCATTGAAGCGCTGTGGATTCGGTCGGTACCGGAGTCATTCCGCCGCTGCGGCTTCCGCTTCACCCGTGAGGGCTTGGGCATCGCGCTTGATGCCCTGACGGATGAGCAGATCGAGGTGCTGGAGTCTGACCCCAATCTGGTGGTCGAGCGCACCAGCGTCACCACCGAGGATGACTCCGAGTGAGCTACATCACCCACGCCCAGCTGGCCGAGCGGCCAGGTGCAAAGGAGCTGGCCGAAGCCGCCACTCCCGCGCACCTGCGCGCTACCCCGCCAGAGCTGATGGAAGCCGCCCTGACCGGCGCCGACCGCAGCAGCTGGACGGACGACGAAAACGCCCGAGCCGATGAGGCCCTTGCCCGCATTGATGATGCGGTGAAAGACGCTGCAGCGGTGATTGACGGTTTCCTGGCCAAGCGTGGGTACCTGCCACTCGATCCGGTGCCGGACATGGTGACTGTGTGGTGCCGGGCCATCACCCGGTACAACCTGCACCAGCACCGGGTAAGCAACGAAGGCACCGACCCGATCGTGCGGGACTACCGCGACGCGATGAAGCTGCTGCAGCTGACCGCAGACGGCAAGTTCAGCCTGGGCGGCAACGACCCGGTGCAGGCCAGCCCGAGCGCGATTGATGTGCGGTTTGATGCGTCGCCGAGTGTATTCAGCCGCAACGAGCTGAAGGCGTTCCGATGAATCCGCTGGATACCTCAATCATCGAAGCGCGCCTGAAGGCCGCTGTGCCGGCACTGGATACCGTTGCTGGCGTGGTTGAGTACAGCCAGATCAAGGATCTGAGCAGCTTCCGGCCAGGCACTGCGTATGTGGTGCTGGCCTCAGAGCGCAACCCGGCTGCCGGCACCCCGCAGCCGCGCAAGGCCACACCGGCCCAGGCGACCTTCGGGGTAGTAGTCGTTGCGCAGAATTACCGCGATCAGTCCGGCAAGGCCGCACTGGACGATATCAGCAGCATCGTTGGCGCAGTTCGCCAGGCGCTGAACGGATGGATGCCCCAAGGCTGGAGCCCCATCGTTTGGCTGCAGGGCGACGCACTGGACAGCGACGCCAGCCGGGTGCTCTGGATTGATGTTTTCACCACAACCCACGTTCTCAGGGGAAATACATGAGCAAGACAATCAAGGTGACCCTGCTGAAGGCTCACAAACATGCCGGTAAGGATTACAAGGCCGGCGCCAAAATCGACGTCACGGAACCAACCCGTGACTGGTTGCTGGGCCTCGGCTTGATCGAAGCCGGTGCGCCTGCAGTTGAAGACAAACCCAAGACTGGGGGTGAGAAATGAGCCAGGAAGTCTATCAATACGGCCAGGGTAAAGTTGAGATCGCGCCAATCGTAGATGGTGTGATCGGTGCCTGGCGGTGGCTGGGCGACGTGAGTGCGATGACTCTTGCTATTGAAGAGGCAAAGTTCTCGCACAATGAGTCCTACAGTGGTGAAAAGAGCGAGGTGCGGGAAATCGTTACTGGCGTCACGTGTAACGGTTCTATCACGCTGCAGTCCCTATCGGCCGAGAACGTTGCGCAATTCACCCGTGGCACTAACACCGAGAAGGCAGCCGGCACGGTTTCGGAAGAACCCCTTGGCACTGTGGCCGCAGGTGACGTGCTGGTGCTTGATGACTTTGGTCTTTCCAACATCGTGGTGATCGACAGCACCGGTACCCCGGCGACCATTGACCCGTCTCATTACGAGTACGACGGCTACAACGAGCTGACCTTTAACTCGCTGCCGGACCCCGCGCCGACCATGCCGCTGAAGGTTTCGTACAGCCATACTGCGTACAAACGTGTTGCCCTGTTGAATGGCCAGAAAGCGGAAATCGCCCTGCGTTACAAGGGCATCAACTTGGCCGAGGGCAACAAGAAGCAGTACGTCGAGTTCTACAAGGTGAGTCCTGGTCTGCTGCAGAACCTGGAGCTGATCAACAACGGTCAGCAACTTGCGCAGTCTCCGGTCAGCTTCAAACCGCTGAGGGACACCAGCAAGCCTGCTGACGGTGAGCTTGGGCAGTTTGCTCAAGTTGTCACCGTGGACTACTGACCATGGCGCGTAAAAAGCAGGCCGATATCGTCGTACCTGCCTCGGCACCCGCCGAGGTGGGCGCAGATGATCTGGAAGTGCTTCACCCGGATCGCTCGACGACCATCGCCGGCCGGGCCATCACCATGCGCGAGTACGGGTTTATTGAGGGGCTGAAGCTGGCCCATCTGTACAAAGGCATTGTTGATGACATCAGCCAAGCTGTGACCATCGAGCGCTCGCCACCGCTGGAAGAGATCGTGGCGCTGCTCGCGGCGCATGCGGACCAGGTGGAGCAATTGATCGCCATTGCAGCCGATGTTGAGGTCGAGTGGGTTCGCGGCCTGGATGACCGCAACGGCATGAACCTGATGTACCTGTGGTGGATCGTAAACGCCCCTTTTTTCTTGCGGAGGGTGTTCGACCGCATCAAGGCCAACATGGTCAAAGCCGCGGTGGACGCTGGGGCGACGCCTACGCCGTCCTCATCGAGCACGGCCACCGACCAGGCGACATTGGGCGATACACCCGCCGCCAAGTGAATCTGTATCTGGACAGGGCTCTGGCCCGAGACCGTAGCAAGCGCCGCCAGCTGGTGAGCGACGTAAACGCGGCTTTTATAGGTGGCAAGGCTGCGAAGGAGCACCTGGACACCATCAAGATTTGATCAGGGCACCAGGGAGGCTGCGGGACGCAGCCGGTCGGAACCAAAGGACAGGCATAAGCGGCTTCGGCCGCTTTCTTTTTGCGCCGGCAAAAATACATCACCTCGCGCGCGCGCGACCATGGGACTGAACTTACCCAGACCCACGCGCCCATGTCGAACAAAGACCTCGAACTAGCCCTCCGTATCAAAGCCGACCTTGACCAGGGCAAGGCCGAGCTGCAGGAGTTTTCGCAGGAGCTGAGTAACACTGGCGAAGCGGCCGAAGCAGCAGCAACAGACCTGTCGAAGGTGGGTGAGTCTGCTGATCGAGTGGCTCCCCGTGTAAAAATCCTTGGGGACGAACTAGGTAGCGCCCTGAGTGATGCTGGTTCCGTCGCGGACACAGCCGCAATTGATATAGCCAAGGTGGGTGAGTCCGCCGAAGCCGCTGCTTCAGATATCGCCAAGGTGGGTGAATCCGCCGAGCAGCAAGCACTGCGGATTCGCATGATGGTGGACGCCAGCCTGGCGCAAGCGAATGCTCATGAGCAGGCAGCGCAAAGCGCTGTGCAAATGGCTACCGCCTTGGACCGGGCTGACGCGGCATCAGCCAAGGTAGCCGCAGCCCAGACGGCCGCCATGAATGCGTACCACCAGACGGAACGTGCAACCACATCGACGGCTTCAGCCCAGGACAAGGTCGCCGCCTCAACCCGCACGGCCGCCACCGCAGCCGACCAGCAAGCGCAGGAGCTGACCGACTTGCTGGGCCGGATTGATCCGGTTGTCCGCGAGCTGGACAAACTCGATGCCATGGAGCGCCAGCTGGCTGATGCGCACCGTGCCGGGCGAATCGACACCGAGACCTGGTCCGTCTACAACGCCAAGCTGGCCGAAAACCGTAATCGCTTGGCGGCATCCTCAGACATGACCGGCCGGGCCGCGCTGACCACCCGCCAGTACCAGCAGGCTATGCGCCAGCTGCCCATGCAGCTCACCGACGTCACCACCAGCTTGGCAACGGGCATGCCGATTTGGATGGTTGCCATCCAGCAAGGTGGCCAGATCAAGGACAGCTTCGGCGGCATTGGCCCTGCTGCCCGCGCGGTTGTGTCCTCAATTAACCCGATGACGCTGGCGATCGGCGCGGCCGTTGCTGCAGCGGTTGCCCTGGTTGTTGCGCATGAGCAAGGCGCTGCGGAAGCGCGCCGCTATAAAGAAGCACTGATCCTGACCGGCAACGCAGCGGGCACCAGCTCTGATCAGCTGGCTGCTATGGCCGAGCGCATCGACGGCATCGCTGGTACCCAACGTCAGGCCGCTGCTGCGCTGGCTACTGCTGCTCGATCGGGCAAGCTGGCAGGTGATCAGCTGGAGCAGGTGGCGCAGACCGCTATCCAGTTGCAGATCGCGCTGGGCAAGGCGGTCGAGGAGACGGTCGAAGAATACGAGAGCCTGGCGCGCGATCCGGTACAGGGGATCATCAAGCTGAATGAGCAGTACGGCTTCTTAACCGCGTCCGTAATGCAGCAGATTCGCTCCCTCAAGGACCAGGGCGACGAGATCGGCGCAGTGCGCCTGGCGATGGACACCTACTCCAACACCATGCAGAGCCGAGCTGGCCAGGTGGTAGAGAACCTTGGCCTGATTGAAACAGCATGGCGCGGCATTAAGTCGATCGCGGCGGAGTCCTGGGACGCGATGCTGGGCATTGGCCGCGAAGCCACACTTGAGCAGCAGCTGGCCAAGGTCGAGCGCGAGATCGAGCAGCGCGCCCGCAATGCCACCCCCAACCCGATGGCGTTCCGGGTTCGTACAAGCCGCGATGACGAGTTGGAGGCCGAGCGCGAACAGTTGCGGCTGGATATCCAGGAGCGTGACGCGCGGGCCAAGCGTGAAGGCGAAGAGCGCCGCATCAACAACGAGTCAATCGAAGCCCAGGAATACATCGCGAACCTTCGCGAGCAATCACTCACCCGCGTTGAGCAGCGCGAGAAAGCCATTGCCGAATACCGGGCCAACGTCGAACGGATTCGCGCGGCTGACCCGAACAGCAGTCTGATCGCACCTGACCAGATCACCCGCGACATTGCCGCCATTGAAAAACGCTTTCAATCCAACGGCCGCTCGGGCACATCTGACGCCGAGCGTCTGGCCGAGCAGAACCGCCGCTGGGTCGAACAGCTGGAGAAGGAAGCCGCTACCTTCGGCCAAGGCAAAGCCGCAACCCGTGAATACGAGCTGGAGCAGCGCAACCTGACCGGCGCCATGCGCGAGCGGGCCGAGGCCGCGTGGGAGGCGCTGGATGCTGCCGAGCGGCAGAAGGCATCCGACGAACAAGCCAAGCGCGACACCCAGCTGCTCACTCAGCTGCAGCTGGACTACCTCAAGGCCACCGGCAACGCCGTCGAAGCGACCGAGGCCGAGATCGAGCGCAAGTACGGCGCCCTGCGTGACCGCCTGCTGGCGCGTGGCGAAACTGACTCCGCTACCTTGGTCGATAAGCTGATCGGTGTTGAATCGGCGCAGGCTCAGCTGCAGGAGCTGGAGCGCCAGATCGCCCAGATCTTCGCCGAGCAGTCGCGCCGCGAGCAATCCATCCAGGCACAGACTCAAGCCGGCCTGATGGGCGAGCTGGAAGCACGCCGCCAGATCGTCGACGTTCATCAGGAGACGGCAGCGCAGATCGAGGCGCTGTTGCCGCTGATGGAAGAGCTGGCGGGCACCATTGGCGACCCTGCCGCGCTGGAGAACATCGAGCGCATCCGCGCCGAACTGGAGACCATGCAGGTCGTCAGCAACGAGCTGTCGCTGGCGCTGCGTGACGGCCTGCAGAGTGGCCTTGAAGAGGCAATCCTCGGGCTGGCCGACGGTACCATGAGCCTACGCGACGCCCTCGATAGCCTGGTACTCGGCATCGCCGAGTCAATGGCCCGCATGGCCAGTGAGCAGCTTGCCGAGATGGCAACCAGCGGCATCATGAGCCTATTCCAGCAAGGGGTTCAGGCAGCGACCGCAGCAGCTGGCCAGAAGGCCGCGGCCGAGGTCGCAGCCATCCAGACCGTGACGCTTGCTCAGCAGGCAGCCGATACCACCCGTGCCACCTCATCGGTGCTTGCTGCCAACACCGCAGCAGCTGGCCAAGCCGGCGCTGCAGCAACCACCGCAACCGCCTGGACGCCGGCAGCGATCGCCGCGTCGATCGGCAGTTTCGGCAGCGCGGCCGCGATCGGCCTTGCGGCTGTTGTCGCCGCAATGGCGTTTCAGGCGTTCGCTGACGGTGGTCAGGTTCGCGGCCCCGGCACGACCACCTCGGACAGCATCCCGACCCTGCTGTCAGACCAGGAGTTTGTCACCCGCGCTGCGGTGGTCACCCAGCCGGGCGCGTTGGACTTCCTGCAGGACTTCAATGCCCGCGGCATGTCGGCCCTTGCCGACTGGTCGGGGGCTGCTCGCCACTCAACGGGCGGGCTGGCCGGAGTGCCGGCACCCGCTATGCCGGCGCCGTCGACTGGTACCGGATCAATGCCCGAGCCAGCCTCGGCGCTCAGCACCAACGTGGCTAACAACTTCCGCTTCAATGCGCTGTTCGACATCGAAGACATCGCCGCACGCCTGGGCAGCTCGCCGGGATTCACTGACGTGCTCATCAACATGACCGCCACCAATGCCACCGCCATGCAGAGCGCGCTGACCACATGAGCTACTTAGAAGACGGGTATGTGCTGTGGCCAGTGCCGCCGGATTGGGACGCCGGGGTGCGCGAGCAGCTGGAGTGGCTGACGGACGTGATCGAGGCCCGCACCGGCGCCAAGCAGAAGCGCGAGCTGCGCCTCGGCCCGCGCCGCCAGTTCACGTTTGAGGTGATTGCAAACGATCAAAGCCGCCGTGTGCTGGACATGATCCTCGCCGACCATGGCTCCAACTACTGGCTGCTGCCGATCTGGCACGACGTGCAGCTGCTGCCGGCGCTCGATGCCGGCGTCGACACCATCCCCTGCAAGACAGAAGGTTTTGAGCTTTTAGCCGACAGCCTGGTCGTCGTCTGGGCCTCGGTGAACAACTGGTGGCTGGCCGCGATCGAGGACGTGGGCGAGGACTACATCACCACCGGCCTGCCGACCGATCGCGCCTGGCCTGCAGGCTCGCGCCTGTACCCGGTGCGCCTTGCGCGTCTCGACCGCCAGCCGGAGGAAGCCGCATGGACCGACACCGCCGGCACCCGGG
>AZIG01007399.1_pt1 | contig 31790 bp, 33 predicted proteins | sample 359071 | NCBI WGS metagenome assembly AZIG01 (sample SAMN02429714, study PRJNA222667) | marine sediment metagenome | biome: Sediment sample; isolation source: enrichment culture of sample MGS-AQ(UA) from oil contaminated terminal site... | place: Jordan: Aqaba | collected 2011-05-15 | depth 18 m m | reverse complement strand
TCACAGGTCATACGACCTGTGTTCGTGACACACAGTACTGGTTGCCCTTCTTCGTTTGATGCATTTCAGGATCGCGCTTGCCTTCCTTGTTGTTGGTCGAACTGGGCGCGTGGATGATGGTAGCGTCGACAATGGTGCCCTGGCGCAACGACAGGCCCTTGTCTTGCAGGTAATTGTTGATGGTTTCCAGAATGCCGGCCGCCAACTGATGCTTCTCCAGCGGGTGCCGGAAGTTCATGATCGTCGTGTCTTCGGGGATCGGAGCGCTGAGCGTCAGACGAGCGAACTGGCGCATCGAAGTGATCTCGTACAGCGCCTCTTCCATGGCGGAATCGCTCAAAGAGAACCAGTTCTGCAGCAGGTGAATGCGCAGCATGGTTTCCAGAGGATAAGGCTTGCGGCCACCGCCAGCCTTTGGGTAGTGAGGCTCGATCAACGCCACCAGTCCACTCCACGGAACCACCTGTTCCATCTCGGCCAGGAAACGCTCGTGACGGGTTTGCTTGCGCTTACCGGCGTACTCGAAATCGGAAAAGCTCATCTGGCTCATGGGATGGCGGACTTGTAGAAGGCAGTTGGACGGAGGGCTATTTCAGCACAGGTCAGATGGCCTGTGCTGACTTGATCGGAGAATCCCTAGAGATCGCAAAGTTACGATTATGTTGACCGGCAACGCCTCTGTCAGCTCGGGTTCGTATGCACGTAGTCGAGCCTTTGCCTTAAGAGGGTTAGTACCGATAGCTTGCCTGCACTAAAAATATATTCGCACTGTTCTCGTAATTTGCACTGTATTCGGGTTGAAGGCCAGAGTTGTTCGCTTGGTTTACCGAGGCTTTGGATTCCCAGAGATAGCCATAAGCAAAGTCTATCGTCAGATCGGGGCTCGGCAAATAAGCGCCACCCAGGGTCACGACTTGGCGGTTACCAACCGGAACGCGCACGCTACGATCGGCATTGCTGATTGGCGACGGATCGTAGGCGTAGCCTGCACGCAGCAACCATTGTTGGTTCAATTGAAAGGATGTACCAACGGCGGTGGACCATGTGTCGTGCCAGTTCAATGGTTCGTCCACACGCTCCAGGCCCGCACTCTGGCCAAGGGCGGAAACATCGCTGTTGATTGCCTCGATCTTTTTCAGTCGACTCCAACGCTTCCAAGTGGTTCCCAGGTAGCCCGTCCAGCGACTATTGAAATGATGGGTGATAGAGGTGTCCACGGATTCGGGCATCGTGATGTCTATCTTGTTGTCATACTTTCCGTCCAGCGGGATAACGCTCGGAGAGCCGGAAACCTCGGTATGCCCTTTTAGGTGATAGCTCACCTTCGAGTGATAGTTAATCCCCCAACTTGTTGCATCACTCAAGTCAACCAAGAGGCCGACGTTGTAGCCAATTGCCGTGTCATCGCCTTTGAGGGTGATCTGTGTGTCCTGGCCGTTGTTCAGGGCCCCGCTGGCCAGGTAATTCTGAAGTTCTGCATCGAAATGGTTTATGGTCGGCCCGCCACCAATGGACACGTAATCATTGATCCGATAGGCAATGGTGGGCTGCAGGGTGACCTCCTTGGTCGAGCTATAGGAACCTTGGTAGCGCCCCTGAAAAGTGCTCTCGTATTCGTTGATCAGACCACTCGGAGCATAGAGGCCCAGACCAATCGAAAAACGATCATCAAGCGGCGTCGACATATAGGCGAAGGGCAGGATCGTCAAAGGTACCGAGTCCCCCTTATTTGTTCCTGCGACACTGCTCTGCGCATCACTAATGTCGTCGCTCCCCGAGATGATCGCCGCCCCGCCGGAAATCTCGGCACGTTTCAACTTGGTCAAGCCAGCAGGATTTCCGTAGATGGTGCTGGCGTCCAGTGCGGAAGACGACCTTCCCGCATAAGCAGTTCCCGCGCTGCTGGCACTTTGTTCGTTAAGAGCAATGCCATTGGCACCTGCAATTGTAGAGGCACTGAGCAGTGCCATTACACTGGTGTACTTAACCCACGCAGCACACTTTCGCTGAGCGGAGAGACACGGGATTTCACAGCCATTGATTTTCATTTTCCACCTCTCGTTTATTGTTTTTGTTGATTGCACGCAGGCAAGGCTTTGCCTTCCTGTGCACTTTTGAGTGCCGGTTGGAGTTGATCGAAGTGGTGTAAAAGAACCTGAAGAAACACCGCCAGGGCAAGACTGCTGGACTTACAAATGCGAGCCAGGGACTCAATTAAGCCATTCGACTTGGAAGCTATAGCGCAAGAGCGGCGCCACGATTTCCTGGTTAGTTCCGGCCCGGACGCGGGCGAAATGCCCGCGACCAGAAGTGGTCATTCGTTCAGGCTGCGACCCTGACCTAAAGAAGCCTTGACTTCATCGCTCAGCCTTACCGCTTCGGCGACTTTTCCAGCATCGAAACCGATCCACTCGATAAGCCGGCGCAGCAAGCCTGGCGCTTTCGCCACCAGCATCTGGCTGCGTGGCACCGTCACCAAGTCATGCCGCTGCTCGATGCAATCCACCAGGGCGGCCACCACCTGCTCCAACGCGACGAACTGCCAGATCCCCTGATGGTTATTCCAGACCAGGGTGGAGGACGGCCCATCAACGATCGCCTCCATCATCGGCGTTTGGAAGAAGGTCGGGTGGAACGAGCCTACGCTCACACCGTGCTGACGAAGCTCCAGACGCAAGCTGTCACACAGGGCCCAGACTCCTGCCTTGCTGGCGGTGTAGGCCGTGTTCAACGGCGAATGAACGAAAGCCGCCATAGACGAGATGGCCAGTAGATAACCCTGGCGTGCCTTCACGTGGGGCAGTGAAGCGCGGAAGGTGCGCGCCACGCCGTTGAGGTTGATATCGATTACCCGGTCAAACGTGGCGGGATCGATATGCTCTAGGGCTACCACCGAGCTGACGCCAGCGCCGGCGACCACAACATCAATTCCGCCGAAATGCTGCGCGGCCTCTTTTAACGCCGTTTCCAGACTCTCAATTGAGCGCACATTGGCCACCCAACCGACAGCGACATTAGGCCCGCCCAGGGTGACAGCCATGGCATTCAGGCTATCCAGATCGAGATCCAGCAAGACCAGCTTCGCGCCTTTGTCGCGAAGGGCCTGCGCGGCGGCTCTGCCGAGACCTCCCGTGGCACCAGTGATAGCGATGACGCGGTCGTTTAATGAGTAGCTCTTCATGGGTGAACCTTAAGCAAGTAGTGGGGCATCAACTTGGGCTCTGGGTGCGAACGGTTTCTTCTTCCAATTGGTGGAGCAACCGCTGCAGGCGGGCATCGCGTGTCAGATGCCAGTCTGTGAAGACGTTGAACAGGCCGCGCAACAGTGAGATGGGCGCCCAGCGAGCCGGTACAACGATGCGCGGCTGGCGCTTTTGTAGACCGCGCACCACGCCACGTGCCACCTGTTCAGGTGCAATCGCCCGATGCAGGAAGGCCGGCAATAGGGTCTCGTTCATCTGGGTGGCGATGGCGTTGCCACCGAAAGCGACCTTGGCGATGGCGGTCGCCGTCCAGCCGGGATAGAGCACGCTGGCGCTGGCGCCGGTCGCACTTAACTCGGCGCGCAGCGAGCGGGCCAGCGACTCCACCGCTGCCTTGCTCGCGGCATAGGGCGCGTTGGCCATGCCGTTCAAGTAGGCATAGGTCGACGACGTGACCAGCACTTGACCCCGATTGCGCACGACCTCCGGCAGTGCGGCGCGCATCGCGTGCCACACCCCGAACAGATCCACCTCAATGATGCGACGGAACTCCGCTTCGTCGCAGGTGCGTAGGGTCGCCGGTACGCCTCGCCAGGAGATGCCGGCATTGGCGAAGGCCACATCGAGACGGCCGAAACGCTCGACTGCTTGGCGTATCACTGCCTTTGCCGCCTCGGCGTCGGTGACGTCGAACGCCAGCGGCAACACGCGTTGGCTGTTGAACTCCTGAGCCAACTTGTCCACCGCCTCCTGCGAGGTATCGGTCAGCACTAGGCTGGCACCCTGCACATACAGTTCGCGTGCACTGGCGGCGCCGATGCCGCCAGCCGCGCCGGTGATCAGAACCACTTTGCCTTGAAGGTCGTACATATTCTTATCTCTTCGTTGGCGTGCTTGGCACGTTGCGCTTGAGGAAGTCGAGTTGATCACCCACCACCTGCTCGAAGGCTTCGCCTACATAAATATCGAAATGCCCATGGGCATAGCGATGGATCTCATGACGTGGCGCGCGCCTGGCGTGACGCAGCGTCTGCTTCGCCGGTGCCACGCTGTCGGGATCGCACACGCAAAACAGCACGGGGGCCTGGATACGAGGTGTACTGTGCCCGGGGTAGTAGCGAATGATGTCCAGGGCAAAGCGCGCGGCGGCCTCTTTGCGGATGTGCGCACCTGACGGGATCAGCCCGTTATAGCCACTCCAGGCATCCGGCGAAGTCATGAATGCCGTATCGCCAGGTTGACCGGCGAGCGGAACCAGAATGGGTTTGGCGCCGAACCACGAGCCGATACGGTCGGCCAGGGCCAGCAAGGTGAGGCGAAGTGACACCAGAAGTTCGGTGGCAAGACTGGAGCTCAGGCCGTCGGTGAAGGGACATTGGGAAATGACAGCGGCCACCCTGGCATCGTCGGCGGCGGTGGCCAGCACATGCCCGCCACCGAACGAGGTGCCCCAGATAACGACACGCTGCGAGTCCACATCCGCGTGGCGGCGGGCGTGATCTATCGCGGCTTTCCAGTCTTCGAGTTGGCGGTTGATATCCAACAGTTGGCGAGGTTCGCCATCGCTGTCGCCGAAGTGGCGATAGTCGAATACCAGGCAAGCGTAACCGGCGGCGGCGAAGCGGGTGGCAAAGGCCGGCAAGCGCATCTTGCGCGTCCCGCCAAGCCCATGCGCCATCACCACCACCGGGAAAGGTCCTGCGCCCAGTGGGCGGTAAAAGTCGGCAACGCAACGCGAGCCGTTGGAGAAGAACTGGATTGTCGCTGGTGCCAGAAGATCGGTGATCGTGTTCATGAACGGCATCTGCTGGAATGGCTGGAGTGTCATCATTCTCGGCCGCTGCCGTTAGGAAGGCTTGACGGTATCCGACGACTTGCTTGACACTTTGCGCCAAACAACAAAAAGCCAACCGACCCAAAGAGGCCCGATGAGCCAGCCTTTGTATAGGCGCGTGGTGCCCGAGACCTACGTGCAACTGCTCTATGAATACCTGGAGGCGCTCGGTCATGAGCCTGAGTCGGTGCTTGGCCAGCCCTGGCCCACACCTGCCCAGGAGGGTGTCGGCGGCGTTGATGTGGAATGCTGGGATCGCCTGCTGGTGACGGCGGCGCAGGCACTGGACGACCCGCTGCTGGGCCTGCACGTCGGTCAAACCATCAGCGCCCGGCATATCGGTGTGCTCGGTTCGGTGCTGCTGGCCTGTGGTAATTTCGGTACGGCTATGCAACGCCTGGAGCGCTACATTCGCCTGGTGTACGACGTCATTCCCATGACTCGCCGCGACGGCGACGGCTGGTTCGAACTGGTCTGGGATGTCAGCCAGTACCAGCCCGGACCCTTGGTGAACGAAACCGGTATGGTTGCCATAGTGCAGTTCTGCCGTGCCCTAGTGCGCGGCACGGCCAACCCGTTACGAATCGATTTCAATCATCCCAGCCCAATCGATACCTGTCCGTATGAAGCCTTCTTCGGCTGTCCGGTACGCTTCGGTCAGACCGAGGCGGTATTGCGTTTCTCCGCGCAACTGCTCGAACTGCCCTTCAAGAGCCCTGACCCGGCGCTGGTCTCCCTATTGGAACAACATGCGGATCGCCTGCTGGCCCAGTTGCCACGGCAGGATGGCTTCGTGGAACAGCTGCGCAAGACCATCACCCATGCCCTGCGCGAAGGTGAGCCGAGCATAGAGCGAATAAGCCCCCAGCTGGGCACCTCGTCACGCACGCTACAGCGCCGTCTACAAGAAGCCGGCACCAGCTTTCGCTATGAGCTGAACTTGGTCCGCCACGAACTAGCGTTGTCGTACCTGCGCGATCCACGCCTGCAAATCGTGGATATCGCCATGCTGCTGGGCTATTCGGAGCACAGCGCCTTCACTCGCGCCTTCAAGGAGTGGAGTGGAAGGTCGCCCCATGAGGCGAGGCAACTCAACTCGGAGAGTTACTGAGCGGGGAGTCCATGGAATTAGGGAAGGCTTCGGGAGCAGGCTCAGTCTCTGTTCGGCCTCGGGACATCAGGCCCTTTTTGAGTGGTCCATTGAGTGGCCGCTGAGCGTTTCGTTATCAGGGCTTGAATCTGCGCTAGCGTGTTGCGAAGACAGGTTGGCGGCCCCCGAAGACTCGATGCAACCTTCAGAGATATGATCCTGCGATCACAACCCGAAGGTGGCCTATGGTTTCAACATCCCAGACGGCCATATGTTCAAGGACTGCTTCGTCGATGGCGGGGTATTCGATGACGACTGGCGTCGATTCCGGAAGCTGTACAAGGTGCGAGTGAATATGTTGGTGTTCTACCCCCATGGCAGCTTGGCTTTGTGCCGCAACAACATAGAGGAAGAGTTCAAGATCCGCGCTTTGGGCGGCGGTTTGCTGGAGGCCATTCTGCAGGAGTGGAAAAACGAGCGTGTGGTACCGCTGTTTGTCAGTGAAGGAACCATGCGGCAGAAGGTAGCTTCGATTCAAAATAGTTACTACCTGTCTGGCAGCGCAGACAAAGTAGAGGTCAACCCTTAATCACGGCCTCGCCTGTCATGCCTTCAGGCACGGCCAATCCCATGGTGAGAATAGTCGGCGCCAAATCGCACCTCTCGTACCTTGGTCAATTAACCCCAACTGGATCCTGCTGCCATGCGCCGCGCTGCTTGCTTACATGATGGCCATAACCGCTGCATCCTTCTAAAAACACCTCTGATCAATGGACTGTAGTATCTGGCAATCGGTCAGAGCTCGCACTATCCCACAAATTCGGTTTTTTCCACTCACTGTTCGATGATCCCTTAATGTGGGACGTGCTTCGCATACCCGACTATTCCAGCGTCAACAAAACACAAATCAGTGTGTGCTGGTCACAAGGCTAGAAAGCCATAGATGGAACTTTTCCACCAACAAGTCAATTTCCTCGACACTGATCGTCAATGGCGGCAGGAACCGAACCACCGCACCATGCCGCCCGCCCAGTTCGAGGATGACGCCCTCGCGAAAACATTGCTGCTGCACGGCCTTGGCCAGTCCGCCGTCGCCAGCCGGCACTCGTGCCTGGCCCGGCGCCGTGGAAACGAGCTCCACACCGACCATTAGGCCGCGCCCACGGACATCGCCCATGCACGCAAAGTCGCGCTGCACCTAGCGCAGTCGCGCCTTCATGTTCTTCGGGGACCCCGATAGCTTGTGACTGACTTCCATCGAGAGCCATATCGCAACCCTTGACCGTCGCTGTACGACCCATAACCGACTTTTGAGGTGAAGCAGCTGAAGATCGGTCAACTGAGTATTAGCCCATGGACGCTCCATTATCTTGCAGCGCCCGCGGGCGGTGGCTGCGTACCTCGGCCTCAGGAGCCTTGGCCGCCTGCAAGTGGAAGTCAAACGCCAGTTCGGCAAAACGCTCGCCCTGCACACCGCGATTGTGGGCCGCTGCAGCATCGTCGACAAACTGCAGGTCGCCGATCAGGCCGTCGCGGGTGGCGTAGGCGAAGTCGTCCCACAGGTACTTGTCACCGGCGAAGTTGATCTGCGTGGTCAGGTGGCGGTGGCCTGGAGCCGAGATGAAGAAGTGCACATGTGCCGGCCGCTGGCCGTGACGGCCAAGCAGGTTCAGGCACTCCTGGGTCGGGCCCTGCGGGTCGCAGCCGTAGCCCGATGGCACGATGGAACGGGCGCGGTAGCGGCCTTCGGCATCGGTGACGATGCGCCGGCGCAGGTTATAGTCGGACTGGGTGGAGTCGAAGTACGAGTAGGTGCCCTGGGTGTTGGCGTGCCACAGGTCGACGATGGCGCCGGCCAGCGGCTGGCCGTCGGCATCGAACACCTGGCCCTGGAGGAACATGACCACTCCGGGGTCGGTGCCGTCGTCCATGCGCGCGTCACCCTCGGACAGCGGCGCCCCGGCCACGTACAGCGGGCCCTCGATGGTGCGCGGGGTGCCGCCGGTCAAACCGGCTTCGGCGTCCTTGGCGTCCTGCAGCAGGTCGAGGAAGTGCTCGATGCCCAAGCCTGCCGCCAGCAGGCCTGCCTCGTTGCGCCCGCCCAGGCGGTTGAGGTAGGCGACGGCATGCCAGAACTCGTCCTCGCTGACCTCCAGGTCTTCGATCAGGCGCGCGGTGTCCTGCAGTACGCGAAGCATGATCTGCTTGAAGCGCGGGTTGCCCTCGGCCTGGCCAAGGCCGGCCACTTGCTCGAAGAAGGCCTGGATATCGGCGGTGTGGGAGATCTTCACGGTCATTTCTGCTTACCTCGAATTGTTCTTGTCAGGTAGTCGTGGCTCAAAGTCGAATCAGCGGTCGTTGCTGTGGATCGACGACGGGTGGCAGCACAGGCCGGCGACCTCGATGTCCATGTACGGGAAAAGCGGCAGCTGCATCAACGTGTGGTGCAACGCCTCGACACTGGGCTGGATGCGCCACAGGGTGGTGCCAGCTGCCATCGCACTGCAGACGATGGGCCAGCTCCCTCTCGTCGGCCTTGAGCTGGTCGGCCTTGGCGGCTTGATGTCGACCGGTAGTTTCATGGGCATCTTTACGTGGAACAGCATCATTGTCTCCTTGCTTGCTTGCGATCAGCTGCGGGCGAAACGAGCCAGGCGCTTCGTCTAGGGTCAGGCCCAGCCCTGGGTTTGTAGAATGTGCAAAGTCGCGGGTGGTATCGCCGCTGGCCAGGGTCCAGGCCGTTTCCAGGCTGTCGCGCACGCGGCCGCCCAGCAGTTCGCTGACCGGCAGGCCAAAGCGCTTGCTCTGGGCGTCGAGCAAAGCAATCTCGATACGCGACTTGGCAACGGAAATGAAAGAGTGAGGTTACTGCCTCACAGCTCCTTCCCTACTCATATGTTAGAAGTCGCATTTTTTGACTGCTCACGATTTCCTGCACCGAAGACAGGCAATCAATGGCCGCGGATATACTGTTCGAGTTGCAGAATCAGGTCTGCTTGCTCTGCGATTGCAGCCTTGACCAAATCACCTATCGACAGCAAACCCACCAGTTTTTCGTTTTCTACTACCGGCAAATGACGAAGATGTTGTTCGGTCATAATCTTCATGCAAGTCTCAATGCTCTGATGAGGGGCCACTGTTACCACTGGTGAACTCATGATAGACCTGACAGGCGTACCAGCCGAGGAACGCCCCTGCAGGATCATCTTCCGCGCGTAGTCTCGCTCACTGATAACACCGATAACAATACCGTTCTCAATGACAGGCAGCGCGCCCACATTGCGTTCCGCCATGGTCCTGACAGCTTCGAGGACCATTTGCTCTGGGGCAACAGCGTAAACTTTACGCTCAGCCTTTAAACAGATCAACTGCGCAACCGTCTTCATAATTGGCCTCTCTTGTTTTTATGACACGCAAACATCCAGCACAGAACATTAAGCTGACAAATAATCTGATTAGCTTCAAAAAGTCAAATAGCGACAAGCCGCCAGAGACCGCTTTTATAATCAGTGCTTTCGACTCTGCTCAACTGTCTTTGATGGCGCTTCCATAAATAATTTTTTGTAGTCGGATGAAAAACGCCCCATATGATTAAAGCCCCACCGCATCGCAACTGCAGTGATATTGCCATTGCCTCCACCTTCCAGAAGCGCCTGCCTTACGGCTTCCAGACGAAAGCGCTTCAAGTACACAGTGGGGGTGATGCCGAAATATTTCTTAAAGTCTTCATAGAGTTTGAAGCGCGACACACCCACCGCCCGCCCGACCTCGTCCAACTTGATTTCATCACTGGCGTGTTCATGCAAAAACTCTTTGGCCTTTAATAAATACTCAGGGTAGCGTATTTGCGAGCGACCAGCCAATTCGTTTGAGTAATTATTTGGCTGAGACAAGATCAAACCCTTTATCAACGCTTTTTCAAAATCACCAACAATTGAAACATGGCTAAAAAAATCCCGCGCCTGATCCATCTCTACGAGTAGGTATTTAACCAGACGCCACCATGCAGCGGCGGCTTTGTCACTTGTACTTATTTGGTTTTTGAAGACGATCGGCTGCTGCGCGGGCCGCTGTAGCAGTTCCTCCAACACCTGGCGCATTGCTGTACATGTAATGGCGACCTGAATTTTTCGACAATTACCTGAAATAGACAACTCTTGCTGACCATAAGGCGATACAATTATTCCATTTTCGCTATCCGACGTCAGCAATCCATCTGGCGTCTGCAATTCCTGCTCACCACTGATGGGTAGACTGATGCTGTAACGGTTTAGTACCGACGCATCGATGTCGATACAGACGTCGGTGCCGTATTCTATATATCCAATCACCGTAGACATCGACTTCAATATATTGCCGGCATGTTGAAAATGAAGGCGCTGCGGGGACGATGTCTTGAGTTCGTGAGGGCCGCAGATATTCATCATCCAGGCTTGCGCACCTTGTACATCATGATGCACCGCATGGACGCCTTGGAATTCAGCATTTTTTCCGGCATGAGTGTGCAGATTCATGGCAGCACCACAGAATTTACAGATCAGGCTAACACCATATTACGAGCACCGTTGAGTTACTATCCGAATAACGCAGAAAACATCACAAAAATGCAAGAAAAACAAACCGGCCATACACCTCCATAAGAGGGAGCTGTGCTGCCTCAGAAGCGGATAGAAATCGCCTCGAATCCGGATAGATGCCCCCTGCAGAAAGGCCTTTAATCGGACTGAGCCTAAAAACTACAAAAGGGTGCACCTGATGAACAACTCGAGAAGTATTGCGCAGTGGCAAGAATACATCCAGGGCTGCCTGGATTTCCGTCCGACTGAAGGTATTTATCGTATTGCCCGCGACATGTTTACAGAACCGGAACTGTTCGACCTGGAGATGGAATTGATCTTCGAGAAGAATTGGATCTACGCCTGCCACGAGAGTGAAATCGCCAACCCCAATGATTTCCTGACGATGCGTGCGGGTCGTCAGCCCATGATCATTACCCGCGATGGCAACAATCAGCTTCACGCGCTGATCAACGCTTGTCAGCATCGGGGCGCGACCCTGACTCGCGTCAGCAAAGGCAACCAATCGACCTTTACCTGCCCGTTTCACGCCTGGTGTTATAAAAGTGACGGCCGCCTGGTCAAGGTCAAGGCCCCGGGGGAATACCCTGAAGGCTTCGACAAGGCTACCCGCGGCCTGAAGAAAGCACGGATCGAGAGCTACAAAGGCTTCGTGTTCATTAGCCTGGACGTCAACGGCAGCGACTCGCTGGAAGACTACCTCGGCGATGCAAAGGTGTTCTTCGACATGATGGTCGCTCAGTCTCCTACCGGCGAGTTGGAAATACTGCCCGGCAAGTCGACCTACAGCTACGACGGCAACTGGAAACTGCAGCACGAAAACGGCCTGGATGGGTATCACGTCAGCACCGTGCACTACAACTACGTCTCCACGGTGCAACATCGCCAGCAAGTCAATGCCGCCAATGGCGGCGGCTCCAGCACACTGGACTACAGCAAACTGGGCGCCGGTGATGCAGAAACCGACGATGGCTGGTTCTCGTTCAAGAATGGCCACAGCCTCTTGTTCAGTGATATGCCCAACCCGACTGTCCGCGCCGGTTATGCCAGCGTCATGCCGCGCCTGGTGGAGAAATACGGCCAGCAGCAAGCTGAGTGGATGATGCACCGTCTGCGCAACCTCAACATCTACCCAAGCCTGTTCTTCATGGATCAGATCAGCTCGCAGCTACGTATCGTGCGCCCGGTAGCCTGGAACAAGACAGAAATCACCAGCCAATGTATCGGCGTCAAAGGTGAGTCCGATGCGGACCGGGAAAACCGCATTCGCCAGTTCGAAGACTTCTTCAACGTTTCAGGCATGGGAACTCCCGACGACCTGGTGGAGTTTCGTGAAGCCCAGCGCGGATTCCAGGCACGCCTTGAGCGCTGGAACGAAGTGTCTCGCGGCAGTGAAAAATGGGTCGAAGGCCCCACTCCCAACAGCGAGGTCTTGGGCATCAAGCCGGTACTGACCGGCACCGAGTTCACTCATGAGGGACTCTACATTAATCAGCACGGTTCCTGGCAGCGCTTCCTTCTGCAAGGCCTGGAACAAAAAGCCCTGAAGTTGAAGGAGGTGTGAAATGAGCGCACTACAACATTCCATTGAACAATTCCTCTACCGCAAAGCCGAGCTGTGCGATCAGCAGGATTGGGACGCCTACATCGCCCTCTTCGATGAGCAGAGTGAATTCCACCTGCCGCAATGGGAATCGGAGCATGTGTACACCACCGACCCCAAGCGCAGCATGTCGCTGATTTACTACTCGAACCGCTCCGGCCTTGAGGACCGGGTGTTTCGTCTGCGTACGGGTAAGTCGGCGGCGTCAAACCCGATGCCGCGCACCATGCACCAGATCAGCAACGTGCGGATCAACGAGCTCGATAACGGCTTGCTTGAAGTCAAGGCAGCCTGGGTCACCCTTTATACCCGACAGGGGTTGTCCGAGCAGTTCTACGGCCACGTGACCTACCACCTTAAAGCGGTCGCAGACAGCTGGAAGATCACCCGCAAGCACATCGTGTTGCTCAATGACACCATCAACTCAGTGCTTGATTTTTATCACTTGTGACCTGTGGAGCACGCTGTCATGAACCATAAAGTCGCTTTCAGCTTCGCTGACGGCAAGACCTCGTTCTTCGAGGTCAAGCCAAACGAGTTGTTACTCGACGCTGCGCTGCGCAATGGCGTGAACATCCCGCTGGACTGTCGCGAAGGTGTCTGCGGCACCTGTCAGGGGCGCTGCGAATCAGGTCAATACACTCAAGATTATGTCGATGAGGAAGCTTTGTCCGAACACGATCTGGCGCAACGCAAGATGCTCTCTTGCCAAACCCGAGTGCAATCGGATGCGTCGTTCTATTTCGATTTCGATTCGAGTTTGTGCAACGCTGGAGCAACTCAATTGCTGCAAGCGGTGATTACCCGTGTGGAGCAGGTTTCAGCCACTACCGCGATCCTTCATCTCGACGCTCGCTCCAGCCAACAGCAATTGGATTTTCTTCCGGGACAATACGCGCGACTGCATGTACCTGGAACCAGTGAGTGGCGCTCCTATTCTTTTGCCAACCGCCCCAATCCTACTAACCAGCTTCAGTTTCTCATCCGCCTACTGCCGGATGGCGTGATGAGTAACTTCATTCGTGAGCATTGCCAACCCGGTCAAATCATCGACTTCGAAGCCCCTTTGGGTAGCTTTTATCTACGTCAAGTGACCAAGCCTCTGGTGCTGGTTGCAGGAGGAACCGGTCTGTCGGCCTTCCTTGGGATGCTAGATAACATTGCAGAAAAAGGTGGCTGTGGGCACCCGATCCAACTGTTCTATGGTGTTACTCAGGACAATGACCTGTGCGAAACCCAACGACTGGCGGACTATCGCGAGCGTATCGTAGATTTCGACTACCACCTCATCGTGTCGAGGCCATCAGAGCAGTGGAAAGGGAAAACCGGATGGATTCCTGATCACTTTGACCGAAATGCGTTTGAGGCTGATCCATTCGATATTTACCTGTGTGGCCCTCCTCCAATGGTAGAAGCGGTCAAGACCTGGTTCATCGAGCAGCGAATCGAAAAATTCCAGATGTTTTACGAGAAGTTCATCGAGAGCAATTCAAAACATTAAGAGTCATGGGGAGTATCTGGAATCGACCAGATACTCCCCCCGTTTTTTATCAACTGCCTGGGCCCCGTTCAACTCCCCTTAGCTAAAGATTCAACGATCGAAACGCTCCGCCAGATTTTTCAGAGCCTCGGCCTGAGACTTCAAGTCCTCACCAATTCTTTGACCGTCCAAAGCCTTATCGACGCTCTGTTTCGATAGCTCAGCCACTTGCAGAACCTGCTGTGACAAGCTCCCTACCACTTGCGATTGCTGCTCCATGGCAGAGGCAATCTGCATGCTCATGCCCGATATTTGAGTCAACGAGGAATTCACTCCTGCCAGATTTCCTTGCACCGACAGCACTTCACGAGTGCTGTGTCGCGCGAATTCTCGGCCCTCGTCGGTCAGTTGGACGGTACGTTCGGTAGCATCGCGCAGTTGCAGCAAGAGCGGTTGAATTTGCTGGGTTGCTTCTTGAGTACGTGTTGCCAGTTGCCGTACCTCATCAGCAACAACACTGAACCCCCTACCCGCTTCGCCGGCGCGAGCAGCTTCAATGGCAGCATTCAAAGCCAGCAAATTAGTTTGTCCAGCAATCGAACTGATGATGTTGGTGATAGCGCCAATGGCCTCCGTGGAACTGGCCAACTGTTGGACTGCCACTGCAATACTCCCGACGGATGTACTGAGCTGCTGCATTGCATCAAGGCTCTTGCCGGACAATTGCTCGCCATGGCTGGCGAGCCTGACAGCTTCTTGGGTAGCCAGATTCGTTGCCTGAACATTACTGGCGACTTCCTGGATAGTGGCTGCCAGTTCGCTGAGGGCGGTTACTGACAAGTCGGTTTCATCACGTTGCCGTTCGAGACGCTGAGTCTCGGCCTGAATCAATTGGGCAAGCTCAACTACCTGCCGCTCAACGACGCCTCCAGTCGTGCCGATTCGCGACAACGCGCTTTGCAGGCGGCTTTCTTCTGCAACCAAGGCCATTTCCATTAACGCGGCAGCACCTGGCGCATTACTGTAAATATCGGCGGTCAAACAATCAGCAAACGCTTTGGGATGGGCAACAAAAATCTGCGTAACGGCACGGTTCTGTCGCCAATCCTGAAGGCCCGCCATAACGGCAAATCCAGCCACAACCACAGTACTCTGGGCCCAAAAAGAATCCAGCTGCCAAAGACCTGCCGAAAACAATAGACCCAGCGGCAAGCTCGGTAATGCAGACTCCACCAGTCGATTAAGACAAGAACCCCACTGAAGAACTGCTCCACCAGAACTCAACCGCGAATAGAGTTTTTCAGCGCGCTCTGTCTGCACTTGCGATGGTGAGCTATAGACTGCCCCGTAGGCCTCAATCCCATCAGCGCCGAACACCGGTTTTATGTAAACGTTCAACCAACAGGTTGAGCCATCCTTATGCCGATTCTTCAAAAGCCCCATCCAGGGCTTTCGTTGTTGCAGCGCACTCCACAGGCTACTGAAAATGTGTGCGGGCATATCAGGATGTTTAAGAAGACTGCTTGATTTATGCAACAACTCCTGATTTGTATACCCGCTAAGTTTTATAAACGCTTCGCTAGCGTGGATAATTCGCCCCTGTAGGTCGGTACGGCATATCAGAACAGCATTGTCAGAGGAGCTACGAGGTGCGGACATGACTGAAAGATCCCAAAAGAAAAAAAAGCCTGCCCATAAGGGCAGGCCGAGAGCAACAGTAATTAGGGTGCTATGGCACGATGACTGCGGCGATTTTAAAAGTGATGAACATAGCGCACTTGCACACGACTTCCCTCTGGACGGTTCTCAACGTCCTGTTCGAAGTACGCATTCAAAAACACATGATCGTCCTTGGAGAAGCTATACATCGCTCCCGGACCAATAGCCCATACCTTTTCACGACGGCCGGAAACTTCATGACCATCGACTTTGGTATCGGTGATTTGCTTTAGCCAATAGCCGTTGATACCCAGGCGCAACTGCGGCGTCACCGCATATTCGGTAGCAAAGTTTGCATGCAGGGCCTGGCCAGCTTGAACGTCGTCAGCGCCACCAAACTCCGGGCCCGGATCGTCATTCTTGCCGTTATAAAGATAGTGAGCTCGAACCGACGCCGTCCACTTTGGGGTAAACCAATACGTGGCCGCCCAATAGGGATCAAACGACCAGGCGTTCGCACCGGGGTTGATGGCATGTTTATCGTCGTATTTACCGGTCGGAACATTGACCTGCAATTCAATGCGGTGCGCGAAGCGCGGCCCATCCGGCCCCATGATCGGATCAAACTGGATCATCGGCCCCAATAGCAGATCACCCACGCCACTTTGACCCTTTAGTGCCGCATTATTCAGTCCGTCATCAACATCCATGCTGGTTACAAAAGGCAGCAGAGCGTTCATGCCCAGCGTCGCATTGCCAACGCGAAGATCGGAAAAATAGCTGACTTGTGTCACTGCAACCTGATAATCCAGTTCTTGCTTGGGTAAACCCAGCTCCTTGCCATTTTTATCTCGAAAACGATTAGCGCTATAGTTCTGGAAGTACTCCTGGAAATACCACCCCGCTCCCGCTGGCGGGGCGCCATCGAGAAAACTGGTAAACCCAAGATTGACTACCGGCAGGTCATACGCATACACCGGGGCGATACCCAAGAGACCTGATCCCAACACGCATACCGATAGCAGTTTTATTTTTATCTTCATGACGCTCTCCACTTATAGCAAGGCTAAAGGCAGAGTAGCTGAGTGTAGTAATATGTGCATAAAGGCTATCCGTTTACACCGCCTCTCGGCACACCAGCTACGCTTCAACAACTCTAAATACCCACAGGATGTTCAGCAGGTATTTGTGCTTTTAAAGCCACCATTCTTTCATTGCGCGGCTGATCCGATCATGATCATCGCTCTTCTTTCTGACTATCCACGAACTGCAGGGACTATCCGATATACGCAAATAAAACCAATTGATTGTTTGTTTCAAGCGACGGATTTATCTGCTGCATTTAGAATACGTAACTGCTTGTAATGCAGGTTTTCAGCGTCACTTGGATAAGCGGCCATAGAGTTTTTCAGCGAATATCAGAGAGTGGCAAGAAGTTCATATGAATAGCAAGAGAAAAGTTGCACTTGTAACGGGGGCTGGACAGAACACTGGGCGAGGTATCGCCCTTCGCTTGGCCAAGGAGGGGGCTGATATAGTATTAGTCGATAAAGATGCAACGCCGCTGAACGATACGGCCGATGAAATCACCGCAACAGGTCGTCGTGTGTCAGTTTTCTTGATCGATATTACCGGGCGAGAACAACTTCGTGACGCAATTGATCATGCTGAAAACACATTTGGTAGCTTCGACATCATGGTCAATAACCCCGGCTTTGAGAGAGAAAACGCCGAGGCTGATATAGGCTATGAAGAAGCTCAACGTCTGATCAATCACGGTATTCAAAGCACATTGTGGGGAATTCAAGTCGCGGCGGATAAATTTCGTCAGCGACGCCAAAAAGGCACGATCATCAATATATCGTCCACTGCCGGCCATGAGAATTCGTCTTTGGTGGATATCCACACCGCGTCCAAAATGGCTGTCCGCGTGTTGACTCAGGCCGCATCCAAAGAGCTGGCCACGGATGGAATCATAGTCACTCTGCAATGCTTCGGAACCATCATTCCTGCAGCAAGATACGTGTCATAACAATAGGCATGCTTCGCCGCTCGGGAAGACCGGCGAAGCTCGACATCTTCAGACTTATCGGCTCAAGCCAGGATGTTGTGCAGCCACTCGATATTGCCCGCCGTGAAACACCAGCGGGTCCCCTCCACCTTGGCGATAGTGTTCGATTTGTCCAAGGAAGATCAGGTGGTCACCCCCTTCATACTGGGTGACATTACGGCAGACCAGCGTGGCGATCACGCCATCGAGAAGCGGCACCCCAGACTCTCCAGCCTTAAAAGCCACCCCGGAAAACTTGTCTGGCGCAGGTCGTGCAAAACGTCCGGAAATATCATGCTGATCAGCGCCCAGAACGTTGATCGCAAAATGATCGCACGACAGGTAGTCCGCAAGACTCGGAGCATTGCGAGCAATACTCCAAAGCACCAGCGGCGGATCGAGTGAGACCGACGAAAACGAATTAGCAGTCATGCCAACATTGCGCCCGTCGGTTGTACGTGTAGTGATAACGGTCACGCCCGTGGCAAATTGCCCAAGCAAATTTCGCAGTTCGCGTGGGTCGCTATCCTGCGCATTGACCAGATCGGGTTGGATGGATTCTGCGGTAAGTGCATTCATGATGAACTCCTGGCTCGATGGCGGCTCAAGCGGCCTGATGAGTTTTTTTCTGAATAAAGGCCTGGCAAGACTGAGCGTCGAACCACCAAGGTGCAAAGATGCGTGGATCATCGAAGCCATTGGCGATGGCCGATGCCAGAGGTTGCGACTGGCTCGCGGCGCCGAGCAGTTCGAGCAGGTGCTGAGGCGGAGGCGTCAGCATTGTGTTGGTCCACTTGACCACATGCTGGGCATAGCTCCAGTACTGCTCGAAGGTGTCGTGCATCCAGTCAGGGCCAAAGTCTTGCGTGCCACGAGCGACAATCGCATCCAGGTAAACCTTGCTGCACTTGGCAGCGTTGTTCGAGCCCTGGCCAGTAATAGGGTCGTTGACCACAAGCGCATCGGCCATGCCAAAAACCTTGCGCCCCGACGGCAACGTAAGCACCGGTTTGCGCACCATCGGCGTGAAGCGCCCGGACAGGAAACCCTTGTCATCGGTCATTTCCAGGGACCGGCAGCGTTCGGCTTCCCAGGGTACGTAGCGATTGACCAGCTCCAGGCTTTTCTCAAGATGTTGCTCGGCAGACGTGATCCCCTGCCAGCAATCCATCGGCCCGCCCGGAATCCCTTCGAAGACCATGATCTCGCAAGGTCCAGTGGTCGTCAGGCAAGGAAACACAAAGTACTCGCCTACACCTGGAATCAGGTTGAAGCTGACCCGGGTAAACGGCGACATCGGTGTCATACCCTTCACATAGGTCAACGACAGCGCCCTTTGCGGCTGTTGAAACTGAGTACGCTCGGCGTCTTTTTCAAACAGATTGACGATTTCGCCCTTGCCCGCAGCCAGCAGTACCAAATCATGGGTGGTCGACAAGAGCTCCAGCTCGGCTACCCCAACATCCTGGATAATGACCTCACCGCCACGCTTTGCGACCTCGTCCAGCCATACCGGCATTTTCAGGCGCTGATCGACGGATTGGGCATAGCGATCCAGCCGGGTACTCCAGCTGAACAGTGGCTCATTGGGCTGCTCTGGGTTAGGCACTGCCAGACCAATACCTTCAACAGCCGGGCATTGGTCTTCCCAGAAGTTCAGCCCCAGATCACGCTCACTCTGCAAGGCGGCGTTGAACATACACTGACTGGACATCACTTTACCGTTGCGAATGTCCTCGCCATTACGATTAGTGGTCAAGGTGACGTGGTAACCCTTGGCGAGCAGGCCTAGAGCGAGTTGCAGGCCGGCTTGACCGGCTCCGACGATGGCGATTCGACGCATTGTTATTCTCCTGGTTATCGACGGTTACAGGTGCAGCATTCGGCAGTCGCCGAACAGGGTTTCTTGTTAGTGGTTTGCGTTACTCGGCAAGCCGTGGTATCGCCGGCAGGTTCTGTTCCGGTCCCATGACCGAGTAACCTCCATCGACGGCATAATCCGCGCCCGTCACAAAGCTGGCGGCGGGTGAACATAGAAACGCCACCACGTTGGCCACTTCGGAAGGTTCTCCCAAGCGCCCTAACAGGTGATAGGAAGCGGCGACCGCATCAGCCTTTTCACGATTGCCGCCGCTGACTTCGGCGATCACTCGCGACCAGGTCCAACCAGGGGATACCGAATTGACGCGGATGCCATCAGCAGCAAGGTCCATGGCCATGCAGCGGGTCAGCTGCACCATCGCGGCCTTCGAGACTGGATAGAGCCAACGCCCGATCTGGGCACACTTGGCGGAGATGGAAGTGAAATTGACAATCGCACCGCAACGGGCTTTAAGGTCCTGATGCACTGCTTGAGTCAATGCCACGGCCGACACCAGATTCACGTCAAGCGCTTGTAACCAATCCTGGCGGCTGGAAGCAAAGCCTTGGTCGCTGTAAGTGCAGGCCAGATTGATCAGCAGGTCGACTCCACCAAAACGTGCTCGAACTTCTTCGACTGCATGCGCGATGAGCTCGTCATCCGTAACATCGAGATGAAAAAATGCGGCTCGCTCACCCAGTTCGGTGGCGACCTTGAGACCCGCTTCACGATCGATATCGAACAGTGCAACGCTAGCCCCCGCATCCATTAACGCCCGAGCCACGGCGGAGCCAATCAAGGTCGCACCACCGCTGATAACAGCCACTTTGTTCTGTAGATGTGACATGGTTATCCCCTTAAACCGACTTATCGGCGCTGGAGGCCCAGCTCGGCATCAACGTATTGGAAGGCAACGATTCATCGAGCAGTTTCCGGGCGGTCACCACACCGGCCACTGGCAACCCTGTCGGGTCAAGCAGGCCGATCTGAACCAGCACGCTGGCCTGATCCCAGTAGATATGTTCGTGATAGAGCTTGGGACCGCGAAACTTCACCACGCCAAGCATCGGGATCTCGACATGGCGCCCGGTCGGTGCCACCCCGGGAAGCATCCAGTCGATCTCGCAGTCATGGGTAAAGCTCATGATGAATTCATCGACGATTTGCGACGCACCGACCGTGCGAGACAAGGGAGTCAGCGTCATATCCTTGGGATTGCCATGGACGAAGTGATGCTGGTAGAAACGGCTCAACTCTTTCGCACCCACGCCGCCGGTCATGGTCGGGATGTGATTGACGTATGGTTCAGCGACCATGGTGGCCATAGTTGCAGGTACGTCCCGAGTATCGAACTCGTGTCGCACGTGCTCATCCCAAAGATCTGACAGGTTGTATTCAGGGCCTAGGGCCCGGCGCAACGCAGCAACCGTCCGTTCGTGTGCCAACAGTGCAGATGGCTTGTGGTAATGTTGGCCACTAGGGCGAGCGAAGGCGTGATCAACTCCCGGATAGACGTAGAGTTCAACACCAGACTTGTTGTGCAGAGCTTCCTGGATTGAGGACCGCGCCTCAGCGGGACAGAACTGGTCTTGTGCGGCCATATGGAGTACCAAGCGCCCCTTCAGCCCTTCAATCTCCGACAAGGCGTTTTCAATGCCCACGCCGTAGTAACCAACAGCACAGGCCACCTCGGGCAACCGACAGGCTGCCAAATAAGCCAGTTTGCCACCCAAGCAGTAGCCGACAACTCCGAGGTCACCCGGCTGACATTGGGGCATGCTTTGCAGAGCATTCAAACTTGCGCGAATATCATCAATACCAAGCGCCTCGTCAAAACCTTGGTAGAGCTCATAAGCGCGACCAAAGTCTGCTTCGGTATACCCTAGTTCGACACCAGGCTCCTGACGCCAGTACAAGTCCGGAACCAGAACGGTGTAACCTTCCTCGGCTAACATATCCGCGACTTCACGCATAGCCTGATTGACGCCGAAGATCTCCTGGCAGAGCACCACGCCCGGTCCGCGACCATCGACAGAGGTCGCCAGATAAGCCTGGAAGTGACCGCCGGACAGAACCGGCACGCTGACATACTGGCCTTTCATATCGAATCTCCAAGGGTTCAGGTACGTTGGAGATGATATTGAGCGCGTTCAGTGGTGCCGACTATCCGCAGAATGCAGCACCTGTCCAGGACATGCAGGAAGTTACAAGGATGAACAGGCCCGATGGGCAAAATGAAATAGATCCATGTAAATGACCTGAAAATTATCGGAACGACACCCATTACAAAGAGCCGTCCGCTGTCCTCCAGTACTCGACGAAAACCAAGCACTCAAAGGGATGATCCACACATGAATTGGCGTTAGGGTGATCTGAAGAGAAAAAACGGAGTATCAGACGGTGGCAGCGCGCTGAAACAGTCCAGGCAAAGCCAGCAGAAGCAGCCGCAACGCTGCGAAAGGATGAGTCACGAAATTCCGCACTTGGTCACTGCGGCTCTCTCCATGAAGGCACCAATTGCAGAAATGCTCGCAGTTGTTGGTCAGCAGTCGATACTGATTTTCTCCCACGCGAGACAAGGCTCGCCGGACCACTTCTTCTTGTTGAAAGCTGAACCGTAGGCCAGTATGGATCCAGACCGGACTCCCCAAGGAAAACCGTTTCAGCTCGATTATTTCGACCGGTCCCGGGTGCAAACCTGAACAAAGCCCTGAGTAGTGGACAACTTGATACGCGCCCAAATAAATCCCATGATGGTAATAACCGTTTCGGGCGGTAATGAGATGGCTCCCGACGGCAACCTCTGCGCCGGTAATGTAGTCCCACTCCCACCATTCGTTTTCAGGAACATCCTCTATCTCCAAAGATGCAAAAGACATGTTCATCGCTCTTCGCCCTATCAGAATTGTGGCGGGTTCCGCCCGCAATAATCTGGGCGGCGCTCCCACTCGGTTAATTCAGAAGCGTTGGTATGATATTGACCATCTGCTTCCGCAAGGACTATCCGCTGGCTGCAAAACCTGTCCAAGCCATGCAGAAAGGTTCCGGCTCGACCAGACCGGGATCAGACCTTCACCGAAAGTGGGCGAGGCAATCGAGCTGTACCGGAACCTTTGGTCGGCCACTCTCAGGAATTGCCACGCAGCCTAATAAAAAATTTGGACGCCTGACATTTGCGGGAGGAAACTGGGTTCAAGCGCCATGTTCAGCACAGCCGGCAACAACCTACAGCTCCATGGCATGCTAATTGCCTTGATAATTAGATCGCCCGATGAAGGGCACAAAAAGAAACGGACATGCCCACAGGTTATCCGGTTTATGCAGCGGCTATCCTAATCCTGCAAAGCCTCGGTAACACGAATGTGCGCAATGCCTTGAAACGTGCATGCAAGTGAGGCGACCATGAGCCTGAGTACAATCCTGCAGAGCAGCGGCAGTCTCTTTGACAGAGTGTCGCTATTCACCCAAGAGAACCAGTTGTTTCTACTCAATGACCTGGAGGCCATTCGCAAAGGCGTCAGCAGCGTCTTCACAAATCATGAACTGCATTGCGTAGAAGATACCGGCTGCATTAGTGCACGCATGCACCATGTCAGTCGTGGCCACCTGTCCTTGAACAGGCTGGAATATGGAACAAGGGTTAACATCGACCCTGGACGACTGGGCAGTTTCTTTTTAATCCAGATCCCCATCCGTGGCCAGGCGCGCATCATGTGCGGAGATCATGACTTTATCTCCACCCCCCATAAAGCCTCGCTAATTTCACCCACCCTGCCGTTATCAATGTGTTGGGACGCCAATGCTCCCCAACTGGCACTCCGAATCGAACGTTGCGAAGTTGAATACCATTGTGCTCAGCACCTCGGACACGTGATGGACAAGCCACTGGAGTTTCATCCTGAACTCGACCTGGGTTCACCAGGTGGAAATTACTTCCTCCAACTGATCACCATGCTGGCTGACGCGATTGCATTGGACGAACATCCACTCCACAACTCCCTCGTGCTCAAACAGTTCGAATCCGTCCTTATCAACGCATTGGTCTACGGCCAACCCAACAACCTGCGAGAACAACTGGAGTGCGCCAGTAAACCAAAAACGCTGCCCTATTTCGTCAAGAGGACCGAGGAGTATATGCGAGCTCATGCACACGAACCGCTGAGCATAGAGCAATTGGCCGAGCACGCCGGGGTTAGCGTACGCACATTGTTTTCCGGCTTTCGCGATTTTCGTGATACCACGCCCATGGCCTATCTGCGTAACCTGCGATTGGAGCAAGTGCATCTTGAATTGAGCTACCAAAATCATGACGCGTCGGTAACCGATATCGCGTTCAAATGGGGCTTCGCCCATTTGGGACGGTTTGCTCAAGAATATAAAAAACGTTTTGGCGAAGCACCGTCAACGACGCTTAGATTTCGAAGCTGATAGTCAGTAACTCAAATCATAATGCATTAATAGCTGGAAGTACTGATTCGTTAAGTGTCACCGATTTGGGTGAAATTGGCCGGGCCCGAGTGGCGGGCACCAGGATTTCCCTGATTGGTCGCGGTGTAAGTTTTCAAACCTCGGTCTTCTCCGATCATCCCAATTGGCGAATTAGAGTAGAAGGACAAGAAAATAAGCTGGAGGGGCTGCCGAGTAACGCAAATCTGTTGATTACAGTCACCGATGAACAGCAAATTCTCTGTCTAGTCCCCATGCGGTTTGCGCTGTCATCTTACAAATGCCTAAGGGTCATGGATGACCCACTCTCTGATCGTGTCCCTGGAAGTGGTGTAACTCATCCTGCGGCGCTACTGAGCGTCCTCCCCGCCTATGCTTGATCAGCAGAAAACCAAGATTGACCATGTAAGGATTATTCCTTACCACTCAATCAATACGTCCGGGAGAACGCTCATGCCTGCCATCCACGAAATCGCCACGTTGACCTCGAAGGGGCAGGTCACAGTGCCCAAGTCCGTTCGCCAGCTTTTAGGCCTCGACACGGGTGGCAAGATCGCATTCGACGTACGCGCCAAGGAAGTCGTGGTCAGCCGCGTAGAAGCCATCCATGAGGACCCTGCCATCGGTGCGTTCCTGGGTTTGCTGGAGGCTGATATCCGAAGCGGGCGCAACCTCACCACCCTGCCGGAAAACCTGGCCCAAACCATGCTCGCCAATGCGGGCCACGCTGTAAATCTGGACGAAGATATCGACGGTGAGGTCGCGATCTGATGCTGCAACATGGCTGGACACTGTTGTTCCATGAAGGTGTGACTTTACAGCTACGCAAATTGCAAGAAGCCGCCGCCCGGGCCGCGCAGAACGACCCACAAGGTTTTGAAAGCAACGCCAACGTCAAGCTGTTTGGGGCATTGAGCCATCTGATCATGGAGGCTGTACCTGCCGACCCGGGCCGTGACGAGCTCCGCCCAGGCAACACGCTGGGTACCGCCTACCGACATTGGCGGCGGGCGAAAATCGGTAGGCGCTTTCGGCTGTTCTTTCGCTACGACTCAAGGTCCAAGGTCATCGTCTACGCATGGGGCAACGACGAAAATACTCTACAGTCCGCAGGCAGAAAATCCGATCCCTACGCCGTATTCGAGAAGATGCTGGGCCGCGGTAACCCTCCTGATGACTGGGACGAGCCCAAAGCATAATCTCCGCGACTGGGTGAGGGATTGCACGTTCGGCACCGCCCCCCCACCCCGGTGCTTCCACTGTAATCCACTCGTAACGCACATTGCGTTTCTGCGCCCCCTCATTCGACGGTTTGCCGGGCGACACCCGAGCGCTGCTGGACTGTCTGTCTCTACCACTAACCGGCAAGGCTTGACTCTACCGTAAGGGGCAGACTTTACCCTTGGCACTTCATTACCCGGAGTTTGTCATGAAGCGCAAACGCATGCTCGTAATCCTCGGCCACCCTTCGAACAACAGCTTTTGCGGCGCTGTGTCCGAACGTTATGTCGAGGCCGCCACGCAAGCAGGCCATGAGGTGCGCCTGCTGCGCCTCGACACCCTGGATTTCGATCCGGTCTTGCACGATGGCTATAACCAGATCCAGTTGCTTGAGCCCGATTTGATCGACGCACAGAACGACATTACCTGGGCCGAACACCTGACATTGGTGTACCCGATCTGGTGGGGCGGCATTCCGGCGTTGCTCAAGGGGTTCTTCGACCGCGTGTTTCTGCCCGGTTTTGCCTTCAAGTACCGCAAGGGCTCGCCTTTCCCGGATAAGCTGCTCAAGGGCCGCACGGCTCACCTTTTGGTGACCATGGACACGCCGCCGTGGTACTACCGGTGGGTGTATCGCATGCCGGGCCTGCACCAAATACGCAAGACCACCCTGGAGTTCTGCGGCATAACCCCCCTGAAAACCCTGATCTTCGGTCCGGTATTGGGCTCCAAGCCGGAACAGCGCGAAGCCTGGCTCAAACAAGTCCAGGCAGTCGCCAGCCGCTGATCGGCCCCGGTCGGCCGTGCCCCCGCGCTGCCCAGCCGAGCCTCCCTGCTGTGGCACCTTGTCCAGGCTTCCCAGACCCTGATGCTCGTGCAAAGATGTCGCGCGCCTGTACGAGCACGCGACATCTTTTCGCTTCTGATGCGTCAAAAAAGGGATTTTCATGTACATCGGCAAAGCGGCCCAGCTGTCGGGCACCACCGTCAAAAGCATTCGACATTACGAAGAAATCGGCCTGTTGCCCCCCCCGCAGCGCGAAGGCAAGTACCGCATCTACAGCCAACAAAGCGTAGAGCTGCTGACCTTCATCAAATGCGCTCAGCAACTCGGTTTCAAGCTCAAGGAAATGCAGGCCATTCTGCAGGATCATCACGGCCAGGCGCTGCCCTGGGATCTGGCCATGCAGGCCATCGATAACAAAAAGCAGGAATTGATGGGGCAGATCCAGGCCTTGCAGCAAGTGCATGACGGCTTGGTTGAGTTTGAGCTGAGCCTCAAAGATGCTCAGATGCAATGCCAGTTCGAACACCTGGAAAAAGCCCGCTGAATCCGCTCCGCTGCCCCTGAACGGCCATGGCGCACGGTGCCGTTTTCAGCACGCAGGCGCCCCGGCGATTTAGCCTGGCACAGTTCCCCCCGGCTGCTCACCCTCTTGCACTGCTGGCTGCGGCACAATCGCGGCAAAGAACCACGGCGAAATCAGCGTGACCAGCAAAATGCTAATGAAGCCGCTGGATGACAGCGCCAGTATCACCAATACACCCAGGTCAATGTCGGTTTTGTAGGCGCAGAACAGTAGCGCGACAAAGCCCATCGAGAAGATCACGACGTTGACCACCGTCGAGCGCCCGACGCCCTGCATGGCCGCCAGGATAGCCTCGTCGATCTCGAAGCCCTTCTGCACCAGCATTCTGATCCGTGACAGCAGGTGTACGACGTAATCCACGACGCCCACCACCAGGAAAGTCACCAGTGTGGTACCGATGCTCAACTCGATGCCCAACAGGTACATGCTGCCGTACACCGTCACCGACGTGGTCAGCAACGTCAGCATGCCGAGGATGGGCAGACACGGCGTATTCCGGCAAGTCGCCGGCTTTCAGCCCGCACTTGATCGCGGTCTGCGTGAACAGGCGGTCGTCCAGCGCGACGTTGTACTGCAGCTGGTTGAAGCGCAGCCGATAGCGAGTACCGGCGATGAAATCCTCGGTTTCGCTGTGGGTAATGCTGTCGATCTGGTCGAGGTCGGCATAGGAGTAGTCGCTACCCATGAACGCCCCGCGTTTGTCGGTGGTGGAAATCCTGCGGGTCGGTCGGCTGACCGGCAAATACATCCATTGGCTGTCTTCGAGGCCCAGGAACTCGCGCGGGTTTTCGATGTGAAAGGCGACGTCACGCACATCACTCGGCGCGGAGAAATACAGGGTGAAGTTGTCGCTGTCCGGGTAATCCTTTTGCAGGTAGCTGAACTCGCGGATGCGGCTGTTACCTTGGGATCCTGACAGTCTTTAGGCGTCGTCGGGCGGGCTGTTCATCTGACACTCTGTTTTAGCCAGCCGTACATGCGCTTGATGCAGCCGCACTGCAGAGCCCAGGCGCTGTACGAAAAGCCTTGATACTTGTTCATGCTGCGTTGAAAACAGCCTCGGAATGCTCATGTACTCCAGTACAGTCGGGCGCGACCCCGGCCGTTCCTCGGCTGTTTTCGCCTTGCCTGACCTGCGTCTCAAGACTTTTCGTACAGCGCCTAGAACTCCACCTTGCCCCGCCCCATCTTGATAGTGCTGCGTCTGGCTTTTCCTTCGAGCCGGCGGGTCTTCGAGCCGAGGGTCGGCTTGGTGGGGCGGCGCTTTTTCTCGGTCTTGCCGGCAGCGATGATCAACTCGGCAAGACGCGCCAGTGCGTCAGCGCGGTTCTGCTCCTGGGTGCGGTACTGCTGGGCCTTGATGATCAACACGCCGTCACCGGTGATGCGACTGTCACGCAACCCTAACAGCCGCTCCTTGTAAAACTCGGGCAGCGACGAGGCCGGGATGTCGAAGCGCAGGTGCACCGCGCTGGACACCTTGTTGACATTCTGCCCACCCGCGCCTTGCGCGCGAATGTATGTCAGTTCGATGTCGGCATCCGGCAGATGCACGTTATTGGTGATGGTCAGCATGACATGGCCCTTGTAATTGCCCTCATTATTACAGCCTGCGCCGCTATCCCATAGCACCACACACAGTTCCTTGAATCTGCGCCGAAGTCTACCATTGCTGACCTCATGCACTTGTCTGGTTGCCATCCTCGGTACCTATCGAGGCATTCTTGAAATGCTGCCCTCCAACACGCTGAACTTTCAGACGGCAATACTGGAAAATACGCGCAAGGACCAATACCCTGCCAAGGATACAACCTAGACGAGTTGATCATGTCAGGGACTACACCGTTTCAAACCCCGCGCTGGATGCGTGACCTCGTCCGCTTCCTGCCACTGAAAAGCCAATTCGTCCTGTCGGGCAACATCCGCGACCTCCAGGCTTGTGAGGTCGTTCCTGGCACGGTCACGGCCCAGAGCTTCAACCAGACCCTGTGCAACGCCTTGCTCGACACCGGCTATGGCCATGTGCTGGCTTGGGACCCTGTGGTTGGTTTTCGTGTGCTTGGCAAGCCCGGCAGCGACCCGGCACCGGGCCAAGCCCTGCTCCAGGAACTCGGCCTGACCCCGGTGAACGGCGCCGCGTCTGCGGGTATCGACCTGCTGGCCGCCACCATGCAGCGGCTGCTGGCCCGCACCGATACGCCTGTCGCCCTGATCATCGACTTCGCCTCGCGCCTGGCGGTACGTAGCGATTCCTTGAGCGCGGCCGAGCATCAGCTGTTCACTCAGGCCTTGGTGCATGCCCACCAGGCGCGCAGCCGGCCCCAGCCACAAACGCGCAAGCCATTCTTCAATACGCTGCTGTGGCTAGTGGAGAAAGAAGGCGACCTGCCGGACTGGCTGCTGGTCGACAACCCCCGGATTCGCCACATTCCCGTCTCAAAACCTGACCAACTGGCCCGCCGCGCCCTGGCCCCGGCGCTGCTCAAGGGGCTCGCCGGTAGCCAGGAGGCGAGTCAGGACGCGCTCGCTCAGGCTGCGGACGCCTTCGTGCAGAATACCGAGGGCCTGCTGCTGCTCGACCTCAGCGCCATCGCGCAACTCGCACGGGTCGAAGGTGTGCCCATGGTGCAGATCGCTGATGCCGTGCGCCGGTATAAAGTGGGTGTAACCGAAGACCCCTGGCTGCGCATCGATCGCCAGCGCATCCGCCAGGGCGATGAGCTGGTGCACCAGCGAGTGAAAGGCCAGGACCACGCCGTGACCCACATGCTCGACATCGTCAAGCGGGCAATGACCGGCGTCGGCGCCAGCCGCAAGGGCAATCGCCCGCGTGGCGTAGCCTTCCTGGCTGGGCCGACCGGGGTGGGCAAGACCGAGCTGGCCAAAACCATGACCAGCCTGCTGTTCGGCGACGAAAGCGCGTATATCCGTTTCGACATGTCGGAATTCAGCGCAGAGCATGCCGACCAGCGCCTCATCGGTGCACCACCCGGCTATGTCGGCTACGACGTCGGTGGCGAACTGACCAATGCGATTCGCGAGAAACCCTTCAGTGTGGTGCTGTTCGACGAGATCGAAAAAGCCCACCCGCGCATCCTCGACAAGTTCCTGCAAATTCTTGACGACGGCGTACTGACCTCCGGTCGCGGTGACCGGGTGTACTTTTCCGAGGCGCTGATCGTGTTCACCTCCAACCTGGGCATCTACCGCCTGGGCGAGAATGGCGAGCGCGTTGCCAACGTGCTGCCGGGTGAGCCCTACGAGCAGGTTCGGGAGAAAGTCCACAGCGAGATCGACCGGCATTTCAAGCAGGTGCTCAATCGTCCGGAGATCCTCAACCGTATCGGCGAGAACGTCATCGTGTTCGACTTTATTCGTGAAGAGGTCGGCCAGCAGATCTTCGAACAGATGGTCGATGGCACCTTCAAAGACCTGCAACAGCAGAAGCTGCACGTGGCCATCGCCCCTGAGGCGCGCCAGGCATTGCACGCTTTGTGTCTGCGCGACCTGTCCAACGGCGGCCGTGGCATCCGCAACCAGCTCGAGGCGCATCTGCTCAACTCGCTGGCGCGGGCCTTGTTCGACCAGGACGCTCAACCTGGCGAGCATTTCACCATCAGCCGCCTGGGTGTCGGCGGATTGACCCTGGAACGCCGTTGACCATGGAACTGAGCCTGTCCCGTGTGCACTTCCCGGTCACCACCCTTGGCCCAGGTCGTCGCCTGGGCATCTGGTTTCAGGGCTGCAGCATCCGCTGCGCAGGGTGCATTTCCGTCGACACCTGGGGGCCAGGCAAGCGCCGTGTGGGCATCGCACAGTTGCTGAAACAACTGATACCCTGGCTGGCCGAGGCTGAGGGCATCACCGTCTCCGGCGGCGAACCCTTCGACCAGTTCCCTGCCCTGCTCGCCATGCTCCAAGGGCTTCGCCAGTCGAGCCCACTGGACATTCTGGTGTACAGCGGCTACTCGCTGGAGCAACTGCAACCCCAACTGCAACAAGCCGAAGGCCTGATTGATGCGTTGATCAGCGACCCCTTCGACAAGCGCAGCGACCAATCCCTGGCCTTGCGTGGCAGCGACAATCAGCGCCTGAACCTGCTGACCCCGCTCGGCCATGAACGCCTTGCCAGCTACCAGCGCCCCCTGCAACCCGCTGACCAGGCCCTTGACCTGATGTTCGACGAGAACGGCAGCGTGTGGATGGCAGGGATCCCTCGGCGTGACGACGTACTGCGTCTGCGCGACCTTTTGAACGCGCAAGGCCACCAGGTTAGCACCAGCGTGCACCGCCACTGACCGGAATTCGCCCAATGATTCGCTATTGCCCAAACTGCAACACCGCACGCCCGGTACAGGAAATGTTCTGCGAGGGCACCGTCGACCAGCACCCGTGCAACTGGGACCTGGCCGGGGAGCCGATCCACGCTGACGGCTGGCGCCCGCAGATCATCCATACCGTGGACAATCTCCCGCCTACGGACACATCTCCGGCGCCCGGCCTCGTCTGTGAAAACGGCCATGCCATGGACCCCGGCGACCTGATGTGCCTGCAGTGCGATGCTTCGCCGGCCCAGTCTGCAGCAGCCAACGGTGTGCCGGCTGCCCCGGTCGACGATGCGCCCGCAGCCAGCGAAACCTTGATTGACGGCTGGTCGCTGATCCGCCAGATCAGCAATACCGACGGCGTCCGCGAGCGTTACCTTGCAGTGCACCAGGAAACCGCTCGCCAGGCGGTGCTCACCCTCTATCGACCAGGTGCGGAGCCGGACCCAGCGGTCTATGACGTGATCCGCCGTCTGCCCCGCGAGCATGTGCCTGAAATCATCGCCACCGGCCGCTGGGATGGCCGTGCATTCGAAGTGGTCGAGGAACTGACCGGCGGCAGCCTGGCCGACCTCGGCGGCGTGATCCGTGAAGCCCACAGCGTGCGCCATATGCTGCGGGAGCTGGGCCAGGCACTGCATGCCTTCAACGAGGCCGGCTTGCGCCACCGAGACCTGCGCCCGACCAGCCTGCTGGTACGTGCCCATGAGCCACTGGACCTGGTGATCAGCGGCTTCGGCTCGGCGCGCCTGTCGGAATTCGACCTGGACATCGTCTCGCCCCTGGAAACCAGCCGCTACATGGCCCCTGAAGCCATCGCCGGCGGTGTGGCGGCCGCCTCGGACTGGTGGAGCCTCGGCATGATCCTGCTCGAGCAACTGACCGCAGGGGCCTGCTTCGAGGGCATCCATGCCAATGCCTTCCTCATCCATGTACTGGCCAATGGTGTCCCGATTCCCGACGACCTCGACCCACAGCTGAACCTGCTGTTGCGCGGCCTGCTGGCACGCGACCGGCACCAGCGCTGGCAATGGCCCGAGGTCGAGGCCTGGCTCGACGGGCGCCCGGTGC
>AZIG01005257.1_pt1 | contig 32336 bp, 27 predicted proteins | sample 359071 | NCBI WGS metagenome assembly AZIG01 (sample SAMN02429714, study PRJNA222667) | marine sediment metagenome | biome: Sediment sample; isolation source: enrichment culture of sample MGS-AQ(UA) from oil contaminated terminal site... | place: Jordan: Aqaba | collected 2011-05-15 | depth 18 m m | reverse complement strand
TGGCTGCCGGCGCTATAGCCAAACAGCTCGGCATCGGCGTAGGTGGGGCTGATGGCTGCGCAGTTGACCGACACGAACAACCCTCCACGGTCGCTGGCACGGTGGATCTGCCGAGCCAGCAGCTCCTTGCCGGTGCCGGTCTCACCTCGGATCAGCACCGGCAAAGGTTGTGGCGCCAGGCGCTCAAGGTCCTCGCGCAGCTGCTGCGAGCGCGGGTCGATGAACACCAGCGCCTTGGCACGAATGCTCAGCGGGCTCTTGTCCAGCTCGGGGAAGGTCAGCAGCGGCTGGCCGAAGGGGTTTTGAAACGTCATGACGAACTCCCGCCCCAGGCCCGTGATGGCCAGGCGTCAGGCAAAGGGTGAACAGTAAGGTCGATCAGGCGCGGCGCAGTGCGTGCTGCTCGATCCGGCTCTGCAAGCGATACAGGTAGGCGAAGCCTTGTTCCCAGCGCTCATGACCGGACTTGACGTTGATGTGCCCGGCGTTGCTCAGCAACCCTGCTTCGGCGTTCCATGCCTGGGCCAGGTACAGCGCCCTCGGCACGCTCACGGCCGGGTCGTTGTCCGAACTGACGACCTGGCTGGGGAACGGCAGCACCTCGGTAGGGATCGGCGCAAAGTTGCGCAGCACTGGCGCGCAAGTGGGCCGTTCGACATCTGCCGGCGCCACCAGCAGTGCACCACGCACCTGCCGAAGCAAGGCCGGGCTTGCCTGCGCTGCCCAATGGGCGACAGTGATGCAACCAAGGCTGTGGGCAATCAGGATCACCGGCGAGCGCTCGGCGGCAATCACCTGCTCCAGCGCGTGCACCCAGTCCTGCCGCTGCGGGGTGAGCCAGTCGTCCTGTTCGACCCGGGCACTGTTGGGCAGGGTGCGCTGCCAGTGACTTTGCCAATGGTTGTCTGGCGACCCTTGCCAGCCCGGCACAATCAGGTAGCGAATCGAGTCATTGCGCATGGGGACGCCTCCAGTAAGTTTGCGTGCTTGGAGACAAGTATAGGGTGGGCGATATATTCGTAAAGGAATAAGAAGATATTTATTAATTCCTTAATTGCATAAACAACAGGCGGCGGTCGCTCTCTCGTAAGGGCTGCATAACCGCCCCGTCACCTTTCAGGTAAGAAAAACCCGGGACCATGCCCGGGTTCTCTTAACCTTATGCCACTCAGATATCCGCTACCTTCTGCCAAACCTTCGGCCGGAAGAACAACGTTTCCCCCCGCGCCAGCCCGGTCAGGCTGTCATGGTCTTTCACCACCTCGGCCTCGATCAGCTCGCTCTGCCCTTCCACCTTCAAGGTCACCCGCGTGGTCGCGCCCAACGGCCGAATGTCGCGCACCTCGGCCGCGTGGTGCCCTTCGGTCTCATGCCGCGACAGCGATACCTCGTGCGGGCGGAACAACACGTGGTGGCCCTCGCTCAGGGCAAGGCGGTTGGAGTCCCCCAGGAAGTGGTAGACGAAATCGTTGGCCGGCTGATCGTACACCTCGCCCGGCGAGCCGATCTGCTCGATCACGCCCTTGTTCATCACCACGATGCGGTCGGCTACTTCCATGGCTTCTTCCTGGTCGTGGGTCACGAACACCGACGTCAGGTTGATATCCTCGTGCAGCCGCGCCAGCCAGCGACGCAACTCCTTGCGCACCTTGGCATCCAGCGCACCGAATGGCTCGTCCAGCAGCAGCACCTTCGGCTCCACCGCCAGGGCGCGGGCCAGGGCGATACGCTGACGCTGGCCACCGGAAAGCTGCTCAGGGTAGCGGTCGGACAACCAGTCCAGTTGCACCATGTTCAGCAGCTCATGCACCTTCTCGGCAATCTTGCTCTCGCTCGGGCGCTCGCCCTTGGGCTTCATGCGCAGGCCGAAGGCGACGTTGTCGAACACGCTCATGTGGCGGAACAGCGCGTAGTGCTGGAACACGAACCCAACGTTACGGTCACGCACGTCATGGCCGGAAACGTCCTCGCCATGGAACACGATGTTGCCCTGGTCCGGGGTTTCCAGGCCGGCAATGATGCGCAGCAGGGTGGTCTTGCCGCAGCCGGACGGGCCGAGCAAGGCCACCAGCTCGCCGCTGTTGATGTCCAGGTTGATAGTGTTCAGGGCCTGGAAGCTGTTGAAGCGCTTGCTGACGTTACGAACTTCGATCGACATGAATCATTCCTCCGCGGCGCTGTGGCGCAGGCGGTTAATACGGTTCTCGCTCCACTGCTTGAGCAGCAGGATGAAGAGCGCCAGGATCAGCAACAGGCTGGCCACGCTGAAGGCCGCGACGTGGTTGTACTCGTTGTAGAGAATCTCCACATGCAGCGGCAAGGTGTTGGTCACGCCACGGATATGGCCCGACACCACCGACACCGCGCCGAACTCACCCATGGCCCTCGCGGTACACAGCACCACGCCGTAAATCAGGCCCCATTTGATATTCGGCAGGGTGACGTGCCAGAACATCTGCCAGCCGTTGGCACCGAGCAGCCGTGCAGCCTCCTCCTCTTGCGTGCCCTGCTCCTGCATCAGCGGGATCAGCTCACGGGCCACGAACGGTACGGTAACGAAAATGGTCGCCAGGACAATGCCAGGCAGGGCGAAAACGATCTGGATATCGTGGTCCTGCAGCCACGGACCGAACAGGCCTTGCGCGCCGAACATCAGCACGTAGACCAAGCCGGCGATCACGGGCGACACCGAGAACGGCAGGTCGATCAGGGTGACCAGGATGCTCTTGCCACGGAAGGTGTACTTGCTCACGCACCATGCAGCGCTTACGCCAAATACCAGGTTCAGCGGCACCGAGATAGCCACGGCGAGCAGGGTCAACTTCAGCGCCGACAACGCATCGGGTTCGAAAATCGCCTCGAAGAAGGTGCCAAAACCATTTTTCAGCGCCTGGGATACCACGATCACCAGCGGCAGCAGCAGGAATAGGGTGAACACCAGCCAGCCAAGGCCGATCAGGATACGCCGCGCTGTGGCACTGCCACGGCGGGCGGCGTTGGCTGCGGCACTTGCACTCAGGGATGAACTGGACATGCCGGCCTCCTTCAAGGGGTTTCGATGCGGCGCTGCAGCAGGTTGATCAGCAGCAGCAGGATGAAGGAAACCACCAGCATCAACACGCCGATGGCGGTCGCGCCGGTATAGTCGTACTGGTCGAGTTTGACCATGATCAACAGCGGCAGGATCTCGGTCTTCATCGGCATGTTGCCGGCAATGAAGATCACCGAACCATACTCGCCTACGCCACGGGCAAAGGCCAGGGCGAAGCCGGTGAGCCATGCCGGCAGCAGGGCCGGCGCCAGGATGTGGCGGAACACCTGCAATGGCTTGGCCCCCAGGCAGGCTGCAGCCTCTTCCACTTCACGCGGGATGTCGGCCAGTACCGGCTGCACCGTGCGCACCACGAACGGCAGGGTCACGAAGGTCAGTGCCAGGGTGATGCCCAGCGGGGTGTAGGCGATCTTGAAGCCCAGGTCGGTGGCGAACTGGCCGACCCAGCCCTGCGGCGCGTACAGGGCCGTCAGGGCGATACCGGCAACCGCGGTGGGCAAGGCGAACGGCAGGTCGATCATGGCATCGATGACCTTGCGCCCGGGGAAGGTGTAGCGCACCAGCACCCAGGCCAGCAGGGTACCGATCACACCGTTGATGATGGCGGCGAACAGGGCGGTGCCGAAACTCAGCTTGAGCGCAGCGATCACCCGCGGCGCACTGATGATGTTCCAGAACTGCTCGAAGGTCAGCTGCGAGGCATGGATGAACATGGCCGCCAGCGGTATCAGCACGATCAGGCTGAGGTACACCAAGGTGTAGCCCAGCGTCAGCCCGAAGCCGGGTATGACGGGGGAGATGCGACGTGACATAAATATCCCTGGTTGAACGCACTTGGCCCGGAGAGTTTCCGGGCCAGTGCAGGCTTCTGAATCTTGGGGCCCTTACTGTGCCTGATAGATCTGGTCGAACACACCGCCATCATTGAAGAATTTCGGTTGTGCAGCCTTCCACCCACCAAAGTCCTTGTCGATGGTCACCAGGTCCAGTTTCGGGAACTGCTTGCCGAACTCCGCAGCGACTTTCTCGTCACGCGGGCGGTAGAAGTTCTCGGCGGCAATCTTCTGCCCGGCCGGGCTGTACAGGTGCTTGAGGTATTCGCTGGCAATCTCGCTATTGCCCTTCCGCTCGGCGTTCTTGTCGACCACGGCCACTGGCGGCTCGGCCAGGATCGACAGCGACGGCACGACGATGTCGAACTTGTCGGCACCCCCGTCTTCCTTCAGGGCCAGGAAGGCTTCGTTCTCCCAGGCCAGCAATACGTCGCCCTGACCGTTGTTGACGAAGGTGATGGTCGAACCACGGGCGCCGGTATCCAGCACCGGTACATGCTTGAACAGCTCCTGCACATACGCCTTGGCCTTCTCTTCGCTACCGCCGGCCTTCAGGCCGTAGGCCCACGCCGCGAGGAAGTTCCAGCGCGCACCGCCAGAGGTTTTCGGGTTTGGGGTGATGACCGAGACGTCCTTCTTGATCAGGTCGCCCCAGTCCTTGATGCCTTTCGGGTTGCCCTTGCGCACCAGGAACACGATGGTCGAGGTGTACGGGGTGCTGGCGTCAGGCAGGCGGGTCTGCCAGTTCTCGGGCAGGGTCTTGCCAAGCTTGGCCACTTCGTCGATGTCACCGGCCAGGGCCAGGGTCACCACGTCGGCGCGCAGGCCGTCGATCACCGCACGGGCCTGCTTGCCCGACCCCCCATGGGATTGCTGGATTTTCACCTTGTCACCCGGGTGGGCCTGTTGCCAGTGCTTGATGAACTCGGCGTTGTACTGCTGGTAAAGCTCACGGGTCGGATCGTAGGACACGTTGAGCAGTTCGTAGTCCTTGGCGATGGCGGAACCGGCAAAAACAGCACTGGCCAGGGCGGCGAGCGCATAACGGCGGATGGACATGGTGAAGCTCCCGAATGGCATTTTTCCAGTTTTGGATGTTGCGCCGCAGATCAGCCGGGCTTGTTGCCGGGCTGTTGCAGGCGGAACTTCTCCTTGCGCTCGATCTGCACGACCTGAGCGTTGTGCACGGTGATCTCCACCGCACCGAAACGCAGGTCGCGCAAAGCGCTCTGGATTTCACGCAAGAGGGTGGCTTCGTCCTGGCCGTCGATGCTGCGCAGAGATGCACTCATGCTCGTTCTCCTTGGAGTGAGGGCGCCGGGCAGAGGTTTGAAGGGGGGTTGCGCCTGGCTTGAGGGCAATAGTAGTGAGGCGCAGTTATTCTTAAAAATACTATTTAAGAATTTTTATATAACCTTTTAAAAGCACACGTCCCCTTGTAGGAGCGGGTTTACCCGCGAATATGGTGGTGGATGCACCATCGCATTCGCGGGTAAACCCGCTCCTACAAGGGGCCATACTGGCCTTCAGGGTTGTTTCTGCGGCTCGCGGATCTTGTACCAGGCCACGTACAGCGCCGGCAGGAACAGCAGCGTCAGCAAGGTCGCCACGATGATCCCGCCAATCATGGCGTAGGCCATGGGGCCCCAGAACACCTCGCGGGCAATCGGGATCATGCCCAGGCTCGCCGCCGCCGCCGTCAGCAGGATCGGCCGGCGCCGGTGGTTGGTGGCCTCCACCACCGCATCCCACGGCGACAGGCCGTGGGCTTCAAACTCGTCTATCTGGGTCACCAGAATCACCGAGTTACGAATGATGATGCCCGCCAGCGCAAGGATGCCGAGGATCGCCACGAAGCCCATCGGCGTCCCCGTGGGCACCAACGCCAGCACTACACCAATCAGGCCCAGCGGCGCCACGCTGACCACCAGGAACAGCTTCTGCACGCTGTGCAACTGGATCATCAGGAAGGTCGCCATCAGGAACAGCATCAGTGGGATGACCTTGGCGATCGGCCCTTGGGCCTTGCTGCTTTCTTCAACCGTACCACCCGTGGCCACTTCGTAACCGACCGGCAGCTTGCTGGCGAACTCGTCAATTTTCGGCTTCAGCTGGGCCACCAGGTCGGTGGGCTGGATGTCGCCGTTGACCGAGGCCTTGATGGTGATGGTTGGCTTGCGGTCGCGTCGCCATACCAGTGGCTGCTCCAGCTCGTAGCGCACGGTGGCGAACGACAGCAGTGGGATCGAGGTGCCGTTAGGGGTAAGAATTTGCAGGTTCTGCAGAGTATCAGGCGAGCCACGCTCGCTGTCTTCGGCGCGGGCGACCACATCGACCAGGTAGATGTTGTCGTTGACCTGGGTGATCTGCACGCCACTGACGATGCTGTTCATCACATTGGCAACATCTTCGGACGACAGGCCCAGCTGGCGTGCCTTGTCCTGGGCAATTTCCACGCGCAGCACCTTACCCGGCTCGTTCCAGTCGTAGATCATCTCGCCGATGTGCTCGTTCTGGTCGAGCAAGGTGGCCAGCTCGATGGCGTGTTTGCGTACCTGGTCGATGTCGGCACCGCTGACCCGGTACTGGATCGGCCGGCCCACTGGCGGGCCCATCTCCAGCGATTGCACGTTGGTGCCGACGCCGACGAATTCTTCATGCAGGATCTTCTGCAGGCGGTCCATCAAGGCCTGACGCTCTTCGAAGCCCTTGCTGACAATCACCAGCTGCGCGTAGTACGGGTTCTGCAACTGCTGGTCGAGGGGCAGATAGAAGCGGATCGCGCCTTGGCCAATGTAGGTACTCCAGTGCACCAGGTCCGGGTCGTCCTTGATCCGCGCCTCGAAGCGGTCGACCACCTTGCGCGTCTCCTCGATCGAAGCGTTCTGCGGCAGGTTGAGGTCGACGAGAATTTCCGGGCGGTCCGAGGACGGGAAAAACTGGTTCTGCACAAAACGCATGCAGAAGATCGACAGGGCGAACAGCACCACGGTGCCGATGATGGTCAACCAGCGGTTGCGCATGCACCATAGCAACCCGCCTTCAAATGCCCGCCCGACCCGGCCAGGCTCAGCTTCGTGGGCCTTGATCTTGTCGCTTTTGAGAATATGCACCCCAAGCACCGGCGCGAAGAAAACCGCCACCACCCACGACACGATCAGGGCAACGGCGATCACCGCGAACAGGGTGAACGTGTATTCACCCGCAGAGCTGGCGTTGAGGCCGATAGGCACGAACCCGGCCACGGTCACCAAGGTGCCGGTAAGCATGGGGAAGGCTGTGGAGGTGTAGGCGAACGTCGCCGCCTGCTCCTTGCTTTCGCCCATTTCCAGCCGCGTGACCATCACCTCCACGGTAATCATCGCATCGTCCACCAACAGGCCAAGCGCAATGATCAGCGCCCCCAGCGAAATACGCTGCATGGTGATGCCGCTGTATTCCATGAACACGAACACCATGGCCAGCACCAGCGGGATCGAGCAGGCCACCACCAGCCCGGCGCGCACGCCAAGACTGACAAAGCTCACAGCCAGCACGATCACCACCGCCTCGAATAGCGCGCTGGTGAAACCGCCGACCGCCTGCTTGACCACCACGGCCTGGTCAGAAACGGTGTGTACCCCGACACCCACCGGCAGGTCCTGGACCACCTGGTCCATGCGCTTTTTCAACGCCTCACCGAACACCTGAATGTTGCCGCCGGCCTTCATGCCGATGGCGAGGCCAATGGCTGTCTGGCCGTTGTAACGGAACATTGGCGAAGGCGGGTCGACGTAGCCGCGCTCGATGTCGGCGATATCGGCCAGGCGGAAGAAGCGGTCGTTGATCCTCAAATTGACGGTTTGCAGGTCTTTCTCCGAGGCAAACTGCCCGGACGTACGCACCGAGATGCGCTCCGGGCCGGCCTCGATCATGCCGGCCGGCGTCACCGCATTCTGCGCTTGAAGTGCCTGCATCACCTGGCGCTGATCAATGCCCAGGGCTGCCAGCTTGCGGGTGGAGAAGTTCAGGTACAGCACTTCGTCCTGGGTACCGACCAGCTCGATCTTGCCGATGTTGGGTACATCGCGGACCTCGGCCCGTGCCTGTTCCACGTAGTCCCGCAGTTGGCGCAGGGTCAGGCCGTCAGCGGTAAAGGCATAGATCGAGCCGAACACATCACCGAACTCGTCGTTGAAGCCCGGGCCCTGAATACCGGCGGGAAATTCGCCACGAATGTCCTGGATCTTCTTGCGCACCTGGTACCAGATTTCGGGGATGTCCTTGGCCTTGGTGGTGTCGCGAAGGTACACGTAGACCGTGGACTCGCCGGGGCGGGTGTAGCTTTTGGTGTAGTCGAGCGAATCGAGTTCCTCGAGCTTCTTCTCGATGCGGTCAGTAACCTGGTACAGGGTTTCGTCCTGGGTCGCACCGGGCCAGCGGGTCTGGATGACCATGGTCTTGATGGTGAACGACGGGTCTTCCTCGCGGCCCAGGTTGAAGTAGGAAAAAATCCCCATCAACAGGCTAACGAACATCAGGTACCAGACGAACGATTGATGCTTGAGTGCCCAGTCGGACAGGTTGAAGCTTCCTTTCATTGCGCATCCTCGTCGAAGGTGACCTTCTGGCCAGGCTTGAGGCTGTTGACGCCGGCTGTGACCACGCGTTCACCGGGCTGCACGCCGGAGCTCAGTACGATGCTATCAGCGGTGCGGTCGATCAGCGCCACGTCACGGGTGGCCACGGTCTTGTGCTGCGTATCGATCACCCACACCTGGGTCTTGCCGTCACGCTCAAGCAAGGCACTCAGGGGCAGTTCGCTGCGCGGGGACACTTCCGAGCTAAGGGTCACACTGATGGAGGTGCCGAGGTGGAAGGCCGCCGGTGTGCTGGCCAGGGTCAGGCGAGCACGGCGGGTACGGGTGGTGGCATCAGCCTGAGGCTCCAGTTCGCGCAGGCTCGCTGTGGTGTTGATGGTCGGATCCAGTTGCGAGGCAACAGTGAAGGTCAGGTCTTTGCTCAACTGCTCGGCCAGATTGATCGGCAGGTCGATGACCGCTTCCTTCACGTCCGGCCGGGCCAGGGTCACCACGGCTTGACCAGCGGTTACAGTTTGCCCGGCTTCGGCCTGCCACGCGGTAATCACGGCAGCGTGGTCGGAACGCAGGGTGCTGTAGTCGAGCTGATCACGGGCCTGGCTGACGGCGGAGCGGGCCTGCTCCAACGCTGCGCTGGTGGTTTTCAGGTTGGTCTGGGCGATATCCAGCTGTGCCTGGGCGCCAACCCCACGGTCATACAACTGCTGCTGGCGACGGGCATCGGCCTGGGCGTTGATCCACTGTGCCTGCACCTTGGCCAGATCGCCTTCGGCAGCGCGCAACTGGTTCTGCTGGTCGGTCGGGTCCAGGGTGGCCAAGGTGTCGCCCGGTTTCACCTGGGCCCCAACGTCCAGCCAGCGCCGGGCAATGCGCCCGGAAACCCGGAAGCCCAAGGTGCTTTCGAAGCGCGCCTGGATACTGCCGGCGAAACGGCCCAGCTGCGACTGCACCTGAGGTTCGACCTTGACCGACAGCACTGGCCGAATCGGCTCTGGTGCCTCTTCTTCACTACTACAACCCGCCAGCAGCACACCGGCCGAGAGCATCAGCAACAGACGCTTCATAGCTCACCCCCTGGGCTCTTGGCGTCGACCTTCTGTACCTGCATGCCGGGGTGCAGCAACTGGCCGCCGTTGACCACTACGGTCTCGCCGCCTTTCAGGCCGCTGGCGACCACGATCTTGCCGGTGAGGTAGCGGCGGATTTCGACTTTGCGCAGTTCCACCTTGTCGCCCTCGCCCACCACCCACACGGCAGGCTCATGCACGGCCTTGGTCAGCGCCGACCATGGCAACTCGACGCTGGGCCGGCCCTGGGCATTGGTAGTGGCAGTAACCGGTGCCCCCAACTGCATCCCGGGCGGCACGTCCTTGAGCCCCACCTTGACCTGCACGGTGCCGCTTTGCGCGGACACGGTGGGGGTGATTTCGCGCACGAAGCCACGGGCCTGGACCTTGGGATCGTCCAGCAGGCTCACGACTACCCCGGCATCACTGGGCGGCGCCACCAGCAGCGACTCGTAGACGTTGAACACTGCATCGCGGTCGCCATCGACGGCCAGGCTGAAGATCGGCATGGTCGCCTGCACCACTTGGCCAACCTCGGCCTGGCGCTCGGTGATTACCCCGGCGGCCTCGGAGACCAGTGCGGTGTAGCTGAGTTGCTCATTGGCATTGGCCAGTTGCGCCTGGGCGGCCTTGAGTGCGCTCTGGTTGCTGCGCAGCGCGGCTTCAGCAGCATCGTATTCGCTCTGGCTGGTGTAGCCCTTGGGCAGCAGTTTCTGCTGGCGCACGAAGGCCGCACTGGTCTGGGTGACCCGCGCCTGCGCGGCGAAGACCTCGGCCTTGGCCGAGTCGACATTGTTCTGCAAGTCTTTCGGGTCCAGCCGTGCCAGCACCTGGTTGGCCTTCACGTGATCGCCCACGTCGACGCTACGCGAAATGATCTTGCCGCCAACGCGGAATGACAAATCTGTCTGCACCCGCGCCTGTATGTCGCCGGTCAGGGTGACCCTGGCAGCGAAATCGGTGGGTTGTACCTGCTGCACACCCACCCGAGGCAGTGTCTCGGGGACCTCTTCCTTGCTACAGCCGGTGAGCATGTACAACAACCCCAGACAGACGATCGACAGCGGACGCATCAACGCCATGCTGGCTCCTTGCTTGCGCACAAATGATTTGTGGGATGCGACTGTGAGCGTAGTTCAGGGTTCGATAAACATCACTGGCGGTGGCCATGCTGGCATTTCTGGTGGCTGTGGGGGCCTCTTCGCGGGCTCGCCCGCTCCCACAGAGAGAGCGCTCTATTTGAGACTTGCGCGGTACCTGTGGGAGCGGGCGAGCCCGCGAAGAGGCCCCCACAGCCATGTATCAGTGTCTGCCATATCCAGAAACCATCAGTCATCTGCCATCCCCGCTCCAACCGCTACCTTTCACAGGGAGGTTCAACTTCAAGGAAGATCGAAATGCCGTTAGCCGAGTCCCACCGACTGCGCCGTGGGCGCTTCTCCGAGCCTGGCAGGCTCTACATGCTGACCACCATCACGCATCAACGCAAACCACTGTTCAAGGACTTCCACCACGCCCGTCTAGTGGTCAAACACCTTCGGGTCTCCAATGACATTCAGGACTGCCAATCGTTGGCCTGGGTAGTGATGCCGGACCATCTTCATTGGCTGATTGAGCTGAAAGGAGTGACATTAGGAACGCTGATGCGCAAGTTCAAATCACGCACAGCGATTGCCTTGCGCAAGGCCGGTGTCGGGCACAAGCCGATATGGCAACCGGGTTACCAGGACCATGCGCTGCGGCGGGAGGAGCGTGTGGTTCATGTAGCCCGGTACATTGTTGCCAATCCCTTGAGGGCTGGATTGGTGAGAAGTATCAGGGACTATCCACATTGGGATGCGATATGGCTTTGAATCAGTGCTGGAGCCTTCGCGGGCATGCCCGCTCCCACAGGGCTCACCACAACCTTGAAGACTCTGATACCCCTACCCCACAGGGGTCAGCACAACCCTGAAGGCTGTGAGGTCCCTGTGGGAGCGGGCGTGCCCGCGAAAGGGCCGGGTCAGGCCGACGCAGCCACCTGCGCCGAGCGCTTGACCTGCGGCTGCGAAGCGTTGGCCGCAGCACCCTCTTCGATCGCCTGCTGAATCGCCTTGCGACGACGCTCTTCGGCCTGGCGGCTGAAGTACCAGACGAAGAAGGTCACCAGCGAAACCGACAGCAAAATCAGGCTGGCCACGGCGTTGATCTCCGGTTTCACGCCCAGGCGCACCGCCGAGAATACTTCCATCGGCAAGGTGGTCGAGCCAGGCCCGGAGACGAAGCTGGCCAGTACCAGGTCGTCCAGCGACAGGGCGAACGACATCATGCCGCCCGCCGCCAGCGACGGCGCGATCATCGGAATGGTGATCAGGAAGAACACCTTCCACGGCTTGGCACCCAGGTCCATCGCCGCTTCCTCGATCGACAGGTCCAGCTCACGCAGGCGAGCCGACACCACCACCGCCACATACGCCGCACAGAACGTGGTGTGGGCAATCCAGATGGTGACGACCCCACGCTCCTGGGGCCAGCCGATCGACTGCGCCATGGCCACGAACAGCAGCAACAGAGACAGACCGGTGATCACTTCGGGCATTACCAGCGGCGCAGTGACCAGGCCACCGAACAGCGTGCGGCCCTTGAAGCGGGTGACACGGGTCAGTACGAAGGCTGCCAGGGTACCTAGTGCCACCGCTGCCACCGCCGTGTAGCAGGCGATTTCCAGCGAGCGCATCACCGAACCCATCAGCTGGGTGTTGTCGAGCAGGCCGACGTACCACTTGATCGACCAGCCCCCCCACACCGTCACCAGCTTGGAGGCGTTGAACGAGTAGATCACCAGGATCAGCATCGGCAGGTAGATGAACAGCAAGCCGAGCACCAGCATCAGCTTGGAGAAACTGAAGCGTTTCATGCGCGGCCCTCCATCTCTTTGGCCTGGCTACGGTTGAACAGCAGGATCGGCACGATCAGGATCGCCAGCATTACCACCGCCAGGGCGGATGCTACCGGCCAGTCACGGTTGTTGAAGAACTCCTGCCACAACACTTTACCGATCATCAGGGTTTCCGGGCCGCCCAGCAGTTCCGGGATCACGAACTCGCCCACCACCGGAATGAACACCAGCATGCAGCCGGCGATGATGCCGTTTTTCGACAGCGGTACCGTGATCTTCCAGAAGCTGTTGAAGGTGCTCGAACCCAGGTCAGATGCAGCTTCGAGCAGGCTCGGATCATGCTTCACAAGGTTGGCGAACAGCGGCAGGATCATGAACGGCAGGTACGAATAGACCACGCCGATGTATACCGCCAGATTGGTGTTGAGGATCTGCAACGGCTGGTCGATCAACCCAGTCCACAGCAGGAAACCGTTGAGCAGGCCGTTGTTGCTGAGGATACCCATCCAGGCATAGACGCGGATCAGGATCGCGGTCCAGGTGGGCATCATGATCAGCAACAGCAGGACCGTCTGGGTCTCCTTCTTGGCATTGGCAATGGAGTAGGCCATCGGGAAGCCGATCAGCAGGCACAGCAGGGTGCTGAAGAAGGCCATCTTCAACGAACCCAGGTAGGCCGCAAGGTACAGATCATCCTCGGTCAACAGCCCGTAGTTGGCCAGGTTGAGGACCAGTTGGACCTTGTCTTCGACGTAGGTGTAGATCTCGGTATACGGCGGAATTGCCACATCAGCTTCGGCAAAACTGATCTTCAGGACGATGAAGAACGGCAGCATGAAGAACAGGAACAGCCAGATGAACGGCACGCCGATCACCAGATGCCGCCCCTCCGGGACCAGACGCTGGAAGGCTCGCTTGAGCTTGCGCAGTTTCATGACCGCAGTACCACGCCGCTGTCGTCTTCCCACCATACGTACACTTCATCGCCCCAGGTAGGACGGGCACCCTGGCGCTCGGCGTTGGCGACGAACGACTGGACAACCTTGCCGCTCGGCAGCTCCACATAGAACACCGAGTGGCCACCCAGGTAAGCGATATCGTGCACCTTGCCGCGCGACCAGTTGTGCTCGAACTCGGGCTGCTTGGTGGTTACCAGCAGTTTCTCCGGGCGCAGGGCGTAGGTGATGTGCTTGTCTTCAACCGAAGTGGTGATGCCGTGGCCCACGTAGATCTTGCGCTCCAGCTCCGGGCTGGCAATGATCGCGTAGCCTTCGGCGTCATCGACCACGTCACCTTCGAACAGGTTGACGTTACCGATGAACTCGCACACCAGGCGGCTGGTAGGTGTCTCGTAGATGTCCACTGGCGAGCCGATCTGGGCGATCCAGCCCAGGTGCATGATGGCGATGCGCTGGGCCATGGTCATGGCCTCTTCCTGGTCGTGGGTCACCATCACGCAGGTCACACCCACGCGCTCGATGATCTCGACCAGCTCCAGCTGCATCTGCGAACGCAGTTTCTTGTCCAGTGCCCCCATCGGCTCGTCGAGCAGCAGCAGCTTGGGGCGCTTGGCCAGCGAGCGGGCCAACGCCACACGCTGACGCTGGCCGCCCGACAACTGGTGCGGCTTGCGCTTGGCGTACTGGGTCATGTGCACCAGCTTGAGCATCTCGGCCACGCGCGCATCGATCTCGGCCTTGGGCAGCTTGTCCTGCTGCAGGCCGAAGGCGATGTTCTGTGCCACGGTCATGTGCGGGAACAGCGCGTAGGACTGGAACATCATGTTGATCGGCCGCTCGTAGGGCGGCATGTCGGTGATGTCGACGCCATCGAGGAAGATCCGCCCTTCGGATGGGCGCTCGAAGCCGGCCAGCATGCGCAGCAAGGTAGACTTGCCGGAACCGGAGCCACCCAGCAAGGCGAAGATCTCACCCTTGCGAATTTCCAGGGACACATCGTCCACGGCTACCGTTTCGTCGAACTTTTTCGTGACCCGGTCGATCTTGACCAGCACCTGCTTGGGTTGCTGGTCACCCTCGAGGGCTTTTTTATAGGCACCGGAGGCAACTGCCATGAGTGAAACTCCCAACAAGATTTTTGTGCCCGCGCGGCCAGACCTGCAAAGGCCGCCGCGGGTCTGGATTTTTTACTTGCCCGACTTGACCTTGGTCCAGCTACGGGTCATCAGCCGTTGCACCTTGGGTGGCAACTCTGAGTTCACGAACATCTTGTTCAGCACTTCCTGCGGTGGGTAAACCGCAGCGTCAGTCCTCACGGCCTGGTCCATCAGGTCGCCAGCCTTAGGGTTCGGGTTGGCGTAACCGACGTAATCACTGACCTGGGCGATAACCTCAGGTTTCAGCAAATAGTTGATGAAGACATGCGCCTCTTTGACGTTCTTGGCGTCCTTGGGGATCGCCAGCACGTCGAACCAGAGGTTGCCGCCTTCCTTGGGAATGGCGTAGGCCAGGTTCACGCCCTTCTTCGCTTCTTCAGCGCGGGCCTTGGCCTGGAACACATCGCCCGAGAAACCTGCCGCGACGCAGATGTCGCCGTTGGCCAGGTCGGTGATGTACTTGGACGAGTGGAAGTAGGTCACGTACGGGCGCACCGCCAGCAGCTTCTGCTCGGCCTTGGCGTAATCCTTGGGGTCGGTGCTGTTCGGATTGAGGCCCATGTAGTTGAGCACCGCTGGCAGCATTTCGTCCGCCGAGTCGAGGAAGGCCACACCGCACTTGGAGAGCTTCTTCATGTTTTCGGGCTCGAACAGCACGGCCCAGGAGTCGATGGTATCCACGCCCAGCGCAGCCTTGACCTTGTCGACGTTGTAACCGATGCCGTTGGTGCCCCACAGATAAGGCACCGCGTACTGGTTACCCGGGTCGTTCTTTTCCAGGCGCTTCATCAATGCCGGGTCGAGGTTGGAATAATTGGGCAGCAGGTTCTTGTCGAGCTTCTGGAACGCGCCCGCCTTGATCTGCTTGCCGAGGAAATGGTTGGACGGCACCACCACGTCATAACCGGTGTTACCGGCCAGCAGCTTGCCTTCCAGGGTTTCATTGGAGTCGAACACGTCTTGCACAGGCTTGATGCCCGTGGCGCTCTCGAAGTCCGCGAGTGTGTTAGGGCCGATGTAGTCGGACCAGTTATAGAAGTGCACCGTCGGCGCCGCTTGGACGCTGCATGCCAGCGTCAGGCCCGCGCCGGCCATCAAGGCCTTGCGGAATACAGAAATAGACAAGTGGGGGTCCTCACAATCAGTGCCTGGGTAGCGACAATGCTGCCGCACACGCAAAACCGGCGCGCAACTTAACTTCGCAGCTTCGATGCCGCAATCATCATTTACCTTTCTATGGATCTGGGCCGGGAAACCCGGCCCAGAGCTGTCGCATCAGGCTTACTTGCCCGACTTGATCTTCGTCCAGCTGCGGGTGATCACTCGCTGCACAGAAGCGTCAGGGGCAGCGATCGCGTACAGCTGCTTCTTCACTTCGGCAGGCGGGTAGATGCTCGGGTCGCTGGTGATGTCTTTGTCCACGAACTGGGTAGCAGCAGCGTTACCGTTCGGGAAGCGCACGGCGTTGGTGATTTCAGCCATGATTTCCGGCTGCATCAGGAAGTTCATGAACTGGTAGGCAGCGTCTTTATGCTCGGCATCTTTCGGGATGGCGACCATGTCGTAGAAGGTACCGGCACCTTCCTTCGGAATGACGTAGTCCACTTTGACCTTGTCGCCCGCTTCATGGGCACGGGCCTTGGACTGCTCCAGGTCACCCGAGTAACCGACGGCTACACAGATGTTGCCGTTGGCCATGTCGCCAATGTACTTGGACGAGTGGAAGTAGGTGATCGAAGGACGGATCTTGAGGAACAGGTCTTCGGCGGCCTTCAGGTCTTCTTTCTTGGTGCTGTCGGTCGGCTTGCCGAGGTAGTGCAGCGCAGCCGGGAGCATTTCGGTCGGGGCGTCAAGGAAGCTCACGCCGCAGCTCTTGAGCTTGGCGATGTTCTCAGGCTTGAACACCACGTCCCACGAATCGATCTTGTCCACGCCCAGCGCAGCCTTGACCTTCTCCGGGTTGTAGCCGATGCCGATCGAGCCCCACATATAAGGGAAGGCATGCTTGTTGCCCTTGTCGCTGGCAACGCCAACGGCCTTGAGCAGGTCGGGGTCGAGATTTTTCCAGTTCGGCAGTTTCGAACGGTCCAGTTCCTCGTACACACCCGCCTTGATCTGCTTGGCCAGGAAGTTGTTCGACGGCACGACGATGTCATAGCCCGACTTGCCTGCCAGCAGCTTGGCTTCCAGGGTTTCGTTGCTGTCGAAGACGTCGTACTTGACCTTGATACCCGTCTGCTTCTCGAACTTGGCGATGGTGTCCGGAGCGATGTAGTCCGACCAGTTATAGACGTTCAACACTTTGTCTTCAGCCTGAACAGCGGAGGCCATGGCGCCCATCAGGGCGGCGGCCAGCAACGTTTTGCCCATTTTATTCATGCGTAATGCTCCAGAATTTTTATTTAGCAACTGTCCAGCAGCCAGAACCCACGGTGCAGAGCGCGCGGCGACTGAAACAGCCGCTAGTCTGGCAAGTTACAAGGCCCTGTATCAAGGAAAGCAGGGCCATGTAACGGCTTAATGTCACAACGCTAGCCTAGCAAACGCTTATCGAATCGCCTCAAGGGTAAGATCCAGGCACTTACGTGCCTTTTCCACCAGTTCGTCGATCTCCGCATGGCTGATTACCAGCGGCGGCGCGATGATCATGGTGTCACCCACCGCACGCATGATCAGGCCGTTCTCGAAGCAGAAGGTGCGACAGATCATGCCCACGCCTTTGCCCTCGTAACGGCTGCGGGTGGCCTTGTCCTTGACCAGCTCGATCGCACCCAGCATGCCCAGGCCGCGCACTTCACCCACCAGAGGATGGTCCTGCAGCTCGCGCAAACGCTTTTGCAAATACGGTGCCGCATCTGTGCGCGCCTTCTCGACAATTTTCTCGTCACGCAGGATGCGCAGGTTTTCCAGGCCCACCGCGGCCGCCACCGGGTGGCCGGAGTAGGTGAAACCGTGGTTGAAGTCGCCGCCTTCGCTGATCACCTTGGCCACGGTGTCACGCACGATCACACCGCCCATGGGGATGTAACCAGAGGTCAGGCCTTTCGCGATGGTCATCAGGTCGGGCTTGAGGTCGTAATAGTCCGAACCGAACCACTCGCCGGTACGGCCGAAGCCGCAGATCACCTCGTCGGCGACGAACAGGATGTCGTACTTGGCGAGGATCTCCTTCACCTTCGGCCAGTAGGTTTCCGGCGGTATGATCACGCCACCTGCGCCCTGGATCGGCTCGGCGATGAAGGCAGCGACGTTGTCTTCGCCGACTTCGAGGATCTTCTTCTCCAACTGCTCGGCGGCCCATACACCGAATTCGTCAGGGGTCATGTCGCCGCCCTCGCCGAACCAGTAAGGCTGAGGGATGTGTACGATGCCCGGGATCGGCAAGCCACCCTGCTCGTGCATGCCGCTCATGCCACCCAGGCAAGCACCGGCGAAGGTGGAGCCGTGGTAACCGTTGATACGACCGATGATGGTCTGCTTGTGCGGTTTGCCCTTCAGCGCCCAGTAGTGACGCACCATGCGCAGCACTGTGTCGTTGCCTTCGGAGCCGGAGCCGGTGAAGAACACATGGGTCATACCTTTCGGCGCCACATCGGTGATCGCCTTGGCCAGCTCGAGCGCAGGTGGGTGAGCGGTCTGGAAGAACAGGTTGTAGTACGGCAGCTCGCGCATCTGTTTTTCTGCCGCCTGCACCAGCTCTTCACGGCCGTAGCCGACCGCCACGCACCATAGACCGGCCATGCCGTCGAGGATCTTGTGCCCCTCGCTATCCCACAAATGCACACCCTGGGCCTTGGTGATGATGCGCGGCCCCTTCTCCTTCAGTTGCTTGTAGTCACTGAAGGGTGCGAGGTGATGCTCCCCGCTCAGGGTTTGCCATTCACGGGTTTGCGGGTTGTTGACGCTCATGTGCTTCTCCGTTATTGGACCGCCGCGCTCCTGCGGCACCAGGGTTGATCAGACAGCGAACAGCAGGAACTCACGCTCCCAGGAACTGATGACGCGCTTGAAGTTTTCGTGCTCGGCGCGCTTGGTGGCGACATATCCGGTAATGAATTTCTTGCCGAGGTACTGCACCAGCGCACGGCTGTTTTCCATGCGTTCCAAGGCGTCTTCGATGGTCAGGGGCAGGCGCAGGTTGCGGCGTTCGTAACCACGGCCCTGCACTGGCGCGCTGGCCTCGATACCTTCGACCATGCCGATGTAGCCACACAGCAGGCTGGCGGCGATGGCCAGGTAAGGGTTGGCGTCGGCGCCCGGCAGGCGGTTTTCGACGCGCCGGCTTTGCGGGCCGGCATCCGGTACGCGCAGGCCGACGGTGCGGTTTTCTTCGCCCCACTCCACGTTCACCGGCGCCGAGGTGTCGGGCAGGAAGCGGCGGAACGAGTTGACGTTGGGCGCGAACAGCGGCAGCGCCTCGGGGATGAACTTCTGCAGGCCGCCAATGTGGTTGAGGAACAGCTCGCTCATGCTGCCGTCTTCATTGCTGAAGATGTTCTTGCCGGTCGCCACGTCGACCACGCTCTGGTGAAGGTGCATGGCACTGCCTGGCTCGCCGGTCATCGGTTTGGCCATGAAAGTGGCGGCCACGTTGTGCTTGAGCGCCGCTTCGCGCATGGTGCGCTTGAACACCAGGATCTGGTCGGCCAGGTGCAAGGCGTCGCCGTGACGGAAGTTGATTTCCATCTGCGCCGTGCCGTCTTCGTGGATCAGCGTGTCGAGGTCCAGTTGCTGCAGCTCGCACCAGTCGTAGACGTCTTCGAACAGCGGGTCGAATTCGTTGGCCGCTTCGATCGAGAACGACTGACGGCCGGTTTCCGGGCGACCGGAACGGCCAACCGGGGGCTGCAGCGGAAAGTCCGGGTCCTCGCTGCGCTTGGTCAGATAGAACTCCATCTCGGGGGCGACGATCGGCTGCCAGCCCTTGTCGGCGTAAAGCTTGAGCACTTTTTTCAGCACGTTGCGCGGCGACAGTTCGACCGGGTTGCCCTTCTTGTCGTAGGTGTCGTGAATGACCTGCGCGGTCGGCTCGATGGCCCACGGCACGAGGAACACGGCGTTCTCGTCAGGGCGGCAGATCATGTCGATGTCTGCCGGGTCGAGCAGTTCGTAATAGATGTCGTCGTCGACGTAGTCACCGGTCACGGTCTGCAGCAGTACGCTCTCGGGCAGCCGCATGCCTTTCTCGGCGATGAATTTGTTGGTTGGCGAAATCTTGCCGCGCGTGATGCCGGTCAGGTCGCTGATCATGCATTCGACTTCGGTGATCTTGTGCTCTTTCAACCAATCGGTGAGCTGGTCGAGGTTGTTACTCATAAATACCTCAGGAGGTAAGGTGGTCCACGACTTGATTCTGGATGGAGTAGATTGCTAAAGCAAAAACCCACGCGCAGAGCCACAGTGGATACACTGAAATCAGCTGTGTCCGTAATGAGTTCAAAAGGCAGGAAGACGAAGCGAAGGGCGGCAAGCCGCTGCGAGGACCGGTCCGGGAACGCGAAACGTCAATTATTGCGGCCAGGGCGACCACGCCATTGACGAAGCCTGCAAAAACGACGGAAGTACCCGATGGCACTGCGCAGGCAGTGCTTTCAGGTCGCGGCAAGCGGACCATGTGACCCTCGTATTATTGTGTTCTGGGTTGAGACCGAGCTTAGCCTTGTTCATTTTTTTACACAACACCTCCGTAAAAAATAAAACACGGCGTACCGGAGATAGCCCTTTACGCAGGAAATAGCGGATAATGGTTTGCCCCGATATGCAGCAAATCTGCCGTAGATGTGCCATTTCAGGGCATCATGGGGTTGGCTTGACATCAGTATGGCTTTTCGATTGACTGGTCTTGCAAGCCCCCCTTGATTGATATTTTTAACAACAAAGGTGTTGCATCATGTCGGTACCCCCGCGTGCCGTTCAGCTTAACGAAGCGAACGCGTTCCTTAAGGAACATCCTGAGGTTCTCTACGTTGACCTTCTGATTGCAGATATGAATGGTGTGGTGCGTGGCAAGCGCATTGAGCGCACCAGCCTCCACAAGGTTTACGAGAAAGGCATCAACCTGCCGGCCTCCCTCTTCGCCCTGGACATCAACGGTTCCACCGTCGAAAGCACCGGGCTGGGCCTGGACATCGGCGATGCTGATCGCATCTGCTATCCAATCCCCGACACGCTCTGTAACGAGCCGTGGCAAAAACGCCCCACTGCCCAGCTGCTGATGACCATGCACGAACTGGAAGGCGAGCCGTTCTTCGCCGACCCGCGCGAAGTGCTGCGTCAGGTGGTGACCAAGTTCGACGAACTGGGCCTGACTATCTGCGCCGCATTCGAACTGGAGTTCTACCTGATCGACCAGGAGAACGTGAACGGCCGCCCGCAGCCACCACGCTCGCCAATTTCGGGCAAGCGCCCGCAGTCGACCCAGGTGTACCTGATCGACGACCTCGACGAATATGCCGACTGCCTGCAGGACATCCTCGAAGGCGCGAAAGAACAAGGCATCCCGGCCGACGCCATCGTCAAGGAAAGCGCCCCGGCGCAGTTCGAAGTCAACCTGCACCACGTGGCCGACCCGCTCAAGGCCTGCGACTACGCGGTACTGCTCAAGCGGTTGATCAAGAACATCGCCTACGACCATGAAATGGACACCACCTTCATGGCCAAGCCCTACCCGGGCCAGGCAGGCAACGGCCTGCACGTGCACATTTCCGTGCTGGACAAAGATGGCAACAACATCTTCACCAGCGAGGATCCCGAGCAGAACGCCGCGCTACGTCACGCTGTCGGCGGTGTGCTCGAGACCCTGCCCGCGTCCATGGCATTCCTTTGCCCGAACGTCAACTCGTACCGCCGCTTTGGCGCGCAGTTCTACGTGCCGAACGCGCCAAGTTGGGGCCTGGACAACCGCACCGTGGCGCTGCGCGTGCCAACGGGTTCTGCGGACGCCGTGCGCATCGAGCACCGCGTGGCCGGTGCCGACGCCAACCCGTACCTGATGATGGCTGCGGTGCTGGCGGGCGTGCACCATGGCCTGACCAACAAGGTCGAGCCGGGCGAGCCGATCGAAGGCAACTCGTACGAGCAGCTGGAGCAGAGCCTGCCGAACAACCTGCGCGATGCCCTGCGCGAGCTGGACGACAGCGAGATCCTGAACAAGTACATCGATCCGAAGTACATCGACATCTTTGTCGCGTGCAAGGAAAGCGAGCTGGAAGAGTTCGAGCACTCGATCTCCGACCTCGAGTACAACTGGTATCTGCATACCGTGTAAACAAAAACGCCGCCCCTCAAGGGCGGCGTTTTTTGTTTGAGACCGGTGTCGCCTGCGTCGCGGGCACGCCCGCGAAGAGGGCGGCCCAAGCTTACAGGGGCTTCTCGAAAATCTTCGAATTGCGCTGGTAGTTGTACAGTGAAGCCCGCGCCGCCGGCAACCGCTCCACGCCACTCGGCGCAAAGCCGCGCTCGCGGAACCAGTGCGCCGTGCGCGTAGTCAGCACGAACAAAGTACTCAAGCCCATCTGCCGTGCCCGGCTCTCGATCCGTTCCAGCAGCTCGTCCCCACGCCCGCCATGGCGGTACTCCGGGTTCACCGCCAGGCAAGCCAGCTCCCCGGCCTCGGAATCGGCAATCGGGTACAGCGCCGCACAGGCGATAATCATGCCCTCGCGCTCGACCACGCTGAACTGCTCGATCTCTCGCTCCAGCACTTCGCGCGAACGGCGCACCAGGATGCCCTGCTCTTCCAGCGGGCTGATCAACTCCAGCAAGCCACCCACATCCTCGATAGTCGCCTCGCGCACCACTTCGAACTGTTCCTGCGACACCAGCGTACCGCCACCGCCACGGGTAAACAGCTCGGTGAGCAGCGCGCCGTCCTCGGCATAGCTGACGATATGGCTGCGCGCCACGCCGCCTTTGCAGGCCTCGGCCGCGGCATCCAGCAGTTCGCCCTGGTAGTCGCTGCCAAGACGCTGCAGATGCGGGGCAACCTGCTGCGGGCGCAGTTCGCGCACCAGCCTACCGTCAGCGTCCAACAAGCCCGGCTCGGCGCCGAACAACAGCAGTTTGTCGGCGCCCAGTTCGATGGCTGCGCGAGTAGCCACGTCTTCACAGGCCAGGTTGAAGATTTCCCCGGTAGGCGAGTAGCCCAAGGGCGACAACAGCACGATGGAGCGCTCGTCGAGCAGGCGGCTGATGCCCTTGCGGTCGACCCGGCGCACTTCGCCAGTGTGGTGGTAGTCCACACCTTCGAGCACGCCGATCGGCCGCGCAGTGACCAGGTTGCCGGAGGCCACGCGCAGGCGCGAGCCCTGCATGGGCGAAGCGGCAATGTCCATCGACAGCCGCGCTTCAATGGCCAGGCGCAGGGCGCCGACGGCATCGATCACGCAGTCCAGGGTGGCTGCATCAGTAATACGCATGCCCCGGTGGTAGTGCGGGGTCAGCCCGCGATCAGCCAGCCGGCTTTCGATCTGCGGGCGCGAACCATGCACCAGCACCAGCCGCACGCCGAGGCTGTGCAGCAGCACCAGGTCGTGGACGATGTTGCCGAAATTAGGGTGTTCCACCCCATCGCCAGGGAGCATGACCACGAAGGTGCAGTCGCGATGGGCATTGATATAGGGGGATGCATGACGCAGCCAGTTGACGTAATCGGGCATGACAGAGCCTGTGGATAAGTGGACGGAGAACGGCGATGCAGGGGGCGTTCAGGATCATCGTCGGAACAGGCTTGCGGTCACGCGCGGTCTCCTCTAGGCAGGAACGAATCAGTTCGATTGACGTTTAGTGCAGGCAATAGTGCCGGATCAGGTCACGCAATAGACGCACGGTAGGCTCGATTCGTGACATTTCAAGGTATTCGCCGGGCTGGTGGGCACAGGCAATGTCGCCAGGGCCCAGCACAATGGTCTGGCAGCCCAGTTGCTGAAGATAAGGTGCTTCGGTGCCGAACGCCACCGCTTCAGCGCGATGGCCGGTCAGGCGCTCCGCGACCTGTACCAGTTCGACATCGGCAGCCTGCTCGAACGGCGGCACCTCCGGGAACAGCGGCGCATAGTCGATGCGCACCTCATGGCGCTCTGCAACCGGCAGCAATTTTTCGCGAATGGCCGCGCGCAGTTGCTCCACGTCCATGCCAGGCAGTGGCCGCAGGTCGAACTCCAGGGCGCACTGGCCGCAGATACGGTTGGGGTTGTCGCCGCCGTGGATGCAGCCGAAGTTCATGGTAGGGGTCGGCACGGTGAATTGCGGGTTGCTATAGGTTTGTTGCCACTGCTGGCGCAGGCCCATCAGCTCGCCCATGACCGCATGCATGGCCTCCATGGCGCTGCGGCCCAGGCTTGGGTCCGACGAATGGCCGCTGCGACCGAGGATGTCGATGCGGTCCATGAGGATGCCCTTGTGCATGCGGATAGGCCGCAGCCCGGTAGGCTCACCGATTATCGCTGCACGGCCCAGTGGCTGGCCGGCCTCGGCCAGGGCACGAGCGCCGGACATGGAGCTTTCTTCGTCGCAGGTGGCAAGGATCAGCAGCGGCTCCTTGAAGTCGTGCTCCAGCAGCGGGATGACCGCTTCGATGACCAGGGCGAAGAAGCCCTTCATGTCGCAACTGCCCAGACCGACCCAGCGGCCATCGGCCTCGGTAAGCTTCAACGGGTCGCTGGCCCACAGCTGTTCGTCATAGGGCACGGTATCGCTGTGCCCGGCCAGCACCAGCCCTCCCGGGCCGGTGCCACGGCTGGCCAGCAGGTTGAACTTGCCGGGGCTGACCTGCTGGATGTCGCACTTGAAACCCAGGTCGCCCAGCCAACCGGCCAGCAGGTCGATAACCTGGCGGTTGGACTGGTCCAGCGCAGGTTGGGTACAGCTGACCGAAGGCGCGGCAATCAAGGCGGCGAACTGGTCTTTCAGCGTCGGCAACGGCATGCGCGTACTCCTCGGAAACGTTACCCATCATAGGACTATCCGCTGTCTGGAATAAACCGTTGATGGCTGACTGCTGTAGACTCTCCGCCAACCACGCCCCCTCTTTCGAGTCTGTGATGCACAAAGAAACCGAACTGAAGCTCCGCGCCAGCCGCGAGACCCTTGCCGCCCTGCGCGAGCACCCTCTGCTGAAAAAGCGCAACAAGTCCGGCTGGCAGACCCGTGAACTGCTCAACCAGTACTTCGACACCCCCGAGCGTGAGCTGTCCGCCGCCCGTGTCGCCCTGCGCCTGCGCCGCGATGGCGACGCGATCATTCAAACCCTCAAGTGCCGCGGCCAGAGCGTGGCCGGCCTGTCCGAGCGCAACGAGTACGAATGGAACCTGGACAAGGTCAAGCTCGACCTGAAGAAGCTGGACGCCACCTGCTGGCCCGAGCAACTGGCCAACCTGGACAAGAAAACAATCAAGCCACTGTTCACCACCGACTTCAGCCGTGAATACGCTGAAATCGCCTGGGGCCGTGGCAAAAGCAAGGTGGTGATCGAGGCTGCGCTGGACCAAGGCTTCGTGATCGCCGGCAAGCGCAAGGAAGAGATCTGCGAGCTGGAGCTGGAACTGCGCGAAGGTGAGCCGCAAGCCCTGCTGGAACTGGCCGCAGAACTGGCCGCCAGCCTGCCACTGATGCCGTGCGACATCAGCAAGGCTGAGCGCGGTTACCGCCTGCTGGAACCGGACAGCTACGAGCTGGACCTTCCTCACACCGCGCTGGAAGCCGAAATGGCCTTGGACGACGCCTATGCCGCCCTCGCCTGGCAGCTGCTGGCCAGCAGCCAGCGCCTGGCCGAGCAGTACCGCCACAACGGCCACTGGCGCCTGTTGCAGGACTGGGTCGAGTGCCTGAGCGAGCTGCGCGCACTCACCGCCAGCCTGGGCCAGGCAGCACCGCGCGCTACCACCCGCGACCTGCGCGCCAGCCTTGATGCCTTGCTTGAAGACTGGCGCCCGCTGGTGCAGGCCGGCAACGATGACGAAGACATCCGTCGCGCCGCACCCGAGCAGTTTGCCGAAGAACTGGAAGACGTACGCTGGGGCCAGTTCTCGCTGGAAACCTCACGCTGGCTGACGACCCGTACCTGGACCGCAGAGCGCAAGGGCCGCGGCGAACGCCAGGGCAAAGCGCAACTGGCCAGCTGGCTGGGGCATCTGCTGGGCGAGGAAGGCCGCGCGTTGAAGCTGCCGCTGTACACCCAGCGCCCGGAAGACCTGGCCGAGCAGCTGCCTCGTATCGAGCAACTTCTGGCCTGGCTGCACCACGCCCGCCAGGTGCTGGAAGCGCCGCAGATGGACCGCCTGTACGGCGACCTGAAAAAGCTGCACGAACTGGCCGAGCAGCCCATCAGCGATGAAGTGCTGGAAGCGCGTATCGACCAGGCTCGGGCGGTGGACCAGAGCCGCGGCTGGAAGCACCTGCTCAAGGCGTGACACCGCGTCGCCTGCTTCGCGGGTAAACCCGCTCCTACGTAGGATCCGCGCCAGGCGTGGGGCCAGTGTAGGCGCGGGTTTACCCGCGAATGGCCACAACGGTGTAGGAGCAGGTTTACCCGCGAATGGCTTCACCGGTGTAGGAGCGGGTTTACCCGCGAATGGCTTCACCGCGGTAGCGGCAGGCTAGTGGTGGACTTGATCTCGGAAAGCGCCACAATCGAGTTCACCTCCTGAATCCCCGGCACGTTCGACAGTTTTTCGAAGAAGAACCGCTCGTAGGCCTCGATGTCCGACGTGACGATTCGCAGCAGAAAGTCCACAGCCCCCATCAGCACATAACACTCCATCACCTCAGGGAACCCGCGGATCGCCTCGGTGAACTCGGTGAAGTTGGAGCGCCCATGGGCGTTCAGTTTCACCTCGGCGAAAATCTGCGTGTTCAGGCCGACCTTCTTGCGGTCCAGCAAGGTCACCTGCCCACGAATCACCCCCTCTTCCTTCAAGCGCTGAATGCGCCGCCAGCACGGCGATTGCGACAGCCCGACGCGCTCGGCGATCTGTGCACTGGACAGCGAAGCATCCTCCTGCAGCAGTTCGAGGATGCGACGGTCGTAGGCGTCCAGCTCGCTGTGCATTGTTTATTCTCCACATCAGATTTTTTTGAATAAAAGAATTCACCAATAAGGCGAAATCACCCAATCATAGCGAAAAAATACCGCCACCAACGTGCAAGAATTTCTCCCTCATTTGCGGAGACCAGCATGAACGCACAGCCCCGTACCGACGCCTGGGCCGCCACCAACGCCCACAGCACCGTGCACTATCGCCTGCAGGCCGAGGCCGAGCCCGATAGCCTGTGCCGGGTGCTCAACCTGTTCGCCTTGCAGTTCCTGACCCCGCATAGCGTGCAGGTCAGCCAGCTGGATGACTGGCTGAATATCGAAATCGGCATTGGTGGGTTGAGCTGGCACCGGGCCGAGGTCATTGCACAGAAGCTGCGTAACCTGGTGTGTGTGGGTGAGGTGAGTCTGACCAACTTGCAGCGAGTGGCGTTGGCAGTGGTCTGACCCACCCTCTCTGCCGGGCCTGTACCGCATAGCACTAAAGGCCCGTGCGATCCCTTTAGGAACGGGTCCACCCGCGAAGCGTCCGATACAGGCGCAGCAAAATTCCGAAACCTTTCACCTCCGATAGCCTCCCGCCGCCCGGCTAGCCTTGATCAGCACTACCCGATCAGGCACGGACGCCAACCATGCACACCCCCGATAACCCTGCACTCGACCTCAAGCGCGTGCTCCAGGCCCTGCTCGCTGACCAGCACCTGCACGCCAGCGATACCCTGCAAGTACTCGAACACGCCGCCACCCACCCCGCTAGCCACCCGCTGGAACACATCGCCGCCTGCAGCCTGGAAAGCCGCCAGCATCCCGGCCAGCCCCTGGACCTGGAGCACCTTTGCCAGTGGCTGGCCGACAAGGTCGGACAACCCTACCTGCGCATCGACCCCATGCAACTCGACCTGCCCCAGGTCACCGGCCTGATCTCCCCAGCCTTCGCCCAGCGCCACGGCATCCTCATCGTCGCGGCCGATGCCTCCAGCGTCACCGTCGCCAGCGCCCAGCCTTTCCAGGATGACTGGCAGGCCGACCTGGCCCGCAGCCTCGGCCGGTCGATCCGTCGCGTACTGGCCAGCCCGCAGCAGATTCGTCAGTCAGCGCAGTCGTTCCACCGCCTGGCCCAGTCGGTAAAAGGCGCGCAGTACCAGCAGTCGGCCAGCCTGGGGGAGCTTGAGCAATTGCTTGAGCTGGGCAAACGCCAGGCCGAGGCCAGCGCAGACGACGCACACATCGTGCATATCGTCGACTGGCTGTTGCAGTACGCCATTGAACAACGCGCCAGCGATATCCACCTGGAACCACGCCGCGAACAGGGTCAATTGCGCTACCGCATCGATGGCCTGCTGCACACCGTCTATGCCTTCCCCGCCGGGGTCACCCTGGCCCTCGTCAGCCGCCTGAAACACCTGGGCCGCATGGACGTTGCAGAGAAGCGCCGGCCGCAGGACGGCCGGCTGCAAAGCCGCCTGCCCGGTGGTGGCGAGGTGGAGCTGCGGCTTTCGACCCTGCCCACCCCGTTTGGCGAGAAACTGGTGCTGCGCCTGTTCGACCCGCAACAGTTGCAAGAAGGCTTCGAACGCCTTGGCTTGCACGGCCAGCAACTGGCCCAATGGCAGAGCCTGCTACGTCAACGCCAAGGCATCATCCTGGTCACCGGCCCCACCGGCTCCGGCAAAACCAGCACGCTGTACACCAGCCTCAAACTGCTGGCCACACCACAGGTGAACCTGTGCACCATCGAAGACCCGATCGAGCGTCTGGAACCAGCCTTCAACCAGCTGCAGGTGCAACCCGCGCTGGACCTGGGGTTTGCCAACGCGGTCAGGGCCATGCTGCGCCAAGACCCCGACATCATCATGATCGGCGAAATCCGCGACCGCGAAACCGCCCTGGTGGCGGTGCAGGCAGCGCTGACCGGGCACCTGGTACTGTCGACCCTGCATACCAACGACGCCTGCGCAGCCATCACCCGCTTGCAAGAGCTGGGTGTGGCCGACTACCTGATCAAGGCGACGCTTATCGGGGTGATGGCCCAGCGCCTTGTGCGAACCGTCTGCACCGACTGCCAGGCAGGTTCATCACCCGCCTGCCGAGCTTGCCGCGGTACCGGCTTTCAGGGGCGCACGGGATTATTCGAACTGCTCGAGCCCAGCGACGCCTTGCGCGCATTGATCGGCCCGCATGCCGACCTGACCCGTTTGCGGCGCCAGGCGCTGGCCGATGGCCTGGTTGACCTGCGCCGTTGCGGCGAGGCCAAAGTGGCCGCTGGGCTGACCCGTGCCGAGGAAGTGCTGCGCGTCTGCAACTGACGAAAAGTCCTTTGTATTCAAGGAACTTGCCTTGCCCGAAAAGATCCAAGCGCGCATCTTCAACCATCACCCTTCGAGGTGTTTCAACATGCGTCTCAAAACCGCCATTGCCGCGGCTACCTTGCTTTCGCTGCCTCTTGGCTCGGCCATGGCCGATACCTTCTGGCGTAACGTGATGACTTCCGGCGCTACCACGGCGTCGAGCTACCTGACCTCGCGGGATCACAAGCTGGTAGTGGCCGCGCAGGATGACGCCAGCAGCTTCGTCGCCAGCGAAGGCGCGATCCGCGGGCCGTTCCTGGAAGCGGCCATGCGCGAGGCACGGGCAGAGAACCCAGGGATGCAGGCTTCCGACATGGAGTTGGCCAATGCCATCCTGGCCAAGAATGCGGTAGCCGAGTAACTGCGTCGCCTGCTTCGCGGGTAAACCCGCTCCTACAGGTACCCGCGAAGCATCCAACACCAACCTCAGCGATAAGCCTCCACCGGCACACACGCACAGAACAGGTTCCTGTCCCCATATACGTTGTCTACCCGGTTCACCGCCGGCCAGTACTTGTGCTGGCGCACGTGAGCACTGGGGGCCACCGCCTGCTCCAGGCTATACGGCCTGTCCCATACCCCCAGCACATCAGCCAAGGTATGCGGTGCATGCTTCAGCGGGTTGTTCTCCGCTGGCCAGTTGCCCTGCTGTACCTCGTCAATTTCCGCTCGAATCGCCAGCATCGCCTCGACGAACCGGTCCAGCTCGGCCTTCGATTCACTCTCGGTCGGCTCCACCATCAGCGTGCCCGGCACCGGGAAGGACATGGTCGGTGCGTGGAAGCCATAGTCCATCAGGCGCTTGGCCACGTCCTCTTCGCTGATGCCTGTCAGTGCCTTCAACGGCCGTAGGTCGAGGATGCACTCATGCGCCACACGCTGGTTGCGTCCGCGGTAGAGCACCGGGAACGCCGCGCCCAACTGGCTGGCGAGATAGTTGGCCGAGAGGATAGCCACCTCGCTGGCGTCGGCCAGCTGCGGGCCCATCATGGCGATGTACATCCAACTTATCGGCAAGATGCTTGCACTGCCCCAAGGGGCGGCGCTGACCGCGCTATTGTTCGGGTCCAACCCAGGCACCGGCACTACCGGGTGGCTGGCGACGAACGGTTTGAGGTGCGCGCGGATACCGATCGGCCCCATGCCTGGGCCGCCGCCACCGTGGGGAATGCAGAAAGTCTTGTGCAGGTTCATGTGTGAAACATCGGCCCCAATGTCTGCGGGGCGCGCCAGGCCCACCTGGGCATTGAGGTTGGCACCGTCCATGTAAACCTGGCCGCCGTGCTGGTGCACCACCTCGCAGATTTCGCGTATCCCCTCTTCGTACACACCGTGGGTCGAGGGGTAGGTGATCATCAGGCACGACAGACGCTCACCGGCCGCGTGTGCCTTGGCCTTGAGGTCAGCCAGGTCGACGTTGCCATCGTTGTCGCAATCGACGATCACCACTTCCATGCCGGCCATCTGTGCCGACGCCGGGTTGGTGCCGTGGGCCGACGACGGGATCAGGCATAACGTGCGCATCGGCTGATGGCGGCTGCGGTGATAGCGCGTGATGGCCATCAGGCCGGCGTATTCACCCTGAGCACCGGAGTTGGGCTGCATGCAGATCGCATCGAAGCCGGTGATCGCGCACAGCCAGTTTTCCAGTTCGTCGATCATCGCCTTGTAGCCTGCCGCCTGGGCAGCAGGGGCGAACGGATGTAACTGGGCGAAGCCGGGCCAGGTAATGGGGATCATCTCACTGGTGGCGTTGAGTTTCATGGTGCACGAGCCCAACGGGATCATCGACTGGTTCAGCGCCAGGTCCTTATTCTCTAGCTGCTTGAGATAGCGCAGCATCTCTGTTTCGCTGTGATGCAGGTTGAACACGGGGTGGGCGAGGAATGGCGTGCGTCGCACCAGGCTGGCAGGGATACCTTCAGGCAGGGCCAGCTGGTCGAGGGCGGTGATTTCCAGGCCATGATCCACCCCCAGGAAGATGTCGAGCAGGCGCAGCACCGTCTGTTCGTTGCAGGTTTCGTCCAGGCTCACCCCCAGGTGCCCGCGACCGAGAATACGCAAATTGATGTGCACGGCCTCGGCGCTTTCAATGATGGCCGCCTGGGCACCGCCAACATCCAGGGTAAGGGTGTCGAAGAAGTGCTGATTGAGGCGTTTGATGCCTTTGGCCTCGAGGCCGGCAGCCAGGATGAAGGTCAGCCGGTGCACACGCTGAGCGATGCGCTGCAGGCCTTCCGGGCCATGGTAAACCGCGTAGAAGCCAGCAATGTTGGCCAGCAGCACCTGGGCCGTGCAGATGTTGGAGTTGGCCTTTTCGCGGCGAATATGCTGCTCGCGGGTCTGCAGGGCCATACGTAGTGCAGTGTTGCCACGGGCATCGCGTGACACGCCGATGATGCGTCCCGGCATAGCCCGCTTGTAGTCGTCGCGACAGGCGAAGTAGGCCGCGTGAGGCCCGCCGTAACCCATCGGCACACCAAAGCGCTGGGTCGAGCCCAGCACTACATCGGCGCCCAGTTCTCCGGGCGGCGCCAGCACCACCAGGCTGAGCAAGTCCGCGGCCACGCAGGCCAAGGCCTGTTTGCTGTGCACCTGGTCGATCAGCGGGCGCAAATCGCGCACTTCGCCGTGGGTGTCGGGGTACTGCAGCAAAGCGCCGAACACCGAGTGTTTGCCAAGGTTATCCACAGAATCGACGATCAACTCGAAGCCGAAGCCCTCGGCGCGGGTCTTGAGTACCGAAAGGGTCTGCGGGTGGCAGTGCTCGTCGGCGAAGAAGGCGTTGCTCTTGTTGCGCGCCACCCTCTTGGCCAAGGCCATGGCTTCGGCGGCAGCGGTGGCTTCATCGAGCAGCGAGGCATTGGCCAGGGCCAGGCCGGTGAGGTCGATGACCATTTGCTGGAAGTTCAGCAACGCCTCCAGCCGGCCTTGGGCAATTTCGGGTTGGTATGGCGTGTAGGCGGTGTACCAGCCAGGGTTCTCCAACACGTTGCGCAGGATGACCGTGGGGGTGATGGTGCCGTGGTAGCCCATGCCGATGAGACTGGTCCAGACCTGGTTCTGTTCGGCGTAACCGGCGAGTTTGGCCAGGGCGGCTTGCTCGTCCAGTGCCGCAGGCAGGTTGAGGGGGCGATTGAGGCGGATGTCTGGCGGAACGGTTTGCTCGATCAGTTCGTTGCGGCTGTTGATACCCAGCGCGTTGAGCATGGCCTGCTGCTCTGCGGCATCGGGGCCCAGGTGGCGGCGCAAAAATGGGTTGAGCTCTTGCAGTTGATGCAGGGATGGCGACTGGGACATGACGACGCTCTCTTCCTAGACCAGGTCTCATGGAGACTTACAAGTCTAGGAAGGGATTGCCGATTGTGCGGGGAAACTTGTCTGCAGGCCCGGCCTCTTCGCGGCTAAAGCCGCTCCTACAGGGGCTGCAC
>AZIG01003757.1_pt1 | contig 33318 bp, 20 predicted proteins | sample 359071 | NCBI WGS metagenome assembly AZIG01 (sample SAMN02429714, study PRJNA222667) | marine sediment metagenome | biome: Sediment sample; isolation source: enrichment culture of sample MGS-AQ(UA) from oil contaminated terminal site... | place: Jordan: Aqaba | collected 2011-05-15 | depth 18 m m | reverse complement strand
GTCGGGGTCGCGAGTTCGAGTCTCGTTTCCCGCTCCAGTTTAAATACTGTGGCGTCTATGCGGTGCAGTGGTGGTGAAGGCTGTAAAGGTGCTTCACACCGAACGTGGTAAAGCTTCAAATTGCGGGAATAGCTCAGTTGGTAGAGCACGACCTTGCCAAGGTCGGGGTCGCGAGTTCGAGTCTCGTTTCCCGCTCCAAACATGTAACGCAAAAGGACCTTCGCAGGCTGTGTGAAAACTAGCACCCTACGAGGCCCTTTCAGAAAATGCTCCGTATCGGAAGATACGGAGCATTTTTCGTTATGGCCTACATCCAGGGAAAGTCTCGCTGGAAGAGCTTATTCCCGAGGATCATCTCGTTCATCATGTCGCCAGGCTGGACCTGGGGCAGCTAGGTTTCGATAGAGCCCAGCCCAGCCCAAGGCCAGTGGGCATCCTGCTTACTGAATGCCAGTGCAACCTCGAGGTGATGTGGTCGATCAACTGCCTCTAAGGCGCCCTGTTGCGGGGCGCCATGGCGTGTTCAACGGTAGGTGATGGTGAAGTTCAATGCGGCGTTGACCTGGCCATCCTTTACCGTGTTGTCGAGTTGCCAGTAGCGTGCCTTGAAGTCCAGTTGGACCTCGGGAGCGTTCAGGCGCTTGACTGGCACGGCCTGCTGCAGCGGCAGTTCCCGGCCGTCCCCGTGCCGAATCTGAATGCCGAAGCCTTCCGCTGTAGAGCCCGTACCCAGGCTAAAGATGCCTCGCGTGGCGTCCACCACCGATGAGCCGTTAGTGCCGTCCAGTTCGATATAGGCGAATGCCGTGGGCGCAGTATCGTGATCCATGCAGCCATTGAGCTTAATGTTGAAATCGACTTCCCTGCCCACTGGTCCTGGGCCGGTAAAGTCGGCCAGCGTGTGATCAGAGAACTCTACTGGGGCGGTGCTGATTGGCTTGCCCAACGCAGTGCAATACGCTGTGTGGACCCGGCCCTTCAGTGTGAAGTCCATGACCCTGCCCTTGTCGTTGGTAATGCCGTGGAACATTTCTTTATCGATCACATGTTCGCCAGGGGCAATCGGGCCGGTCTTGATCAGTTTCACATTGCCGCGCATTCTGTCCAGCGAGACATTGAGGGGGGTATTCGTTCGCATGGTGCCCTTGTAGGGGATGGTCTGGCTGCCGTCGTCGGAGGTGAAGAAGTTATCGGCGGTGCCATCGTAGGGACGACCCATGGTGATAATGGCACCGATACCGTCGATGTTGGTGCGCAGTACGTTGTCGGCGAAACGGTGGCCGCGCACAGGCACACCCGGGGCAATGGCCGTTGAGGTGGGCATGCTTATCGTGGTGCGGGGCGAATCCTCGTAGAAACACCGCAGTTGGGCCGCGTTGCGGTTGCCGATGTTAAAGTCGAGATCGGCTATCACGCGCCCTATCTCTGCATCAAGAGGTACCCACATCGGGGTGCTTGTTGTGTCAAATTCGAATGGCATGTAGGGAGTGCTGCCAGCGGCCCAATCGCATTTGGCCTCTGCCTCGCTGGCAAGCAGCCCTAATGCCAGCGCGCAGGCAACAAAGGCGATGGGGCGAGGGGCTGTGCATCCGAATGTGCTCATGAGGTGTGTTCCTGGTGGTTCATGTTCGTTGCGGGTGATGAGGGTTCATGCTGGGGTTGGCACACCAGGGTTTGCATGCGATAGCCGTTGACGTTGGGTATCTCGCCGGGGGTGAGTGTGATCAGGCATTCGCGGGTGGTTTGGTCTACCCATTGCGCGCGCAGCTGCTGCGGCCCCGCTACATCGCTGGCTACCAACGCCTGGCCGGCTTGGCCGACCACTGCCAGGGCTTGGCCCTGGGCGTCGGTTATCTGTGTGCCGAATGGCAGGGGGCGCCCATCGGGCTGGTGCAGGGTCAGGACCATGCGCATGACGTGCCGGGTGGGGAAGCTGGCTTTGACGATCGCACCCCGGCGCGGCACAACCTGTTGAGTGGCATTGTCGATGATGATTTCCGGCGAGAGATCGTCGGTGTGCAGCACCAGCGAATTCAACCGGTAAGGGCGCAGGTTCGGTGCCAGCAGGTAGCCCTGTGCGTTGGCCCGGCTCGATGACGTATGTTCCAGCGTGATACCGGCAACGTCAGGCACGTGCACCAAGGCGCTCGTTTCGCTCATGTAAGGGCCCAGTACAATGCCTGAGCCATGGGCTAGCAGGGCGCCGCTGGCGTTCAGCGAAACGCTGCGGTAGTCGGCGCCCTGGGTGTAACCGGCCCCGTAGCTGGCGTTGGTGCCCTGATAGCCCAGCGACAGCGCACCGCTGGTGTTGTTTTGCTGGTCGTTGCTCAGCGATACCTGGTAGCCGACTTGGTTGTTCATCAGCCCGCCATTGAGGCTGGCGCGTTGGCTGTAGCTGCCGTCATAGCGTTGCAGATCGAAACGGGTGTTGTGGCGGTGGCCGAACTCCAGTGGCAGTGACAGGCCCAGGCCGAACAGGCGGTTTTCGCCCGTGTTGTCGGTCAGGGCCTGGGATGCAAACAGGTTGATGCCAAGGTCGCCCCAGCGTGTGTTGTACTGCACTTGATACTGGCGGCGCTGGGCGGTGCTGTTCCAGTAGTCATCCTGCGAAAGCGTCAGGCTGAGCGAATGCATGCCGAAATTCTGGTAGACCGATGCTTCCACGCGGCTGCGGCGGTTGCCCAGGTAATGCTTGGACTGGTTGCGCTCCCTGATGGCTTCATCAAAGTCCCGGTAGCCTTCGGTCGAATAGCGGTAGCCGGCAAAGCGCAGGTTGGTACCGGTGTTGAAGCTCTTACCGTAGCGTGCTGCGAAGCTATGCCCTTGCACCTGGCCGGCCGGGCTGCCGAGGTCGGTACGTGCCTGGGTGACATCGAGCGACAGGGCACCCAGCCCGGCGAAGTCGCGTGCAACACCTAATGCGCCAGCACGATAGTATTCGCTGGCGAGAACCCCACCGTACAGCGTACTGTCCCAGATCCCGCCGCGGGCCACCGTGCCCTCCCAGAACATTGGCCGTTCCAGGTTTTCGGCGCCGTTGTAGCGGCCCGCCGTCAAGCTATAGCGCCATACGCCTTCACGCAGCAGGTTGCCGAGTGACGAATAGGGTTGGGTGAAGCGGCGCACCTGGCCATCGGCTTCAGTGAGAATGACCTCCAGCTCGCCGTGGCTGCTACCGACACTGAGGTCATCGATGGCGTATGGCCCGGGTGCCACGTAGGTGGCGTAGATCGGGTAACCGTTGTGCAGTACCTCCAGCTTGGCTCGGGTCTGGGCTACGCCACGGATCACCGGGGCGTATTGCTGCTCGTTGTCGGAGTGCATGTCCAGGTCTGAAGCCAGCTTCGCACCGACGAAGGGCGTGTTGCGGAACACATCGCCGCCGGTAAAGGTTTCGCCCAGCGTGATATTGGCCCGCAGCCCCGGAACGTCGCGTTGCGCGTAGGTTTCGCTGCGGTGCCAGTCGAACTGGCCGTCGGCGTTGTCGCGCAGCGCCTGGGTGCTGCGCAAGCGCCAGCCGGCGACATTGATACCGCTCTTCAGGTACAGGTCTTGGTTGCTGCTGCTGCGGCCGCTGTCGCGGCTGTAATGCTGTGCGGACACCTGGTAGTTGACGAAAGCGGCATTGATACCGTCATCCCAGCGTGCTTCGGGCACCGAGCCTGCGGCCTGCCGGCGCAGGGCAATCTGGGGGATGGACAAGGCCAGGTGCAGGCGTTGCGGGTCGAATTCGGCGTGGGCCTGGGGTACCAGGGTGGCCAGGTCCAGGCAGCGGTCGTCGCTGGGCAATGGCACTTCGAGGGCTTCTTCGCGCAGGTCTAAGTCACGCAGCAGCGCGCCCGTCAGGCAGGCTTGCAGGCCTTGCCCGCTGTCGTTGTGGATGTTGATTTCGCGCGTGTAGGGCGTGGTGTGGTTGACCACGATTTGCACGCGATAGCGTCCGGCTGCCAGGGGGGCATGCTCAGCCAGCGCTTGCAGGGCCAGGGCGCCGGCCTCGCTGGCCTGGCCTGGGGCCTGGTGCATGAACTCGGCCTGAAAGCGGGGCGTGGCGGCGAATGTCGGGGTGACCAGAAGTAGAATGAGCGGGCTGCCTAGCCACGCTGATCGGGCGGGGCGTAGTAAGGCAGGCCTGGGGCGGTGAAGCTTGGGCATGGAAGGTCCTGAGGCACCACGGCTCCAGGCCTGAGGCGGGAGCTAGGGGCTGATCTATATGCATGAGGCGGCGTGCGTCAGGAGCGGGTGACTGACGGAGCCGGTTTGGGACGGGTAGGATAGGGAGGGGGGGGTGTGAGGGATGTAAGAAGAGTCTTTCGGGTTTGGGAGAAATCTAGACGGGGCCAGAATAGACGGTAGCTCCCGGGCGTATGTCGCTGCCGGGAGCCCCGAATGGTTAATGAAGCTTACAGGGGAGCGCTTGAGCGCCTATTAGGAGGGGGCGTCACGGTCGGGGAGGACACTCTCGAATAGGGCGCTTGTGTGTTCGCAGTATTAATAACTGGATTGTCATGGATAGATTGCGAGGTGGAATTACCACTTATCGAACGGTTGCCGCTAAGTTGCGAGGCAACAGTATTACCTGGCGCGGGTCCATAGCTAGGTGAGGGGGGGGCCACGCTTTCATAGGTAGGAGGGGGGGGGAACACGCTTTCATAGGTAGGTGGGGACGCGCGTTGTTGTTGTAGCTGTCGTATCCGTTCTTGTATTCGCATTCGTGTCAGTTCCATTTGCTCCCTGAGATTTCGACCCGGTGAACCTGGAGTTGGACGTGAACCTGAAGTTGAACGTGAACTTGAGTATGGCCCTGAACGCCGGGGTGTCATGGAACGCCCAACCATAGACATGGTTACGCCAATTGCGCTAATCGCCAAGCCTGCCATAGTTAATTTTTTTGAGAGTTCAGGATTATCATTTTTAGTAGCAAAACCCGCGATTTGCAATCCTAAGCCTATACCCTGGGCAGCGATACCGCCCCAGGTTAGGGCAAAGCTAAACGTCACAGGGCCGGCCCATGGCGTTATCGCTACTGATGCGATAAATACTAAGCCAAAAACCAGTACTCCCATTACATTTAAAGTGACATCTTGTTGCTCCTCTTTTTTGTCAGGCATCTGGTCGCCATTGAGCGGGCTGACTTTATGCCCAGTAGGATCACGCCACCTGACCGGGTTGCCCAAGGCATACAGGTAAGGGTTGAGCCCGGCTTCCTCCGGTGCCAGCGAGTCGGGGCTGTGGAACCGCATCAGTTGCGGGTTGTAGGCGCGGTAGCCGCTGCCGAGCAGGTACCAGCCAAGCGCCTCCTCGCGGGCCTCGCCGTTGAACGCCAGCAGGCAGCGCATGCCATTGTCGTCGGGGCGTTCGCCATAGGCGCTGTAGTTGGCATGGCGGGTGCCTTGGCGGTCGGTTTCGGTGACGATGCTGCCGGCGTTGTCGGTCAGCAGCAACAGTGGATCGGTGGGCGTATCCGAGTGTTGCACCGCCAGGGCATGGGTTTCACCCAGCAGATACTGGGTCAACAGGTTGCCTTCCTGCGTGGTGTCCAGGCGATGGTCCTGGTAGCGGCGATGCACCTGGCGGGTGCCGAGCACGCTGGCCAGCAGCTGGTCATGGCCATCGTAGAGGTAGCGGGCGCGCTCGCTGCCGTCGGTCTCGCGTACGCGTTCCAGGCGGCCCCGTACGTCGTATTCCAGCGTGCGCCCCTGCTCGTCGTTGAGCATGTTGCCGCGCGCGTCGTAGGTGAAACCTTGCGTCTCCCGGTAGTCCTCGAGCAGGGTGTGGGACACCTCGGTCAGCTGGAAGCTGTCGTCGGTTGCGTAGGTGAAGCGTGCGATGTCCGTCTTGGTATCGGCAAACTGCGTCAGGCAGCGCGTGAGCCTGTCCAGGGTGTCGAACGTGAAGACCTGCGAATAGAATGAGCGGCCCCTGGCATTGCGTGGCAAGGCTTGCCAGCGTTCGCCCGTTTCTTCTTCTTCTTCCCACTTACCCTCGTAGTTGTGAATCACCAGGCGCATGAGCGCGTCGTATTCGAACACTTCCTTGCGCAGGAAGGCATCTTCATTCTCATCGCTGCCGTTGTAGAGGGTGCGTGATGCAAGCCTGTTGCCGTCCAGCCATTTCAGTACCAGCACCTGCTGCTGGCCATCGGCCTCGAGCGTGCGTCGATGTTCACGGCCCAGGTCGTCGTAGGTCTGGGTGCTGCGCACATAGCGCGTTGGCTCGCGGGTGTCGCAGGTGGTGGTGGTTTCCAGCCGGCCTTCGCTGTTGTAGGTGAGCGTGGCCTGCAGGTGGCCCTGGGTAACGGTGGTTACCCGGCCCAGCGGGTCATGCGCGTACAGGCAGGCGACACCGTCACTGTGCTTGCGGTAGCGCAGGCGCCCTTGCAAGGAGTGCTGGTTGCGAATGTTGTACTGCTGCTCACCGGCGCCGTTCCAGTGTTCCAAGGCCAGGTAACCCTGGTCGGTGTAAGTGTAGGCGCGGCCACCGTTGTCGTTGTCGGCGCTGCGCACTTCAGCACTTTTGAGGTGGTAGTCGAACGCGGCTTCGTTGGCGGCCTGCGGCTCTGGTGTATCTTCGAGCGTGGCGGCGATTTTGGTGGGCTGGCGCGTCAGCTCCGGCGTGTACTCGTAGCGTTCGACGTGCTTGCGCTTGTCGTGGCCCGCCGGGTCGGTGTTGCAGAGGGTGCGCGACTCCACCAGGTCGAGCTGGCCCTGGTACTGGTATGTCTCCAGGCGCGGGCCTACGGCCAGGCTGGTCAGGCGTTCGAGGCCGTCGAACGTGCGCTTGCACACGGGGCTTGGCGCTGTGCGGATGCTATCGCGCACTTCCAGCAGGGTGGTCAGTTCAGCCGTGCTGCGTTCATCAAAGTGGCGCGTCAGCACGCTTTCATCGGCGCGCACGGTTTCGAACAGGCGGCCCCAGTGGTCATACTGGTACGTGGTGATGAGCGGCTCGTGGTCGGGCGCGAAGCTGAGTGTTTCCTTCACGGCCTGGCCCAGGCCGTCGTAGAGGTAAGTGGTGCGGTCGACTTCAACCGGCTCGGCCCCTGGTTCGGCATCGACGGGCAGGTGCAGCTGGTATTCGTAGGCCGGTTTGCCGAAGCGGTTGTACTCCACCACGCTGTGCTGTTGCTTGACGCCTGGCTTGTCAGGGCTCTCCTGCCACTGCTCGACGCGGTTGCCTTCGTCACCGAAGGGCGAGAACAGGGTGATCCGTTTGACCCCATCGGGTTGCTCCACCTGGCAGCGCTGCCCCCAGGCATCGTAGCTGAAGTACGAGGTCAGCTCGATGACCTGTTCTTCGGCGTTGTCGCTGTCGGGCGGGGCGGGCAGGTAGTCGAACAGGGTCTCGCTGGCGACACGGCCGAGGGTGTCGTAGGTGGTTTCCCACACCGTGCGGGTGATCGTGGTTTCGGACTCCGGGTCGTCCAGTGCGCGCAGGGTGCGCTCTTCACGTATCGGCCGATTGAGCCCGTCATGGTAGGTGCGGGTGATGACACCGTTGACGTCGGTTACCTGGGCGTACCACAGCGTGCGCTGGTCTTTGGTCTCCTTGCCATAGCAATAGGTGCGCGTGGCGTCGTAGGGGGGCTTATCCGGTGCCACGGTCTCGGCGCTCGGCCGGTTGACGGCATCATAGCTATAACGGGTTTTCACGCCATTGGTGTCTTGCGTTTCGATCAGCTGGCCACGCAAGGTGCTGTGCAGGCTGTAGGTGGTTCTTTCGAGCGTGCCACCATGGGGCTTGAAGGTGGTGGTGGTGAGCAGGTAGGTCAGCTTTTCGTTGTCATCCTTGCTCTTCTCATAGTGCCATTCGGTTCGCGACTGGGTCTTGCCCAGTTGGGTCGTCGTGTACTCAACGCGCCCATGCAGGAGCAGGTTAGCGGGCATGTCCAGGTGGGCAATATCCTCGCGGCGCAGCGGTATTTCGACGTTATTGAGGACTTCGAACTCCTGTACGCTGTTGGCCACTAGCCATTTCTCGGTCTGCTGCAGCGCCAGCGAAGTGCTCAGCACGGGCAGTTCGCGGTAGGTGTAGCGCGAGCGCAGGATCTTGGCGGTGGCCGCCCCCTCGGCTGGGTAGACCGTGAGGCTCTTGAGGTTGCGTGTGAAGCCATCCGGGTCGCGCGGGCAGCCTTCCTCGCCTTCGGGGAGGTAGAACTCGCGGACCATGACCATGCCATTGGCGAACTGTTCGCGCACCAGGTTGCCATGGGTGTCGTATTCGGTGAAAACAGGCTCATCGCGGCGAAGCTGGGTGCCCGTCTGCGTCCAGGTCTTGGCCATTTTACTGGGCAACTGCACCCGTACGTCCTGGGAGGCGAAATTGCCCGGTGTGTCGTGATACTGGGTGGTGAGGGTCTGGATACAACCCGCTTCGTCAGTGACCTGTTCGGTCATCAGGTGGAAACGGTTGAAGGTGTGCTTGACGGTGCGCAGCACCTTGTCATCCAGGTAGTGGCTGACCTCGGTATGGTAGTTGTAGGTGTTGTCGGTGGCCTTGTAGAGCTGGTCCTGGTTGTAGTGTTCGTCCCAGACCACGCCGCTTGCGCCGTAACCGAGGAAGTTCTTGTCGCTGTAGGTGTAGGTGGTCTTGATCGTGGCGACGGTATCATCCTGCGGATCGGGGATTGCCTGGTGCTCGGTGACATACGGCAGGTAGTGGTTCAGGCCCGGGTACTGATGCCCGGATTCCTTGTAGAAGATGCGTTCTTCGCCACCGTACGGCTGGATGAGCCGTCGCAGAAAGCGCATGCCGTCAAACGTGTCGTAGTGGAATGTCCAGTCGGCCAGGTCGCTGGCGGGCATCACCAGGGTGCGCAACTCTTCGCCCTGGAGTTTCAGGGTGAACAGCTGTTCGGCTTCAGAGCCCGGATGAACGTGCATCAGCACCTGGCTGTCGCCCTGGTAAACCAGGGTGAGCAGCTGTTGCTTGAAGTCATCCTGGATGGACACCAGCCTGCCTTTCTCGTCGTCGTAGGCCAAGGTGATGCCCAGGCCTGAGCGGGTCTCGACCCGGGTCGGCAGGAAGGTGCGGTCATCGGCCCTGAGCGGTTCGAGAATCTCGATCATTCCGTTGGTATGGGTGATGCGAAAACGCGGCTTGTTTGCTTCGCCGATGTGCTTGAAGGTGAAGGCTTTGAACTTTTGTTCATACACCAGGGCCAGTTCCCCGGGACCCTGGTCGGCGACTTCGTAATTGTCGCCGGTGTGTACGCTCAGTACGTGGTTGTTCAGGTCATACCGGCTCAGTTTGAATGCCCAGCCGATACCGTAGCCGCTGTTGGCGGTGTTCAGTGGGCTGAAGCTCAACTGCAGGGGCAAGTGGGGGCCTTGAGCGAAGTTGGCATTGAGTGGCGGGACTTCGAGGGCGAAGCTGTAGAGCCCGGTACGTACGTCGACGCTGCCGCGTGTGTAACTGGCAAAGTTCAAGGCGTTGGATTGCAGGGTCATGGTTGTTCTCCTTGGGCGAGTGCCGCGGCTAGAGCATCCGCAGATGGCACCTGAGAAGCGGCGGAGACTTTGACGGTGATTTTCCCGAGCGTATCTATCTCCGCGGGTTCTTTAGACTTGTCAATAACCAGAATGCCAAGCCCGGCGCGTATGAAGGTGTCCTTCTCATTGCGATTGACATATTGATCAATGTCGGCTTTGGCCAGTTGAGCGGGTTGATGGGTAGTCTTCAACTCCAGCCACCATTTCGGTTTGTCGCCCACATAGTCTTTAGAGTTTAGAGTAATGGTGGCCGCAGATGGAATACCGATCATATGTATCTCGCGTGCTGCAAAACCAGGTAAATCAAGATGGACAGTTTTGTTACTGCCCGCGCCAGGTACGTTCAATACTCGGTGAGCGTCATTTTTGTCGTAGACCGTGATAATGCCTGAGACTGTATTTGACTGTGTTGCTTTCATGATGGCTCCTTCCAGGGGCTCTGCAGGCAGCAGTGTCGCACCTGCAACAGGGGCAGATTAGGGCACTTTGCTGAAGCTGGCACCTGGCAGAATTGATAGGTGCCGACAGTGCGTAAACGCCACCAGTGGCCATGTGAACCTGTTATTTTTGCTAGTTGTCAGGCAGGGCTGTCGAATTTATAACTAATCCGCAATCAGTTCAGTTGAGCGCCGCCAGAGGCGGGTATGGCGAGGAATTAGTTATGAATCAAGACGATAGCCTAGAGGCGCCCATTATTGGGCTGCGAAATCAAAAAAAAGAAATCGATCTCGCTGAACTGGGGGACGATAATCTCGAGGTCATAATCAAATACACAGGCATGGCGGCAAACCAAGCCCTAGACTTCCAGTGGTTTGGGGCCGACGCTCAGGGCAATTCTTTTGATCATACTGCGGGTTATGATGTTAGCCCTGGAGAAGAGTTAACGGGGAAGAAGATATTCATCGACAATAGTAGGATTAAAGCAGTCGAAGGCGGCGAAGCGTTCTGTTCTTATACCGTGGAAAATACCCAGAAGTCACTTCGCCTTTTTTCATTCGTTGGGGTGAGGCCTGTGGAGCCTGCGGACGTGTTGCCTGTCGCCCTTGCGCTTGAGTCACACCATCTGGTGATAAAACCCAATGAACTAGAAGCTGCAGGTGTGACCTTTGTTGTCGCGCCGTATCAGGCGCTGCAAGAAGGTGACGCGATCACATTTACTCTCAAGGGCTTTGATGCGGCTGGACAGCCGGAAGATCCTGTTATCAAGAAGCTGAAGGTGGCCGCCGAGCACCTGGCTAACGAGGCGCTCACATTCACAGTGGGTAAAAATGAATTTCTGTTGATTGAGGGTGGTCGTGCTGAGGTTTTTTATCAAATTGATTTCGGCGATGGAAAAACAGCCAAGTCGCCCCAGCAGGCATTTATCATCGACTCTAAGCAAAGCTTGCCCGGATTTTTGCCTGAGCCTGTTATCGTCGACCATGCGCCGGGAGACCCATTAAACCCGGATAACTTTACAAAGGGCGTGGCGATCTGGGTAGACGCATACCCAGGGATGGCGGTTTCAGACCGTGTTACTTTGTGCTGGCGTAGTCCTGTTCGAGATTTTTTGCGGACCATTCGCGTGGATGCCAGTACTCAGACTGTTAAAGGAGTTGCCTTTCATATTCCGGTCGACTACCTGCTCGAAAACCAAGGTCGTAGCGTCAGGCTCCATTACCTTTTTGGTCGTGAGGGTGCCGGGCAACAATCGCAGGTGTTGCCCGTAAGCATAGAGAACAAGCGTGAACTGTCCGCACCGTTGATCTCTGTGGCAAAACCGGACGCCGGCCAAAAAGACCGGGGGACTATGGTGGCCAGCGATGGGTTAGGTGGGGTTTGGGTAGAGGTTCCCAATGTTCTCATGCCGGGCGAAACGGCTCAGGTCGAATGGCGCGGCTGGCCTGGCTACGGCGCATACCTAGCCGATCCAGAAGACGACAACCCGCTTCTCTTCTACATCCCGGCCCAATATGTGCCAGCGAATATGGGCAGAAGCGCGGTGGATGAGAGCCGCCGATTCAACGTGGTGTATTGGGTAATCGGTGAAGGTGACCCGATTGAATCGGACCCGTACCACTTGCGTATCCAGCCTTTCCCTGGAAACACATATCCAAGAATTGTTTGCGATGGGGTGGTGTCGGGTGAATTGTCGTTGAAGGACGTTCCCGCTACGGGTGTCGACCTAACGTTGGGTACTTGGTATTACGGTGTCGAAGGGAATCTTATTGAACTGTCAATTACTGGCGTCACCTCAAGTGGCGGCTTTAATGGAACCATTCGCGATGCGTCGAAACCTGTGACTAAAAGTGAGGCAGAAAGTGGCATCAAGGCGACACTGGCGAGGGCGACACTGGAACAGCTTGAGAAGGGTTCCGACTTCACGCTGCATGTACGGATGAGCTTTGATGGAGGGGCGCATTATTATGCCTTTCCCAGCCAGTCCATCAAACTTGTGGAATAAGCCGGTCGATGGCGATGAACGAAGCAATAAAAATGTACTGAACATGTGTCTATATTTTCTGAATATATCGAGGAGCTTGATATGCCTAGGCCAACCATGGAGAAGTATATAGCCTGGATGAAATTGCAGCCGCGTACGTATGACTGGGGCGCGCTGTTGGTTTATGATCGTTTCAAAACCAATAGGCTATTGGCTCAAGAACATATTGAGAATTTGGATCTCGGAAACTTTATGCGCCCGATCGATTTTAGCCGCACGGTCGACGGGTTGACGACGACTGTGAGCGACCTGAAGTTTGACAGGCCGGTACTGTCTTTCGTCAACTCCAGCTTGGGTGGATCCCGGGCCCGATTGAGCATGAATGTAGTGAGTGGTCTTATTGTTCAGTTCCGGCGACCCCCGGGGAGCAGTCAGGATGAACTCGTGAGCTATTCGAATCTGGACCCGCTCACAGCACCCACGGTGCGCATGGATATTTTTCTGAATGAATCCAATGACGGTAAGGTCAACGATAAGGGGCGGGTGACGCTTGATCTTTCCAAAGGCGGAAGCTACAAGTTTGAGGTCGCATCGTGGGGAGAGTTGAATGACAGACTGGGTGAGGCAATCTCGGAAAAGTTTAAGGAACTGGAGGAAAAAGAAAGGGTATGGGAGCTCAATGTTCTCAAGCCAGTAGAAGGAGAGTTAAGTCCAAGCGCTTTCGAGGTGCGTACACATTCATATGCCAAGGCGCAAGAGATTGTCAATGCGAGTGAGGAAGAAAAACAAGAAGGCGCTGTTATCGTAGGGGTTGCGTTCGAAGGCCAGACAGGTGGGAATTTCCCAGGTCAGGACGACACCATGCCGTACCTGTTACCCAGTCCCATTGATGACGCCGAACTCCCGTATACGATGAACCTGATTTACAGTAATAAAATTTGGCTGAAACAATTGTTGCTTGATGTGATTGGGAAGTTCGAAGGTCTGAAGAATGTGAAGGTGGATCCTGATCGGTACGGATTTTATACTAATGTTACTGCAGACTTAAATTTTTCTGTTCCTGCGGAAGATGTCAGAAGGACGGAGCATTATGACAAATTCACGGTGCAGCGCTTCAAATGGCCTGATATTAATTTAATACCGATTTTTGAAATTAAGCATGATGCTGGTGTGTTGACTTATAGCACTTCGACTTTTGCTGAAGGGTCCTTTGTGGTGGAATTTGCGCAGCCGGATGGTGTCAAGGTCATGCGCCCAAGCGGGAGAATCACGATAAAAATAGACGGCAGCTTGGAATTAGGTCTGACTAAGGATAACTCCAGAGAGGGAGACATTGATGTTGTCGTTAGCGGGCCAAATGTGGAGTATAGCATTGAATTTTGGGGCTCCGAATGGAGCTTCTATGATGGCTATGCAAAGATTGCGGCCGAAGACTACGTCATGGTGCCCATTCGAGCACTATTAGACACATTCGTCAGTCAATTCAAGTCGCTGGCCGCTGTTAGCGTTCCATTTAACTTGTTGCGTCTCAATGGCCTACTGTTCCGTGGCGCGGACGTCGCCACCCCGCGAAGCCTGCAATTTCCTGGCGACCTCTCGCTTCTGGGTGATCTTGCGCCGAAATTGACAACGTTTGCCATCGAACCGCTAGAGACTGTTATCAGTGCCGGCGGCGGTGAGACGGTGACATTAAGCCTCGACCCAAAGCCGGATGGCCCCGTGGATTGGCAAGTCAAACCACTGAAAGACGAATCAGCAGACGCTGGCACAATAGTCGATGGTGTTTATACCCCCCCTCCTGCTGCATCGATTAGCGGTACCCACAAACGTGTGATCGTGACGGCTACGGCCTCCGGCAACACCAGCAGTGCACTGATTACCGTTGTGTCGAACAGTGTCGCCGTCTATCCATACTTCTTGGTCGCGCAGTTCGACTCCAGCGAACTCACTAGCCGCCCTCCACGCTATGTGTTGGTTGGCGGCGATAGCAAAAACGAACTGACCTGGAGCATGGCCAACGGCAGCAAGGGCATTCAACGCTTGCCAGAAGACAGTGACAGTGATCTGGACATTCCAGAGGGCAAGAATGTTCGAATCTATGTTTCCCCGAAAAGGACGCCGGGGACACCCGGAGAGGTGGAGGCGCTTGTGCATCTGGACCGCGTGCAAGTTTCAGCTGGCGGGTTGGCACAGTGGATTGATGTCATTGTACCCTGGACGACTGCCACCGCAAAAATCAAGGCCACACAGTTATCTGAAGGGGCGTGGCAGCTTGCGGTTGCGTATGACAGTGCGGAAACCGGTGAAGAAGTGGAGCTCACGCCTGCACAGACCAAATGGGCCGTACTTTTAGGCACAGGCCAGATTAACCCTGCTACCGGTGTTTATCAACCGGGTCCATCTGAGGGGCCTTATATCATTGTGGCCGGTCGCGAGACGCCTGCAGGACATATTGCGCTCTGGAGTTACAGCGTGGTGGTGTTATCCCCCACTGCGAAGCACGCTGTTGCCATTGACACAGCGTTTAAGAAGGAGGCTTAACCATGAGCATCAACTCAAAAGAGGCGTTACTTAAAAAACTTGGCGAGGGTTCCGCTGTTCATGAGTGGGGGGCGATCTTGGCACTTGGGCGTGATACGGTCAATACGCTGCTTGAGGCTAAATTCGTCGAGCGGTTGAGCGAGATGGATTTTATCCAGCCTATTACTGAAACCTACTATGCGTATGAAGACAGAAGCGAGCGGGTGGATTTCGAGGGGCTGATGTTCGGTCCGCCAGCCCTGTCATTCGAACACGCTTCGGGTAAGAGCAACAGGGTACGTGTGCGCATGGAGTTGATTGCCGGACGCTGCGCGCGCTGGTCGATGTTTCCCGGGGAGGCGAAGTACTTACGTGACAGTCATCAGTTATCACAGGGCCTTGGCTACTGGCTAGCGTTTACAGCCGAACTTGTGGTGATACCCGTCGAGGGCTCGGGTGGCAGGCAATTGCAGTTGGGGCTGGATATGATCAATGCAACAGATCCCAATTGCAGCCTTGGCCGGGGAGCGACTGATCGCATGGGGCGGTTCATGCTGGAGCAGTTGCGACAACAGCCGATATTTGCGCAGCCTTATACGTTCTACACCATGGCTCCAACTTCCCAAGACGTCTTTACGGTTGTCGAGGTTACGCCTATAACTCAAAAGGCCCCGGATGGCGCCGGTACTGGCGGTATGCCTGAAACCGATGGTGCCATACTCCTGCTTATGCAACTACACGGTTCTGCGCAAGGCGGTTATATTCCGGGATCAATGCCCTATCTATTGCCCCGCAAAGTTGACGACATCGCTGAAAATGTGGGTAGCGCTCTGCTGATAGGCAGGCTGAGGGCACTGATTGGGACAGGGCAAGCTGAGCAATTTTTGTCGCAAATGGTTTTACCGGGTGGGTCGACCTTTGCTGTTGACGATGAGCGCCCACTCCCTCACGACATGATCTGTTTTGGGGAACTTAAACCCAATTCCCGTGGGGCCTGGCTTTCCCCCGTACTCAGCAGCATCGCCGCAGGGGAAGGTGTTGAATTTAAGTCCAATGGCGGTCCGCTGTTTGGCTGGCAGGCGAATGGCTTCAGCAGCCCCAGGACTGCAGGCACGATTTCCGAGCAAGGTGTGTACCGCGCAAGGCCGATCGGAGAGTTTGGAAGCACTCAACGTTTGACTGTGGTGACAGCGAAGGTTTCAGAGGAGGCGGATAGTGCAACTCGGGCGGCATTGGTGATCGAAGCTGCGGAGCCGCTGACAATTTCGCCGCGCGTGGTTACCTGGTATCCAGACTATGAGGACGTTGTCTTGCGCGTATCTGGAGGTAGCGGCGTCACATGGAAAGCACTTGGTGAAAAAATGGGTGAGCTCCACCCCGACCCTGAAGACGCTCACCAAGCCACGTTCAAGCCCACGCGCCAGAATACTCCCTTCGTACGTTTGCAGCGCATTGAAGTCAGCGATGGCGAGAATACGGGCCATGCCACGATTGTGTTGTTTGGCGTTGGCCACAGATTGGATATCGAGCCGTTGCCTGTACCGCGCCTGTTGCCAAATGGCACCCTGCTGTTCAGCCTGGTGGGTGAGGAAGCGGACAAGTGGCAGCTGTTTGGCCCTGGGCAGATCGACGCTGAGACGGGGGTTTACACGGCGCCCGCGCAAACCAACGAAGAAGTAAGCGTGGTCGTGGGATTTGCGGGGCCATTTGCCGGCGCGGCTGTCGTCGAGCACCGGACGCCGGCACCGGCGCCTGCCGAGGCCCTGGCGTTGGAGGAGCGGTGGAAAACACTGAAAGAGTTCAGTTTGAAGCGTAACAACCTGGCTCGAAATCAGGTGTTTGCCAATGGTTTGCAGCAGGTTGGCATAGACATCGTGATTGCTACCCATAGTTTCGAAAATTCGCACGGTGATGAAATATGGGACCCGGTCGATGAATTGGAACTGAGAACGCTGGTTCTCACGGACGGAAATAACAATGTCATCCCCTATTTGACAGGGGACGAGATAGGGATTCCAGAGGATAGCAATCATACCTGGATGGCCAACAAGCGGCGCAACAAGATTATCGACTATTACCCCACTACGGTACCCGCAGAAACGCAGCGTGTGTTTGCGGAGCATGAAGGCAAGCGCACGGTCACCGTCTACGTGCACTCACGCGAAGCGGAAACGGCCAATTTTAGGGCAAAGTTCCAGGATCATAACCGTGGTTGGCAGCAATCGATGGATATCGACGACATCAAAGGCGAAATTCAGCTGGAAGGTATTCCGCTGCCTGAGAAAAGCTTGAAATACTTCAACTGGCCAGCGATGGGTAAGCGCGTCGCGAGCCAGAAAGGTGAGGATTACGAAGGCGATCGCTTCAACTACTGGCACTCGACCACCGATTATTGGGAGCTGTCTGGAGAGGGGATCAGTTTCGTCGATGTCGCGTTCGACTCAATGTCGATGGTCAAGTGGGAGTCGGAACAAATCGAAGAGACTTTTGGCAGCTACACCGGGATCGCCTTCAAACCACGGCGACCAGATGAAGAGACGGACGTGCCGTCAGGCGTGAATTATCAAGCTGAACTACAACTGTTGGTCAGTGAGCCGGAAGTCAAAATTACCGGGCTTGAATATGGTTTCCACGGCCAGGAGGAGCCTACGGCCGGCGCGATACTGGTGACACTGGATCGCAGTTCGGGGTTGACGTTCTGGGATGAATATAGAGACACTTCATACCGAAAGGTGCTGACGAATCCCATAAAATTCACAGTTACCGATAATTACGGGAACAAGCACAAGCTCAGGCTGCTGTTTTCCGGTGAGCTGAACCCTCGCAATTATCTAGAGCTCAAACTGCAATAATTTTTGTAGTGAAGGGGTTGTGCTGCAACCCCTTATTGTTGGGCGAAATATATTAGCGTGTTGCGCTACCTGGTAAAAATGCCAGTTGCCATGCAGGGGGCGTATCGCTTTAAATCAGCCCGTGTCGTCTGTTTTGTCCTCGTTTAGAGAGAGAAAATATGAGTGCTCCCCGTCAAAATAAAACTGCATCCGAACGTGTGCGCCAGGCTTATCGACGCTTGATCACGGCCTGGCAAACGCGCCGTTCACTTGAGCCTGATCCGGTTTTGGACGATCTGCAGATCGCCGATGAAATGTTAGCTGATAAAGGCACCGGGCTGGTGCGCAGCCGCTACTTGAAAGACGATACGCTCGATTTTGTTTTGAGTGTGCCGGCGTGGTCTTATTCCTACAAGGATTTGCTTCGTATCGAGCACTCACGCGATGGAACGGTCTGGACCGTGCTCCATGAGGAGACCATAGAATATGATCAGCATCCAATTCCTGAGCCTTATCCAATCAAGTTGAATAAAGGCAAGGACCAAATGGCTTTGGAGGGTACCCATTACTTCAGGAGCTGGATCTACAACGAGTTTGACGATACTGCTTTCTCTAACCCGCTGACACTGATTTTTGATCGTGTCCCCCCCTACAATCATACTCCCCCCCCAAGTTCCCCAGCATTCCTGTAGTGACTGATGACTCCTTGGGTGCCGCCAGCGACAAGGCCGTTCTGACGTTGCCAAGCTATCCAGATTGGGCAGAAGGCGATAAGGTCTTTGTATACTGGATGAACCGCCTCCCCTTAGACGCTGCAGACTTGGACGAACCCGTTCTGCGTCTGGATACAACCGGAGCTGATCAGCAGCTGGAGATTTCTGGAGCGGACATTCGCAGAGTGGGCGACGGTGGCGTGTTCGTGGTCTACTTGCTGATAGACAAGGCTGGCAACGTCAGTGAAATCTCTATTTACACCAGCATTGCAGTGGCACTTGGCCAGCTCCCCACTATTTTTGACCCTCCTGTTGTGCCGCTTGCCACGGCAGGCGACGGGTTCCTGATCGACCAGGCTGACGCCAACGAGGGCGTTGAAGTTTGGGTCCCGGTTTACGAGGGCAAGAAGGGCGGCGATTTCGTAGATGTGAAATGGGGTGGCACACCTTTGCAGCGTGAAACGGTCGGCTCTGCTCCGGATGATTTTATTCGGGTTAGGGTACCCCACGAGGTAATGCTGAAGGAGTACGGCAGCGGCTCAGGCCAAGTGCCAACCAAGGTCAGTTATACACTGCTGCGTGGCAGCCACCCAATGGGAAGCGCTGATATTGATATCCAGGTCGATTTCGAAACCATGGATCCGGGCGGCCCCGACCCGACTTGGCCATTGCCGATTCATCCAGATTTGAAAAAGGTCGTTATCACCGGCCGGAACAGCGGCCTAACAGATGAGTTGGATGCGCGTGACGCAAAATCCCCAGCGGATCTGGCGTTTGAACTTTACGATTTTGCCGAAAAAGATGATGAACTGACGTTCTATTGGGCGGATGAGGTAGCGGCGACCCACAAGGTGCTAGAATCCGACACACCAGGGGACACAATTGATCTTGAAGTTCCTTGGGAGGTTATTGAAAAAGTTGGCAACGACTCCGCTGTGCCTGTGGACTACGAGGCCAAGCGCCCTGGGGTGCACAACCCCGTGCGATCTGCCATTACCTTAGTCAAGGTTGACGCCATTACCATCACCCCAGTAGCCGCCGCGTTCGATCACTTGGTCAATGGATGGGTCACCTGCAATAGCATCAAGGCAACGGCAAGTCATCCTGACGGACCTGCAGTCGAGGTGCAGATCCCAAACCTTACTGAGTATCAGGAATATAGTGCGTTCGCGGAAATTGACGTCAAATGGTGGGTTTATCGCGGGCGCACCGATGAAGAAGGTTTTGAGGAAATTGACGCCGTCAGGTTAGAGGAAACAATCACATTGGATGAAGAACATCCGGTTACTGGTTTTGTCTGGCGCATCCCTTTTTATGAGAATGTCGAACCTACTTATGATGGCTCTGACGACATCAAGTATAAAAGCTCCAGGGCAAATGTTACCTACACCCTGAAGATGGCAAGGGGAGATGTCACTTCCGAAGTGGCCAAGGTCGGGCTTTCTTTCATTCCCCCCTCAGGCGTTTGCGATCCTAACGGCCCTTAGGTATCGGCCCGAGCCGATACTGCACGGATGGCCTCTGTGCAGTGTCGGTTTATTCCCTGACGTTTGTAGGATAATTCCTATATGAGCGAGGTTTTGATCCTTGTAGCTTGACTGCTGCTGGTGCTGGCTTGCGCATTTTTCCTAATCGCCAAGGTGGTACCTGAACCTGAATACCATGAGAGTTTTGACATGAGCAGCACGTTATTTCAGCGAAAGTTTTGCCGTGGCCTGGTGTATTGCGTGACGGCATTGCCTGTTGGTATGTACGCCGGTAATCTTTTGGCCGCCCAGGCCATTATCGAGCGTGATACGGTTATCGATGGTTCCAATCCCTTGGTCGGTTATCAGGTTTTGAATGGCGCTACTTTGACAGCCAATGGTGCGACCACCGAGGAGATTTTCCTGCGCGAAGGGGGAGCACTGGAATTCAACGGCAGTTCAATTATTGCAACGGACGATGGCGTGCTCATGGAGGGGGGCGCGCAGGCCATCATCAATGGCAGCAGCATTGCCAGTGAGGATCGTGGCGTCGTCGTTGCCCGTAGTAGTGTGGGCGGTTCGGCAGCCTGGCTCAGCGGGAGTACCGTGACCGGCAAGAATGGCGGTGCCTCCGTTGCCAGCACTTCCGAGTTGCACCTCAATGGCAGCAAGGTACAGGGCACAGGCCCGGGCAGTGCCGGCGTGCGGATGTTCAATGGCTGGCTGGAGGCACAGGGCAGCCAGATCATCGGTGCGCAAGAGGGGATTCTGGTCAGTGCCGATGGCACTGCGGGTGAGGCCAGGGTCGAGCTGGACGGTTCGCAAGTCGTCGGGCAAGACGGTGCCGCCATAGTGGTAGGAGGTGGTCGACTAGGGGCGGTAGCGGCAAAGATCACCGTCAGCAACGGGTCGCAATTAAGTGGCAGCAATGGAAACCTGCTTGAGGTACGTAACCAGTCCAATGCCGAACTGACCGTCGAAAATAGTCATCTGGAGGGGAATATCTGGGCTGAGCAAGGCTCCAGCGCTGCCGTTATGCTGGACAAGCAAGCCACGCTTACTGGGCAGTTGGAAAATGTCGGTAAATTGACCATCGGCAATGAGTCGCGCTGGATCATGGTCGCAGATGCCAGCGTGGGTGATCTGGCCCTCGATGGCGGTACGGTGGAGTTTGGCCAGCCCACCGACTACCACCGCCTGACGCTGGATAGCTTGTCGGGCAGCGGCGCTTTCGTCATGCATGCAGACTTCACCAGCGGACAAACCGATTTTCTTGATATCACGGGCAATGCCAGTGGCAATCACGATTTGTTGATTGGCAGTAGTGGTGCAGAGCCACAGGAGGAAGGCAACCTTCAGGTGGTGCACACAGGCGGTGGTGACGCTTCGTTCTCGTTGGTCAACGGCACAGTGGACCTGGGGGCCTTTTCCTATGAGCTCGTTCAGCGAGGCAACGACTGGTACCTGGATGGCTCGCGCAAGATCATCAGCCCCGGCACAAGTTCTGTAATGGCGTTGTTCAATGCAGCACCCACTGTATGGTACGGCGAGCTGACATCTTTGCGCAGCCGCATGGGAGAACTGCGGCTGGACAATGGCAAGGCAGGTGGCTGGATGCGTACTTATGGCAACAAGTACGACGTGGCCGCCAGTTCCGGCGTTGCCTACAAGCAAACTCAGCAGGGGTTTTCCCTGGGGGCGGACGCGCCGCTGCCGGTGGGGGACGGTCAGTGGTTGCTCGGTATATTGGCCGGCCATAGCCGTTCGGATCTGGACCTCGGTGGTGGCACCAGTGGCGATATCGACAGCTACTACCTGGGGCTTTACACCACTTGGCTCGATCGTAGCAGTGGCTACTACTTCGATGGCGTTATGAAACTCAACCGCTTCGATAATGATTCGAAAGTTGCGATGAGTGACGGCACCCGGGCCAAGGGGCACTACAGCAGCCAGGTTATCGGCATGTCGGCCGAGTTTGGGCGGCATATCGAACTGGAGCAAGGGTATTTCATCGAGCCGTTTACCCAATGGTCCACGGCGTATTTCCAAGGCAAGGATTACCACCTGGATAATGGCCTGCAGGCTGAGGGTGACGCCGTGGCCTCCGTGCTTGGCAAGGCAGGGGCGACATTTGGCCGTAATTTTGAGGTGGAGAACGGTCGTGTCATCCAGCCATATCTGCGTGCAGCCTACGTTCATGAGTTCATCGACAATAACGATGTGAAGGTCAACCGAAACCGTTTTTCCAATGACCTTTCGGGCTCGCGGCTGGAGCTGGGGGCAGGCCTGGCGGTAGCGGTGGCCGAGCGACTGCAAATGCATGTCGACCTTGATCACAGCCGTGGTGAGCACGTTGACCAGCCTTGGGGTGTGAACCTGGGTATGCGCTACAACTGGTAAGCGCTAATTGAGGAGGTCGCTTGGCCTCCATTCAAGGAGAGCGAGACAAATGAGTTCCATACCACCAGGCGACCGTGCATTGCTGCTGCCTGCACAGGTGCCAGCGCTGCTCGAAGATATTCCAGGCGGCGATCAGAACCTTTTACCCGTCGTTGCAACGGAGCAAGCTTTAGCCGTAGTGGTACCCATGTGGCCTTTCTCCTTTCCGGAACCCGGTTGGCCGGAAGTCCTCCAGCTTTTCTGGGATGATGACGTTGTGGCTGAAAAAAGCTGGGAATCTGAGGTGCCACCTGAGGACCTGATTTTTAGCGTTCCAGTGGAAAAACTCGTGAGCGGAGCCCATGAACTGCGTTATGAGGTGACGGGGACCGGTGGCATGAGCCCCTCCGAGGTCCTGGAGTTGTTGATTGACCTCGCTCCGCCCGCATTGGGCGGGGAGCGGGGCATGCTGACGATAGTGGAGGACGCGGATGAAATCGAGCGCGACGGCTTGACGGAGCGCTATCTGAGAAACCATGGCCAGCGCCTGAGAACCGAGGTGCCGCGGTACACGACGCCCGTGGCGGGTGACACGATTATCTACTACTGGGATGACGAGTCTTTAGACGAGAACGAGGTTGATCGATACGAAGTGGGCTACGAAGACATTTCTGGCCCGTTTTACATCGACTTTGAAAGTGAAATGATTCTTCAGCGCGGCGACGGTAATCGCTACCTGCACTATGCGATCAAGGATCGAGCAGGCAACCTCAGCGCGTTTTCCAAACCCTTGAAGGTGGCCGTATCGGCAGGTGCGCGAACCTTTCCGCTACCGGACATTGAGCAGGTCGAGGGAACGGGGGGCCAGTTGCGCCTTGCGCTGAATGACCTGGAGCTGCCGTTGCTGGTGGTGGTGCCGGCTGACGCTTTGGTTTATCCGGATGAAGCGCTGCGAGTCGAATGGGGGGAGCCCGGTGATCCTGGCTATTTCTCCGCGACGACTGGCTATGAGGGGCAAGAGCGAGCGTTTGAGATTCCGGTGCAGAAAATCGCGGCGCAGAGCGGAATCACCACCAAGGTGAAGTTCGTGGCGTCTGGCGACAAGCGTCATGATTATCCGTCGCCAGCGGTCGATCTGTTCATATCACCGCTGAGCGAGGGTTTGCCCAGGGTTCAGCTAGATGGCGTCGCCAGCAACAATTTGAGCCTGTCAAAGGCGCCAGACCGTATTCCCGTAACGCTGGGTACCTGGCCGTTGATGGCTGACGGGCAGTTCGTCGACATCTGGGTCACTGGGGCGTTGAACAATGGCGGGGATGCAGAGCCATTCCAGGTGCTGAAAGACTATGCAGTCAAGCCTGCTGATCTGATTGGAGGTATAGGTCAGGCTGACGATGTGGTCGTATTAAAGTCCTACCTGGAGACGCTGGAGCTCGACGTCCGGTTCACCCTGCACGTGCAGGTCAGATTTGCCGCGCAGGGCGTTCCGGTGAACTTCCCGCTCTTGAGCCCAACACTGATACCCTGAGCCGCAGTACCCTCACAGCCCGGATACGGGTGCCGTGATCTCTTTGGTTGTGCCGCCAAAATCGCTGATTGTGGTAAAAAATACCTGCATGCCTGGCGCTGGAACTGGCGTTGGAAGGGCATAGGCCTGTGTACCCCCTGGGGCAACCATCTCCCGGGCCTCGACGCTTTCACGCGCTGTGAGGTGGCCTACTTGAACGCGCTGGAAGGTGTAATGGTAGGGCGAAGGGTTGTGCACTAACAGTTTTGCTTTGCCGTTGGTGTGTTGCACGGACCACTGCAAGCTCTTCAAGGCTTCTTCCGGAGAACCTTGCAGCCCGGCTGGGCGATAGAACAGTTTGATCCGGGTACGCATTGCAATGGTCAACGTGTTCGATGGCTCGTCATCTGCTTGAGGGATTTCCTGCACGTTGAAGTAGAACAGTGATTCCCGATCCTTTGGCAGGTCATTGGGGAGGCGATTGATCTGTACGGTTTGTTCGTTGCCAGGATCCAGCCTGAACAGGGCAGGCGTGGCGATCAGGGGCACAGTGGTGGTGCTGTCGTCCGCTTCGGTGTTGACCCAGGTCTGGGCCGCAAAAGTGTGAGTGCTGGGGTTGGCAACGATGATCGAACTGCTTTGTTTGTCGCTGCCGTGGATGATGCGTGTGGCGCTGAGGGTGAGTGATGCTTGGGCAGCCGACATGAAGCCGCTTGTGGTGGCGGCAACCAACAGCAGGTTGCGCAGAAGTGAGGTAGGCATAGGTGGGTGTTCTGTAAATGGCCGCCAGCAAGCGCAGCGGTCTGCACTTGCTGGGTGCCGGTGTCAAGGAATGTCAACCAGGAAGTTGACGCTTGTCAGGATTTTCCCTTCGGTCACGGGGTGTGCAATGCTGTGTAGCCGTGCGGAGAAGTTCATGTCCTCTCTTTCTACGTTCTGGTATTCAACAGAGTCTGTACCCGGGGGGAGCAGAGAGCCGTTCTTGTCGTAGATAGCCAGCGCTAAGCCAGAGCTGTAGCCGAGGCCGCTTTGCAGGCTAAACAGCGTGCCAGAGGGGTCGGTGCCATAGTTGGCGTTGAACCTAACGGTTGCCGTGGAGTCTGCGCCAAGGCTGCAGATACTGTTGTCAACCCGCAGGGCGAACTTTTCGAACTGGGTTTTGTCGCCTACCGCCTTGAAGTCCTCGACTTTGAAGTTACCCATGGAGATCTTCGGCAAGGCACCGGCGCCAGGTGTCACAACGTCGATCGGGCAGGTGCCGCCGGGGCTCACGGAGCCTTCGAATTCGATGACGCCAGTGTAGGCCATGGCAGAGCTGCAGCTCAGGCCCAGCGCGAACAGTGTAAGAATACGTTTCATTAATTTTGCGATCCGGTAGGTGGTTGTCGGTGTATGCCGATCCGGCATCCCGTAGAGGGAGGCTGAATCGGTACTGTGCAAGCCTACGGAGATCGCAAAAGGTAATCTGTAGGAGAATTCTTTTTGATGTGTGGAGAGCGCGACGCCTGCCGAAATGGATGGTCAGTGGCTATGGCCTGAAGCAGCCAGCAACTGCTTCTGCTGATGCCAGTCGAAGGGTTCGCCATTCTGCTCGGCTTCATAGCGGCGCTCTTCCAGCTGCTGATACAGGTTCAACTCTTCATCGGGCATGAAGTGCAGGCAGTCGCCGCCAAAGAACCAGAGCAGGTCGCGTGGCACCAAGTGGGCGATTTGCGGGTAGCGCTGGATCACCTGGCAAAGCAGATCCTGCCCCAGGTATTGGCTATGTAGCGGGTCCTGCGGCAGCAGGCTTAACAGTTCGTCGAAGCGCTCCAGAAACAAGGCATGGCTTTCCTCGGGTACTTGCTCGGCGTTTTCGAGAGCGACCAGGATGGTGCGCAGGTGTTCTAGTAGCTGAAGGTTGTAACGCTGGTAGGGGGTGGTCACGGGTTGATCCTGATGCAGGGGTGATGAAGGCATTGTACCTCGTTGCAGCGCATCCAGCTGAATCGAGCGCCGCACTGACATTTTTGCCAGTAGCGTCGAGCGGGCGGCTGGGTCAACCTTACGAAACCCATAGAGATGATCTGGTTTGGTGTTTCGATCTCGAGGAGCAACCCATATGTCGAGTAAATTATCAACAGAGCTTCCGATTGCTGGCATTACAATAAAGCTTGGACTGCTTGGATCCTGCTGGCAGGCGCGCTACCCCGAATTGTCCGACGAACCTGGAGAGTTGATTGTTCTAGACAGGGAGTCAGCAGGGAATACCCGAAAAATCAAACACATTCGGATGGGGTTACCAAAGCTCGAATATACTATTTCGAATGCCACACTGTACCTGACCCTTAGGCAGCGAGCGTTACATGAACAGGAGGTTGTTCTGCTTACCGAACAAGGTTCGGATAGCCCTTGGGTGAGTAGTATTCGAAAGATGAATCTGCCCCTCGACAGGGTGTTGGCTATCGAAATTTCTTTTGTCGATGGTGGCGAGCGGCATAAATTTATTTACAAGTCGCTGCCGAGCCGGGAGCTTACGGTTGTGTGGGAAGGGGATGTCGAATATAGCTACGGCGGCAACGATACTGACAAACGGCTATTGGCAAAACACTATGATGGTAGAAAAGCGGTCGTTCTCTATACGTTACCGGTTCCGATTAATCCACTGCTGCGCGATTTGATGGTCGTGCCAATAATCTCCAAAGCCGACCAGATGCTCTACCATCTATTTTCACCCTTATTTTCAATCCCGGATCCGGACCCGTTAGCGTCACCATTGAACGGCATAGCTGAAAGTGATTTCTGGATGAGCACTGTAGCGCTGGTATTTCCGGAGAACATGTTGAATAAGCCGCCATTGGACGTTGCCTGGTTGCCTTCGTTAATGGTTCCGCCAGGAACCGTAACATACGATCCCTCGCAAGACACACCTACCGGAAGGGTCGCTTTTGCTTTTGGCTACCGTCGGACCAGCAATGCTCAGACATCGCCGCAGGTGGGCAATGCCCCAGGTGCCCTCACTGTCAGCCCTCTGATCAGCGTTGTTGGTGCCGGCTATGGCAAACAGCCGCTTGAGATCTCTCGCTCTGGCACTGCCGAGGTCAAGTTCATAGGTGAGCATAGAGGCGGGCTTCATCAAGAAAATGGCACTCATTATTATGTGCCTCCTGCGAACCAACTGTCACCCATTGACTATGAGGAAGACTGCAAGACCCTCCAGGCGCCGGCGATACTGGAGGCACTGCGCGATTGGGCGAGTACGGATTTAATTCAGGTAACTGTAAGTAACGAGAGCGCCGTGTCAACCTTTGTCACACTTTATGCTCCACAAACTCACTATTTGAAATTTGCACTGGAAGGGAATGCGCTGAAACTTAAGCTCTGGTATTTCGATACTGAGGTTGGGAAGGAGGTGTCTGTGCCTGACGATAATACTGAGTGGAAGATCATCGCTGGTAATGGATCAGTGTCCAGAGAGGGTGTATTTACTCAAGGGCCTGAAGCGCCTACGCCATTCACCGTAATTGCTGGGCGCGATCGGGGCAGTTCCAGTCTTCTTTACTGGGCGGTCACAGTCATACCGGTCCCCTTGTATACCCCACCGCAGTTTGTAGCATTATTCGAAAGCTGATATGCGCTTTCACTACGGCGCCAGGACGCCTCCGCGCAGCGAACCGATGAGGCACTTCGTGGCCTCATCGGTGTTATGCCGCAGCCACCTAACGAATTTTGCCCTTGGTTAATGCGAGACTTTCTTTATCGAATGCATCTACCTCAATCACCTGGCGTCTATGATGTTCGGCCTCCTCTAGGCGCCGTGCTTGCGTCGGGTGCAATATACCGGCTCGGACCGCTGCCTCGACTGGCCCTTCGCCTGCGGCAACACGCAACTTACCGGCTCGCATTGCTTGCTGAAGTTCCCTGGCCTGCGGTGCAGTTTCGGCCATCAGGTCGCTGGCCGTTTGCAGGGTAGCGACCGGGTCGCCTTCGGCGCTGGGCCTGAAGCATCCCGCCAGCAACTCCTCTAGCGCCGGATCTCCTTTGCTCCGCCCAATCAGGCCCGCCACCTCGGCATCCAGCTCATCGCTAGGCCCGGTATGGCGGCGGCCCAAAGGGAACACCAATACCCTTAGCGCGCAGCCGACAAAACGGTTGGGGAAATTGTCCAGCAAGCGGTCGAGGGCCTTTTCCGCCTGGCCCAAGCTTTCTTCCATGGCCCAGCGCAGTAGCGGCTTGATGTGCTCCGGCGAACCCAGATCGTGATAACGCTTGAGCGCAGCGCTGGCAAGGTATAGATAGCTGAGGACATCGCCCAGCCGTGCGCTGAGCCGTTCTCGGCGCTTGAGGGTGCCGCCGAGCAGCAGCATGGACAGGTCCGCCAGCAATGCGAACGCTGCAGCTTGGCGATTAAGGGCGCGGAAGTAGCTCTGGCTCAGCGCGTCGCCTGGGACCGTTTCCAGACGGCTAAGCCCCAGGCCATGGATCAACGTACTGGAGGCGTTGCCTGCGGCGAACATGATGTGCTTGATCAGTAGATCGTCGAACGCTCTCAACGCCTGGTCTTGATCCTTGAGCCCGGCCAAGGCCATCTCTTTGAGCACGAACGGGTGGCAGCGAATTGCACCCTGGCCAAAGATCATCAAATTGCGCGAAAGGATGTTGGCGCCCTCAACCGTGATGAAGATCGGCGCCCCTTGCCAGTTGCGGCCCAGGTAGTTGTTCGGGCCCATGATGATGCCCTTGCCGCCGTGCACGTCCATGGCGTGCTGGATGCATTCGCGGCCTCGTTCGGTCAGGTGGTACTTGAGGATCGCCGACAGCACCGAAGGTTTCTCGCCCAGGTCTACGGCCTTGGCGGTCAGCAGGCGGGCACTGTCCATCAGCCAGGCGTTGCCGCCAATGCGTGCCAGCGATTCCTGGATACCTTCGAAGGCAGCCAGTGGCACGTTGAACTGCTCACGGATATTAGCGTACTGGCCGGTCACCAGGCTGGTGTACTTGGCCGCCCCTGTACCCACAGCAGGCAGGGAGATGGAGCGACCTACCGACAGGCAGTTCATCAACATCATCCAGCCCTTGCCGAGCATGGCCTGGCCACCGATCAGGAAGTCCAGCGGTACGAACACGTCTTTGCCGCTGTTGGGGCCGTTCATGAAGGCGGCGCCCAGCGGCAGGTGACGTTTGCCGATTTCGACGCCGGGCGTGTTGGTGGGGATCAGGGCCAGGCTGATGCCGAGCTCCTCCTGTTCGCCCAACAGATGGTCGGGGTCGTAGGCTTTGAAGGCCAGGCCCAGCAGGGTGGCGACCGGGCCGAGGGTGATGTAGCGCTTTTCCCAGTTCAGGCGCAGGCCGATCACTTCTTCGCCTTGCCACTGGCCTTTGCAGATGATGCCGGTGTCGGGCATGGCGCCAGCGTCGGAGCCGGCCAGTGGGCCGGTGAGGGCGAAGCAGGGGATTTCCTCGCCTCGGGCCAGGCGGGGCAGGTAGTGGTTGCGTTGTTCGTCGGTGCCGTAATGCAGCAGCAGTTCGGCAGGGCCCAGGGAGTTGGGCACCATCACCGTGGAGGCCAGGTCGCCGCTGCGGGTGGCCAGCTTCATCGCCACCTGGGAGTGGGCGTAGGCGGAGAAGCCCTTGCCGCCGTATTCCTTGGGGATGATCAGGGCGAAAAAGCCATGCTGCTTGATATGTGCCCAGGCTTCGGGCGGCAAGTCCAGGTCCTGGCCGATCTGCCAGTCGCTGACCATGGCGCACAGTGCTTCGGTCGGGCCATCGATGAAGGCCTGTTCTTCTTCGGTCAGTTTCGGTGCCGGGTAGGCCAGCAAGGTGCGCCAGTCGGGGCGGCCACTGAACAGTTCGCCGTCCCACCACACGGTGCCGGCGTCGATGGCTTCGCGCTCAGTCTGGGACATGGGCGGCAGGGTGCGCTGGAACCAGCGAAATACCGGGGCGGTAAACACCTTGCGCCGCCACTGCGGAAGCGCAACCAGGGCGACCTTCAGGGCCAGCACCACCCAGATCAGGGCCAGCAGCCAGCCAGGGGCACTGCTGAAAATGCCCATCAACAGCACATAGGCCGCCACGATGCCGAGAATCTGCAAGGGCGCCAGGCGCCGGTGCGTGAGGTACGCCGCGCCGATCACCAGCACCACCAACCACAACAGCAACATAATCGGTCCTCCTTGGAACCAAGAGCTTGAGCCGTCCCAGACAGCTTAGACGCAATGCTGTGAACGGCATGTTCAGAACAGTGACAGGGTGTGGCGGTGGGAGTTTCAGTTCATTTGTTCGCCTGTACCGGCCTCTTCGCGGGTGAACCCGCTCCTACGACGGAACGTGGCGATGCCAGCGATTGGCGAATGCGGGGGCGGCTGCGACGGTGAATGGCCGGCAGGCTCGGCCTATGTGCGGGTAAAACCCACGCAGGAATACCGGTGACGTGAAGACGGTGGTGAGCCAGTGGGAGCGGGCTTGCCCGCGAAGAGGCCCGTACAGGCGGCGAAGGTCTGGAGTAGACTGTGCCACCTCCGCACTCAAAAGGATGTTGCCATGCTGAAGATTTGGGGCCGCAAGAATTCGAGCAATGTGCGCAAGGCGCTGTGGATCGCCCACGAGTTGGGCCTGGACTTCGAATCCATCGACGCCGGCGGCGCCTTCGGCGTGGTCAACGAGCCGCACTACCGCGCCCGCAACCCCAACGGCCTGGTGCCGATGCTCGAAGACGGCGACCTGACCTTGTGGGAATCCAACACCATCGTCCGCTACCTGTGCGCGGAGTACGGCACGGAGCAGGGTTGGTATCTGGCAGACCCACGCCAGCGCGCCCTGGCCGACAAATGGATGGATTGGACCACATCGTCCTTCGCTACCCCATTCCGGCCCCTGTTCTGGGGCCTGCTGCGCACGCCGGAAGACCAGCGCGACTGGGTGGCGATCAACGCCGCGCACAAGCAGTGCGCGCAATTGCTGGCCATTGCCGACGAAACCCTGGCCAATCAGCCGTACCTGTCCGGTGACCAGATCGGCATGGGCGACATCCCACTGGGTAGCTTCATCTATGCCTGGTTCGAACTGCCCATCGAGCGCCCGGACATGTACCACCTTCAAGCCTGGTATGAACGCCTTAAGCAACGCCCGGCCTACCAGGCCGCAGTGATGACCGCGCTCACTTGAACCCGCTTCGATAGTCATTATCAATAGATGTGACTGTACTTGTGCAGCCTGGCCTTGCACCATGGCTGCACTCACTGCGCCAGTGACTTTACCTGGCGTGTCCTGCACCTTTTTCTTCGGTAAGTGACCCGCTATGAGTTCCGCCCTGTCCATCCGACAGCTGACCAAGACCTACGGCAATGGCTTTCAGGCCCTCAAAGGCATCGACCTCGATGTTGCCGAAGGCGACTTCTTCGCCTTGCTCGGCCCCAACGGCGCCGGTAAATCCACCACCATCGGCATTCTCTCGACCCTGGTGAACAAGACCAGCGGCACAGTGAACGTGTTCGGTCACGACCTGGACCGCGAGCCCTCCGCGCTCAAGCGTTGCCTGGGCGTGGTGCCGCAAGAGTTCAACTTCAACCAGTTCGAAAAGACCTTCGACATCGTCGTGACCCAGGCCGGGTACTACGGCATCCCGCCCAAGCTGGCCAAGGAGCGCGCCGAGCAGTACCTGACCCAGCTGGGCCTGTGGGACAAACGTGATGTGCAGTCGCGTTCGTTGTCCGGCGGCATGAAGCGGCGCTTGATGATTGCCCGCGCATTGATCCACGAACCGCGTCTGCTGATCCTGGACGAACCCACCGCCGGGGTGGATATCGAGCTGCGCCGCTCGATGTGGAGCTTCCTCACCGAGCTGAACCAGAAGGGCATCACCATCATCCTCACCACCCACTACCTGGAAGAGGCTGAGCAGCTGTGCCGTAACATCGGCATCATCGACCATGGCACCATCGTCGAGAACACCAGCATGCGTCAGTTGCTGGGCAAGCTGCATGTCGAAACCTTCGTGCTCGACCTCAAGCAGGACCTGGCCTGCGCGCCGGTACTGCAGGGCTACCCATGCCGGCTGCTGACCCCGCATACACTGGAAGTGCAGGTGGACAAGGACATCGGCATCACCGCGCTGTTCGGCCAGCTGACGCTGCAGAACATCGAAGTGCAAAGTCTGCGCAACAAGACCAACCGACTCGAGGAGCTGTTCGTGTCCCTGGTGGAAAAAAACCTGTCGAAGGTGGCCGTATGAGTGTGGAGCTGCGCACCAACTGGGTCGCCCTGAACACCATCGTCTACCGCGAAGTGCGGCGCTTCCTGCGCATCTGGCCGCAAACGCTGCTGCCGCCAGCGATCACCATGGTCCTTTACTTCGTCATCTTCGGTAACCTGATTGGCCGGCAGATCGGCGACATGGGTGGCTTCACCTACATGCAGTACATCGTGCCGGGGCTGATCATGATGTCGGTGATCACCAACTCCTATGGCAACGTGGTGTCGAGCTTTTTCGGCAGCAAGTTCCAGCGCTCGATCGAAGAGCTGATGGTGTCGCCGGTATCGCCGCACACCATTCTTGTCGGCTATGTGCTGGGTGGGGTGCTGCGTGGTTTGGCGGTGGGGGTGATCGTGACCATTCTGTCGATGTTCTTCACCGACCTGCAGGTGCACCACCTGGGGGTAACGGTGGTCGTGGTGCTGCTGACCGCCACCATCTTCTCGCTGCTGGGCTTCGTCAATGCGGTGTTTGCGCGCAACTTCGACGATATTTCGATTATCCCGACCTTCGTGTTGACGCCGCTGACCTACCTGGGCGGGGTGTTCTACTCGATCAACCTGCTGCCGCCGTTCTGGCAGACCGTGTCGTTGGCCAACCCGGTGCTGCACATGGTCAACTCGTTCCGCTACGGCATTCTAGGGGTGTCGGATATCAGCATTGGCACGGCGATCACCTTCATGCTGGTGGCCACTGCGGTGCTCTACGTTGTTTGCGTTCGCTTGCTGGTCAGCGGCCGTGGCATGCGGGCCTGAAGCCTTGCACCGGCATTGGCGACGACGCCACTGCCGGCCCACCCATGAGCGCCAGTAGAGCATGGTGGTAAAGTAGCCAAGGATGCCCAGCACCACCCCGCACACCACCGAGCCCAGCAGGAACGGCTGCCACAGCGTGGCCAGTTGGTCGGTGATCCACTCGAAGGTCAGCTCGTCGGGCAGGGTGCGCGGCGGGATCTGCATCAGCCAGGCACCGGTCATGTAGGTTGCGAAGAACACCGGTGGCATGGTCAGCGGGTTGGTCAGCCACACCAGGCTGATGGCAATCGGCAGGTTGCCGCGCACCGGGATTGCCAAGGCTGCGGCCAGCAGCATCTGCATGGGAACGGGAATAAGCGCCGCGAACAGGCCCACACCCATGGCCCTCGCCACCGAATGACGATTCAGGTGCCAGAGGTTGGGATCATGCAGCAACTTGCCGAAAAAGCGTAAGGACTTGTGTTCCCGAATGCTGGTCGGGTCCGGCATGTAGCGTTTGAAAAATCGGCGCGGCATGTAGGCTCCCGGAGCGTTGACCCTGGCAGTATGCCCTTAATCCTGCTCGGCCTCGTTTAGAGTTTGTGACAATTGTTGAGCGAGCGTTGCCGGCGATTGGGCTATGCCTCAGAAGGTGATTTGCCTTCTGGAGCTCTACCTCATGCGCACAGGGATGTTTGCGCTCGCGCTCGGGCTGTTGTGCCTGGGCTTTCTGCCCGCATTGCCATCGGTCGGATGGTTGATAACCCTGGCAGCCTGCGCTGTCGGCAGCCTGTTTACCCGCGTATGGCCGTTGGGTTGGTTTCTGCTGGGCTTGTGTTGGGCGTGCGGGTCTGCTCAGCAGGCCCTTGATGATCGTCTGGCTGCCGGCCTGGAGGGTCGCACCTTGTGGCTGGAAGGGCGGGTAGTCGGCTTGCCGGCCCGCACTGCACAAGGTGTGCGTTTCGAGCTGGAAGCGCCCCGCTCGCGGCGGGCCGAACTGCCTCAGCGCTTGCAAGTGAGCT
>AZIG01003541.1_pt1 | contig 33519 bp, 37 predicted proteins | sample 359071 | NCBI WGS metagenome assembly AZIG01 (sample SAMN02429714, study PRJNA222667) | marine sediment metagenome | biome: Sediment sample; isolation source: enrichment culture of sample MGS-AQ(UA) from oil contaminated terminal site... | place: Jordan: Aqaba | collected 2011-05-15 | depth 18 m m | reverse complement strand
CGGGCCGCGCCGGTGGCGGTGAAGAGCTGGGTGGCCTGCGTGCGGTCAAGCACTACCTGCAGCGCGCGGCGGTACAAGGCTCGCCGAGCATGCTCACGGCGGTGACCGGCGAGTACGTGCGCGGCGGCGAAGTGGTCGAAACCGAAGTACACCCGTTCCGTCGCTACTTCGAGCAGCTGCGTATCGGCGAGTCGCTGCTCACCCATCGCCGCACAGTGACAGAAGCTGACCTGGTCAATTTCGGCTGCCTTTCAGGCGACCATTTCTATATGCACTTCGACGAAATCGCCGCCAAGGCGTCGCAGTTCGGTAAACGCATTGCCCACGGTTACTTCGTACTGTCGGCAGCGGCCGGGCTGTTCGTGTCGCCCGGTGCCGGCCCGGTGCTAGCCAACTATGGGCTGGACACCCTCCGCTTCATCAACCCGGTGGGCATTGGCGATACCATCCAGGCGCGCCTGACCTGCAAACGCAAGATCGACCAGGGCAAGACCAGCCCGCTGGGGCAGCCGCAGGGGGTGGTGGCATGGGATGTGGAGGTAACCAATCAGTTGGGTGAACTGGTGGCCAGCTATGACATCCTGACCTTGGTGCTGAAAAAGCCAGAATGATGGGTTGAAGCTACCGGCCTCTTCCCGGGCAAGCCGCCTTTGCCCGGTACTGCACGGCGCCCTCGTAGGAGCGGGTTCACCCGCGAAGAGGCCAGTAGCTGCCCAAGGCACTTGGGAAGTGCGCGTACGTGGCTGTAGTGAAGTACTCTGGCAACCGAAACCGTTGGTCAGCGACTGCCATTGCCCAGTGGATCTATGGCGTGCACCTGTCGATCTCAATTCATGACGATCATGAACGAGGACTGCACAATGGATTACCTACTGCAAATGGGCGGCGGCAATGTTGAAGATGATTGGCCGGAGCTGGAGCCTGATAGACGCAACGATCGGGCAGACGATCCTGATGCCGACCCCAATGTGACGGATGACGATGAAAACCGCCCTGGCGTCCCGGCCAGCGACCCTGAGTCCGGCGCCTGACAACATGAGCATCAACGTATCCTGCAGGAGCGGGCACGTCCGTTCCTGCAGTTTCTTTTACCGGTTGCAGGCGAGCTGTTAAACCATCGCCGCCGGATCGCCCACCGACTGGTTGGGCTTGCTCCCCGAAATCCGCCAGCTCACGGCGGTAATGCCGTAACGCTCGGCCATCGGCCGACTGACTTTCCTGATCTTCTCGCGACCGAACTTGGGAATGATGCCGATGCCCGCATCACAACTTGCCCAATGCCAGGCCTCGGCATTATCCAGGCGTTCCAGGCGAATAATGAAACTGCGCGGCTGGCCATGCAGTTTGTAATCAATTATGTACAGCTGTGGGCTAGGCATCGCAGGGGGCCTCCTCTTCTCCATGGATGACATTCTGATTGATCGGGCCGTGACCAGAAGATTCAAAATTTTGTCGAACCTTCGGTACCAGTGGCCAAACGTGTGTCCTGCCTAGGTTCCGAGACCCCGGCTCATGTTGCGCTCAGTGGCTTTGGCGTCAGCTGACCGGGGGCATGAAAAACACGCAGGCAAGATGTTTGCGTGACGGAGGTGACCGTTCGTCAGCTTCAACGCAACGGTCATTGCCAACCAAGGCCCAAACTTCATGCAATAAGGGACTCGCCCAGGAGCCTGAATGAAGCCAGTCAAGCATCGCGCTACCATTATTTGCCGGCATGGCAAGCAGCGCCATAAATGGTTGTGGGTAAGAAAGCCCAACGCGCCCTGGACCCTTCCAGGCGGCAAGATCGAACCCGGCGAGACGCCAATGCAGGCCGCCGAGCGGGAGTTGCTGCAAGAGACCGGCCTACAGGCTGAGTCGCTGATTTTGTTGATGCGCCACGAAACCCCAGAACGGATGCATTACGTGTTCGCAGCGGAGTTTGCCGACGCACCGCAACCCAAGGCCCGGCATGAAATTTCCGATTGCCGCTTTGCCCACCTGGACCAGGTGGCTGCGGTGAAGGGCGAGATCAAGTCCCTGATCCGTTCCTTGCTGGCTTGTGACCCGGGCACTGCTGCGTCAGTTCGGTAAGCTAAGCGTGCACACTCCACTGAGCTGCATCCGCCTCGATCGGCATCTCGTCGATTGCGTGGATCATCCCGTTTGCCAGCGCTTCCTGCGGCGCCAGTATCCTGGGATAGGCCATTAGATAGCGCACTTGGTCCTGGCACCCTGCCATGAAGCGGGTATGCGGTGGAGACGCCAGTTGCCGCAAAGTTCAACTCGGCGTCAGCAGTTCCGTTGGTCAAGCGTTGTGAACCCTTGCCGGCCCTTGCCGGTCGCACTTTCAGAGCGACCGAACAAGGAACCGGCAGTGAGGACGGCAGCGTGAGCGATATTCGCATCGGTATCTCCGGGTGGCGCTATGGCCCCTGGCGCAAGGATTTCTACCCCAAAGGCTTGAAGCAGGACGATGAACTGGCATTCGCTTCACAGGCGGTGAACAGCATCGAGATCAATGGCTCGTTCTACAGCCTGCAAACGCCCGAGCGCTATCTGGGCTGGCGTGAACAGACACCGGACGGCTTCGTGTTCGCGGTCAAGGGGCCGCGCTATATCACCCATGTGCGGCGGCTGAAGGACATCGAAGAGCCAGTAGCCAACTTTTTTGCCTCCGGGCCGCTGCTGTTGGGCGAAAAGCTCGGGCCATTCCTGTGGCAGTTCCCTCCCAGCATGAAGTTCGATGAAGACCGTTTTGCCCGGTTTTTCGAGCTGCTGCCTCACACCCGCAAAGCGGCCCGTGAACGCGCCCAAGGCTGCGCCGAACGCCTCAAGGGCAATGGCAGCCTTGCCATCAAGGGCAATGCACGCTTGCGTCACGCCGTGGAAATCCGCCACGAGAGTTTTCTCTGCGAAGCCTTTATCAAACTGTTACGCAAGCATCGCGTGGCGCTGGTAGTTGCCGACAGCGCCGGCAAGTGGCCCTGTGTCGAAGATGTGACCGCCGACTTCGTCTACATGCGCCTGCACGGGGATGTGGAGTTGTACAGCAGCGGATATACCGCACGCGCGCTGCGGCGCTGGAAACAGCGTATCCAGCAATGGAGCGAAGGTACCCAGGCGGACGATGCCCGCCTGGTCGTGCCGGGGCCGCCGCCTCGGCGTGCGGCACGGGATGTATACTGCTACTTCGACAACGACCAGAAGGTTCACGCGCCATACGACGCCAGGCGATTGCTGCAAAAGCTGTCGTTGGATCATGAGCTGATGACCGAGCCTGGCATGGTGCCGGAGGTGGCCTTGTGAACAAGCCCCTGCCCACCCCACACTGCATCATCGACAAGGTGACCGCTGTACGCCGGCTCAATGTGTTGACGCTGAACGTGCACAAAGGCTTCACCTTCTTCAACCGGCGCTTCATCTTGCCCGAGTTGCGCGAGGCCGTACGGGCCACCGGCGCCGATCTGGTGTTTTTGCAAGAGGTGCACGGCAGTCATCAGCAGCATGCCCTGCGCCACCCTGCCTGGCCAGAAACGCCGCAATACGAGTTTCTGGCCGACAGCATGTGGCCGCAGTTCGCCTATGGCCGCAATGCCGTGTATCCCCATGGAGATCACGGCAACGCACTGTTGTCGAAATTCCCCATCAGCCGCTTCGACAACCTGGATGTCTCGGTGCAGGGCAATGAACAGCGTGGCCTGCTGCATTGCCAGCTGGAGGTGCCGGGCCATGACGAGGTGCATGCGGTATGCGTACACCTGGGCCTGCGGGAAGCCCATCGGCAGAGCCAGGTGAAGCTGATGCTGGACCTGCTGGCCAGCCTGCCGCCCAAAGCGCCGGTCATCATCGCCGGCGATTTCAACGACTGGCGGCTGAAGGCGGACGCGGTGCTGAGCGAACACCTGACAGAGGCCTTCGGCACCCCGGCGCGCAGTTTCCCGGCGCGCCTGCCGTTGTTGCGCCTGGACCGCATCTACGTGCGTAACGCCATACCGGGCGCTGCTCAGGTGCTGTCCAAATACCCGTGGTCGCATCTGTCCGACCACGTACCACTGGCTGCGGAGATCAACCTGTGAACCGACCTTGGGTAGAGGGCAACAGCGTGCAGTTGCTGATCAACGGCGAGCAGTACTACCCCCGCGTGTTCGAGGCCATGGCCCAGGCGCAGGAAGAAATACTGCTGGAAACCTTCATCATCTTCGACGACAAGGTGGGCCAGCAATTGCAGCAGGTGCTGATCGACGCTGCCCGGCGTGGTGTGCGCGTGGAAGTGGCTGCGGATGGCTACGGCACAGCCGACCTGCCGGCTGCATTCATTTCAGCGATGACCGATGCGGGCGTAAGCTTTCACGCGTTCGATCCACAACCCCGGTTGTTAGGCATGCGCACCAACCTGTTCCGCCGTTTGCACCGCAAGATCGTGGTGGTCGATGGCGAGCGGGCCTTCATCGGCGGTATCAACTACAGCGCCGACCATTTGGGCGACTTTGGTGCCATGGCCAAGCAGGACTATGCCGTGGAGGTCACCGGCCCGGTGGTGGCGCAGGTACATGCCTCCAGCAAGCGCCTGATGTCCCCCGTGCTGCAGCCCCCCAGTGCTGTACGCCCGGTTACCGAGCCTGCCGGGGGTAGCGAGGCTGTGCTGATCGAGCGCGACAACGGGATGCGCAGTAACGATATAGAAGCGCACTACCTTCAGGCTTTTCGCAAGGCCAGGCAACGCATCGTGGTCGCCAATGCGTACTTCTTTCCAGGCTATCGGTTGATGCGTGAGTTGCGTAACGCGGCCCGGCGTGGCGTGGAGGTTCACTTGATCTTGCAGGGCCAGCCTGACATGCGCTGGGTACGGGCATTGTCGCGCCTGCTGTACAACTACCTGCTGCGCGACGGCGTGATGATTCATGAGTACTGTCAGCGGCCGTTGCACGGCAAGGTGGCACTGGTGGACGACCAATGGGTCACCGTTGGCTCCAGCAACCTCGATCCTCTGAGCCTGTCGTTCAACCTGGAGGCCAACCTGTTCATTCGTGATCGGGCCTTCAACAAGCAACTGCACCAGCATTTGCAGGCACTGGCCAGCGAGCAATGCAAACCGGTCACCTTGGAGCGCATGATTCGCGGCTACTGGTGGCGGGCACCGTTGATCTTCGCGTGCTTCCACGTGATCCGCCACTTCCCGCGCATTGCGGGCTGGTTCCCTGCGCACCGGCAGCGTTTGCGCTCGGTGCAGCCGGAGGTCGAACCCCAGGGCAAACTGCACGAGGGCAACTCCTGATGGCGCGCAAAAGCTGGCAAACCTGGGGCAAACGCTTGTTTACGCTTGCGTTCCTGATCCTGATCCCTGTGCTGCTGTACCTGCTGGCGCGTAATCTGGACTGGAATGAAGTACGCCAGTCTTTGCTGGCCTACAAACCTGGCACCCTTGCCATCGGCTTGGCGATCGCGTTGTGCAGCTATCTCGCGTTCGCCAGTTACGACCTGCTGGCCCGGGCTTACACCGGCCATACACTACCTGCCCGACAGGTATTGCCAGTCGCGTTCGTGTGTTATGCCTTCAACCTCAACTTCACAACCTGGGTAGGCGGGGTCGCATTGCGCTACCGGCTCTATGGCCGACTGGGCCTGGATACCGCGACCATTACGCGAATCCTCACCTTGGGCCTGTTGACCAACTGGATGGGGTATATGCTGCTGGCCGGCACCGTCTTCGCCCTGGGCCTGGTCGAGATGCCCGGCAATTGGGCGGTAGGCACTACAGGCCTGCGCCTGATCGGGCTGCTGTTGCTGGCAATTGCGGGCGGCTACCTGCTGGCCTGTGGTGTTGCCAAGAAGCGCACCTGGAGCTGGCGCGACCACGAAGTGACGCTGCCCTCGCTGCGTCTGGCGCTGTGCCAGGTGGCGTTGGGTGCCAGCAACTGGGCACTGATGGCGCTGCTGATCTACTGGTTGCTGCCGGGCGAAGCGTTCTACCCGTCGATTCTCGGCATCCTGCTGATCAGTTGCGTGGCTGGGGTGGTTGCGCACATCCCTGCGGGGCTGGGTGTGCTGGAAGCGGTCTTTCTGGCCCTGCTGCACGGGCAGATGGCACAGGGCACGCTGGTGGCTGCCCTGCTCGGCTACCGCACGCTGTACTACCTGATTCCGCTGCTGTTGGCGGTGGTGACCTACCTGATTCTGGAAAAGCGCGCCAAGGCCATGCGTCTGCGCGACAAGCCTGCCCAGACCTGAAAGGGGCCAGGTGCGCTGGAGGTGGCAAATGCGACGCGTTGTGTGGCACCGGCTGCGCCGGTGTTCGCGGGTGAACCCGCTCCTACGGGGGCGTGCGCCAAGAAACCAACCCCGCGCAAGCCATGCGCCGTAGATGTAGGAGCGGGTTTACCCGCGAAGCAGGCAACGCGTTGCATGGCACCGGCTGCGCCGGTGTTCGCGGGTGAACCCGCTCCTACGGGGGGCGCGCGCCAAGAAACCAACCCCGCGCAAGCCATGCGCCGTAAATGTAGGAGCGGGTTTACCCGCGAAGCAGGCAACGCAAAACCCGATGCCCCAATGACTGGCGACCGGGTGAAAGGGCAGCCCGCCTACTGGCTTCAGGGTGAAATCGGGTCACTCGCCGGATAGGTTTCATCCAGCGCATTGTCCACCGCATTCTCGCCCGGCTTTTCACCACAATGGCAGTCCTGCATCCGGCATGGCTCACCATTTCGGTGGCCGGTGGCGCAGGCCTCGCAGCAATATGCCTTACCGTCGCGCTCCATGGCATTGGCATCCACCGTGCAGGAACAGTGCGTGCACGCGCAGCGTTGATCGTTCATGGCTTGCTCTCCTCGTCGTCAATCACATCATCGGTCCAGGGCACCCCATCCAGCGGCGCGGATCGGGCCAGCTCGGCCTCGTCCAGGCCAATGCCGCCACCAATCTCATCGGCATCCACCTGGCGCAAACGCTGGTCTGCCGGGCCGCCACTGCCGCCCGCCTCGTGGGGGTCGCGTGCACCGGTTTCGTCAAGCAGCGTGTCCGGGCTCAAATCGTCATAGGTGACATTGTCCTCATGCAGGCTGTCACTCAGCACCTCGCCGCCGGTCATGCCACTCTGCGCCACGCGTCGGGGGGGAAACTCACGGGCGACTTCGGCGGCCGGTCGTTCGTCGCCCACACGCCCTTCACGCTCATCCAGGCGTTCATCGAAATCCAGCTCATGCACGCTGCCCATGCGGTCTTCGGTGTCATCGATTTCGGTGGGTGTGTACGGCTTAGGTTCATCGGATCGGGCCATGTGCGTTCTCCATCAGTTGGCTTCATTCGGTCGACTGCGCCAGCTCATGGAAGATTCAGAGTTTTTTGAACTACCGCCTCGGCCGACGCCTCCCACCTTAGAGACTGTGATCTGCCCGGAGCCCGCCATGGCCAAGCCCCTGCAGGAATACGCGAGCAAGCGCAACTTCAACGCCACACCCGAGCCCAGCGGCAAACGCATCCAGGGCAAGCGGGCTCATGCGCTGCAGTTCTGCATCCAGAAACACGATGCCAGTCACTTGCACTACGACTTCCGCCTGGAACTCGATGGCACCTTGAAAAGCTGGGCAATCCCCAAAGGCCCTTCGCTGGACCCCAAGGTGCGCCGCCTGGCAGTGCATGTGGAGGACCACCCGTTGGACTATGCCGATTTCGAGGGGCATATCCCTGAAGGCCACTATGGTGCAGGCGATGTGATCGTCTGGGACCGTGGCATTTGGGAGCCTGAAGGCGATGCGCATGAAGCCTACGCCAAAGGCAAGCTGCGTTTCCGCCTGCAAGGTGAGAAGCTTGGCGGCGTGTGGAACCTGTTCCGCACCCAGTTGGCCGGCAAGAAAGAGCAATGGATGCTGGTCAAGTCACACGATGGCCAAGCGCGCAGCGAAGCGGAGTACAGCATTGTCGAGGCCCTGCCCGACAGCGTGCTCAGCGAGCGCACGCTGGTGCCACGCAAACCCGCTGCAAAAAAAGCCGCTACACCGCGCAGTAGTCGTAAACGCCCCGGCAAAGCTCAGACTGCACCGTTGCCAGCGCAGTTGCAGCCGCAACTGGCCACGCTGGTGGATTCTCCACCCAGCGGCGACTGGCGCTACGAAGTCAAGTTCGATGGCTACCGTATCCTGGCCCGCATCAAGGGCCAGGACATCCGCCTGTTCACCCGCAACGGCCATGACTGGAGCAGCAAGATGCCCCGGCAGGTTGCCGCCCTGCGCGCGCTCGGTATCGACTCGGCCTGGCTCGACGGTGAAATGGTGGTGGCTGATGAGAATGGCATGGCTGACTTCCAGGCGTTGCAGAACGCCTTCGATACCGAGTACGACGAACACATCACTTATTACCTGTTCGACCTGCCATTTCTGGGCGGTCAGGACCTTCGACAGCTACCGCTGCAGAACCGCCGTGATACATTGCGCCAACTGCTTGAACACAACCATTCCGACGTCATCAAGTATTCCGCCGACTTCGACCAACCTGTCGGGTCACTGCTCGGCAGTGCCTGCCGGCTGAAGCTGGAAGGCCTGATCGGCAAGCGTGCTGACAGTGTTTACAGCGGCCGCCGCAGCCCGGACTGGATCAAGCTCAAGTGCAAGCAACGCCAGGAATTCGTGATCGTCGGTTACACCGACCCCAAAGGCAGCCGGAGCGGCTTTGGGGCCCTGCTGCTGGCCCTGCACGACAATGACAGTGGCGAGCTGCGCTATGCCGGGAAGGTAGGCACCGGCTTCAATTCCACGACACTGGCCAGCATCCACGCGCGGCTCAAGCCCCTGGAAATCGCCAAGCCAGCCCTGCCCTCGCCGCCCGCCGGTGCCCAGGCGCGTGGTGTGCACTGGCTGCGGCCGCAGCTGTTGGCCGAAGTTGCCTATGCCCAAATGACCCGTGACGGCATCGTGCGCCATTCGGTATTCCACGGCCTGCGCGATGACAAGGCAGCAACCGCCATTGACCTGGAGCGCGCCATGCCGGCAAAGACTGTATCCAACCGCAACAAGCAGGCCAAGGCGTCTGAAAACCTGGGTGAAACTCGCCTGACCCACCCCGACCGGGTCATTGATCCCACCACTGGGGTGACCAAGCGCGAGGTCGCCGAGTATTACGCCGGCATCAGCCAGTGGATCCTGCCCCAGCTCAAGCAGCGCCCGGTGGCATTGGTCCGCGCCCCGGACGGCCTGGGCGGCGAGCTGTTCTTCCAGAAAAACGCGGGCCAGTTGCACATACCCAACCTACTCAGCTACGAAAAGGCCGAGGCAGGCCAGGCGGCGATGGTCATCAATCGCCCGGACACGCTGCTGGGCGCGGTGCAGATGAACATGCTGGAACTGCACACCTGGAACGCCACGGACAAGAACTTCGACAAACCGGACCGTTTCGTGCTCGACCTGGACCCTGACCCCGCGCTGCCCTGGAAGGCAATGGTGGAGGCGACCCAACTGACCCTCACCCTGCTGGACGAACTGGGCCTGAAGGTGTTTCTGAAAACCAGTGGTGGCAAGGGTATTCACGTGGTCGTGCCCTTGACCCGGCGAGCCGGGTGGGACGAGGTCAAGGACTTCAGCCACGCCATCGTCAATTACCTGGCCAAGCTGTTCCCGGAGCGCCTGAGCGCGGTTTCGGGGCCGAAAAATCGCGTGGGACGCATCTTCATCGACTACCTGCGCAATGGCAAGGGCGCCACCACGGCGTGCGCCTACTCACTGCGTGCCCGTGAGGGGCTGCCTGTATCGGTGCCTATCTGGCGTGATGAGCTGGCGCACATCAAAGCCGCCAACCAATGGAACATCACCAACCTGCGCGAGCGTCTGGCGGAGGTCGACGACCCTTGGGCCGACATGGGCAAGGTACGCCAGTCGATCACCGCGCGCATGCGCAAGCAGCTAGGGCTCGAATGATGACGCCCAAGCGATTGGACACGACCCGGGAGGCCCGACCATGAGCATCGTTCAGGACTTCAACCTGACCACCCTTGACCGCCTTTTACGCACCTTTGGCGAACGCCAGTTACCGCTCAACCTGGACACCCAATTGCCGCAACTGATTCAGGCGCTGCAAGCTGATCACCTCGACCTGCTGCCGCTGCCGGGGCAAGGCAACACTTTGCTGCGCTGGCAGACCTTGGCACGGGTGGCCGGTTGCGACCTGGCGCTGGCCAAGCTCTATGAGGGCCATACCGATGCCTTGGCGATCCTGGCGGAATGTGGCGCTGCGCACCACGCCAACGACGGCATTTGGGGCGTGTGGGCGGCAGAGCCGCCCGATGCACGGGTCCACATCACTGCGCGTGAAGGCGACCAGGTGCGCCTGAACGGCACCAAAGCCTGGTGTTCAGGTGCCTTGCAGATCGATCGCGCGCTGATTACCGCCTGGGATGAGGCCGAGCAGCCGCAATTGGTGGCAATCGAGCTGTCACAGCCAAGCCAGGGCCTGAACATCGAGCACTGGCAGGCCGTTGGCATGGCCACCACCGCCAGTGTCGAGGTGGCTTTCAACGATACCCCAGGCACGCTCATTGGCACGCCAGGCCAATACCTCTCGCGCCCTGGTTTCTGGCAAGGCGGTGCGGGTATCGCCGCCTGCTGGTACGGCGCGGCCGAGGCGCTGGCGGATTACCTGCGTGAACATTGCCGCAAACCCCGCCCAGACCCGCATGCCGATGCGCATCTGGGGGCTGTGGACGCAGCGTTGCATGGCGCCCGTGCATCACTGCGTGAATGTGCTGCCTGGATTGATCAACAGCCCGGCGTGGATGCCAGTTTCGAAGTTCGCCGCACCCGCGCCCAGGTAGAACAGGCCGTAGAGCAGGTTATCAGCCACGTCGGTCGTGCCTTGGGGGCCACGCCGTTCTGTCGCAGCAGTCATTTTGCCCGGCTGAGCGCCGACCTGCCGGTGTTCCTGCGTCAGAGCCACGCCGAGCGCGATCTGGCGATGCTGGGCCAGCAGTTGACCCACTTGCCAGCGGGGGTATGGCAGCTATGAACCAGAACCTGATCCAGTCCGCCGGTGGCACGCCCTGGACAGCCTGGCAGCATAGCGCGCACCTGGCGCGTGCAACCTGGCTCGACGCACACCAACTGTGCCCGCCGGGGCGCCGGCTGGTATTGATTGCGCCGCATCCGGATGACGAAATTCTCATGGCCGGCGGCCTACTGGCAGGTTTCAAGGGGCGTGAGGATGAGCTGGTGCTGGTCTCCGCCACCGACGGCGAAGGCAGCCACCCCGGCTCCAGCCATTGGACCGAACATCGCTTGCGCCGCCAACGCCCTCAGGAAAGCCGGCAGGCCCTGCAACAGCTCGACCTTGACCTTGAGCGCCTGGACTGGCGCAGGCTCCATCTGAAGGACGGCCAGTTGCCGCGCGAAGAAGCGTTTCTGGCCAGTCACCTCACGCAGTTACTGCGCCCCAATGATCTGCTGATGGCCACCTGGCGCAGTGACGGCCATTGCGATCACGAGGCCGTCGGCCGCGCCGCTGCGCAGGCGGCTGCAGCCCGTGGGGTGCAACTGGCTGAGGTACCGGTCTGGGCCTGGCACTGGGCTGAGCCTGACGACCCGCGCCTGCCATGGCCCCGTGCGCACCGTCTGCAGCTCGATGAAAGCCATCTGGCACGCAAGCGCAAAGCCTTGGCCGCCCACGTCAGCCAGCTGCAGCCGGACGGCGAGCAGCCGCCGGTGCTACCGCCGCACCTGTTGGATTGCCTTCTGCAACCTTTCGAACTGGTGTTCCTTTGAGTGGAGCTGTCATGAGCCTCGATCCTCAGTATTTTGCCGAGCTATACGCCACCAATGAAGACCCTTGGGCCTTTCGCACCCGCTGGTATGAGAAGCGCAAACGCGAACTGGTGATGGCCAGCCTGCCACGGCAGTGCTATCAGCGTGTGTTCGAGCCAGCCTGCGCGAATGGCGAGCTCAGTGCGCTGCTGGCCGAGCGCTGCGCTGACCTGCTATGCCAGGACCTGGACCCGACGGCCGTAGGCCTGGCCCGGGAACGCCTGGCTCACGTGCACAACGCTACGGTCGAGCGGGCCCGGCTACCGGGGGACTGGCCAGGCGGGCGCTTTGACCTGATCGTGCTCAGCGAGGTGGGCTATTACCTTGATCCCACTGACTGGCTGCAGGTCATCGAACAATCGGTGGCCAGTCTCAGCTACGACGGTGCGCTGCTGGCCTGCCACTGGAAGCACCCTATCGCGGGTTGCCCGCAGGACGGTCGCGAAGTGCACCGCCTATTGACCCGGCATTTGCCGTTGCATCAGCAGTTCCGGCATGAGGAGGCGGACTTTTTGCTGGAATACTGGTCATGCCAGCCAAGCGTCGTCGATCTCGATGAGACTTGCCCATGATCGCCGTTGTCATCCCGGCGCATAACGAAGCCCGCCGCCTTGGACGATGCCTGCGGGCGGTGCTGGTGGCTGCCCGGCAGGCGCAGCAAGCGGGACTGCACGTGGAAGTGCTGGTGGTGCTGGACCGCTGCAGCGACGGCAGCGCCGCCGTGGCGCGGCGTTTCGGTGTACACACGCTGGAGGTGGATGCCGGTAATGTCGGCATGGCACGTCGTGTTGGGGCGGCGCACATGGTCGAGCGTGGCGCCACGTGGCTGGCGTGCACTGATGCGGACAGCCGAGTCCCTGCGCACTGGCTGCTGTCGCAGCTGGCCTGTAGCGCCGAGGTGGTTTGCGGCACCGTGCATGTCGAGTACTGGCAACCCTGGCAGACCGCCGCGCTGCGCAAGCTGTACCAGAGCCGCTACCAGGCGTGCGAAGGGCATCGGCATGTGCACGGCGCGAACCTGGGGGTATGTGCCGATGCTTATGAGCGTGTGGGTGGCTTCCAGCCCTTGGCGGCGCATGAAGATGTGCAACTGGTCAGCGACCTGCAGGCCAGCGGTGCCCAGATCATCTGGACCGCCAGGCATAGTGTGGCCACCAGCAGCCGGCGCGATAGCCGCGCCCGCGAGGGGTTTGGGGATTACCTGGCCGGGTTACAGGCGCAGTCCTGAAATCACTGGGATTTCGGCAGTGTTCATGAAGCTTTGCGCGTTTTCTTCACCGGTTTCTTGCCACCCAGGCTGCGCTTGAGCAGTTCGGTCAGGTCGAGGATGTCCGCACCTTTCTCGGCCCCACCTGCGTCGCCCTTCTCCACCGCCTCGATCTTGCCCTTGCTGGCTTTCTCTTCCACCAGGTCCATGATCGTCTGGCGGAAGGCGTCATGATAATCCTCAGGCTTCCAGGGCCCGCTCATGTCCTCTACCAGGCGCTTGGCCATCTCCAGCTCGCCCTTCTCCACCTTACTGTCGGTGACGCTGGAGTCCAGCTCCAGCGTTTCCAGCCCTCGCACCTCTTCAGGCCAGCGCAAGGTGATCATCACCAGCGCATCGTCCAGCGGCCGCAGCAGCGCCAGGTGCTGCCGGGTATGCAATACCACGGTGGCCAGGGCCACCTTGCCGGTCTTTTCCAGCGTCTCGCGCAGCAAGGCGTACACCTTGCCGCCACGGCGGTCCGGTGTCAGGTAGTACGGCGTATCAAAATGCTGCAGCGGAATGTCGCCCGCTTCCACAAAGGAAAAGATATCGATCGTCTGGGTCGCTTCGGGCCGGGCCTTGCGGATCTCCTCCTCACTGATCACCACGTAGCGGCCCTTCTCGAACTCTACGCCCTTGACGATATTGTCCTTGTCGATTTCCTTGCCGGTCACCTTGTTCACCCGCTTGTAGCCGACCGGCTCCATGCTGCGCTTGTCCAGCCAGTCAAAATCCACACGCTCGGTGCGCACGGCGGTATTGAGTGCCACGGGGATGTGCACAAGGCCAAAACTGATGGCGCCTTTCCAGATTGCCCGAGCCATGAGGGTGCTCCCAGGGTTGCCTGCTGATACCAGAAGTGACTGCGCCGGGCGACAAAGGTTTAGCTGCCCTGCCCTGCGGCAACCGTCACGCCTGGCTGAACAGCACCCGTTTGAACGCTTCGGCCGCCAGGTGCACTTGCACTGCCCAATCCCCCGCGGCATCGCTGCCGGCGTCATCGGAAATGTATTTCAGGCACACGAACGGAATACCTTCGTCACGCGCGATCAATGCCAGCACGTAGGCTTCCATGTCGACCACGTCATAAGGTGCGTCGCCATGGTTGATCTCGAAGCTGTCACCGCTGCCACAGGTTTCCACAGCCAGGCCGGGAATTACCGCCCCATGCTCGAGTACCACCGGGGTATCGGACAAGGGCGTTTCATAGCGGGCAAAGCCCAGCGCGGTCACATCCATGTCGCGTTGTACGAAGCGGTTACAGCACACGACTTCGCCCTTGCCATGACGCTGGCTGCCAGCCGAGCCCAGGTTGACGATAAGTTTGGGCCTGCGCGTTGCGATCGCCTTGGTCAGGGCGATAGCGGCATTGACCTTGCCAATGCCGGTGAACACGGTGTTCACCTCGGTAAAGACATCGCCAGCCTCGGCCTCGAGGGCAAAGACGAACAGCGTGTCATCCAGGGAAATGTCGGGGAATTGCTTGATCAGCATCATAGAGCAGGTGTTTCCGAGTGGCTGCAAAGGGCGCGGCCATTGTCGGCCAACACAGCCTAAATGCAAGTCCCGGCGATATCGGCAGATTCGCTTTATTACGAGAGGTTCGGGCCGGTGGCGTTCAGCGACATTGCCATATTGGGTGCGCTTGTCAGTGGTGCGGCGGGCTCTCCATGCGCGCCTGGCGCCGGCCCAGCCAGCCACCTGTCGCGGCCCAGCCCACGGCAAGCAGCGCACCGATCAGCATCGCCAATTGCGGGTGCTCGCCCATCACGTCCAGTGCACGCTTGACCCAGCCGCTCAGGGCATCGCCACCACGGTAGACCACCGTGTCGATGAAGTTCTTGGCTTTGTACTTGTCCTCGGCGGGCAGCACGGTGAACAGCATCTCCCGCCCCGGCCGTACCAATGCGTATTCACCCGCCCGACGCACCACCATTACCACCACGAACAGGGCGAAAACCGGGGCCAGTGCCAGCCACAAGAAACCGGCAGCCATCACCAGCGGCACTGCAACCAGCAACACACCGACCCCCAGCCGACGGGCCAGGCGCCCGGTAAGAAAGACCTGGGTAAGGATGGCCAGGGCCTGCACAACCGTGTCGATCAGCCCGAATACCTGTGTCTGCCGGGTGCGGTCAGTGAAGGTTTCGCTGACAATACGCGCCTGCTCGAAGTACAAGAATGTGCTGACGCTGGCCAGCAATACCACGAACAAAGCGATGCCTAGCAGATAGGGCGAGCGCAGGACGGCGGTGGCGCCGGTAAACGGGTTGCCGCCCAGCGGCCGCGAGTCCTGGTGCCGGGTTTGCATCGGCATGGGCTGGTGTGCTCGCCAGCGTTGTAGAAACAGTGTCGCGCCGACACTGCCCAGCAGCAATACCACCGCCAGCACCAGCAACCCGGCATGTCCGAGCGGCGCCACCAGCAAGGTGCCAAGCATGGGGCCACTGAGCCCGCCCAGGCTGGCCCCGGCTGCCAGCAGGCCGAACAGCCGCTTGCCTTGGGCGGTGGAAAACAGATCGGCGAGCACGCTCCAGGCCAGCGAGATCGTCAGCAAATTGAACACCGACAGCCAGATGTAGAAAGCCCGGGCGGTCCACAGATCGTCAGGGTTAGCGGCCAACAGTGCCGCGAACAGCAACAGGTTGCTGGCGAAAAAGCCATAGGTCCAAGGCAGGATATGCCTGCGCTGCACCTTGGATGCTAGCCAGCCAAACAGCGGCAGGCACGCCAACGTGGCAATGAAGGTGCCGGTGAACAGCCACTGCAGGTTTTCCACGCCACCGGCAACGCCCATGGTCTCGCGCACCGGGCGCAGCATGAAGTAACCGGTGAACAACAGGTAGAACAGCAACAAGCCGGCGACTACCGCCGCCCCCTCACCAGGCTGGATGTTCAGCGCTTGGTCCAGCCGCCGCCGCCAGGCTTGCATGGTGTCAGGCAAACTGCTTGATCAGCGCCTGTTGCTGCGCCTGGGTGAGCATTGGCCCATGCCCGGCCTTGAGCTGATCGAGCTGGCGGTCAGGCCGACTGGTAGCAGGTATGACCGTGGTCACTGCAGGGTGGCTGATGGCGAACTTGAGAAATAGCTGTGCCCAGCTGCCGATGCCTGCTTCGGCGGCCCAGCCCGGCAAGGCCTGGCCTTTGACCCGGGCGAACAGCCGGCCATCGTCGAAGGCCCGGTTGATCAGTACCGCAACACCCTTGTCCTGACACAGTGGCAGCAGTTCACGGGCGGCGGCGGGGGCGTTGACCGCGTAGTTGATCTGGATGAAGTCAAGCGGCTCGCTGCGCACGATACGGGCGACGTCATCGTGGCCGCTGTTCAGGTAATGGGTGATGCCGACATAACGTGTCCCGCCCTGCTGCTTCAGCTCGCGGGCATAAGGCAGCTGGGTCTGCCAGTCACGCAGGTTGTGAATCTGCAGCAAGTCCACCTTGTCGGTACGCAGGCTCTTGAGGCTGCCGACCCACTGCGCCTGGGCTTCAGCCCGGCTATTGGCGGCGATCTTGGTGGCAATGAAGCACTGGCGGTGCCAGCCGCCCTCTTCCAGCAACTGGCCGAGAATGCGGTCGGCCCCCCCGTAGTTGGGCGAGGTGTCGATCACCCGGCCGCCGCCTTCGAAGAACGCCTTCAGCACGGTTTTGAGCTGAAGGTATTGGGGTGAACCGCTTACTACCTCGAAACTGCCGGAAGTACCGGCACCGATCACCGGCAACGCTTCACCGGTGGACGGTATTTTACGGGCTAGCAAACCAGCCGGCACCGCAGCGTGCAGCCAAGGGCTGGCAGCAGCCAGCAACCCCAATGCTGCACCTGCGCGTAGGACATCACGACGTGCGTACACGGAAAATCTCCCGTCATAAACCGGAAACTTTCAAGGCTAGCCGCTCTGTCACTCGCCTGCGGGTGTTTCTGTATCTGGATGTTTAGAGATCAGGCCCGCAGCAACAGGCTCAGATCAACACCCGTCTCGCCCATCGGCGGGCACCAGTAGTAGCCACCCGTCAGCGGGCGGCTAAAGCGGTACAGTCCGTCGATGATGCCGTCTTCCAGGCCACTCATGCGCCGCAACTGCACTTCGAATGCCTCGAAGCTTTTGCCCAGAGCGACGAAAGCCAGGCCGGCGCCGCGTTGGTCGGCCCAGGCTACCGAGCGACGGACCATGAACGCCTCGGGTTCAAAGCTTTCCTGGGCGGTGCGTTTGACGTGCGCGGACTCCGGGGCGTCGTCGAGCTCTTCGTTGTCGCTCAGGCGGCGGCCGATGATGTTGTCCTGGTCAGCCTGGGGCAGCGACTTGAAGTATTCCAGGTCGTGCTTCCACAGCTGGAACGCGGCAAAACTGGAGCCATCGGCGGCAATGGCCGCTTGTACGGCATCTTCGTCCACCGGGTTTTCGGTGCCGTCTTCGTAACCGGTAAGGTCATGGCCACCCCTGTGCAGGAAGCCATCAACGCTGTCGGCCAGTTGCAGGGCCGGTGCCAGCGCCTGCTCCAGGGCCTGGGCGCGCAGCAGCAGGTCGCCACGTTCGTCGCCACGCAGCCACAGCCACAGGGCGTGTTGAGTGCTGGGGTTCTCCACTGCGGCATCCAGCAGTGGGAATGGGCGCAAGCCTGGTATTTCAAGGCCCAGGGCCTTGGCCAGCGGGGCGCCTACGCCGAGCAGCAACTGTTCGCCATCGACCTGCGGCAGCAAGGCATCCAGCGCGGCAGGCAACGCCTCGGGCGACTGCAGGGTGAAGAACAGGTGACGGGCGTGGGCCGGCACCGGGGTGGCAAGCAGACCTTGCTGGAACGGCATATCAGGCTAATCCTAAGGTAAAAACGGAATGCTACTTCGCCTGCATGCCTGCTGCAATGCGGCATGCAGCCTCGCCAGCTGCTGCACGTGGTAACAAACGGTTACCAAGAGCTGGCCCTTTGCAATTAGCTATCAATCAGGGCCGACCTACACTGCTTCAGATCCTTCGCCCGAGAACGCCCTCATGACTGCCTCGCCCCTGCTCACTGCGTTTCTGCCGCTTGCCCTGGGCATCATCATGCTTGGCCTTGGGTTGTCACTGACCCTGGCTGACTTCGCTCGCGTGGTGAAGTACCCAAAGCCCGTGGTGGTGGGCCTGGTGTGCCAGATCCTGCTGTTGCCGCTGGTGTGCTTTCTGATCGCCAATGGCTTTGGCCTGGAATCAGCCCTGGCAGTGGGGCTGATGCTGCTGGCTGCTTCGCCGGGCGGTACCACGGCCAACCTGTTCAGCCATCTGGCCCACGGTGACGTGGCGTTGAACATCACCCTGACGGCGGTCAACTCACTGATCGCGATCCTGACCATGCCGTTGCTGGTGAACCTGTCGCTGAGCTGGTTCATGGCCTCCGACCAGGCTATACCACTGCAGTTCGCCAAGGTCATGCAGGTGTTCGCCATTGTCTTGCTGCCGGTGGCGCTGGGCATGCTGATTCGCCACTTCGCCCCGGCGTTCGCTGCCCGCATGGAAAAACCGATGAAGCTGGTGGCTGCGTTGTTCCTGGCCTTCACTATCGTCCTGGCATTGGCCAAGGACTGGCAGACGGTGGTCGAGTACGCACCGGTGGTGGGCCTGGCGGCGCTGCTGTTCAACCTGCTGAGCCTGACGGTGGGCTATTGGGTGCCGCGGCTGTTGAACATTCCCAAGCGCCAGGCGATTGCCATTGGTATGGAAATTGGCATCCATAACGGGACCTTGGCGATTGCCCTGGCGTTGAGCCCTTCGCTGCTGAACAACGCGACCATGGCGGTGCCGGCTGCGTTGTACAGCTTGATCATGTTCTTTACCGCGGCCGGTTTTGGCTGGTGGGTGAGCCGCGGGCATGTGGCGGAAGAGCCCAAGGGAGAACCAGTGAACTGACGTCACTCAATGCCCGGCAGGTGCCGGGCCTGTCAGGGATGCGTCACGATTGGCTGCGCCTGCTGCGCAGCTGCTGCTTCAACACCTTCAGCGGCGGCGCATAGAAGAACCCGAACGACACGCTCCCCGTGCGCCCCTTCACCGCATGGTGCAGGCGGTGCGCGCGGTGCAAGCGTTTCAGGTAGCGGTTGACCGGCCGCGGCTTGCGCGGCCAGTGCCGGTGAAAGAAGCCGTCGTGGGCCAGTACATACAGTGCCCCATACCCTGCCACACCACCGCCCACCCACTGCAAAGGCGCATAACCACTTTTGCCCAGCGCCACCAGCGCCGTGGCGATCAGCCCCAGGGCCACCAGGTACAGGTCGTTGGTTTCGAGCATGCCCAGGTGTGGCTCATGGTGCGATCGGTGCAGCCACCAGCCCCAGCCATGCATGATGTACTTGTGAGCCAGCGTACCAACGCCCTCCATGGCCACCAGGGTGCCGAACAATATGGCGAGATTGAACAGCATGGAACGGTCCGGGTGATGGCAAAGGAAGGCGCAAGGTTACCGGCTGCCCAGGGTTTTTTCCATGTGGACGTGACCGGCAGCAGGCCGTTCCCGGATGAAGCCATTGTCATGTTTTTGCCCTTGACCTGCTCTGCCCTGCGGCGTATGGTCCGCGACGCAATTTTGCCTTCCTCAACAGGAGACCTGCCTTGGACAGTAGCCCCAGTCGCTTGCGACAGGCCCGCGTAGCGCGCTAGCCCGGCAATGTTCTGCACTGTCTGGCCGCGCTGGCAAGACGGTGGTTTCCTGTAACCCCCGCTTCTCCTTCCCTCCTCGTGGTCCTGCGCAATTTTCTGGTTTTTCAACCGCGCCAACTGATGGCGTTCATGCAGGCGTGTGCCTGCGGAAGAGGTTTGCTATGGATTGGAAAGTATTTCTGCTGCGCGTCAGCATTGCTTTGGTGCTGGGTGCGCTGATCGGTGCCGAGCGGCAATTGCGCCAGCGCCTGACCGGCCTGCGCACCAATGCGCTGGTCAGTACCGGTGCCTGCCTGTTCGTATTGATGACCCAGGCGGTGCCAGGCATGGCGCCTGCTGATGCGTCGCGCGTCGCAGCCTATGTGGTGTCGGGCATCGGCTTTCTCGGCGGTGGTGTGATCATGCGCGATGGTTTCAATGTGCGAGGCCTGAACACCGCGGCCACCTTGTGGTGCACGGCTGCGGTCGGCGTGCTGTGCAGCCTTGGGCTGATGATGGAGGCGGCACTGGGCAGCCTGGTGGTGCTCTGCGCCAACATCTTGTTGCGTGACATCGCCCAGCGCCTCGACCGTCAGGACGTGGTGCCGGCCAGCGAGGTGGAACAGCACTTCGAAGTCCGTATCGTCTGCCGCGGCGAGGACGAGATCCAGGTGCGTAGCCTGATGTTGCACAGCCTGGGCGACCCACAACTGCGCCTGCAGTCGTTGCAGAGCCAGGATCTGGACAACCCTGCGCACCTGGAAGTGCGCGCCGAGCTGTTGGGCACCGCGCAGGCACCGGCGCAGCTGGAGCGCCTGGTCAGCAGGGTCAGCCTGGAAAAAGGTGTAAGCTCGGTGCGCTGGCAATTACAGCCGCAGGTGCTGGCGACGGATTAGAACGACAGGAGTGATTCATGCTTATCCGCCCTACCCTTGAACAGGACATTGAATGGCTGCCGGACGTCGAGCGTTCGGCAGCCCAGGCTTTTGTCAACTGGCCGGCACTGGCCTGGCTGGCGCAAGGCGAAGTCATGGATTGCGCGGCGCACAGGGCTTTCGTCGAGGAAGGTGGTAGTTGGGTGGCGCAGGACGCGGCTGGGTGCATTGTGGGTTTTGCATGCGCCCGGCTGGCGGATCAGGCATTGCACCTTCATGAAATATCGGTGCGCCAGGAGGCTCAAGGGCAAGGTGTCGGGCGCCGGTTGCTGCAGCAAGTGGTCGATGCAGGGCGCTGCGCCGGTGTACGTGAGCTGACACTGACCACCTTTGTGGATGTGCCTTGGAATGCGCCGTTCTATGCACGTTTCGGGTTTGAGATGCTTCAGGAAAGGCGGCTTGGCGAACGGCTCCGGGGCATTCTGGCCAGCGAGTATGCTCACGGTTTCAGTGGGCGTTGTGCAATGCGTCTGCGCGTTTCGCCGCCTCTCACCCTATAGTTCAGTGTCGCGCGGTCGAAACCCGCAGCAAAAAAGATTAAACCTTTGCCACGGCTTCACCCTCAACCGTACGCGACACTGAGGTCGCGCCACGGTTTAAGGAGTGAAGCATGAATAACCTCTTCATCAGGCATGTTGGTTTTTCCATGGTCTTGGGCCTGGCATCGATGCAGGCAATGGCCGCGACTTCCGATGATTTCGTCGATGCAGCCACCGAGGCCGGCATTGCCGAAGTGGTGACTGGCAAGCTGGCTCAGGAGAAAAGCCAGAACGCCGAGATCAAGACTTTCGCTCAGCAAATGGTCACCGACCACACCCAGGCCAACCAGAAACTCGGCGACATTGCCCGCAAACTGGACATTTCGGTTCCGGATGAGGCCGCGATGACCGACAAGATCAAGAAAATGATCCTGGAGTGGCGCGACGAGTCCTTCGACAAGTCGTACCTCAACAACCAGGTCGACGCTCACGAAAAAGCGGTGGAACTGTTCAAGAAGGAGGCTGCATCGTCCGACAAGGCCGAGCTGAAGGCCTTTGCCAGCGAAACGCTGCCCAAACTCGAACAGCACCTGGAGCAGGCAAAAGCCCTCCAATCCAAGCACGGCAAGTGAGGCCGCACATGAGTAACGATGCATTGAAGACCGAAGTACTTACCCGCCTGTTGCATGCGCACCCCGAAGGGCTAGGCAAGGAAGTGCTGGACAACTACCGCGGCGAAAAGGCGGTGGCCGGCATGCTCAAGACGCTGCAGGAAGCCGGTTTGATTCACGACGGGAGCGTGGCAGTAAGCAGTGATCACCAGATCAGCGTGCACTATCCGATCAAGCTGTCGGCGGCAGGCGTAGAGGCCGCCAGGCGCGCCGAGGGCTGACACTTGCCTGGTCTGGTCTTGTCGCCAGCAAGCCCGCCCCGAGGGATAACGCATGGCTTGCCGGCGACAAGGCCAGTCATCAAGGCCGTGGTTCACTCCTTTTTCTCAATGTCTCCAGGCGGCTTGGCCGGCCCCTGTGGGTCGACTTGAGGGTCTTCGACATCCGGTGAATCGGGGTCGAAACCAAGGTCCGTCTTTTTATCGGCCTGCTCGGTCGAGTGAGGCCCCTCTTTGCGTGGTGGTTGAGATCCAGGCATGGCGTTGTCTCCGGTGAGTGTCTAGGGAAGAAACCACCCGCCAGGAAAAGTTTGATTAATCTGCAACCGAGGCCAACTGCGCCCGACACTGTGCCAACGCCTCGTCGCGTGCCTTCAACTGTTCCTCAAGCCACTGCAACTGCCGCGCCTGCTCGGCGCACACGTCGCGCCTGGCTTCCAGGCTCTGGGCTTGCACATCCAGCTGCCGGCGCATCTCTTCGCTGGCGCCTTGTGCCTGGGCCAGGATCGTGCGCAGGCCCTGGATCTGCGCATCGCGCTGCTCCAGCAACTCATCCTGTGCCCGGCATTCACTGGCCGCCTGACGGTGCTCTCCCAGTAAACGCTCATTGTCGCGGTGCAAACGGGTAAGTTCGTCCTGCTTGACGATCATGCCCTGCTGCAACTGGCGCAACTCCACCTGCATCTGCTGCAACTGCGCTTCATGGCGGCGCTGTTCCTGCTCGCGCTGTTCACGGCTGGCATTGCGGTAGTGCTCCAGGGCGTCGCGGGCATGGCGGTGCTTGTCTTCCAACGATTTGACCTGCTCGTCCTTGTCAGCCAGGCGCACCTGCAACTCACCCAGCGACTGGTTGAGGCTGGCACTGCGCAGCTGTTCGGCTTGCAGTGTGCTCTGGGTGGACAACAGTTTTTCTGTCTCAGCAGCCAATGCCGCTGCATCGATCTTGTGTTGCTGGTGCGCTGCTGCCAGTGCCTGCTGGGCGATTTCCAGTTGCGCCTCAAGCGTCTCGCGCTGTTGCGTGAAGGTGCTCTCGGCCTGCTCGATCTTCAGGTCGGCCTCGTCCTGCAACTGGGTTGCCAGTTGCCCAACCAGGCGGCTCAGCACATCGCTCAGCGCGACCCCTCCTTCGGAAGCCACCGGCTGCTGGCCGTTCAGTTCCTTCAGGTAGCGGTGAATCGTGGTTTTGGAGCCGGTATTGCCCAACTCGATACGTATGGCATCGATGCTGGGGTTTTCGCCCCGGGCAATCAGCGCCTGACGCGCCTGCTGCACTACCACCTTGTTGATACCGCCACGGGCCATGCTTGCTCCTACGATTTTGTACTGTGTTATGTAACATGTAATTACGTACCAATTATGGCGATACCAAACCACTCCTGCAAACATTTCCTCAGGTGGAATAATCACGGCTTATCGCATGTGAGCCTAAAAATCGCTTGGATTCAGCCGACGCAGCAGCGCTCATGACTAAATCTGTTGAAAATCGCGAACTGAAGGCTGTGATACAGGCGAGCAGGCGTTTTGGTAAGACTGAGCCGCCAGGCATCTCGCGTGGGGTAGTGGCTGGCCCAGGGAGCTTCACAGTCGTGACCGCCTCGAAGGCCTGCATCGGTCCGGCGTTTGATCTCTGCGTTGAGCCGCTCAAGCGGATTGGTATCGCGCAACTGCCGCCGGCGCGCCTTGGGAAATGCCGTACGCGCCAGCACTTCATCCTCGCAGCCGTCCATGAGCATCGCGATCTTGGGATACTTCTCGCGTAACCGATCAGCGATACCCGGCCACTGCTGGACGAGTTCAGCGTTAAGTCAAGCCAACATGGGCACCCGCATGCGCTCAATGAAGTGCAATCCAACGCGTGGTTTACCCAGACTGTTTGATCGGCCCAAGTACCAACAGCACAACATCATCGAGCGCATGTCTGGCTGACTGAAGGGAACCGCCGGGTCGTGACACCCTTCGACAGGCTTACGAAAAGCTATGCCGCAGTTGTCTCGCTGGCTTGTCCATGCGGTGTTTGCGACATCTGCATTCGTACAGAGCCTAGAAATGCACCTTGATCAATGCACTCAACGCGTTCTGATCGGTCGGAAAACCGTGGCTGTCTTCGATGCCATATTTGTCGGACCAATAGTCCCACTCGATTCCCGCATAGAAACGCGCCGGCGCTTGCCCCATCGCCTTACCGACGTCGTACTTGATCTGGGGGTTGAAGTGGAAACTCTTGGCTACATAGTTCGAGGTACCCTTCGTCCCCACATCATTGACGTACCACTCCAGATAACCGTCGAACAAAATGTCTGAGCGGCCGAGCGGTATCGTCATGGCCCAGGTCGGGTTGATCTGCCACTGTCCAGACGCTTTACCGGTGATCCCATCGGGCTTGCGGTAGTAAGTGTTCAGTGAAAAACGATCAAATCCAGGCAGGTTCAGGTCAACAGCGGGCCCAAGCAGGTACTTTCGATTGCGCCCTTCTCCGCGCTCATAGGTGGCAGCGATCAACACATCCTTGACGATGCCATAGCTGAGACGGTGGCCACTGATTTTGCCGAGCGACAGTCGCGGTGAAAACTCGCCGTAATAGGTGTAGCCATCGTTGCCGGACAAGCCGTTGGACCACTTGTTATCGACGAACAAAAACATGTCGCCCCACGTCCAGCCACTGGCGTGCTCGAAGGTGATGGTTTGCTGGATATCGTTGCCGGTGCCATCGACTTTATAACCATGCCCGTAGAGGTAGCTGAGGCTGTTGTTGCTCCACATCAGCGGATTCGCCTGGGCACTACCAGTGGCCAGCGCGCAGAGTGGGACGACGCTGTGAAGCAGCCAGGAAAGAGCGTTCGGTTTCATTTGCATCCCTTGGGTCGTGATTGTTGGTTTTCGCCAGCAAGGGTATGCAGCAGCGGACGACCTCTCCTCTGGCCCCGGCTCATGCCGAGGCGCCACCCTTGCCGGGGGAGCGGCACGAGGCCGCCAGAGCAATGTCCCATGCCATCTTTTGGCACTGACCGCTTCTACTCGAGTTAGCGCAAAGCAGGGCTCGTGCCAACTAATCGGATACACGTAGATTGCTTATTGTGCGCAATCCTTATCACCAATGAACACCATATGCGCAGAGTATTGCGCACTTTATTAGTGCTCAATCGGTACGTTCTGCACCTTCTCAACTCACGCGTCAGTCCCGGCCCCCTCGGATGCGGGTCGCTACACCGCAAAGTCAGCGGCTTCATGAAACTGGCATGCTTCTGGCTTCTTGTATCAGCGAGTAGAAGCGGTCAGTGCCAGGCATGGCATGGGGCATTGCTCTTGCGTCCTTCGGGGCGTACATCCGAGCGGATGTTTGAACGAGGCTATGGCAGCCCCGGGCAAGAGAGCAATGTCAGTCGCCAGTTCACTCCCTTTTGCTTCGCGACGCCATTCTCTTCCCACGTTCTCTCCGCCCGGCTCCTTCGCTGTCGCGCTATCCGGCGCACGGCGGTTTTTTGAATCGGGGTGAAGAACACATGATGAAAACGCGTTTTGCCTTGGCTCGCCCGCTACGCTCGCTGTTGGCAGCAGCGTTGCTCCCCACCACGCTGACCATCGCTCCGCTGGCGATCGCTGGCGACAAAGTGGTGTTGCTGACCTCTTGGTATGCTCAGGCCGAACAGGGCGGCTTCTACCAGGCACTGGCCGATGGGTTGTACGAAAAGGAAGGCCTGGATGTATCCATCCGAATGGGTGGACCACAGGTCAATGGCATGCAACTGCTGGTCAGCAAGCAAGCTGATTTCATCGTCAACTATGACCTGCAGATTCTAAAAAGTGTCGAGCAAGGCCTGCCAGTGGTCGCAGTGGCTGCGCCCTTCCAGGGAGACCCGCAAGGGTTGATGACCCACGCGGACGTCAGCGGACTTGATGCTCTCGGCGGCAAGCCTGTGCTGGTGTCCACGTCGGGCCAGCAAACCTGGTGGCCTTGGCTGAAGGGTAAATATCAATTGGCTGACAACCAGGCGCGGCCTTACACCTTCAACCTGCAACCCTTTCTAGCCGACCCGCAAACCACACAACAGGCGTATGCCAGCTCGGAACTGTTCCAGGCGATAAAGGCAGGCGTGACCCCTAACTTTTTCCTCTTCGCAGATGCCGGTTATCCACCCTACGAATCCACCGTGGTCACCCGTCAAGACATCATCGCTCAGCACCCGGAGCGGGTAGCAGGTTTCGTGCGCGCCTCCATGGAGGGTTGGAAGCGCTATCTGGATGACCCCAGCGCCGGCAATGCACTGATCAAGCGCGACAACCCCAACATGACCGATGAACTGCTGGCCTGGGGCGTCTCGACCCTCAAGCAGTACCGCCTGGTCACCGGTGGAGAGGCTGCAACCCAGGGGATCGGCACCATGAATGACAGCCGCTGGCAAGCGACCCGCGACTTCATGGTCGAGGCGGGTCTGCTCGGTCCCGACGCACCTTGGCGCAACGCTTACACCACGCGCTTTGTGCAAGACCTGAAGGTACTCCCTGAGGCCGAGCAGGTCGGCAGCCGCTGAACACCATAACAAGCTCAACGCTGTGAGGAATCCTGATTATATTGGTTACCAAACAACCTGTATTGCGCCGTTTCTGGTATGCCCTGCTACCTATGACAGCCCTCGAAGACGGCCCCAAGCCATTCACCCTGCTGGGTGAAGCGCTGGTGTTGTGGAAGCGTCCCGATGGTACCCCGGTGGCAATGCAGGACCGCTGCTGCCACCGCACCGCCAAACTGTCCAAAGGCTTCGTCAGTGCTGAGGGCAATATCGCCTGCGGGTACCACGGCTGGGAATACGACTGCACCGGCACATGCGTGAAGATCCCGCAGAATCCCACCGGCGCTATTCCTCCGGGTGCCGCGGTGAAGGCTTATCACTGCCAGGAGAAGTACGGCTATGCCTGGGTCAGCCTGGACGACCCGCTACAACCGATCCCTGAGTTCCCGGAAGACGGCACCCCCGGTTACCGACGCATCTTCCAGTTTTACGAAGAGTGGAAGACCAGCCCGCTGCGGGTCATGGAGAATTCCTTCGACAACTCGCACTTTTCCTTCGTGCACAAGGCCAATTTCGGCTTGTTCGACCAGCCGCAACCGGCCAGTTACGAATTTCGCGAAACCGATTATGGCTTCGAAGCCGAGACCCGCGTGCCGATCCGCAACCCCGAGGCAAGCTTCCGTATCACCGGTACCACCGAGCCAATCACCCAGCGGCACCTGCTCAACCGCTATTACCTGCCCTTCTCCCGGCGCTTTGGCTGCATGTATCCGGACAGCGGCATCCATCACATCATCTACAACTGCGCCACGCCCATCGACGACAACCGACTGATGCTCGTGCAGTGGTTGTATCGCAACGACAGCGAAGAGCAATGCTCGACCCAGGAACTGATCGACTGGGACGCAGCGATCACAGCCGAAGACCGCGACATCCTGGAGGCCACCGATCCTGACGCCTGTGTCGACACCCGCCGCAGGGTGGAACTGCACATGCCATCGGACAAGCCCGGGTTGGTTATTCGCCGGCAACTATTGGGTCTGCTTGAAGCCCATGGCGAGAGCGAAGTGTTCCTCAGCCACTGACACTTGCCCAACGCCCCGGTGCGTCGGGGCATTCACCACCGCTCATGACCCACGGGGAGAGCGCTATGTTGATGCAGACCCTATCCAAGGCCGACGTCCAGCCGCAGGCCCTGCCGAACACCATCGGTGTGGACACCCCTTTGTTCGCCAATCAGGTGGAAAAAACCTACAGCAATGGCACCCATGCCTTGAGCCGCGTGAAACTGGCGATCGAACGCGGCGAGTTCGTCTCGCTCTTGGGCCCGTCGGGGTGTGGCAAAAGCACCCTGCTGAAAATGTTCGCCGGGCTCGAACAGCCCTCCGCCGGCCATGTGCGCTGGTGGGGCAAGGATGCCCCGGGTACGGACCACCACGCAGGCACACCGGGGCGCAGCCTGGCCATGGTGTTCCAGGAAGCCACCCTGATGCCATGGGCCAAAGTGCACGACAACGTGCGCTTGCCCCTGGACTTGGCCGGCGCCCCCAAGGCCCAGAGCCAGCCCAAGGTGCAAGCCGCCCTGGAACTGGTGGGGTTGGGCAAGTTCGGCGACGTTTACCCGCGGGAGCTCTCCGGCGGTATGCAGATGCGCGCCTCCATTGCCCGGGCATTAGCCACCGAACCCAATCTGCTGCTGATGGACGAACCCTTCGGCGCCCTGGACGAGTTCACCCGCAACAAGCTCGATAGCGACCTGCGCCAGCTCTGGCTCCAGCGCGACCTGACGGTGGTATTCGTGACCCACAGCATCTTCGAGGCGGTGTACCTGTCTTCGCGGGTGGTCGTGATGGGCGCGCGTCCCGGTCGAGTGATCGCCGATGTAATCATCGACGGCCCACGGGAACGCGACGAGGCATACCGTACTTCGCCGGCTTTCATCGAGCAATGCGCGCACCTGTCCCGACTCCTGGCCCAGGCCAATGGCGACCCTTCCTGAGAGCATCATCATGAGCCGACCCTCTACTCCCTGGCTACGCCACCCTTCTGTACTACGCATCGCTTCACCGCTACTGGTTGGCGCCTTGCTGCTCGGCGTCTGGCAACTGGCATGCATCGCCTGGAAAGTCCCGGTGTACCTGGTACCGTCACCGGCCGATATCGGCCGCACCCTGGTCGCCGATGGCCCGATGCTGCTGGGGGCACTGTGGATGACCCTGAAGATCACCTTCCTGTCATTCGCCCTCGCCGTGGTCATCGGCACGCTGGCGGCGTTCGTGTTCGTGCAGAGCCGCGTCGTGGAGGCCAGTCTGTTTCCCTACGCGATTCTGCTGCAGGTCACGCCGGTCGTGGCCATCGCGCCGCTGATCATCATCTGGTGCAGCGACACGACCTTGGCGTTGGTGATCTGCGCCACGCTGGTGGCGATCTTCCCGATCATCGCCAACACCGTCCTGGGCCTGCGCAGCGTCAACCCTGGCCTGCTCAACCTGTTCCACCTGAACCGCGCCAGCCGCTGGCAAGTGCTGTTGCGCCTGCGCATTCCCAGCGCCTTACCGTGCTTTTTCGCTGGCCTGCGCATCGCCAGCGGCCTGGCATTGATCGGCGCGGTGGTGGCCGAGTTCGTCGCCGGTACGGGCGGCACGGGTGCGGGCCTGGCGTATCAGATCCTGCAAGCGGGATTCCAGCTCAACATCCCCCGCCTATTCGCCGCCCTGGTGTTGATCGCCCTGACCGGCGTGGCGCTGTTTAGCCTGATGGCTTTGCTGGCTCGGTTGAGCCTGCGCCACTGGCACGAAAGCGAACTGGGCTGACTTCCATGCAAAACGCCGTACTGCCTATGGAGACGAACATGAAACACACCAACAGCTGGCTGATCCGTAATGCCAGCGCCATCCTCACTGGCCTGCGCGGCGGCGCCGCGCGCCATGTGGGGCCGGACATCCGTATCACCCAGGGGCGTATCGCCGCCCTGGGCTCGCTGCAACCGTTACCAGGTGAGCAAGTGCTCGATGCCACCGATTGCGTGGTGTATCCAGGCTGGGTGAACACCCATCACCATCTGTTCCAGTCCTTGCTCAAGGGCATTCCCGCTGGCATCGACCAGAGCCTCGGTGCCTGGTTGGGGGCCGTGCCCTATCGCTATCGCGGGCTGTTCGATGAGCACAGTTTCCGCTTGGCCGCACGGGTCGGGCTGGTGGAGCTGGCCCGTTCCGGCTGCAGCACGGTGGCCGACCATCATTACCTGTACTTGCCAGACATGGCCTTCGACAGCGCACAGATCCTCTTCGAAGAGGCCGAGCGCCTGGGGCTGCGCTTCGTCCTTTGCCGGGGCGGCGCAACCCAGGTACGTCAGGCTGAAGGCCCCGCGACAGCCGGACCTGAGACCCTCACGCAGTACCTGGACGATGTTCAGCGCTTGGTGCAGGTCTACCATGATCCCGCCGATGATGCCTGGCGGCGTGTGGTAATGGCGCCGACCAGCCCGCCCTATTCCATGCCGCCCGAGCACTTGCGGGAGACCGCCCGCGCCGCGCGCCGCCTGGGCATCCGCCTGCACAGCCATTTGAGCGAAACCGTGGAGTACCAGAACGAAGTCCATGATCGCCACGGCCTCTCGCCCGTGGTGTTCTGCGCGGAGCAGGAATGGCTCGGGCCGGACGTGTGGTTCGCGCACCTGGTCAAGCTGAGCGCCGAAGAAATCCAGCTGCTGGGCGCCACCGGCACCGGCATCGCCCACTGCCCACAAAGCAATGGCCGGCTTGGCAGTGGTATCGCAGATATCGTTGCCATGGAGGCTGCAGGCATGTCGGTTTCGATCGGCGTGGATGGCGCTGCCTCCAACGAAGCCTGCGACATGATCAGCGAAACCCACGCCGCCTGGCTGATGCAAAGGGCCAAGGCCGGCGAACGCGCCAAGGCCCGCCATGCTGGCGGCGATCTGGAGGGTGGTGCCCATGCCGCCAGCGTGGAGGACGTTGTGCGCTGGGGCACAGCAGGTGGCGCTCAGGTGCTGGGCCTGGACGCCATCGGCACGCTGCAGGTCGGCATGGCGGCGGACTTGGCGATCTATCGCCTCGATCAACCCCGCTACTTCGGTCTGCACGATCTGGGCATCGCGCCAGTGGTTGGCGGTGGCCGTCCGACGCTGCGGGCATTGCTGGTGGGCGGCCGCCTGAGCGTGGAAAACGATGCGCTTCCTGGCTTGGACCTCGCCGAACTGGGCAGCCAGGCACGCCAAGCTGTACTTCGTCTGCAACAGGCCGCGGGGGTACGCGCATGAGCTGGACGCCTCTGCAGGTGCGGGCCCTGCGCCTTGAAGCCGACGACGTGCTAGGTGTGGAACTGGCCCCGCCGAGTCCTGCTCTCCTGCCCTTCGACTGGGCACCCGGTGCTCATGTGGACCTGCGCCTGGGCAATGGCGTGGTACGCCAATACTCAGTGGTCAGCCTGCCCGAGGACGGTCATGTATACCTGGGCATCAAGCGCGAAAAAGCCTCCCGCGGCGGCTCGCAATGGCTGCACGAGCACCTGCGGCTGGGTGCCCGGGTGGAGGTGGGCCTGCCGCGCAACTTCTTTAACCTGCAACCTGGCACTGGACAGGTCGTCTTGGTGGCCGCAGGCATAGGAATCACGCCACTGCTCGCCATGTACCGGCAATGCCAAGCGCAAGGTCGGTCGGTGCGCTTGCTGTTTTTCACCCGCGATGCCAAACAGGTGCCTTTTGTCCAGTACCTCGATGCGAATACCGAGGTTCATGCAGGCTTGCGCGCCCCGATGATCGCCGGGTACCTGGAGGAACACCTGCCGGCCTGGGACGGCAGCGCAAGCCTCTATTGCTGTGGCCCTGCAGGTTTCATGGATTGTGTTGAGCACGTCGCGCTGGCAAGCGGCTGGCCAACCACGGCGCTTCATCGCGAACATTTCCAGGCCGCAGAGCCCACCTTGCACGTGGAGCGTCACTGCACACTGGTGCTACAGCGCAGTCGTCTCCAGGTCGAGGTGCGACCGGGCGAAAGTTTGGTACAAGCAGCATCGCGGGCTGGCGTGGAGCTACCCGTGTCATGTGGGATGGGTATCTGCGGCGCCTGTGTCAGCCGGGTCATCGAGGGGCAGCTTGATCACCGCGACGAGTACCTCAGCGATGTCCAGCGCAACAGCGGAGAATGGATAACGCCCTGCGTATCGGGCTGCCACAGCGCCCGGTTGGTGCTGGACGTTTGACCATCGCCCGCAGCTGCCCGACGGCCAACGGCTGACGGCAGTTGCGCACGCCCGCTCCTTTCGGCCCATGGCTTTGTCCCTAATCGAAGATCGCTACCGCCCGGACGAAGCCGGCTGAGGCATGCCGGATCTTGTAAGGGAAGCAACTTACCAGAAACCCATCCGCCGGTAGCTGCTCCAGATTGGCCAGCTTCTCCATCTGCCCATAGCCGATATCACGCCCGGCCTTATGGCCCTCCCAAATGATCGAGGCGTCGCCCGTTTCACTGAAGCGTTCGCGGGTGAACTTGAATGGCGCATCCCAACTCCAGGCATCGGTACCGACCACCCTCACCCCGCGCTCCAGCAGGTACAAGGTCGCCTCGCGGCCCATCCCCACTCCGGCTTCGAGATAGCCTGGCTGGCCGAACAAGCTGCCCGCGCGGGTGTTGACAAGCACGATCTCCAGCGGCTGCAGCTCATGACCAATACGCGCAAGCTCCGCCTCGACCTGCGCCGCAGTGACCACGTGGCCATCCGCCATATGACGAAAATCCAGCTTCACCCCCGGCTGCAGGCACCACTCCAGCGGCAGTTCGTCGATGCCGAAGGCCGGCTTGCCACCGTCGGTGGTGGATGCGTAGTGCCAGGGCGCGTCCATGTGAGTACCGCTGTGAGTGGTGATCTGCAGGCGCTCCGCCGCCCAGGACTCGTCGCCCGGCAGGTCCTCCTTGCGCAACCCGGGAAACATCGCGGCCATTTCCGGCCAACCCTGCTGATGATCCATATAATCGATCTTCGGCAGCAAAGGTGGCGGATCAGTGTAAGGGTTGTTGTCCAGGGTGACAGACAGGTCCAGCAAGCGACGTGTGTTCAAGCTCATACGAGGATTCCTTTGCGGATGGCCGCGCGACGGGTGTGGCGCGGCGGCAAGTCGAGGGCATTACGCAGCAGACCGGCCACTGAACCGTCGTGGCAGAAGCCCAGTTCGCGGGCGAACGAGGTACGCAACGGTGGGTAGCGGCCAAACAGGCTTTCGAGCTGGGGATCGGGGGCGAAGGCGATGCGCTCACGGTTGGCCTCGCCAGCAACAGCCGCCAGCCCGGTCAGCACCTGGGCGATGGTCAAATGCAACACAGGCAGTTGCCAAACCCGCTGGCTGCCCGGCGCTTCCAGCTCGGCGGCGTGCAGCAGGTTGTCCACGCAACAACGGGCCGACATCCACCAGGCGCTCGCTTCGGGTGACACCGGGCAGGTGTAGGCCTCCCCGGCCACATAGGCGTGCAACAGGTCGCTCATGAACGCCGAGCGCAGACCATTCGGCTCGCGCGGGCGAGCAACGATACCGGGCAAACGCAAGGCGCGGCCGTCAACCTCGCCACGGCGGGCAAGGTCCTGCAACGCGATCTCCACCATGCGTTTGTGCGCCGCATAGGACAGCTGCGGCGACGCTGGCTGGCCTTCGTCCATGCGCGTCGGCAACTTGCCGCCGTACACCGCGACGCTGCTGGCGTACACCAGCACCGGTGGACAGAGGGGATTACGCAGTTGGTCGAGCAACTCCAGGCTTGCTTGCAGGTTTACCTGGTAACCCCGTTCGTACTGCGCCTCGGCAGCGCCGCCAGGCACGCTGACGAGATGGAAGACCACGTCGACACCATCAGCCAGCACCCGACGCAGCAAGGCCGCGTCAGTGACGCTACCGTGATGACGACGCAGGCGCGCGTCTTCGGGCAGGCCATCCAGTGCCTGATCCAGCGCCAGCAGTGCCTCGATTCGCCGCCCGCGCAGCTCGCCCAGGTCCAGCAGGCGCTGCACCAACTGGCGCCCGACGAAGCCATTGGCCCCGGTGACCATCACTCGCATGGCCAGCCTCCCCGCACCACGCGCTGG